>ERZ780203.2377-NODE-2377-length-10488-cov-5.327327_pt1 | contig 10488 bp, 14 predicted proteins | sample MGYA00511168_ERZ780203 | MGnify/ENA primary metagenome ERZ780203 (study PRJEB29588, sample SAMEA2156577) | human gut metagenome | biome: human gut; feature: human-associated habitat; material: faeces | place: Denmark | collected 2008/2010 ...
TGTCGCAACTACCATTTTAGCAGGGAACTCCTTCTGAGTCACTCTTTTTATTTTTTCTGTTGCACTTGTATTGTAAAGGTGCCGGAATTAAAAGACTGATATAACTCAAGAAAGAAGGAAAAAGTATGAATTATACGCAGAATTTAAAAAAAATGCTAGATATCCCCGAAGCATTGGAATTAGATATCTCCTATAAGGAACTATGGGATGTGGTAAAAAGCCAATTACAATGGGTGTATGGTGAACGTATCGATTGGGAAAAATCAGTGAGAAACTACTTTAATAGTCAAGAGTATAAAGAGAATGTTCAGGTTGTCAAACGGTGCCCCGACATTCCTATTATTGAGCGGGAAGATATTCAAAAGATGCTCCAAGATGAACAAGAATACTGTAACAAAATTCAGGAGCTGTTAGAGTGTTATCATGAATTTTATAGCCGAAAACATACTGTGGATGAAGAAAAAGAATATATTTTTAAAGCAGCAGGTTTATTAGGAATTCTGCCAGAAAAAAATGGAAATGCACTTTATTCGTGGCTGATTGATCGAAGCAATATGGAAGATCAGGAGATCTCAGCGTTAAACGCAAAAATATTAGAACATCGACAAGAGATGTTGACAGCAATCTCTCTTCTTACCAGATTTTTTATACCTGGTATGCTGCTGCGTTATCCTGCTCCGGGAGTGGCAATGACTCAGCAAAAGAGACGCTATTATTATCGTGGAGAGAATGCATACTATCGTTCCTCTAAAGCTAGTTTGTACAGGGGAACACAAGATCACAAAATTCCAGATTGTTTTGCTGAGTTGATTGATATTTTAAGAAGATGTGAGTGTTTCAATTTTTTAGATCAATTTGATGCTGTACATCGCTGGGATGCTACGCATTACGGAGAAGTGAATTATTTGGCACTGGCCCAGCATTATGGTTTAAAGACACAGATGCTGGATATATCAAGTGACTTAAAAACATCACTGTTTTTTGCGTGCTGTAAATTCGAAAAAAATCAGTGGAGACCTTTGAACAACAACGATTTTGAGCACAGAAGTTCTCGATTAGGGGTAAAAAACGCTAACGGCGATTCAAGATATGCTGTGTTATATCGTACACCAACGGAAATAACAGATCTGCAGTGGGCAGTTTCAGATGAAAATACAGGATTTAATATTATTACGCCAATAGGTTATCAACCGTTTATGAGATGTGCTCAGCAACATGGATATATGCTGCTGACAAAAGATAAATCATATGAGCTGTATCAGGATCCTTTGTTTGATAAATTTAAATTTAAGTTGACAGAGGAACTGTGTAATTGGATTTATGAAGAGATGGATAAAGGAAATAAAATTTATCCCAATAGTGATATTCCAGATATTTCAAATTATATTGAACCAATCAATTCTTCAAAAAAATTTTCCTGTTCAGTGTTCCAAGAGGTAATGAAATCTCATAAAGTACCTGAAGATAAATGGCAGATAGTTCAAGGTAATTTGAGCTTATATGGTGTCACAATTGGAGATGAACTCGAACATATTTGCAAAAAGAATCTGGAAAGAATAAACAAGCAGTACAATGCAGACTATGCAATGTCCAAGGTGGATTGTTTGCCACAGGTGAATCCTATTTTAAAGTTATGACGAGATCCTCTTGTGAAAGAGAATGATGATGGAACTTGTAGTTTGTGCTTGTAAAATAAATGGATATTTACATCCCCGCTACCACGCCAAACAGGAAAACAGACAGGTGCTTGACCGCGCAGGCTTCGCAGCGGTAAAAGGTGCTTTTGGAGATGTGTTCCTGCTCGCACAGGTTTGTCCTGCTTTTCTCAAACGGGGAGAAGTAGCGGCTTTGCAGCAGGCGCCAGCACCGCTTTTCCTCTTCAGATCGGCAAGCAGCCATGTTTTGATAACTTTCCATCATGGTTTCCATGTAGCGGCAAACGCTGGCACAACGCGCGGAGCTTTGCAGAATCCAGTCGATATCAAACTGATTTTGCCCACGCTGTAAAGATGCATCCAGGACCAGTATGGCAGCCGGCAGAGGAGACTTTGCCACTGTTGCCTTTTGTTTCATCGTGCGATAGCCTTGCAGCAGCTGCCGCGCCCTGTCCTGCCAAAACTGGTGTCGATCTTCTCGTGTATCTTCTTGCATAGCATAAAACGTCAGGATATCCCTGACGTTTTTTTGTGTGTCCTGATCTTTTTTCATGGGCTGAATGCACATTTGTTTTCTCCCTTCAAATTCACAGACGTTTGCGATTTTGGTTTATTACGATAAAATTAAGTGCAGAGTCTTTAAAGTGATGTACATTTCTTCTATACTGTAGGACGAATCCTCATACTTAGTAACATATGATTCGTCATGGAATGAGATATAGAATCTGATACCCTTTCTCCAGCATGAAGCCGTGATGGAGGGAATTGAAAAAGTCTACGAAAGCATAAAAAATAACAGAATCGCCCTTTTATGGAAGGTTGAGCGATTCTGTTATCTGGTAGACTGGTTGCACTACCTCAAATTTATTTTACATAGTTCATTTTACATTAGACCATGTTTCTTTGTCAAGTGGCAGAGACCTTTTTTGATGTAAAAAATAGAAAAAGCACTTGACTCGTAACGCGTTATATGTTATATTTATGTTACGCGTTACAAAAAGGAGGTGTTTCAAATCGCGGAAAAAAGCAGGGCTGAGTATATGAAATCAAGACGTGAAAACCAGAAAACCTTTAGTGCGGTTATAGAACGCAAAAAAATGGAATCTTTTGAGAAAAAGCTCCATGAAATAGGGAAAAGCAAAACAGAATGGTTAAACGAAAAGATTGACGAAGAGCTCAGCAAATAAAAAGAAACAGCCTGCCACCGTAGGAAAGTTACAGACTGCTTCCTTGCCGACAAGGAAATCCTTATCTGAAATCTATTTTACATCAGATGCGGCTTCCCTGTCAAATACTGAAACTGACAGGAGTATGATATATATGAACAAAATTTCTGAAAAACCGATAACATTTAACCAGATGCAAGGCGCGGCCTTTGCTGTGGACAACATCGCTATTTTGACCGATGCTTTGTGTACAGCGTCGCTCAAGGTAAACGAGTGGCAAGCATTGATGAGCTTGATTCATACGGTATTAGAGCCTGCAAGCACCACCCTGTGCTTTGGTCTGGAAGAACATGAACCAGAGATAACGAGGAAAACAGAAAAATAGCAGGACACCAGTAAAAGAGAGGGGAAAAGCCCCTCTTTTTATTTTGGGCTCGCCTTCACTTACTGCCCCTGTAAGCCGCTATAACAGGTTTTATGTAAAACTGTACTCCCTTGACACAAATACACAAGAAAATGAAACACAGAGGCTCATAGAGGCGGTAGCAGTGCTTTTGGCTTGACTTATTCGATGATTATTGGGGTTCGTTGTTTTTTCTCTGTTTTGATTCCCAATCTACAAAATCCTGACCGAAAGTAAAGCCCTGGATAAATCCTCCTTTTTCGGCTACTTGCACCTGCCGGACGGTCAACGAGATCAGCCGGTCATTTTGCTCTGCTGTGAGTGGCAAAGACCAGATATAGTCGCTCAGTTCTCGGGCTGCCTTCTGAAAAGCCTCATCTCGCTCAATCTCGATTCCAAAATCTTCTGTACCCCAAACGGTTTCGACGTGTATCACGTTCATTTGACACTCCCCTTGTTCTTCATAGAATGCTCTGCAAATTTTTCCGGCCGGCTTCCAGCGCCGCTACGCCACGCTGTAAGGCCGGTTCCTGAATAAGGGTTAAACTCTGTGTCCCAATAGCGGAAACCGCGCAGGAGAGGCGCACAGGGCCCACAGCGCAATTTTTGAAGCGAATCTTCCTCCTGCTGGCGAATCGTCTCCCAGCCCACACCCTCCTGCTGTGCGATCTGTCGGAAGCTCATCCCCTGGTAGTATCGCTGACGGATGTGTTTCTCCCTTTCTGGAGAGAGCAGAGACAGCGCCCGTTCCAGCGCTGCATGGAGCTGTTGCTGATAGACGTCATCCTCCAGCGGCTGCAGCGGGTCGATGGGGTCCGCTACAAAGTCGAGCAGGGTCCCACCTTCCTCCTCTGCTGCCGGCGCGTCAAGCGAAAGAGAATCACACAGAGGGTCCCTCTTGCTGCTGCGCAGGCCTGCAGCCTCTCGAAAAGCGTTCTTCAGCGTGTAGCCGTAGAAGGTCAAGAAGCACCCTTTCTCTGCTCTGAAGTATCGCACCGCCTGCAGCAGCGCAATCCAGCGGCATTGCAGCAGGTCCTCCAGCTCCACGCCGCCCAAATTCCCCAAAGAGATAAAATATCTCCTCGCCTGCATGGCGCCAAACCGCCTGGTCTGCTCCCAGAGGTCTGCCAAATATTCCTTCTGCCCCTGCTGAATGAGGGTGCAAAGTTTTTCGTTCGTCATTGTTGTGCCTCCCGTCCTGTGATATGCTTATCCTGTGGACAGAAAGCAGGGCAGGTTTGGTGGTTCCCTAACCCTCTACCTTGCGGCACCAGGCTGAGCCTGGACCCAATTCACGTACCGGTTTGGCGGGGGCCTTAACTTTCTACCTCGCGGCACCCAGTTTCCCCGCAAACGAGTGCAGCCGAAGGCAAGCGACCTGCGCGAGAACGTTAAGCAGCGTCAAGTAGAAGGTGCGTTCGCGAATTGTTCGCGGGTTCAACCCGCCTGGATTCGGCGGTTGTATTGGTCGCCGCGGGGGATCTGCAGCAGGTAGCTGCCGGAAAGCTCCAGCAGGCGGCCCGCTACGGCGGTGTCCACCCGTTTTAGCTCCTCAGCCAACCACTCGGAAGAAACGACAGTGACGCTTTCCGGCCGGTTGAGCCGCTGGTTTAAAATCTCAAAGGCAAGGGTGACGTCCCGCTCGCTGATGCCCTGAATCGACTTTGCCTTGAACAGGTCATCGATGTACAGCACGTCTGCGCAGGACAGCTCCTCCATCCGCCGCCGGTAGTTGGCCGGCTCCTCGACGCGCAGAATCTTCAGCTCGTCGGCGGTGTTTAGCCAGCTCATATACCGCACTTCTTTGCCCTGGTCGATGAAGTAGTTGCAAACGGCAGCGCACAGGTGTGTTTTGCCGCAGCCCGATTGTCCCAGCATCACAAAGCCCTTTGGAAGCGGTCTCTCCTGCTTGCGGAAGCACTCGATAAAGGCGATGGCACGCTCCCTCAGCTGCACCTGCCAGGGATATTGGGGCTGAAAATTGTTGACCCGTTTGCTTTGCAGTTCGCCCAGCCCCGACCTGACCGCAGAAATCCGGCTTGCGCGGATAGAGCGGCAGCTGCAGTCGTGAACGGCAAAGACGCCGTCCTCGTTGAGAAAGGCGACAAATCCTTTGTTTTTGCAGATCGGGCAGTCGTAGACGGTGTGAAACAGGTGGTGCTTACCGTCTGCTGTCAGGCTGTCCTGCGCGGGACGTGCGTTGTATTCATCGACCTTCTGCTGCTCGATTTTGCGAGATAGCTCAGCCGATGAGCCCTCGACGCCAAGGGCTTGCATCTGCTGCCGAATCAGCTGTTCCAGTGTTTGCATCAAAGTTTACCTCCTTTGCGGATTGTCTGTTTTCTGCGGGAAGCTCGTCTTCCCAGCGGCGGCCATTGAGCCAGGTAGCGGGGGAGGGGATGTACTGCATATCCTGCCACTGACGACTCCTTTTTGCCTGATCGATCTTACAAAGCATTTCTTCCAGCAACGGCCTGTCCACCTGCAGGCGATCAAAAACCTTCTGCGCGCTTCCCTTCCCCACCTTGCGGGGATAGGCCTGCCAAAACCGATTGAACAGCGTATCCTTTTCTTCAGGAGTCATGGAGGGACAGGGGCTTTTTGCTTTCCTGTCGTCGGCCTTTTGAACCACTAGGCTCTCGTCCTGTTCTGTTTTACCGGATAAATGACTGTCGGTTTGCTGCGCATTTGAGCAAGAGATATTATTATTTATACTCTTATCTCTAATCTCTATACTCTTATCTCTATACTCTATGTTACATTGTAACAAGCCGCGCGTTACATCGGTGTTACATTGTAACAGGTCATGCGTTACATCGGTGTTACATTGTAACGCGGATGTAACGCCCTGCTCGGAAGAACTGTTTTTCTTTGACCTGCTGCGGCTGCGGCGGACCCTCTCGGTGCTCTTGCCCTCGCTGCCCAGCAGCTGCATGGTCTGAGGGATAAAAAGCTTCTCTCCCTGCAGTTCGATCATCCCCAGCGACTGCAGCAGCTCCAGCGCCTGCTGGACCACCTCCGGCGCGGTGCCGGTGATGGCGCCCAGCGTCTGCGGCGTGCAGGCGATGCCTGTCCCTTTGAGGACCTCGCCCTCCCCCTTGATGGATTTCAGCATCAGCTTGAGATAAAAAAGCAAAATCTTTTCCCCGTCGGGACTGCTCTCGATGATGCGGACACGGTCATCTTCAAAGAAGTCTTCCTTGAGCCGCAGCCAGTAATACCGGTTTTCCCTTTGGTCCAATAGACTCGCTGCCTGTGCCATCACTGACCACCTCCTTCTGATTTTCGTGAACCTGGCAACTCCAGGTTTGAGGGGAGGGAAAGCAAACCCTTTTTTCTCCTGGGAATTTTATCCCTCCCCTTATACCCCGCCTAAGGCAAAAAGTTGCACGCCAACGTGCAACTTTTCCCTTACAAAATTTCAACTTGCTTTTTGTGCAGTTTTGCTTTCTATGTACAGCTGGTGAATTTCTTCAAAACTGAGCTTCCCCTCCAACACATAGGGCAGCGCAAACATGAGCTCGCCCACCTCCTCCGCATCCATCGCAGCAACCTCCTGCTGCAGCTCTCCGAGAAGCTCCTCCTTTGTATGCACAGTTTCCTTGTCCATTGAAATTCAATCCTTTCAGCAAATTTTTTCCGAAACTATTTTCTTGCAAAAATGCGCGGGATGCGCTATACTGAAAGCGCAGCATTGTGGAAACACCCTTCAGGGTGCTGCATAAACTCTCTGTTTTTGCTTTGGTCGGCAGTTGGCAGAGGGTTTATTTTTTTGCCCGCTTTCATGCCGGCGCCTCACACAGTGATCTGGCGGATAACGCCCGTCTGCTGTGGTGGGGCGCTTTTTTTGTTCTCCTGGCCCTCCAGGAAGTGCGAGAGCACGTCCATATTGATCAGGTACTTGTTCCCCGCCTTGACATGCGGGACCTGCCCTGTGACAACCAGGCGGCGCAGATAGGTTTCTGTGATAGCGGTAGCGGGATCAGCTGCATGAAATTCCGCTACTGCCTCCTTAATGGTCCTCATTTTGGGAAGCACTTGTGTCACCTGCCTTTTCAATTTGAATATCAAAAATACTCTCGATAGGAACGCCCAGTACGTCCGAGATTGCTTTGGCAGTTTTTCCGGATGTGCTCTTTCTACCAGATTCAATCTGGTAGTATGCTGGACCCGTAATCCCCGCTTTTTCGGCTATCTCTTTCTGGAATAGACCCGCTTTGACACGCGCAATCTTTAATGATTTATTAGAAGATGCATAGATCAATTATATACCACCTTTCCACGATTACTTGTTTTTAAAATCTTGTATACTCTTTTTAAGAGTCAATTATAATATAATATTAAATCGAGAAATTGTCAATACCATATTTACATTATATCTTGAATATGCTAAAATAAAATCAAATATTAAGAGATTTTCGTTGGGGGTTAGAAAAATGTTTTCTGATAGACTAAGAATTCTCCGGCAAGAGCGGAGCCTCAAGCAATCTGACATTGCGAAATATTTAGGAGTTTCAGCTCAAAGCTACTCTTCCTACGAAAACGGCAGAGAGCCAAACTATGAAATGTTAAAAAAACTATGCTCATTTTTTAATGTTTCCTCTGATTGGTTACTGGGATTAAGTGAATACCGGCAGCCCTTCAACCTGGATTCTTTGTTTCCTGATGCACTGGATTTTCCTGACAATATTCAATCCCTCATAAAAAATACAGCAGCTGAGCTGGTATCCATATCCCTTGAATTTCAAAACACCGCACCCAAGGAACTACATGCCCTCCTCGAACAGGAGCTAACATTCCTTTCTCGGGTCACCACCCTAACCCAGGACTTCCTTCAGCAGATCGTGCAGGTTCGGGAGAGCGGTAAAAAGCAACAGGACAGTATTTCTTCCTATCAGGGAAAGCTCTCTTTGGAGGTTATCAGCAACAGCATCAAACTGACGGAAAAAGTCGCCCGCTACCAGGTCCAGCGTGCGCTCGATCATGCAGAGAAATTGAAAGCAGAATATGAAAGCCTCGCTGATCCAAACTCGCTGGAACAGGCAGGCCCGCTAAAAAAAATCAATGAAGAAATACAGAGTCTGAAGATGATGCTCAAAGCAGCAGACGGTGCATTTTATTATTTCTTCTTTGACGACGACCAGGAAGCAGGTGAACCAGATGGCCAGCATCCGAAAGATTGAAGGAAAGAATGGCGTTTCCTACAAAATCACCGTCACCAAGGGCCGCGACCTCAACGGCCGCCAGGTGCGACACTATCTCACCTGGACCCCCGAACCAAAGATGACCCCGCGCCAGATCGAAAAGGCGGTGCAAAAGGCCGCTTTCACCTTTGAGCAGGAGATCGAAAAAGGCTTTGCTGTCGACAACCGGCAAACCTTTTCAGAATATGCCCGCTACGTCATCCGCCTGAAAGAGCACAGCGGAAAAAAACGCCGCACCATCGAAAGCTATACCGACCTGCTCAGGCGGATCGATCCGGCAATCGGCCACATCCGCCTCACCGAACTGCGGCCGCAGCACCTCAATTCCTTTTACGAAAACCTCAAGGAGGAGGGCATCCGCAGCACGGTAGCAAAGGCAAAAGCAAAACAGGACATCAACGCCATCCTGAAGCAAAAACACCTCACAAAGGACGGTGTAGCGGCTGCCGCAGGGATTTCATCGGCCACTGTGCTCAGTGCGGCCAAGGGGAACAGCCTGCAGCTACCCAAGGCCCAAGCAATCTGCAACGCAATCGGCTGCCCCCTGGAAGAAGTCTTCTCTGTGGAGAAAGATATCCGCCCCCTGTCCAACAAGACCATCATCGAATATCACCGCTTCATCTCCACTGTGCTGGCTCAGGCAGAAAAGGAGATGATCGTGGAATACAACGCTGCCGCAAAGGCAACCCCTCCAAAACTGGACACTCCAGAAGCGGACAGCTTCCAGCTCGATGAGGTGGAGAGAATCCGCGACTGTCTGGAGCATGAGCCGCTCAAATGGAAGGTCGCCACCCACCTCTTTCTGATTTCTGGATGCCGGCGGGGAGAGATCGCCGGTCTCAAATGGGACCGCGTCGACTGGGAAAACAGCCAAGTCAAAATTGACCACGCTCTGCTCAGCTCCAACAGGGGCGGGGTTTATGAGGACACCACCAAGACCAGCACCACCCGCTACATCAAACTCCCTGCGGAAACGATGCAGCTGCTGCGGGAATACCGCACCTGGTACACCCAGCAGCGCCTGATCAACGGGGACCGCTGGGTCAACAGCGGCTATGTGTTCATCCAGGACAACGGCCAGCCAATGAACCCAGACAGCTTCACAGGCTGGATGGCGAAGTTCTCCAAAAAGTACGGACTGCCGCACATCCACCCGCACAAATTCCGCCATACGATGGCCAGCCTCTTGTATTTCAATGGCCTGGACAGCGTGGCGATCTCCAAACACCTGGGACATGCAAAGGTCAGCACCACCACCGATATTTACTCCCACATCATCAAGCAGGCGGACGAGCGGGCCAGCGAATGCATCGCGGACGTCATCCTCCGCCCCAAAAAGCAAAATGCAGTATAACAAAAAAGAGGCCGTCCCCTTTTCGTTTAGGGAACAGCCTCTTTTCTTTTGCTCCATTTTACATTCTTTTGGTAGCGGTGTGCGCCAAATGTGCGCCAAACTGCCTAAGCCCGCTACACAGATAAAACAAAAACCGCTCAACAAATGGCTTTGTTAAGCGGTTTTCTTTGGCGCGCTTGAAGGGACTCGAACCCCCGACCTACTGGTTCGTAGCCAGTCACTCTATCCAGCTGAGCTACAAGCGCATCCTGTATGGTGCTGTTTTCAATCAGCTTATTTATAATACCACCTGGGGAAAATTTTGTCAAGCATTTTTTTGCGGTTTTTGAAATTTTTTCTAGGGGCAGGTGATTGTCCGCCTCCTGTCCCTGTGTTATACTATAGAAAAAGGCAGCTCCACCCCGCTGTCCCCTTTCCAAAACGCAAACAGGAGGTGCTCTTGATGGCACAATATCCCCTCGGCATCATCATCCGCCAGCGGCGCGATATGCTGGGCCTGAGCCAGCAGCAGCTGTGCCAGGGCATCTGCGACCGCTCCACCCTCTCCCGCATCGAGCGCGGCGACCAGGTTCCCGCCTACTCCACCCTGCGCGCCCTGCTGCAGCGGCTGGGACTGCAGGAAAAGGTGCGGATTATCTCCGCTCCCTGCTCCCGGTGAAGACAGAAGATGACATCAAGGTTTCTGATCTGCTCTATGATCTCTTGG
>ERZ780203.2384-NODE-2384-length-10428-cov-15.814229_pt1 | contig 10428 bp, 10 predicted proteins | sample MGYA00511168_ERZ780203 | MGnify/ENA primary metagenome ERZ780203 (study PRJEB29588, sample SAMEA2156577) | human gut metagenome | biome: human gut; feature: human-associated habitat; material: faeces | place: Denmark | collected 2008/2010 ...
CAGCCTGACCGCCGTCGGCGCGGTCTCGCCTCCGGGCGGCGACCTCTCCGAGCCTGTCTCGCAGGCGACGATGCGCATCGTCAAGGTCTTCTGGGCGCTGGATTCGTCACTTGCCTACCGACGCCACTTCCCGGCCATCAACTGGCTGAATTCCTATTCGCTCTATCTCGATTCCCTGCGCCCGTGGTACAGCGAGCATCTGGGCCACGAATTCCTCGAAAACCGCGAGTGGGCCATGGCGATGCTGCAGGAGGAGTCGAACCTCAATGAGATCGTGCAGCTCGTCGGCAAGGATTCGCTCAGCGCGAAGGACCAGATCACGCTTGAGGTCGCGCGTATGATCCGCGAGGACTTTTTGCAGCAGAACTCGTTTGCCGACAACGACGCCTATTCCGAATACGACCGTCAGGCGCGCATGCTGGCGCTCATCCGCCAGTATGACACGCAATGCCTGAGCGCCGCCGAGCGCGGCGGGAATTTAAGCGAGCTCTTCGCCATCCCCGCGCGCGAGAAGATCGGACGCGCCAAGGGCGTGCCTGCCGACCAGTACAAGGACGCCTATGCGAACCTGCTCGTCGAGATGGAGGAGCAGATCGCCGCAATCGCTGAGAAAGGAGAGAAAGAAGAATGATCCGTGAATATAAGACGATCCGCGAAATTTCCGGCCCTCTGATGGTCGTGGACCATGTGCAGGGCGTCACGTATGACGAGCTGGCAGAGATCGTCCTCTCCGACGGCAGCACGCGCCGCTGCAAGGTGCTCGAGGTCAACGGCGACCGCGCGGTCGTGCAGCTGTTTGAAGCGTCGGCGGGCATCAACCTCGCCGATTCGCGCATCCGCTTTTTGGGCCATCCGCTCCAGCTCGCCGTGTCGCGCGACATGCTGGGCCGCGTCTTCAACGGCATGGGTCAGCCCATCGACGGCGGCCCCGCGATCATCGCCGACGAGCACCGCGACATCAACGGCCTTGCGATGAACCCCGCGGCGCGCAACTACCCCAACGAGTTCATCCAGACCGGCATTTCGAGCATCGACGGCCTCAATACCCTTGTCCGCGGACAAAAGCTGCCGATCTTCTCCGGATCGGGCCTGCCGCACGCGCAGCTGGCCGCGCAGATCGCGCGACAGGCGAAGGTGCTGGACGGCGAGAGCAACTTTGCTGTTGTCTTTGCCGCCATCGGCATCACATTTGAAGAATCTGAGTTTTTCGTCAACGAATTTAAGCGCACCGGCGCCATCGACCGCACGGTGCTGTTCACGAACCTTGCCAACGACCCCGCGGTCGAGCGTATCGCGACGCCGCGCATGGCGCTGACCGCCGCGGAATACCTTGCGTTCGACTGCGGCATGCACGTGCTCGTCATTCTGACGGATATCACGAACTACGCCGAGGCCCTGCGCGAGATCAGCGCGGCGAAAAAGGAGGTCCCCGGCCGCCGCGGCTATCCCGGCTACCTCTACACCGACCTTGCGACGATGTACGAGCGCGCGGGCCGTCAGGTGGGCAAGGACGGCTCGATCACGATGATCCCCATCCTGACGATGCCCGAAGACGACAAGACCCACCCCATCCCCGACCTGACGGGCTATATCACCGAGGGGCAGATCATCCTTTCGCGCGAGCTGTACCGTCGCGGTATCAATCCGCCGGTCGACGTGCTGCCGAGCCTTTCCCGACTCAAGGACAAGGGCATCGGCGCGGGCAAGACGCGCGAGGACCATTCCGGCACGATGAACCAGCTCTTCGCCGCCTACGCCACCGGTAAAGAGAACAAGGAGCTCATGTCGATCCTCGGCGAGGCGGCACTGAGCCCGACCGACCTTCTCTACGCCAAGTTTGCCGACGAGTTTGAAAAGCGCTACGTCGCGCAGGGTACGGACGAGAACCGCTCCATCGAGCAGACGCTCGACCTCGGCTGGGAGCTTTTATCCCTTCTGCCGCGCAGCGAGCTCAAGCGCATCAAGCCGGAGTATATCGACAAGTATCTCAAAAAGGAAGAGTAAGGGGGGAGAAAAGTGCCTACGACCACTGTTAATCCCACCCGCATGGAGCTCACGCGCCTCAAGGGGCGGCTGCGCACCGCCCAGCGTGGGCACAAACTTCTCAAGGACAAGCGCGACGAGTTGATGAAGCAGTTCATGGAGGTCGTGCGCGAGGATTTAGCGCTGCGGCAGAAGGTGGAGCAGTCGCTCACGAAGGCCTACGGCTCGTTCACCGTGGCGAGCGCGCTGATGTCGCCGGAAATGCTTGAGCAGGCGCTATTGTGCCCCAAGCAGAGCGTTTCGCTCGAAACGGGCACGGAGAACGTGATGAGCGTCGAGGTGCCGCGCTATGAGTTCAAGCTCGCGAGCGAGGACGACGGGAATATTTATCCGTACGGCTTCGCCCAGACGAGCGGCGAGCTCGACGACGCGGTGCGCGAGCTCGGCGACATTCTGCCCGACCTGCTCCGCCTTGCCGAGGTCGAGAAGGCCACGCAGCTGCTCGCCGCCGAGATCGAGCGCACGAGACGGCGCGTCAACGCGCTCGAATACGTCAAAATTCCGCAGATGCAGCAAAACATCAAGTATATCACGATGAAGCTCGATGAAAACGAGCGTGCCAACACGATCCGACTGATGAAGGTCAAGGACATCATCCTGAAAGAGGCCATCGAGGAGCGCCGCGAGACCGACAAGGCCGAGGGCGCAGGTGTTTGACGTAACAGGTACAAAAAAGAGGGAACCTTTTAAGGTCCCCTCTTTTTTGACTTTTTACTTTTCGGCCTTGGTCTCGCAGTACAGGCAGCGGTAGGTGCGCGTTTCCTCATCGGTCAGCGTGAAGATCTGCGGCAGCTCCTGCTCAACGGAGGTGATGCAGCGCGGATTCTTGCAGCGAATGACGTTTGTGATGCGCTCGGGCAGCTTGAGCTGGCGCTTTTCGGCGAGTTTGCCGTCCTTAATGATGTTGACAGTGATGCCGGGGTCGACATAGCCGATGACGTCCCAGTCAAGGTCGAGCACCCGGTCGATCTTGATGATGTCCTTGCGACCGAGCTTGCCGCTCGAAACGTTCTTGAGCAGCGCGACCGAGCAGTCAAGCTTGTCAAGACCGAGGATGTTGTAGAGCTTCATCGCCTTGCCGGCGGAGATGTGGTCGATAACGATACCGTTGGAAATAGCGTCGATGATCATTTATAAGTCCCTCCCTTATTCGATACCAAGCAGCTTGAGGATCAGTGCCATGCGGATGAAGCGGCCGTTTCTGACCTGCTTGAAGTAGCAGGCGCGCGGGTCATCGTCCACGGCAACGGAAATTTCGTTTACGCGCGGCAGCGGGTGCAGGATGCAGAGATCCTTCTTTGCATTCACGAGCTTTTCGGGCGTGAGGATGTAGCTGTCCTTCAGGCGCAGGTAATCCTCTTCGTTGAAGAAGCGCTCGCGCTGCACGCGGGTCATGTAGAGAATGTCGAGCTGGGGCATGACGGACTCGAGATCGGTCGTCTGCTCGTAGGGGATGTTGTTCTTCTTGAGCGCCTCGGCCTTCACGTAGCTGGGGAGCTTGAGCTCCTCGGGGGAGATGAGAACAATCTTGATGCCGGTGTAGCGGCTCAGGGCGCTGATGAGGGAGTGAACTGTACGGCCGAACTTGAGGTCGCCGCAGAAGCCGACGGTCAGGTCGTTGAAGCGGCCCTTTTCACGGTTGATGGTGAGCAGGTCAGTCAGCGTCTGAGTGGGGTGGTTGTGGCCGCCGTCGCCTGCGTTGATGACGGGAACCTCAGAGTGCATGGAAGCGACCAGAGGCGCGCCTTCCTTCGGGTGGCGCATGGCAATGATGTCGGAATAGCAGCTCACGGTGCGCACCGTGTCGGAAACGCTCTCGCCCTTGGCGGCGGAAGAGCTGCTTGCGGACGAGAAGCCCAGCACCTTGCCACCGAGACCGAGCATCGCAGACTCAAAGCTCAGGCGCGTGCGGGTAGAGGGCTCAAAGAAGAGCGTTGCGAGAATCTTGCCGTCGCACTTGTGTGCGTAGGCCTCGGGGTGGTCGATGATGTCATTGGCCGTGGCGACCATTTCGTCGATCTCCTGGGTGCTCAGCTGTAAAATGTCGATCAAATGCTCCATGTTAGTTCTTTCCTCCGATCCAAGATTCGTCCGACGGGTTGTTGCGGAACTGAATGAGACGCGCAACATCGTCGGGGTGGATATAGTTTTGTTTCGCCGCTACGTCGGCGATGACGTCAAAGTTGGTCAGGCTGTGGTTCTTCACGTTGGCGGCGGCAAGGCGGTCAAGCCCCTTCTGCATGCCGTAGGTGAAGATGCTCGCAACGCCGAGCACCTCCGCGCCCGCTTCGCGCAGGACGCTCACAACGTCCAGGACGCTGCCGCCGGTAGAGATCAGATCCTCAATGACGACGACCTTCTGGCCCGGCTCAAGGCGGCCCTCGATCTGATTCTGACGGCCGTGATCCTTACCGGACGAGCGCACATAGCCCATGGGCAGACCCATCATGTGGCCGACGATGGCCGCGTGGGCAATGCCCGCCGTGCTCGTGCCCATCAGCACCTCCACATCGGGATAGTCGGCGCGAATGATCTCGCACAGCGCACTTTCCACCTGCGTGCGCACCTCAGGTGCGGTCAGGATCAGGCGGTTGTCGCAGTAGACGGGACTCTTGATGCCGCTGGCCCAGGTGAAGGGCTCGTTCGGACGGAAGAATACCGCACGGATGGAGAGCAATCCCTCCGCAATGCTGCGTTCCAAATGCTCCATTTCTATCTCTTCTCCTTTCAAAATGTCAGTCTGTTGACAAAATTAGCGTTTCCAATGCCTCCGGGGTTTCGGCGATTTGGTCGGCGCCGGCGGCGGTGAGCTCTTCGCGGCTGCCGTAGCCGTAGAGCACGCCGATCACGTCGAGTCCCGCAAGATGCGCGCCGATGACGTCATGCTCGCGGTCGCCGACCATCACAGCACGGGAAAGATCGTCGCAGCCAGCCGCTTTAAGCGCGGCTTTGACGACATTTACCTTTTTGCCCGCTTCCTTGTCGCCCTCGGGCGCGCCGCAGATGGCGTCGAAGTAGGGTGCGAGGCCGAAATGCTCCAGAATGCGCTCGGCCATGGTGTCGAGCTTCGACGTGGCAACGAAAAGACGCTTGCCCTCACTCTTGAGATGCGCAAGCAGCGCGGGAATGCCGGGATAGGGAGCGTTGTCGAGCCAGCCGTCCTGCTGATAGTATTCGCGGAATTTTGCGACCGCGGCGTCGACATTCTCTGCGCTCACGAAGCGCGCGAAGGTCTCGCTGAGCGGCGGGCCGACGAAAAACGACAGCTCGCGCCAGTCGCGCTCGATGCCGAACGCGCGCAGGGCATACTGTCCGGCCTTCATGATGCCGGGGCCGGAGTCGGTCAGCGTGCCGTCCAAATCAAATAAGATGATGTTGCGGCGCATTGCTTAGCCCACAAACTCGCTGACGCAGCGGCGATAGGCGGCGACGGGATCCTCCGCCTGCGTGATGGGGCGGCCAACGACGATGTAGTCCGAGCCGATCTCGCGTGCCTTTGCGGGCGTAGTGATGCGCACCTGATCGTCCGCCTTTGCATCGGCAAAGCGGATGCCGGGGGTGACGGTGAGGAAGTCCTTCGTGCAGGTCTCGTGGATGCGGCCGGCTTCAAGCGGGGAGCAGACCACGCCGTCGAGCCCGGCGAGTCTTGCATTTTTGGCGTAGTCGATGACCACTTCCTCAAGGGGGCGGTGGATGCCGATCTCTTCCTCCATGCTCTGCTGGCTGGTGGAGGTGAGCTGCGTGACGGCGATGAGCATCGGACGCGTGCCGTCCGCGCGGGTGAGACCCTCAAGCGCGGCGCTCATCATGGCGCGCGTACCTGCGGCATGGAGGTTGACCATATCCACATCGAGGGAGGAGAGCACGGCCATCGCTTTTTTCACGGTGTTGGGGATGTCGTGCAGCTTGAGATCGAGGAAGATCTTATGGCCGCGCGCCTTGATTTCGCGCACGATGGACGGGCCTTCAGCGTAGAAGAGCTCCATGCCGATCTTCACAAAGGGCTTTTCGCCGGTGAAGCGGTCGAGAAATGCGAGGGTCTTTTCCTTGCTGTCAAAATCCAGTGCGATGATAACGTCCTTACCCATGGTGGGCACCTCCTATGATGTCGTTCAAATCGTTGATGTTGTATTTCTGCATGACGCGGGGCAGATCCTCGACGATGCGGCGGCAGGCGAAGGGGTCGACAAGGTTGGCAGCGCCGACCTCGACCGCCGTTGCGCCGGCGAGCATCAGTTCGATGACGTCCTCGGCGCTCATCACGCCGCCGAGACCGACGATGGGAATGCGCACCGCTTCGTACACCTGCCAGACCATGCGCACCGCAAGCGGGAAGAGTGCGGGGCCGGACATGCCGCCCGTGCTGTTGGCAAGAAGCGGCTTTCTCGCCTTGAGATCAAGGCGCATGCCCATCACGGTGTTGATAAGGCTGATGCCGTCCGCGCCTGCGTCCTCGCAGGCCTTGGCAATGTTTGCAATGCTCGTGACGTTGGGCGAGAGCTTGACGATGACGGGCTTTTTGACGGCGTCTTTGACCGAGCGCGTGACCGACGCGGCGGCTTTGGGATCGGTACCGAAGCTCATGCCGCCGCCGTGGACATTGGGGCACGAAATGTTCACCTCGAGCCAGCCGACCTGCGGGCAGGCGTCGAGTTTCTGGCAGACCTCGACGTATTCATCGAGCGAAAAACCGCTGACATTCGCCATGACGGGCTTGTGGAAAACGCGCGCGAGCTTGGGAAGTTCCTCGGCGATGACCGCGTCTACGCCGGGATTCTGAAGTCCCACGGCGTTGAGCATGCCGCTCTGCATTTCAGCGATGCGCGGCTGGGGATTGCCGAGACGCGGCTCGCGCGTCGTGCCCTTGAACGAGAGCGTACCGAGGCAGTCGATGTCGTACAGTTCCGCGAACTCGTATCCGTAACCAAAGGTGCCGCTCGCGGGAATGACGGGGTTGTCGAGCGGAAGAGAACAGAGCATGACGTTCGTTTTTACCATTTGATCTCCTCCCTTCCGAATACGGGGCCTTCACGGCAGACGCGCTTGGGGCCGTTTACCGTGTCGATCGTGCAGCCCATGCACGCGCCGAAGCCGCAGCCCATGCGCGCTTCCAGACTGATCTGGCCGGGCTTGTCCGTTTTTGCACAAAGCGCCTTGAGCATCGGCATCGGCCCGCAGGCGCAGACGGTGTCGAACTGTTCGGGCAGAGCGTCGGTCACAAAGCCGCGCGTGCCGCAGCTGCCGTCCGCCGTTGCGATAACGGTCTGCACGCCGAGCGCCTTGAATTCATTTTCGTAGAAGACATCCTCCGCCGTGTTGAAGCCCAGAACGGCGACGGGCGTTTTACCCGCGGCAAGAAGACGTTGGGCAAGGCCGAAGAGCGGGGCGGTGCCGATACCGCCGCCTGAAAGGAGCGTCGTTTCGCCGCAGGCGGCAACATCAAAGCCGTTGCCGAGGCCGGAGAGCGCATCCAGCATCTGCCCTGGCGTGCAGCGAGAGAGCCAGTCCGTTCCGCCGCCGACTACTTTATATAAGAGGGTCACGCTGCGCTCGTCCCAGTCGCAGATGGAAATGGGTCTGCGCAGGAAGAAACCGGGCAGGCGAAGGTCGAGGAACTGACCCGGCGCGGTGATGGCCGAGGTGTCGCCCTCGAGCTTCAAGCGGTAGACGCCGGAGGCGATGGGGGCGTTTTCCGCGATGGTATATTTTACTTCGATCAAAGCGTGTCCTCCTTCCAGACGATCTCGCCGCCGATCATCGTCAGCTTGCACGCGCCTGTGAGCTGTGTGCCGGTAAAGGGCGTTGCGCGCCCCATGGTCAGAAACTTTTCGGGATCGACGGTGTAGGTTTCGTTGAGGTCAAATACGGTCAGGTCGGCGGGCTGACCGACGGCGATCTCCGTGCCGCAGCCAAAGCGGCGCATCGGAGAGGTGTGCATCAGCTCGACGAGCTTTTCCAGCGGCAGAATGCCCTTTTTTACAAGATGGGTGTAGCTTGCGGCAAAGGACGTTTCCAGACCGACGACGCCCATGGCGCTCTTTTCAAGACCCTTGGCCTTTTCTTCGTGGCTGTGGGGTGCGTGGTCGGTGACGAGCATGTCGATCGTGCCATCCAGAAGACCCTCGATGAGCGCGTCCTGATCGGCCTGATCGCGTAGAGGGGGATTCATCTTGAAGCGTCCGTCCTCCTGTAGATCGTCCTGCGTGAAGGCGAGGTAGTGCGGCGCTGTTTCGCACGTCACGTTCACGCCGCGGCGCTTGGCCGCGCGGATGACCTCGACGCTTTTCTTGGTCGAAACGTGGCAGACGTGGTAGGCGCAGCCCGTTTCCTCGGCAAGCTTCACGTCGCGCGCGATCTGCCCCCATTCGCTCTCAGAGCAGATGCCGCGGTGCCCGTGGGCGCGGGCATACGCACCGTCGTGGATGTAGCCGTCGCGGAGCAGGGAATTGTCCTCGCAGTGCGCGGCAAGGATCTTGCCGAGGCGGCGGCACTCGGCCATCGCCTGGCGCATTATGCTCTCGGACTGCACGCCGCGTCCGTCGTCGGAAAAGGCAATGACGTTTTGCGCCATGCCTGCAAGGTCTGCGAGCTGCTCGCCCTTTTCGCCGACCGTGATCGCCCCGTAGGGATGCACATGGACGAGGGCGTCCTTCTCGATGAGCGCGCGCTGGAGATTCAGCGCGTCGACACAGTCGGGGACGGGGTTCAGGTTCGGCATGGCGGCAACATGGGCGAAGCCGCCGTGCGCAGCAGCCAGCGTGCCGGTGCGGATGGTCTCCTTATAAGAAAATCCCGGCTCACGAAGATGAACATGAACATCAACGAAACCGGGAAATAAAACCATATTTGAAATATCAATAGTAATAGTATCATCGGAACGGGAAGCACCATTGCCAATAGAAACAATTTTCCCGTCCGAAAGAAACACATCCGCCAAATGAAATACGCCCTGAGAGAAAACCTTTGCGTTCTTCAAAATACAGCGCATGTTCCTTCCTCCTTGTCGTGTTTTCGGTGCATTATACGGGATAGTCAGGCGAATGTCAAGAGTCAAAATTTCGAAAAAAGGCGGGAACGGGAAAAAGATGAGAAAGTATGCACGTTTGGCATGACACCTTGCAGGACGCGGCGTTTCGCAGCGGGAAAAGGGCAGAAAGGGGAGCCTTCCTTGGTGTAAAATGCTCTATTCCGGCAAACTGATCGAGAAAAAAGACCGTGCTTTTCGACGAAATTCCGGGCGGCGCGCGGAAATGTAAAATTATGCGGTTGACAATCGGTGCAGAGGCTCTTATACTGATGGCAACAAAGTTCCACGAACGGAGAAACAACACAAGATGAAGAGCATTTTCGTTTTTGCATACTATTATTACTTTACTATGGATTCGTAGTAAGGCTAATTTGTGATGCAAAGATGCAAAAAAGGCTCTGAAAAGAGATTGCTTGATGCGGCACAGGTTAGACCTGTGCCGCATTTTTTCGTTGTGGCGATATTTCACGGTCAATAAGGAGGAAATTATTATGATCGTCGTACTCAAGCGTGGCGCAGAACAGGACAAGCGCGAGCAGCTTATCAACTGGCTCAAAAATCAGGGCCTTGGCGTGCACATCTCCGAGGGCGAGTACCAGACCGTGCTGGGCCTGATCGGCGACACGGCGCGCGTCGACATGGACCTGATCGAGAGTTTGAGCATCGTCGACTCCGTCAAGCGCGTGACAGAGCCCTTCAAGTGCTGCAACCGCAAGTTCCATCCCGACGACATGATCGTGCAGGTGGGCGACGTCAAGGTCGGCGGCGGAAACTTCTGCATGATCGCAGGCCCGTGTTCGGTCGAATCCGAAGAGCAGATCGTCGCGGTCGCCAAGGCCGTGAAGACCTCGGGCGCGAACATGCTGCGCGGCGGCGCATTCAAGCCCCGCACTTCTCCTTATGATTTCCAGGGCCTCAAGGCCGAGGGCATCGAGCTGCTGAAGATCGCCCGTCAGGAGACCGGCCTTCCCATCGTCACCGAGATCATGGGCACGAATTACCTGCCGCTCTTTGAGGATGTGGACGTCATTCAGGTCGGCGCGCGCAATATGCAGAACTTCGATTTGCTGCGCGAGCTCGGCAAATTAAGAAAGCCCATCCTCTTAAAGCGCGGCCTCGCCAGCACGCTCAAGGAGCTTTTAATGAGCGCGGAGTACATCATGGCCGGCGGCAACGAGCAGGTCATCCTCTGCGAGCGCGGCATTCGCACCTACGACGACTACACGAGAAACACACTCGACCTTGCGGCTGTGCCGATGCTCAAGGAGCTCACGCCCCTGCCGGTCATCGTCGACCCCAGCCACGCGACCGGCATTGCGCGCCTCGTGCGCCCGATGGCACTGGCTGCTGCCGCCTGC
>ERZ780203.2389-NODE-2389-length-10416-cov-3.870283_pt1 | contig 10416 bp, 10 predicted proteins | sample MGYA00511168_ERZ780203 | MGnify/ENA primary metagenome ERZ780203 (study PRJEB29588, sample SAMEA2156577) | human gut metagenome | biome: human gut; feature: human-associated habitat; material: faeces | place: Denmark | collected 2008/2010 ...
CAGGCAATCTGGAATGAATTTTGGCTGCGTTACTGAGAACGGAGTGAACAGTAACGATTTATCTGATACCCGATCAAAGGCCGGAAAGTTGTTTTTGCCGGTAAAAATAAGGCTTTCGACCTTTTATCATTTACATGATAACATATACAAATAAAATTGACAAGAATACAAAAGTTTTGTACAATAGATACAAAAGGAAACAAAACTGAATAAAACAAAACGAAACTAAATGAAAGGCGGTAAAAATATGAGAAAGAAATTAATTGCAGCAATGATGGCAGGAGTACTGAGTGCAGGAATGTTCAGCACAGGAGTTTTCGCAGCAGATACAGATTTAAAAGGTGAAGTCAACACATTCATCGCAGCAAGCTTAAGCAATGCAATGGAAGAAATCCAGAAAGACTTCAATGAGACATATCCTGATGTTGAAATCCTCTACAATGCAGACAGCTCAGGTACATTACAGACACAGATCGAAGAAGGCGCACGCTGTGATATCTTTTTCTCAGCAGCTGATAAACAGATGAATGCTCTGATAGACGAAAATCTGGCTAAGAAAGATACTGTAGAAGATATCCTTGAGAACAAAGTCGTTCTGATCAAACCTAAGGATGGGGAAACAAAAGTTACAGGATTCGAGAACATCACAGATGCAGCCAACATCGCACTTGCAGGTGACAGCGTTCCTGTTGGACAGTATTCCAGAGAAATTTTCGACAATCTTGGAATTACAGATGAAGTAAATAAGATGGAAATCAATGAAGGTAAAAATGTATCTGAAGTTCTTGCTGCAGTAAGTGAAGGAAGTAATGAGATCGGTATCGTTTATGCTACAGATGCAGCTTCCGTTGCAGATAAAGTAGACGTTATCGCAGAAGCTCCGGCAGATGCACTGAAGACACCTGTTCTCTATCCGGTAGGCCTTATCGAAGACAAAGAGGCATCTGAAGATGATACAGCAGCTGCAGAAGCATTCCTTGAGTACATCAAATCTGACGACGCTATGAAAGTATTCGAGAAATACGGATTCACAGCATACAAAGCAGATGATGCTTCCGAAACAGATGATAAAGATGCAGAAGCAACAGAAACAAATGCTGAGACAGAGACAACAGAGGAAGCTAAATAAGAATGAGTGAATTTCTGGCAGAAATAAACTGGAGTCCTTTATGGATTTCACTGAAAACAGGTTTCGCGGCTACTGTGATCGCGTTCTTTCTGGGGATATTCTTTGCGAGACTGGTAATGAAGATGAAACCTGTTTCCAGAGGCATACTGGATGGTATCCTGACCATGCCTCTGGTACTTCCCCCGACAGTGGCCGGTTTCATTCTGCTTCTGCTGTTCAGTCTGAGACGTCCGTTCGGGGCATTTCTGCTGGATAATTTTGATATTAAGATCGTACAGACCTGGAAGGGCTGCGTAATCGCAGCATCTGTAATTGCGTTTCCGCTGATGTATCGAAATGCACGCGCTGCATTTGAACAGGTGGATGTGAATCTGATCGCAGCAGGTAAGACACTTGGCATGAGTGACAGAAGAATCTTCTGGACAGTTGTCATGCCGACAGCAGGACCCGGAATCGCATCCGGTACAGTCCTTGCCTTTGCCAGAGCAATCGGAGAATACGGTGCTACATCCATGCTCGCAGGAAACATTCTTGGCAAGACCAGAACCGTTTCCGTTGCCATTGCTTCGGAGACTGCGGCAGGAAATTATGGCATGGCCGGTTTCTGGGTAGTTGTGATCTTGATCATTTCATTTGTGATCGTTGCGGCGATCAATATCGTTTCCGGTAAGGGAATGAAGATGGGCAGGTGGATGTAATGGCAGTCAGTGTGGATATTGAGAAGAAACTTCATGGCTTCACTCTGAAAGTAAAGCTGGAGAGTGATGGTTCTCCAATGGGGATCCTTGGAGCATCCGGAAGCGGAAAAAGTATGACTCTGCGCTGTATTGCAGGAATCCAGACACCGGACTCAGGAAGAATTGTTGTAAATGATAAAGTTCTTTTCGATTCAGAAAAGAAGATCAATCTGAAACCGCAGGAGAGGAAGGTTGGCTATCTTTTTCAGAACTATGCACTTTTTCCTACCATGACTGTAGAGAAGAATATCGCATGCGGATACAGAGGGGATAAGAAACATCTTAAGGCAAAAGTGGCAGATTACATAGAGCGCTATCAGCTTAACGGGCTGGAGAAACGTTATCCGGGACAGCTTTCCGGAGGTCAGCAGCAGCGTGTCGCACTGGCACGAATGATGATCGGAGAACCGGAAGTCATCCTTCTGGATGAACCGTTCTCAGCACTGGATGGATATCTGAAAGATATCATGCAGCGTGATATGCAGAACTTTCTTAATGAGTACACAGGTGATATGATTCTGGTCACTCACAGCCGTGATGAGGCTTACAAGTTCTGCGGACATCTGACAATTCTGGACAGTGGTCAGGCACTTACTACAGGAGAAACTAAGAAACTCTTTGAACGACCCGGTATTCTGCAGGCAGCCAGACTGACAGGGTGTAAAAATTTCTCAACTGTACAGAAAATGGGAAAACACAGTATTTATGCAGTGGACTGGGATCTGATGCTGCAGACCAAAGATGTGGTGCCGGATGATGTTACGCATGTGGGAATCCGCGGTCACTGGATGAAAGGTGCATCTGAAGGCGGAGAGAACCACATGGAAGTGGAAGTTATGGAATATATTGAAACGACCTTTGAACATCAGTATTTACTGAAGAACAAGAAAGGCGGAGACTGTCAGCCGGTTTGGTGGATGTGCCCCAAAGGAAATTTTGAGGAAGATCCGCATGCAAAAGTTCCGAAATATATCCATTTTCCAGAAGAGCATCTGATGCTGCTGAAAGAAGCGAAATAGAATATATAAGAAATAATAAAAAGCGTTGTATTTTCAACAGAGATTTCTGGTGAAGATATAACGCTTTTTTAACCGAATCAAGTAAGTCCCTGCGGAGCAGTTATTCGGTGTGGAATCGCATAGCCACGTAGCTGTAAGAGTCTGCCGGTTTGATCACGCAGCGGGATGTTATCAAATTGTCTGAGAAATCTATGACGGATGATTCTTAGAATATTTTATGTAGTCCACAACCATCATCGCCAGTTTAAATGTCAGTGCATCTTCAAACGCGCGGATATCCAGTCCGAATTTTCTCTGCAGCTTCTCAAAGCGGTACACCAGAGTATTTCTGTGTACATAAAGCTGTCTGGAAGTCTCGGAGAGATTCAGGTTATTTTCAAAGAAGGTACGGATGGTGATCAGGGTTTCTTCGTCAATAGAATCCAGAGTTTCCTCTTTGAAGATCTCGTCGATAAACATTTCACATATGGAAACAGGAAGCTGGTAGATTAGTCTGCCGATTCCAAGCTGGTTATATCCGAATACATTTTTATCTGCGTAGAAAATCTTGCCTACTTCAAGGGCTGTATGTGCTTCCTTGTATGCGTCTGGAAGCCTGGAAATATCCTCTGCCAGATTACTGTAGGCAACCCATGCGGAAGTCATTGCTTCTGTATTTAACATATCTACAAGCATATATGCAATTGATTCCAGATCCTCATAAGTTTCTGTAGACTGTAATTCTCTGATGATGATAATCCCTGTATCATCAATAGCTGTGATGAAATCTCTGGTACGGGCAGAGAAAATATTCCGGATCGTAGCGAGAGCGTTCTCATCCTTGGTCTGTTTGGTTTCCACAAGAAATACGGCACGCTGAACAGAAGTTGCAATGTGCAGTTTCTTGGCGCAGTTAAAGGCATCTACATCAGAATAACTACCAAGGAGAAGATTCTGCATAAAGGTATTCTTGTCGCTTTTCTCTGCATAGGCAGCCAGGAGACTCTGTACCTGGCATACAGCCAGCTCTCCGATGGTAGCAGTACTTTCTGCTTTTCCCCATACGATCAGAATATAGGAGATGGAATGGTTCTCCATGATCTTATACAGGCAGCAGCTTGTATTGGAAACACACAGGGCACTGCTTTGGCGAAATTCTTCCAGTTTTGATTCTGCAGGAAGTTTTTTATCACAGGTAGAGAGAAAGATATGGTTATCAGAATCCAGCAGACAGAAATCAATCTGGCTGATATTCTTCCAGTCTGTCAGGCATTTCTGTAAAATCTGTTGTATTTTCATTAGGTCAATCCTTTCTTTTGGGGTATGAGTCAGCTTATAGCAATCCTTGCAAATTGTCTGATCGAAGTAATCAGGCAGCCAATTCTATATTATAACATAAAAACCCGGGGAAAACTCCCCGGGTTTATTAAAGATTCCTGAAAATTAGTTGCAGATTGTAAGTTCTGTTTCTTTATCAAAGAAATGAGATTTTTCCATATCGAATGCGAATTTGATCGGATCACCGGTCTTAGCTGTTGTACGAGGATCAACTCGTGCTGTAACCTGAGTTCCGTTTACGTCGAAGTATAAGAATACTTCAGCTCCGAGAAGCTCGTAAACTTTAACTACGGATGTCATCGGTGCGCTTGGAGAAGCTTCGATGAACATCTGGGAATCATGGATATCTTCCGGACGGATACCGAGAACAACTGTTTTACCTACATAGCCGCCATCTTTAAGAGCTTTTGCTTTAGCAGCCGGGATAACCAGTTCATGCTCGCCAACTTTAGCGATAAGGTTGCCGCCTTTTTCGGAGATAACAGCGTCAAGGAAGTTCATCTGCGGAGATCCCATGAATCCTGCAACGAATAAGTTGCCTGGTTTCTGATACAGGTTCTGTGGTGTATCTACCTGCTGAACAACACCGTCTTTCATAACAACGATTCTGGTACCAAGAGTCATAGCCTCTGTCTGGTCATGTGTTACATAGATGATTGTAGCACCCAGTCTCTGATGGATCTTGGAAATCTCGATACGCATCTGTACACGAAGTTTAGCATCCAGGTTGGAAAGAGGCTCATCCATAAGGAATACCTTAGGATTACGTACGATAGCACGTCCCATAGCAACACGCTGTCTCTGACCACCGGAAAGAGCCTTCGGTTTACGATCAAGAAGTTTCTCAAGGTCAAGGATTCTTGCAGCTTCACGAACTGCTTTATCAATCTGGTCTTTCGGAACTTTACGAAGTTTAAGTCCGAATGCCATGTTATCATATACTGTCATATGAGGATACAGAGCGTAGTTCTGGAATACCATTGCGATATCACGGTCTTTAGGCTCTACATCGTTCATAACTTTGTCACCAATCTTTAATGTACCGCCGGAAATTTCTTCCAGACCGGCAATCATACGAAGTGTAGTAGATTTACCACATCCTGAAGGTCCTACGAAAATGATGAATTCTTTATCTTCGATCTCCAGATTGAAATCTTTAACTGCCTGGAAACCATTTGGGTAAGTTTTGTTAATGTGCTGTAATGATAAGCTTGCCATGATTATTATTCCTCCAAAATTATTTCATATTGTTTTTGCTGATTGATTACTTGTTTTTTTTCATCTGTAGACAGTATAGCGAAAAGGAGGGGGGATGGCTAGGGAAGAATCGTACAAAGATTTTTTTTGTTTCTTGTCATTCTGACGAAAAGCCGGAATCAGTATCCGGGGATTCCGTCAAACTGTCAAAAGGCATGAGAAAAACGCAGGACAAAATGACGAAATTTTGTCTGCGTTTTTCAAAATTGGAACTATAGCAGTCCTGGTAAACATAGTTCTTTTTACCACCTGTTACACAAAGTGTATACAAGATTATGGTTTGACTGAATCAAGTCAAAAATCTCTGACAATATGAAGGAACGGATGGGAGAATACGGATATCGGGCTAAAATTACAGGTGGATCAGAGAAAGCAAATCATCAGGAAGCATTTTGCGCAAATTCTGTGTTGACCAGTTCTGCATACGGTGTACGTTCCTTCAGTTCTCCTGCGTCTTCCAGGATATCCTGCAGCAGTTCAAATCCATCCTGCCCGAACACCAGATTTTCTTTCCAGGTATCCTGATCGTAATAACGTTTTACGATGGCTGTGATGGTATCCAGATCTGTTTCAGGGAACTGAGGCTCGATGATTTCTGCAATTTCTTCAGGAGTGTGGCTCTGGACAAAATCCATACCTTTTTGCAGAGCATCAGTAAATTTTTGCATGATATCAGGATTTTTTTCCATATAGCTGGTTCTGGCACTGTAGGAGGTGTATGGTACGTAGCCGGAGTCAACGCCCAGGGATGCCACAACATACCCGGCACCTTGCTTTTCAAGAGCAGTAGCAGACGGCTCAAATTCTACGGTGAAATCGGCTGAATCATCTCCGGTAAAGGCAGCAGCAGTAGCGCCGAAGTCAATGCTCTGGTCAATAGACAGATCTTTCTCAGGGTCAAGACCATTCTTTTTCAGGATATACTCAAATACCATTTCCGGCATGCCACCTTTGCGGCCGCCAAGAACTTTCCTGCCCTTCAGATCTTCCCATTTAAAATCCGGCATTTCTTCTCTTGCCACAAGGAAATTTCCGGCTCGCTGGGTAAGCTGCGCAAAATTCACAACAGGATCAGTAGCTCCTTCCTGATAGGCATAGATAGATGCTTCTGCTCCCATAAATCCGATATCTGCCTCACCGGAAATCAGAGCAGTCAGAACTTTATCCGCACCGAATCCAGTTATCAATGTCAGATCCAGACCTTCTTCCGAAAAATATCCCTCTTCGATTGCCACATACTGTGGCGCATAGAAGATTGAGTGTGCGACTTCATTCAACGTAACTTTCGTAAGTTTTTCCTCTCCCCCATCCTTCTCTGCAGCAAAAGCTGTCATCGGCAGCGCAGTCACCGCCAGAATAACTGCTGCCGCTAGTGAAATCCATTTTTTATTTTTCCTGCAGATACTCCTTTTGAGACTTCTGCTGTTAGGATATTCCCTCAACTCAAAAATGGTGCATTTTTTCTTGATAATTCATTTATATATTTCTAAAAGTAAAATATAATTGACTTTTATACAAATAAATGATATCTTATAGTCATCAGGGAGGTGAAGCAAGCTTGCCAAAGAATATTGCTATCAAAGTAGCACGAGCACAAAAGGATATGACGCAGAAGGCATTGGCGGAGGCTGCCGGTATTTCGCGGCAGACTATGAATGCAATCGAAAAGGGTGAATACAATCCAACAATCAAGCTATGCCGAAGAATCTGCCGTATCTTGGATAAGAGTCTGGATGATTTATTTTGGGAGGATGACGAGGATGAAGAAAACGAAAAGTAATCTGGATGAATTACAGGAACTGAAACTTCTGAAGATTGAGCACAATGGATGCTGGCTGGCTTTCTGGGGATTGCTGGCTGTAATACTGACCCAGATAGCCATAGGAAATGACAGCAAACAGGATCTTTCCGGAGAATGGATCGTATTTATGTGCCTTGCTTTATATCTTACAGTAGGATGCATAAGAAACGGAATCTGGGACAGAAAGCTGAAACCAAATTTTAAGAACAATATCATGGCCAGTAGCATCGCCGCAGTTGTTATGGGGATTTTGTGGTTTATCATTTCTTATCGGAATTATCACAAACTCGTCGGTTCCATTGCAACTGGAGTTATTATGTTTTTTTCTATAGAGATTTTATGTTTCCTTGCATTAACGCTTACTTCTAAAATTTATAAAAAAAGACTGAAAAAGCTTGAAGATGATTCTGAGGATGAATGATGATACCTGGGGAAAAGCCAGAGGGGACTGTATTTGAGCCATCAAACACCGTCCCCCTTGGTCCTTGGTCAATGTATAAAAATGTCCTTGCCGAATATAATTTAAAACAAAGATGATTTCTGATTGACTTTCTTAGTTATATCAGTTATATTATCTTTAGTGATCAGATTGCAGAAACTTGAGAAGCCTGCGATCGGGGGAGGGTGCCGAGGCCCCTCTCCTTTTTCTTTATCTGGAACATTTTGCAGCGAGGTACATATGAGCAAACCGTTTATTACATATACCGCACAAGTTGAAAAACTGAAAAATGAAAAAAATCTAGTTATTACAGATGATGATTTTGCGGTAGAATCCCTGCAGAATATCAGTTATTATGCATTAATTGGTGGATATAAACATCCTTTTATTGATATTCATACCCGCAAATACATTAATGAAGCGTGTTTTGAAGATATAGTTGCTCTTTATGAATTTGATGAAGAGTTACGTGGGATTTTCTTTAAGTATTTATGCCGCGTGGAAAGAAAAATGCGTTCGTCCATTTCTTATCACTTCTGTAAAAAACATGGAGAACGTCAAGAAGAATATCTCAACTCCAATAATTACGGCAATATTCCCAAAAATAAAAATGGAATTACCAAATTAATCAAAATGCTAGATATGATGGCAAACAAAAACAAGGATCACGAATATCTTGTTTACCAGCGTAACAAATATCATAATATTCCGTTATGGGTGATTATGAATACCCTTACTTTTGGTCAGATATCAAAAATGTTTGAATTCTTACCTCAAAATATGCAGGGAGCAATTTGCCAGGATTTTGGAAATGTCAAGAAAAATGAAATGATAAAATATTTAAAGGTATTAACGCTGTACCGAAATGTATGTGCTCATAACGAAAGGTTGTTTTCCTATCATACATATATTGACATTCCAGATACATTGTTACATAAAAAATTAGGCATTTCTAAAAACGGTTCAAAATATATATATGGAAAAAATGACTTGTTTAGTGTAGTCATTACTTTTCGTTATCTACTTCCAAAGACTGATTTTTTACTGTTTAAAAAGCAATTATTGCATATTTTTGACCGATATGAAAAGCGGAATTCAAATTTGAAGTTGAATGATCTTTTTGAATATATGGGGTTTCCGATTAACTGGAAAGAGATAACAAAATTTCGCAAAATATAAGTGGAGATACATCAATGGTATCTCCACACTTGTTTAATTTGTCAAAGCGATAATTGTTTTTGCTAATGTTTCAAAGGTAACACTAAAATCATCTCTATTACGTTTCATATTTTCCCAGACACTCCCCGTCTTTTCAACTTGTTCTTGCGTCAACTCAAAAACAGGTGTATTGTTCATTTGTGATTGAGCAATTAGACTATTAAAATCTGCAATATTTATTAAATTGTAATTAGTTCTTTTTTGAATAAGCATTCCATTTTCATCCAATATAGGAACTAATTTTTCTGCAACAATTTTATTAATATCGTCAATCCATTCTGAAAATGCTTTTACCGGCGAGCCATTTCGCGGGCGGTATCGCTGTTGTATAGTACCTAGAAATTTAGGTACAGTATCATTCATCTTGTAAATTGCGTTTTTAAAAACCTCTGCTTTTCGCAAATTATCATAAGTAGAACACCATTTAGGAAACACTTTAATAAGTGATTCTATGGCCATATAGCAAAAATAATCTGGGGCACATGGAATAATAAAAAAATCACTTCCCATCAAAATGTTGGCATTTGTGGCAGATATGCTTGGACTCATGTCAAGTAAAACAAAATCCAAATGATATTTTTCACTAGTCATAGTGATTAATTGTCTTAATGCACCAGGAACATTTTGCAACACAACTAAAGATCCTGTCATATTTTCAGCAATATTGTATGTTGCGTCATATTCAGAAAACTCTATATGTCCAGGAAGTAAAAATAGATTTTCGTTGTGTTCAAATTCATAACAAGTTGTCGCTTCAAGCGGTCGCATTTCATTATTGAGAACCGGTGATAGTGCTGATTTTATATTATAATTATTTGCTTCATAAAACTGTGTTAGCTTATTTTCCTTATCGGCATTTAAACATAATCCTGTAAGGTTACATTGGGGATCAGTATCTATCATCAATGTTTTATATCCCAGTTCGGCTAATTTCCAGCCCAAATGAAAAGTAGTAGTGGTTTTACTAACCCCACCTTTGTTATTAAATAATGCAATTATTTTTGCCATAAAATGGTTTCCTCCTAATGTAAAGATATATTTATTATAAATCAATATCCTCATAATCAAAAGAGACATTTTATTTAAGAAATGCACTATTCAACCCGTCTACCCAATTACACAAAATCACAATCGTCTCATAATTTACATTGATGTATGTACACCACCTTTGCGGCCGCCAAGGACTTTCTTGCCTTTCAGATCTTCCCATTTAAAATCCGGCATTTCTTCTCTTGCTACAAGGAAATTTCCTGCCCGCTGGGTAAGCTGTGCAAAGTTTACAACAGGATCGGTAGCTCCTTCCTGATAGGCATAGATAGATGCTTCTGCTCCCATAAATCCGATATCTGCCTCACCGGATATTACAGCCGTCATTGTCTTATCTGCTCCAAAGCCAGTTATAAGCGTCATATCAAGCCCCTCATTTTTAAAATATCCTTTTTCGATTGCCACATACTGCGGAGCATAGAAAATAGAATGTGCTACTTCGGTGAACCTCA
>ERZ780203.2390-NODE-2390-length-10408-cov-2.630542_pt1 | contig 10408 bp, 9 predicted proteins | sample MGYA00511168_ERZ780203 | MGnify/ENA primary metagenome ERZ780203 (study PRJEB29588, sample SAMEA2156577) | human gut metagenome | biome: human gut; feature: human-associated habitat; material: faeces | place: Denmark | collected 2008/2010 ...
AAACTGTTCCGTATGTTGGCTTAATACCTGTTACTCCACAGAAAGAACTTGGCTGACGAATGGATCCGCCGGTATCAGATCCAAGTGCATAATAACATTCGGATGCTGCCACTGCCGCACAGGAACCACCGGAAGAACCTCCCGGAACATGCGCTGTGTTGTGCGGATTGCGTGTCGGTCCGTAATACGACGTCTCTGTTGTACTTCCCATGGCAAATTCATCCATGTTTGTCTTACCAATAATAACCGCTCCTGCTTTTCTGAGGTTCTCAACTGCCTCTGCCGTATAGGTCGGTTTGAAGTTGGAAAGAATCTTTGAACTACATGTGGTAAGCTGTCCCTCGATACACATATTATCTTTTACTGCAACCGGAACTCCTGCAAGTGGACCTGTCAGTTCGCCCACATCTATTTTCTTCTGAATTTCCTCCGCTTGTGCATAAGCACCTTCTTCATCTATCGTCACAAAGCTATGAATCTCTGACTCCGCTTCTTTGATCTGTCCAATCACTGCATCGACTGCTTCTCGTACAGTTACTTCTTTTGCTTTGATCTTCTCGCCCAGTTCAAGGGCTGTAAGTTTTAATAAATCCATCTGCTCTCACTCCCTTAACCAATTGTCTTCGGCACTTCAAAACTGTCCTCTTTACGAAGTGGTGCATTCGCAAGTGTCGCTTCTTTGTTATCTCCGTTTGTCACAACATCTTCACGGAACACATTCTGTACCGGAAATACATGAGACATTGGTTCAATCCCTGTTGTATCAAGTTCATTTAATGTATCTATATAATCCAGCATCTGCTCCATGTCTTTTTTCGCTGCTTCTTTCTCTTCCTCTGAAAGTTCCAGCTTTGCAAGGATTCCTACATACTCGATTGTTTCATCGGATATTTTATTTGCCAATTTAATCATCCTTTCTTTCTACTCTGTCTTTGCTAATCCTGACAATTTCCAAAATCAGTATCATAAATTTCTCAGCTTATTGCGACCTGTAGCGGTACATATCATAGAAACTGTCATAATTCTGGTTTTTTACTGAGCCGGACGGCGTCAGGATTAAGTCCCCATCAACCACTTCCAGCTCCGTTCCTTGCGGGAAAACTGCATTTCTATAAGATTCTGATCCATCTGTATCATAAAACCAAAGTCCATAATTTTCATAATTGAGATTTTCATTTTCCTTATCATAAAAATCACCAAGATAAATCTTGTACTGAAGCTCCGCCCAGTCGACTCCTGATGCCTCGGTCACATCATACCATCCTGCCGGGAAATCTGTTCCCGCCGTATAAGTGTTTCCGGCTTTCAATGTTACCTGTTCCGTCAGTGGATTTTCTTCCAGCTGCATCTGTTCCGTCTGTGCATTCTCAGAATGAAACTGGACAACCAGTCCTGTATCAATCTTCAGATGACCTCCTGTATACAGTCTCACATCATCCAGATAATCTCCTGCATCCGTATCTGACTCATCTTCACTAAAATAAGAATAGTAATAAATCGAATTCTCAGGATCATCCTGCTGCATGGAGCCTTCTCCTGAGACAAGCTCCACTTCATAAGTTCCTTCCGGGATCTGTGCTCCGATCTCATACTCCCCATATCCTAATACACAATCATAAGTTGCTCCTGTCTCAGAAAGTTCTCTCGTTGTATTCATATATGGATCATACTCAGAATCCACTTCGCTGCCATCATCATTCCAGTCATAATCTGAGGAATGAAAATCATCCCCAAATGAGGAAATGAAATCACCAACGGAACCTGCAATGCTTGTAAATGCTACGATTGCTACGATGATTCCCGCAAGAATTCCACTGATTTTCCTTGCCTTTTTCTGTTCCTCGTAAGATCCTGCATGAACCTTCCTTGCCGGATTAAATACCGTCGGCCCACCCAGCTGCATCTGCCCTGTCTGTGGGATTTCCATCCGCGGATTCTCTTTTTGCTGATATTCTGTCTGCGTTCTTTTCCGTCCGTTATGACTCTCACAGAGATGTCCCGCATCCTGCTTTTTCTCCCGTTTTTTTGTCTCTCCAGTCTCATTCTGTCGTTTCTGGGAATATGTCATTTTTTTCTTGCGATCAAAGCTGCTCTGATTCAGCCTGTAATTCTTTTTCTCCAGCTTTGTGTTATCCAGCCCACAGGAACTGCAACGGCCATCAATCAATTTACCTCCGCAAAGATAACATTCTTTTTTCTTAAACATAAAGATCCTCCCTCATTTCTACTCCTTAAGTTTCTGACCACAACATCCTGTGGGCAGTTCTCTTTCTCAGTTCAGACCTTCACATCCAACAGTTTTTTCGTTCAATCCAGGGGGATTGACCCATTTTTTGTATTTTCTTCTTATGGTTCCAGACGACTTAAGTCTCTTGGGAATAATGTTGTTTCTCTTACATTGTCTTCGTTCATCATCTTCATTGTCAGACGTTCCATACCTATTCCAAGACCTCCGTGTGGTGGCATTCCATGCTTAAATGCACTTAAATACTGCTCCATGCCTTCATCTGTCATACCTCGCTTCTCCATCTTCGCAAGAAGTTCATGATAATCATGAATACGCTGTCCGCCGGTTGTGATCTCCATTCCTCTGAAAAGCAGGTCAAAACTGAGCGTGTAAGTCGGATCCTCCGGATCATCCATTGCATAGAATGGACGTTTCTTTGATGGGTAATGAGTAACGAATACAAAATCTGCATCCCATTCTTCCTTCGCATAACGGCTGATCAATGTCTCTTCCTCTGGTTCCAAGTCAAATGGGTTCTTGATCTTTCTGTCATACTTCTCGGATACCAGTCGTTTGATCTCGTCGAATCTTACTGCCGGAATATTATCTGTCTTCGGTACTTCAATATTCAGAATCTGAAGTTCTCTTGCATACTCTTTCTTCAACAGCTCCATCGTATACTGAAGAAATCCCGTTTCCATTGCCATGATATCTTCAAATCCATCAATATATCCCATCTCGAAATCAAGGCTTGTGTACTCATTCAGATGACGCTTTGTGTTGTGTTTCTCTGCACGGAATACTGGCGCTGTCTCAAAGACTCTGTCGAATACTCCGACCATCATCTGCTTATAGAACTGTGGGCTCTGCTGAAGGATCGCCGGTCTGTGGAAATACTCCAGACGGAAAAGGTTCGCACCGCCCTCTGCACTCTTGGCACCGATTTTCGGAGTATGGATCTCTGTAAATCCTTCTTTATAAAGGAAATCACGGAACCCTCTTACGATTCCTTCCCGAATTCTGAACTTCGCACGCTCTCTGATATTTCTCAGAGAAATCGGTCTGTAGTTTAATTTTGCTTCCAGAGATGTGTTCAGCTTCCACTTTGCAATCGGAAGCGGCATTGGCTCTGCCGGCTCACTTAAGATCTTCAATTCACCAAGGCGAATCTCAATCCCATTCGGAGCTTTCGCAGACTCTACAAGCACACCTGTTACCTCTACTGTATCTGCTTCCTTCACATCTTTCAAGTCAAATTTGGAAATATCTTCTTCATATACACACTGAACAAGTCCTTCTCTTTTTCTGAGAATAATGAATGCAATTGTTCCCATATCACGGATCGTATGGATCGCACCATTTACTTTCACTTCGGTTCCAATTCTTCCCTCTTCGAGAAGTTCACTCAGTTCTAATGTTTCCTTCTTTTTTACACCTGTTACAAATTCCATAATTCTTCTCCTTTCAGATTCCAGCATCCCGGGAAGAAGCTTTCTAAATAAAAAAGCCCCGGGATACATCAGTATCCCGGGACGGAAATTACAATCATAATATCCGCGGTACCACCCGCATTGAATCTCAGTCTTCACATTTCAAATCTTATCCCTGTGTAAGCCAGATTCCACTCTTTGCATGTAACGTATGCTCCACGTGCTGCCCTACTTCATCTGTTCAGACAGCCAGCTCCCAAGTGTTCCCTTAATCCGCTCCGCTGTCCGGCGCTCTCAGTCGGTGACGCCAACTTCCTGTCAGTTTCTGTGAATCAGAGTCTTGTTCTTAGCCTTTTTCTGGTTCAGCACTTTAGTCTGCTAAAACTTGTTTCCAATATTAGCACATCATTTTTTGATTTTCAAGAGTTTTTATCTGAATTGTCACACATTTTAACATTTTATCAGAATGAGGCTTTTTCAACCTATCGGTTTTGTGTACTTTCAACAATTTCTTCCTGTACTGTGCTTAATGCCTGATCCAGCTGGTTATCCGCTTTGGGATTCTCTTCGTCATACTGATACTCCACCTCGACATCCGGCTCAACACCTTTCCCATTGATGCTTCTTCCGTTTGGAGTATAATACTCGGCAATCGTCACTTTCAGACAGGTTCCATCTCCAAGATCCATCAATTGCTGTACAACACCTTTTCCATACGTTGTCACTCCGACAATTTTTGCTGTTCCATAATCCTGCACTGCACCACTGAAGATTTCAGATGCGCTGGCACTGTACTGATTTACAAGAACTGCCATTGGTTTCTTAAATTCATGCGTTCCGTCACAGGTGATTTCATCTTTCTTTCCATTCTTGTCCTTTGTTGATACAATTGTACCTTCCGGAAGAAGCAGACGCAGCATATTTGTAACTGTATCAAGACTTCCGCCCGGGTTGTTTCTCAGGTCAACAATAAGCCCCTGCATTCCCTGATTTTCAAGATCATCCAATGCTTCTTTGAACTGATCATAGGTTACTGTATCAAATTCAGACACTCTGATATAGCCAATCTGATTCTCTTTCATCTCATACGAAACTGTCTTCACTTCGATCGTATCTCTTGTAGCAGTCAGTTCCAGCTCTTCTCCGTCTCTGAGAACTGTAATCTTTACCTCTGTTCCCTTTTCTCCTTTGATCCAGGACACCACCGTGTCAAGCTGCTCATCACCAACCTCGTGGTCATCGATTTTCTCCAGAATATCTCCTGCTTTCAGTCCTGCTTTCTCTGCCGGAGAGTCTTCATAGACATTTACAATTGTCGCATAGCCCGTATCCGCATCTTTTGTCAGCGTTGCACCCACACCTGAAAATGTTCCGCTTGTTGATTCCATCAGAGCTTTCGTCTCATCTTCATCATAATAAACAGTGTACTTATCTCCCAGTGCACTCGTATATCCGGAATAAATTCCTTCTGCCAGCTTATCTGTATCAATTTCATCTTCATACAGATAATATTTATCAATCAAAGCATTCAGCTTATTCAGTTTTTTTGATACCTCTTTTTCTGTCACTTTACCAGATGCATAACTGCCGGCTGTGTTCGTAATGACCCTGAATCCCACAAGGAGAAGCAGGCTGACAAGAACTGTTGCAAGAATTCCGGTAACAATCCCGGCTCCATATCCCTTTTTCTTTTTCTGTTCCATTGTCTGTCCCTTTCGCTGTTATTTAAAGAAAAAGACAAAGCAGAATCTTCCACTTTGTCCCCCTTTATTCTTTGAATCACTTTCATGTAAACATGAAAGGAAGATTTTGAATCCCTTTGTCTTACATATAATTATTTGGATTCACTGGTGTTCCGTTAAGCTCCACCTGGAAATGTAGATGTGCTCCGGTTGAATATCCTGTAGAACCAACATATCCAATCTGTTGTCCTTTTGCTACTCTCTGACCGGCACTCACACAAATTGAGCTGTGATGCATATACTTTGTCACCAATCCATTTCCATGGCTTATAACAACCCAGTTTCCTGCACTGTTGCTCCAGCCTGCCGTAATGACTGTTCCGGCTGCTGCTGCATATGTAGGTGTTCCTGTCGGTGCGGCATAATCATTTCCTTTATGTGGTCTTGAATCGAAAGATCGAACCTCTCCAAAATAACTGGACTGGTACGTCATTCCCGGACATGGATGTGTAAAATATCCACTTCCGCTCACCACGTTTCCGCTGGAAGCCGGTCTGGAACTACTGCTTCCGTTACTACTGCTTCCGCTATTGTTCTTCTTTGCCGCAGCAGCAGCCGCCGCCGCTGCCTGCTCTTCCTGAAGACGTTTTGCTGCTTCTGCTTTCGCCTTGAGGTCTGCAAGAATGTTCGCATTATCTGTAATCTGATTCTGAATCTCCGCAATCTGTGCTTCCTTACTGCTGATCAGATTCTGTGCTTCCGTCTGCTGACTTACCAAGCTTGTCTGTAATGTATTCAGCTTCTCATACTCATCTTTAAGCTTTGCTTCCTTTTCTTCTACAGCTTTCACCGTTTCCTGAAAAGCAACAAGCATATCTCTGTCATAGGAAGAAAGCTTTGATACATACTCCGCTTTATTGAGCAGATCACCAATATTGCTGCTGGACATCAGTATCTCAAGGAACTGGGTATTACCACCCTCATACATGAATTTGATTCTCTTCTTCATGCTGTTATACTGATCATCCTCATCAACCTTCGCCTGTACAAGCTCTTCCTCAGCTGTTGAAATTTCAGTTTCCTTGGCACTTAATTCTTCCTGCGTCTTGTTCATCTGGTCAATGATGGAATTAAGTTTCGCAGCAAGTGTATCTTTTTCAGCCTGAGCTGCACTCTTCTGTGATTGCAGCTCATCTGCTTTTTTCTGCGCTTCATCAATTGTCACAGCACCGGAAGTAATTGTCATTGACAGCATCATTCCGACTGACAGAACCAGTGCTGTCACCTTTCTCATCCGTCTTTTCATAGGTATCTCCTATTACACTCTTAAGTGCTTACGAACAGTGAAGTAACTTCCGAGGAATCCAATTCCAATTCCCATTGCAAGCCCGATTGGCAACAAATAGATATATACATTTCCAACCGGAAGGAATGTAATGATATTCTTCAGAATGCTAAACTTCTCCATAATATATACTACAGCCTTGTCATAAAGGAAATATAACAGAGCAAGCGGAATAACTGCACCGAATAATCCGATGATCAGACCTTCGATCACGAATGGTGATCTTACTACAAAGTCCTTCGCTCCGATATATTTCATGATTGCAATCTCTTCTTTTCTGACTGTAATACCTGTTGTTACCGTATTACTGATCAGGAAGATCGATACTCCGAGAAGAATTGCGATAATCGCAATTGAAACATATGCAACAAGCATATTCACACTGGAAAGTGTGTTCGCTACAACATCTGACTTATTGACCTGTCTAACTCCGTCCAGACTCTGTGCAAATTTAACCAGATCCTGCTGCGTAGCTGAAAGAGACTTACTCTTCGCAATCAGATCCTTATTATTACCTTTTACCGTCTTCATGTAGACTTCATAGTTATCAGAATGTGCCAGCGGGTTATCATCCTTAAAACCTTCTGCAAGTTCCGGGTTGTCTCCAAAATAATCTTTCTGGAATTCTGCCCATGCATCATCTGCTGACACATACTTCACTTCCGAAACATCATCACGGGATTCAAGCTGCTCACCGATCTCTTTCTTCTGTTCCTCTGTTGCGTCATCATTAAAGAGTACGGTGATTGCAACACCTTCTTCTGCACTTTTAATAATATACTGGAAGTTAACAAGTATCGAGAAAAACAATCCAAACAGGAAAATACATGCTGACATCGTCGCTATGGATGCGAGTGAAAACATCTTGTTTCTCCAGATATTCTTAACGCCCTGCTTTCCAACGTATCCAAATGTACTAATCCTCATCTATATACCCACCTTTTTTCTCATCACTGACGATTACGCCCTGCTTCATAGTAATGACGCGTTCGTTCATCTCGTTTACGATCTCCTGGTTATGTGTAACAACAAGTACTGTTGTTCCACGCTCATTCGCCTCTTTTAACAGACTCATGATCTCCCATGAGTTTGTCGGGTCAAGGTTTCCTGTCGGCTCGTCCGCCAGCAGAATGGCAGGTTCATTTACAATTGCTCTTGCAATCGCTACTCGCTGCTGCTCTCCACCTGAGAGTTCCTTTGGGAATGACTTATACTTCTGTGCAAGTCCTACCAGTGACAGAGCTGCCGGTACCTTCTTCTTGATCACACGGGTCGGTGTCTCAGTCACACGCAAAGCGAATGCAATATTCTCATAAATATTACGATCCTTCAGAAGACGGAAATCCTGGAATACAACTCCAAGTCCTCTTCTGTATTTAGCAATGTTTCTGTGTTTCATACGGTTCAAATTCTGGCCGTTGACGATAATTGTACCCTCGGTCGGATTCAACTCTTTCATGATCAATTTGATCAATGTAGACTTACCTGATCCACTGTCACCAACGATGAATACGAACTCTCCGCGTTCAATCTTCACGGAAACACCATTCAAGGCTGCGTGACCTTTGGAATACTCCTTCGTCACATTCCTTAATTCAATCATATGTTCCTCCTAAAACTTATCTATACTCCTACGGTTCTAGTACTCTAATGTCTCCATATACTTCATATACTTTACTACCATTAAGGCAATCTTGAAAGTAATGGCATCCTCAAACACACGCAGATCCAGACCGGTACTCTTCTGAAGCTTATCCAGTCTGTATACCAGTGTATTTCTGTGGATATAGAGCTGTCTGGATGTCTCTGATACATTAAGACTGTTCTCAAAGAACTTATTGATCGTTGTCAATGTCTCTTCATCAAAGTCATCCGGAGATTTTGCTTCGAAAATCTCTTTGATAAACATCTTACAAAGTGGCAGTGGCAGCTGATAGATCAGACGACCGATTCCAAGTGTTGTATAAGCAACGATATCCTTCTCGTCAAAGAAAATCTTACCTACATCAAGTGCAAGTTTCGCCTCTTTGTATGACTTGGATACTTCCTTGATATCACTTACGATGGTTCCATATGCAATATGGATCTGCTCGTCGCCTCCCTCTGCCTGGAGCGTATCCAGCATCTCTTTCGCCATCTTCTCAAGTTCCTTATTGCCGTCCTTATCTGAGAGTTCTTTCACAACAATAATATTCTTCTCATCAACAGCTGTGATAAAGTCTCTTGACTTTCCTCCCAGAAGATTTCTCACATTATCAAGTGCAGCACTGTCTTTCTCGTGCGATGTTTCAATAATAAAGATAACACGTTTTACTTCTGTGTCAATATGTAATTTCTTTGCACGATTGTAAATATCAACCAAAAGAAGGTTGTCTAAAAGAAGATTTTTGATAAAGTTATCTTTGTCAAAACGCTCCTTATAAGCTACAAGCAGACTCTGGATCTGAAATGCCGCAATCTTACCGAGCATATACACATCTTCTGTCTCGCCATCTGCAAGCAAAACATATTCCAAACGCTGTTCGTCAAAGATCTTAAAGAACTGGCATCCCTGGATCACCTGGCTGTCTGCCGGGGATTCAACAAAAGAAAGAACCGCTTCCCCACAATCTTTTGCCATATCAAATGTTGCTGCAAGTTCCTTGCCTTCTGTGTCGAGTACACAGAAATCAACCCTTGATATTCCCTTTAATCCTTCAATAGTGTTTTGAAGTATCTGATTCGAAATCATCCTTTTTTCCTCCACTCTGTACGATGTATTGCTGATTACAGCAAACTGTAAGTAGTAACACGCATGTGCATATTCCACAATTTTTTTGTATGCATTATTTATCCGTACACATACCCTTATATTATATTAAGGCAAAACAGCAAAAAAAGAAAGAGGAAATCCATCTTTTTTATGCATTTCTTAGTCGAATCTATGAAATATTCACATTTTTATCTTTTAGCATTCTTCACAAAGGCTAATTCTGCTTCTCTACTTTATAGCGAAATACTTTCTTTACTAACATTCTCTTTATCCGGCTTGTCATCTTTCTGTCGTCAAAGCTGCGCATCAGAACTGATCCACAGCCAATCCAGACTCTTGTGTCGATCAATGCCCGGTTCTGTTCAATAAAATCTTCCTGCGCCGGCGATGGAAGGACTGATAAAATACAATCTGCCTCTGAGCCATTGACTGCATTCACTATTCCATGGATCCTGTCTGCATCTGTCAACTCTCCGTCTTCCAGATGGATCACGGCATCTCCTACCACACGGATTCCCTGATTATACCTTGCAAGAGCTTCCTCTGCTTTTACCAGTTCCTCCTGACTGGCTGCCAGAAGATAGATCTTATGATGGTTCTTCTGTAAATATTTCAAAAACATTCTTAAGAATAATTTATTATCCGTCTCACGCAGCAATCTTGCATCATCCGTTTTCGCTGCCTCAAGAATCTCTACACTTCCCGGAAGGACAAGATCCTGCATTGAAACCTTTTTTTTCCACTCCGGATTTTCATGTTCTTTCATCAGAGATTCCATCGATACAAGTTCAATGGTATTGACGGAATCGCCTTTCATGAATCCGATTGCCTGCATCATTGCTTCTTTTGCCTTGATACAGGAAATCTCCACATCAAATATTGAAATTTTTTCTGTCATTTATGCCACCAAAGTTATCACTTTCCAAAAACTCTGCGAATTCTAACGCAAAATAATTTCTCCCCATTCTGTCT
>ERZ780203.2394-NODE-2394-length-10394-cov-4.521714_pt1 | contig 10394 bp, 10 predicted proteins | sample MGYA00511168_ERZ780203 | MGnify/ENA primary metagenome ERZ780203 (study PRJEB29588, sample SAMEA2156577) | human gut metagenome | biome: human gut; feature: human-associated habitat; material: faeces | place: Denmark | collected 2008/2010 ...
CCGCCGTTACGGCCGCCGCATGTCGGCGCAGGCGGTCGGCGGAGCGGTGGGTCACAATCCGGTTTCGCTTATCGTGCCGTGCCACCGCGTCGTAGGTTCGGACGGCAGCCTGACGGGCTATGCCGGCGGCGTGGATAAAAAACTGCGCCTGCTCGCACTGGAAGGCGCGGACGTGTCCGCATTGAAAATGCCGGATATGTGAAATTTGGGGCGGAATGATGAGTAAATTTGCATATATGCGAAAACCGATTTGTCTGACAATTGCGTCTTTGTGCTTTTGTTGTCTGTGCATTCTCGGTCCGGCATGTTCTTATGAACGGCCGCCGGAGCGGCTGCCTTACGGGGCGGTGCTTTTCGATAAAGCTGAAAGATGGGCGACGGAAGATTTTTTGACGGAAAACCGTACAAACAGTCCTGCCGAAGACGACGATGACGAATTGCCCGATGAGAGAATCCTGATAATGGATTCGGAGGAGGAATTCGATTCCGCGTTCGATTCGTTTCCGGAGGAAGTGGCGTTCCCGCACGATATACTGGTCGTATATTTCTTTACCGATATTTATTACGGTTTCGAATGTAAATTGCTTTGCCCACTCAGCGCTGTCTGGTCACAAAATTATCCGATTGCGATTATGAGAATATAAAAGTCGATATAAGTTACGACTGATGCCGGCGGTTTCCGGACTGCCGCAAAAGCAAAACGCCTTCCGTCGAAGGAAGGCGTTTTGCTTTATGTTTTATGAAATTTTTACGCTTTGCCTGCGCAGCCGAGCACGTCGACGAGCTTATGACGCACAAGCTCCTTGATGTTTGCTCTTGCGGGCTTGAGGTATTCTCTGGGGTCGAACTTGTCCGGATGCTCTGCGAAGAACTTTCTGATCGTTCCGGTCATTGCCAGACGGAGGTCGGAGTCGATGTTGATCTTGCAGACGGACAGCTTTGCGGCTTCGCGCAGCTGATCCTCGGGCACGCCGATTGCGTCCGGCATCTTTCCGCCGAACTCGTTGACCATCTTCACGTATTCCTGGGGAACGGAAGACGAGCCGTGAAGCACGATGGGGAAGTTGGGCAGTCTCTTGCTCACTTCTTTGAGGATGTCGAAACGAAGCGCGGGGGGAACGAGCACGCCTTCCGCGTTTCTCGTGCACTGCTCGGGCTTGAACTTATATGCGCCGTGGCTGGTGCCGATGGCGATTGCGAGGGAGTCGACGCCCGTCTTGGAAACGAATTCTTCCACTTCCTCGGGCTTCGTGTACGAGCCTTCGCCTTCGACAACGACTTCGTCCTCGATACCCGACAGGGTGCCGAGCTCGCCTTCGACGACCACGCCGTGATCGTGAGCGTACTCGACGACTTTCTTGGTCAGCGCGATGTTATCCTGGAAGGACTTGGACGAACCGTCGATCATGACGGACGTGAAACCGCCGTCGATGCACGCCTTGCAGGTCTCGAAATCGGGACCGTGGTCGAGGTGCAGAACGATGGGAATATCGGGGCACTCGATTACGGCAGCCTCGACGAGCTTGACGAGGTAGGTGTGGTTGGCGTAAGCGCGGGCGCCTTTGGACACCTGAAGGATAACGGGAGCTTTCTCTTCCTGGCACGCTTCGGTGATGCCCTGGACGATCTCCATGTTGTTGACGTTGAAAGCGCCGATCGCATAGCCGCCGGCATACGCTTTCTTGAACATTTCGGTACTTGTTACTAAAGGCATAAAAACCCTCCATAGAAATTGTTTTTTGCTTTATAAGCCGTTCTGCAAAGATTATACTACGAAACGGCTCAAATTTCCACTGTTTTGACGCCATATTTGAAATTTTTTTGATAGACATTTGCCGCAAATGGGGTTATAATATATATGTAAAAGACAATATACGGAGATGTAACATTATGCTCGACCCCAGAATAACAAGACTTGCGACCAATCTCGTAAACTACTCCGTCGCCGCAAAACCGGGCGACAAGGTACTGATCGAGGCCACCGACGTAGACACCGCAATGGTGACCGAACTCATTAAGGCGGTATACGCCGCAGGCGCTTATCCCTTCGTGGAAACGTATAAGGGCAAGGTCAACGCCGCGCTCATATCCGGCACTTCGGAAGAACACAGCCGCCTGCTCGCCGAATACGCGAAGTACCGCATGGAGCGCATGGACTGCTATATAGGCGTGCGCGGCAACGAAAACGCCTTCGATATGTCCGGCGTGCCCGACTCCAAAAACGAAATATACAAAAGGCTGTATTCCTATCCGGTGCATCACGAGATCCGCGTGAACACGACGCGCTGGGTAGTGCTGCGCTGGCCCAACGATTCCATGGCGCAGCTGTCCGGCGTGCCTACCGACGAGTTCGAAAAGCATTACTTCGACGTGTGCTGCATGGATTATGCGAAGATGGACAAGGCCATGGACGCGCTCAAAGCGCTTATGGACAGGACGGACAAAGTGCGCCTCGTCGCCGGGGGCACCGACCTGACCTTCTCCATAAAGGGCATACCCGCGGTCAAATGCTCCGGGCACATGAACATACCCGACGGCGAGGTGTACACCGCGCCCGTAAAGGACAGCGTCAACGGCCGCATAACGTACAACGTGCCTTCCATCGAAAACGGCGTGAAATACGAGAACGTTTCGCTGCGCTTCGAAAAGGGTAAGATCGTGGAAGCCACGGGCAATTATCCGGATAAGATCAACGCCATATTCGACACCGACCCGGGCGCGCGCTACGTCGGCGAATTCGCGCTGGGCGTCAACCCGTTCATAACCAAGCCCATGGGCGACATACTCTTCGACGAGAAGATATCCGGTTCGATTCATTTCACTCCCGGCTGCTGCTACGAAGACGCATATAACGGTAATCAGTCCGCGGTGCATTGGGATCTCGTGCTCGTCATGACTCCGGAGTACGGCGGCGGCGAGATCTGGTTCGACGACGTGCTGATCCGCAAGGACGGACTGTTTGTGCTGCCCGAACTCGAATGCCTCAATCCGGATAATCTGAAATAAACTCTTATCGATAATTATTATCGTTATCATGCCTTAAATCGTTGACATAAACGGATTTTTATGATATATTATTGATAATAATTATCATTATGAAAAGAAATACCGTACAAAAACGACAGGTCGTGGACATAATGCGGCGGCTGGGCAACCACCCGAGCGCAGAAATGGTGTACGACGCCGTCCATATAGAGCATCCGAGTATAAGCAAGGCCACCGTTTACAGAATATTGAAGGACGAGGCCGAGCAGGGCACGCTCAGGAACATAGACGTTCCGGGCGGGGTGCACCGCTACGACCACCGCACCGACGACCACTGGCACATCCGCTGCCGCAGGTGCGGGCGTATCTGCGACGTGGAACTTTCCGACGTGCGCCTGCCCGAGGCGGTCGCGCCCGAAGGATGGAACGTCGAAAATATGTCCGTCATCATGAGCGGATTGTGCGCGGACTGCTGCGATGCCGAACTCCGCGAAGCGAAAAGCGAATAAATCAACCGGGAGGTTAAAAATATGAAGGAACTCAAGGGGACCAAGACGGAAATGAATCTCTGGACCGCTTTTGCGGGGGAGAGTCAGGCGAGGACGAAATACACGTATTACGCTTCGCAGGCGAAGAAGGACGGCTTCGTACAGATAGCCAACATCTTCGAGGAGACGGCAAACAACGAAAAAGAACACGCCAAACTGTGGTTCAAGTATCTGCACGGCGGCAAGATTCCTTCCACCGCGGAGAATCTCAAAGACGCCGCGGACGGCGAGAACTACGAGTGGACGGATATGTACGCCAAGTTCGCCAAGGAAGCGAGGGAAGAGGGCTTCGACGAGATCGCGGCCAAGTTCGAAGGCGTGGGCGCCGTCGAGAGAGAGCATGAAAAACGCTACCTCAAACTGCTTGCCAACGTCAACGGCAAGCTCGTGTTTACCAAGGACGGCGACGCTATATGGCAGTGCCTCAACTGCGGCCACGTCGTCATCGGCAAGAGCGCTCCCGAAATCTGCCCCGTCTGCAATCATCCGCAGTCGTATTTCCAGCTCCGCGCCGAAAATTACTGATAAATATGAATAATCCGAAAAACGGCTTCCGCGCGGGCGGCGGCCGTTTTCGCTTGTCAAACCGCCGCGCGCGGTGATATAATCATACGGATATGACAGATACTCATTGCCACATTACGGACGAAAGATACGACGCCGGAGAGATTATACGAGCCATGGAAAGCGACGGGCTGGAAGCGCTCGTAACCGTGGGCTACGATACCGCGTCGTCGCTGAAGGCGGCGGAGCTTGCCGCGCGTCATCCGCGCGTTTATGCCGCCGTCGGCCTGCACCCGAGCGAGCTGGATCACGAACCGGATTATGACGGGGTGCTGCCTCTTCTCTCGCAGCCCGGCGTCGTGGCTTACGGCGAGATCGGACTCGATTACCACTGGGACGACGGTCCGGACAGGGAAACGCAGAAGAGGCGTTTCGCCGAGCAGCTCGAAATCGCGATCGGCGCGCGCCTGCCCGTCATCGTGCATTCCCGCGACTGCGACGGCGACATGCTGCCGCTGCTGAAAAGTTTCGCGCCGCGCCTGACGGCCGGACTGGTCATGCACTGCTTTTCCTCGTCCGCCGAGCTTGCGAGAGAATACGTGAAACTCGGGTTTTATATCTCTTTCGCCGGTCCTGTGACGTTCAGAAACGCCAGGAAAGGCGACGTCATACGCGCCGTCCCAGACGAACTGCTCCTTGCTGAAACGGACTGCCCGTATCTGACGCCGGTGCCGCACCGCGGCGAAGTCAACTATCCGAAGTACGTGCGCTATACGATAGAAAAGCTCGCGGAAGAGCGCGGGCGCACGTTCGGAGAAATCGAAGAGCTGACGTCGCGCAATGCCCGCCGGCTGTTTGCGAAAATGAACGCGGAGGAAAAAATATGAGATCGGTGATTCAGCGCGTGCTTTCCGCACGCCTGTCAGTGGACGGAAAAACGGTGAGCGAAATCGGGAAAGGCCTCGTCGTATACTTCGGCGTGGGGCGCGGCGACTGCGAAACGGACTGCGACGTCACCGTGCGCAAAATAGCAAACATGCGCATATTCGGGGACGGCGAAGGCAAGATGAACAGGTCCGCGCTGGGCGAGGGGCTGGAAGTACTGTTCGTTTCCCAGTTCACGCTGTACGCGGACTGCCGCAGGGGCAACCGTCCCGGCTTCTCGGACGCCGAGGAACCCGCTCGCGCCGCCGCGCTGTACGACTATGCGGCGGACGCACTCGCACGCACCGGACTGACCGTGAAAAAAGGCGTGTTCGGCGCGGATATGCGCATAGAACAGGTGAACGACGGCCCCGTAACGATCATCTACGACACCCGCGCGTAATATGCCGTATTATGTGTTAATTAAACGTATTCGCAAAAATCCTCAAATTCTTTAACGCACGCATTGACAAGCGCACGGCAGTTGTGTTATACTGTCTAATGTGGCGAAACTTAAGACAGAACTGAGCGGAAAAGGCTCGAATATACGTGTTGAAAGGGAGTATGCTAAGCGCATAGGGGTGCGTTCGCCTACCACGCTGAGTAAAGCCCGGCTGGACGAGGCGGTGCGCCGCCGCGAGCTCGAGCTCGGCATTACGCGCGAAAAATATAATATATACGACTTTACCGCAGACGAACGCCGCTCGCTCGGCTCGGCCGCTTACGTAAAAACGAGCATTCAGATGCTTACCGGTTTCTTCAAGCCGTTCCCGGAGGGCGACGGCATTTTGCGGCGCGATCCGTTTTCCGTCATTCCGGAGAACGATGTATACGTTTCCTTAGGGCTTGCCGAAAAATACGGTATGCTTCCCGGAGACCGGGTGGTAGGCGACGTCGGAGTCGTTCCGTACAACCACCGCGTCCGCGTGCTGAAAAACGTCAGATATATCAATGAGGAACCGTCGACGCGCCGCTCTGAGCGCATTCCTTTCGATAATATTCCGGCGGTCGTTCCGTCTTCGAGGATCAGAATTTACGGCAACAACGCCGTGCTTGGCATAGTTCAGGATATATTGTGTCTGGGGCAGGGACAGTCGCTGGTGATTTCCGGCCTGAACGAAAGCAATGCCGTAATTGCCGAAAACGCCGCGGTTGATCTTCTCAAAGGGCTTTATATGTCGTTCGACGGCAACGTGTTCGGTATATTCGACGGCGTTTCCGAAAAATGCAGATATTCTCTGTCGTCCGTCGTAAATCCCGAAACGATGATTATAGACGGTGAGCCGGACGAATACGCATTTCTTCTCGAAATGATGAAGCGCTCGGTGGAACGCAAAGTGCCGGCAGCCGCCGTATTGTATATGCCCGGCAGCTGCGCCGGAGAATTCGCCGCCGCCGCGAAAGCCACGTCTGACGCGTCGCTGACCGTCATAATCCTGACCGACGAGTCTGTGCCTTCTCAGGCGCGTATGCGGCTGAAAGGCGGTCTCGTGGAAGTGAAATCGCTTGTCAACGAAGGCTCGGCGTACGTATGCGGCGAGCAAAGGCACAGAAAAATATTCCGCGTGCTTTCGGCCGTCGGCGACGGTACTCCGGACGAAGTGCTCGCAAAATTTACGGAGCTTGTCGAGGAATGAAGATTTCTTATCTCGGTGACAAATATACGCATACCTATGCCGCCGCGGCGAAGATGATGGATGAGGGCGACGAACTCGTCGGCTGCCCTACGATTTATTCGTCCATAGAAGCGGCGGCGGAAGGCCGGACCGACAGGGCGATAGCTCCGATCGAGAACTCGTGCGGCGGCAGCATTCCCGACACGCTTGACGCACTCTGGGCGCTCCCTCTGTACATAGTCGGGGAAACGGTGCTCGCGGTGCCTCAGCATCTCGTAGGGCTGAAAGGCGCGAAAAAGAGCGACATCAAAGTCATCTATTCGCATCCGCAGGCAATCACGCAGTGTAACGATTATCTGCGCGCCAATTTCTCCGACACCGACGTAATCGCGGTGTCCAGTACTGCGCAGGCGCTTTCTCTCGTGACCGATCCGTCGGTGGCAGCCATAGCGCGCACGTCGGGCGACGGACAGGAGATAATCGAGGCGGAGATAGAGGACGTTAAGAACAACGCAACGCGCTTCGTGCTTCTTGCCGGCGAACCCGGCACGTCGGGCGACAAATGCAGCGTGGTATTCGAAACGCGCAACAAACCGGGCGCGCTCGTCGAAGCCCTCGGGCTGTTCGGCGAATACGGCCTGAATATGACGAAGATAGAATCGCGTCCGCACAAATCCAAGCTGGGAAGATACATATTCTTCGTGGATTTCGATTCGCGCATGGGCGGCGACAAGCTGGACGAACTGCTCGGCGCGCTTGCAAAGCGCACGCTTGCGCTCAAATTCCTCGGGCAATACCCGACGGTATAATAAAATCGTATAAAATATCGTGCCGCGCCGGAAGGACGCGGACATGCGAAAAAGGAAATAAAATGGGACTGTTCAAATGGATCATGGGCGGCGACAACCGCAGACACATCAAGAAACTCAGAAAGATCGTTGACAAGATCAACGCTCTCGAGCCGACATACAAAGCCATGTCGGACGACGAACTCAAAGGCATGACGCAGAAATTCCGCGAAAGAATCGCCGCGGGCGCCACTTTGGATTCGCTCATTCCGGAGGCGTTCGCCGTCGTGCGCGAAGCGTCGGTCCGCGTCACCGGTCTCCGCCACTACGACGTGCAGATGATGGGCGGCATAGTGCTTCATCAGGGCCGTATCGCCGAGATGAAAACGGGTGAAGGTAAGACGCTTACCGAAACGCTGCCCGCATACCTCAACGCACTGAGCGGCAAGGGCGTGCACATCGTCACCGTCAACGACTACCTCGCAAAGCGAGACGCAGAGTGGATGGGTAAGATACCCCGCTTCCTCGGCATGACCGTCGGCGTCGTATATCCCAACCAGAGCCGCGACGAGAAACGCCGCGCTTATGCCTGCGACATCACCTACGGTACCAACAACGAATTCGGTTTCGACTACCTGCGCGACAACATGGTCGTCTACGAAAACCAGAAGATGCAGCGCGGTCACAATTTCTGTATCGTCGACGAGGTCGACTCCATTCTCATCGACGAAGCCAGAACGCCTCTCATCATAAGCGGCAAGGGCAAGGATTCGAGTACGCTCTACCAGTCCTGCCAGCGTTTCGTGCGCCGCCTGCGCGAGTCCACCAACGTCGACGACGAAGGCAAGGTCATCAATCCCAACGAGGAGCCTGACGGCGACTACGACATAGATAAGAAGAAGCGCGCGATCTCGCTGACCGTCAACGGTATCATCCGCGCCGAGCGTGATTTCGGTATCGAAAACCTCGCCGATGCCGAGCACAGCGAGCTCAACCACTATATAAACAACGCGCTGCGCGCAAACTATATCATGAAAAAAGACGTCGACTACATCGTCAAGGACGGCGAGATCATCATAGTCGACGAATTCACCGGTCGTCTTATGCCGGGCCGGCGTTACAGCGACGGTCTGCATCAGGCGATCGAGGCCAAGGAAAACGTCAAGATCCAGAGCGAGAACATGACGCTCGCGACCATAACGTTCCAGAACTATTTCCGTCTTTACACCAAACTTTCGGGCATGACCGGTACGGCAAAGACGGAGGAAACGGAGTTCAAGGGCATATACGGCCTCGACGTCGTCGTCATTCCGCCCAATATTCCCAGCCGCCGCGTGGACGAAACGGATAAGGTCTTCGCCAGCATAGACGCGAAACTGCGCGCCGTCGTCGCGGACATAGAGGAATGCACGGGCAGGGGACAGCCCGTCCTCGTCGGTACTACCAACGTCGAGAAGAGCGAGGAGCTGTCCAGAATGCTCCGCAAAAAGAAGATCATCCACAACGTCCTGAACGCGAAGAACCACGAGAAGGAAGCTGACATCGTCGCTCAGGCCGGACGTTTCGGCGCGGTTACGATCGCGACCAACATGGCCGGACGAGGCACCGACATACTGCTCGGCGGCAACGCGGAATATCTCGCGCGCAACAAGATGAAGAAGGACGGCATTCCCGACGAGATCATCGAGCTTGCGATGTCGCACATGAACATCGACCCCGAAGCCGTGTTCGCTGTGCCCAGCGCCGAGCGCAACGCGTCGGGTGCGGAAGTGCTCGAAGCGCGCGAAACGTACAACAGACTGTATAAGGAATTCAAACAGCAGACGGATAAGGAAAAGGTGGAGGTCGAGGCCGTGGGCGGTCTGCGCATCATCGGCACCGAGCGCCACGAGTCCCGCCGGATCGACAATCAGCTCCGCGGCCGTGCCGGCCGTCAGGGCGACCCCGGCGAAACACGCTTCTATCTGTCGCTCGAGGATGACATCATGCGCCTGTTCGGCTCTGAGCGCATCATGAATATGATGAACTCGCTCGGTATCGACGAGGACACGCCCATCGACGCCAAGATGCTCTCCAACGCCATTGAGAACGCGCAGAAGAACGTCGAGAGCCGCAACTTCCAGATGCGCAAGAACGTGCTGGAATACGACGATGTCATGAATACCCAGCGTCAGGTCATCTACGAGCAGCGCCAGAAGGTGCTCGACGGCGAGGATCTCTCCTCGACGATCGAGGGCATGATCCACTATGTCATCGACACGGAGGTCGAGGATGCCTTCGCCGGTGCCGACCACTGCGACGACCCGGAGAAGCTGGCGCAGATCAACGCAAAATTCGAGGGCGTCTATTATCCGAAGGGCGCATTCGCCCCGCAGCCCGGTCTGAGCCGCGACGAGGCGAAGGAGCAGCTCTATCCGCTCTTCCGCCAGACCTATGCCGCGCGCGAGCAGGAGTTTGGCGCGGAGCGCATGCGCGAGATCGAGCGCATTATCCTGCTGCGCGTCGTCGACGAGTACTGGATGGACAACATCGACGCCATGGAGGACCTGAAGCAGGGCATCCGCCTGCGCGCCTACGGCCAGACCGATCCGGTCGTGGCATATAAGCGCGAGGGCTTTGCGATGTTCGACGGCATGATCAACGCCATCCGCGAGGAGACCGTCCGCCGCCTGTATCTGTTCCGTCTGCGCACGGAGGAGGATATCCGCCGCAAGCAGGTCGCAAAGATCACGGCGACCGGCGGCGCTGCCGACAAGACCGTCAAGCAGCAGCCCGTGAAGAAGATCAAGATCGGCGCGAACGATCCGTGCCCGTGCGGCAGCGGCAAGAAATACAAGTATTGCTGCCGCGACAAGGACGAGGCCAAGTCATGAGCTTCCGCGTCCATCGAGAAGGAGAGCTGGAATACCTGACGAGCGATGTGCTGGACGGTGCGGCCCACTGCTTTTCCACCCGCTTCGGCGGCGTGAGCGAGGGCGCGCTCGCCAGCCTGAACCTCGGCACGCACCGGGGCGACCGGCCGGAAAATG
>ERZ780203.2395-NODE-2395-length-10388-cov-8.275912_pt1 | contig 10388 bp, 7 predicted proteins | sample MGYA00511168_ERZ780203 | MGnify/ENA primary metagenome ERZ780203 (study PRJEB29588, sample SAMEA2156577) | human gut metagenome | biome: human gut; feature: human-associated habitat; material: faeces | place: Denmark | collected 2008/2010 ...
ATAAACTCTTGGTCTTTCTTTTTTTTCGGGACTATTCTTTTTTCACAGCCCCTTTGTGCCTGTTTATTCAGATACATTTCATGGTCTGCTTTGTCAAGCAGATTGCGGAGCGTACAATCTTTGTAATTCATGGAGTAGCTGTAACCATAGGCGTAACTGATCGCATCCGGCATATTGCTGGAATGATACTGTTTGATCGTAGCATGTAGTTTTTCCAATAGTTCGTCTGCCTGCCCGGAGGTGGTGTCATACAAAATAGCGATAAATTCGTCACCGCCGTATCTGCCGACAAAATCTTTTTCAGGAACTACCTTTCTTAAAATGTGGGCAAAATTGGCGATCATCGAATCCCCGGCAGCGTGTCCAAGGGTATCGTTCACTTCTTTTAAATTATTTAAGTCGAACATAACAAAACACAGCGGCTCAGTGATAAAACCGGAAGAGTTCAAAAGGTCTTCACAGCGGCTTTTGTTTGGAAGTCCGGTGTGTACATCCAGATAGGCTTTCTTGGATAAAATATGATTTTCCCTGACGGCCTGAATGTGCTGGATCTGCTGCTGGACGATCAAAAAGATTAACAATAGTATATCAAGCGCAGAAATAATCTCGGTCAGCCGGATCCGCGCGGCAATCTTTTCCGAGTACTGTTCGGCAGCAGTCACCGTCTCGTCGGCATATTCAAAATAAGTTTCACTCATTGAGACAACATTGGTGTTTTCATAGCCCTTTTCACGAACAGTATAAATCTCTTCTTTCAGTAGTTCCCAATATTCAATCTGATTGTCCAGACACTGCTGGTAAGCAGGATCTTTCAGGCTTACCAGATTATAATTTCCATCTTCATATTTTAAACCAGACAAAATTTTATCCAGATACTCGATCTGCATGTCATTTGCAGTTCCGGTAATCTCAAGCTTGACTTCACGCTGCGTGGCTCCGCGCACAAGACTGGCATAGTTTACCACGTGGGCAGTTCCATGTAGATTCTGGATCTGCACCATCATAAAAATGACAAGGAAAATCAAAACGAAGATCAGAATTTGCTGCAACAGTGAGGCAGCATGCTGTTCTGCCTGTTTCATTCGTCTGCTAAAAGAGGTTTCTTTTGTATACATGAGTCACCTTTCCGAAAGTTTTTTTGTGTGTAGCTGTATTCTAACCCATAAAATCAGGAAGGTCAAATATTAGTATGCTTTTCAAAGAAAATATCTTAAATAAAAATGAAATCTTGCCAAATTAGTTGTGATTCATTTTTATTTGAATTATAATAAACCCATCGCATTTTTTGAGGGCGACGAAAACAGAAAGCAATTTCAGGGATATTAAGGAGATTTCAATGTCAGATAATGATTTCAGAGAGGTAATCGACGGAGAAGAGAACAAAGAGCCGGCAGCCTCTGACAATAATTTACATACAACGGAAGCAGAGAGTGCGGAAGTGGTGAACACCACGGCAGATGCACAGGAGAGTGATGAGAAGAAGGATGATGAGTACGAGGAAATCTGCTACATCTGTCACAGACCGGAGCATATAGCCGGCAAAATGATCAGGATCCCAAACAGCATTTCCATCTGTCATGACTGTATGCAGAGAACGTTCGACAGCATGAATGGCACCGGATTCCCAATGGGTGATATGATGAACATGGGAAGTTTTAATAATATGAATCTGGATAAGATGCCTAATATCAGCATGATCAATCTCTCTGATCTGCAAAATATGATGGGCGGTATGCCAAACAGCCAGAAGATCAAGAAAAAGAAACCAAAAGAGGAGAGAAAACCGGAGATTGATATTCATGCGATCCCGGCACCACATAAGATCAAAGCGTCACTGGATGAGTATGTGGTCGGACAGGAACATGCAAAAAAAGTCATGTCTGTAGCAGTTTACAATCATTACAAGAGAATTGCCTCCGATGTGCAGGACGGTGTGGAGATCGAGAAATCCAACATGCTCATGATCGGACCGACCGGATGTGGTAAGACGTATCTGGTCAAGACACTGGCAAGATTATTAGATGTGCCGCTTGCCATCACGGACGCAACTTCCCTGACAGAAGCCGGTTATATCGGTGACGATATCGAGAGTGTAGTCAGCAAACTGTTAGCGGCTGCTGACAATGATGTGGAGCGTGCAGAGCACGGTATTATTTTTATTGATGAGATTGACAAGATTGCAAAGAAGCGCAACACTAACCAGCGTGATGTCAGCGGAGAATCAGTTCAGCAGGGAATGTTAAAGCTGTTAGAAGGTGCAGAAGTGGAAGTGCCGGTAGGAGCAAGCAGCAAAAACGCCATGGTTCCGATGACGATGGTCAACACAAAGAACATTCTTTTCATCTGCGGCGGTGCATTCCCGGAATTAGAGGATATCATCAAGGAGCGGCTGAACAAGGAAGCTTCTATTGGATTTAAGGCAGATCTGAAAGATAAGTATGACAATGACGAGAATCTGCTCTCCAAAGTGACGACAGAAGATGTGCGCAAATTTGGTATGATCACGGAATTTTTAGGACGTCTGCCGGTCATGTTCACATTGGAGGCGCTGACGGAAGATATGCTCGTGCGTATTTTAAAAGAGCCGAAGAATGCAATCATCAGGCAGTATGAGAAGCTGCTTGCCATGGATGAGGTAAAGCTTGTATTTGACGAGGATGCGCTTCATTCTATCGCAAAGGAAGCAAAAGAGAAAAAGGTAGGAGCGCGTGCACTCCGCTCTATTATCGAAGATTTTATGTTAGATATCATGTATGAGATCCCGAAGGATGACAATATCGGCATGGTGACGATCACAAAAGATTATGTAGAGAAAAAGGGCGGCCCGCTCATCACGATGCGCGGCTGTGCAGCGATCGAAGAAAAGCCAGCAATTTAAAGGAATAAAAGACAAAACTCCGGCATTTATTGTAAAGATAGGTGTGCGGAGTTTTTTATGTCTGACTGTGAAGAAAAGATTTATTCCAATGATTATGTGGATTTTATCATATCGAAAGATGTTTTGGATGTGATTGACCTTTCAAGTGATTGTATCCAGCGGATCGATGAGGAAAAGGATACTTATTTTTATCCGAGGAGTTTTTTCCGGATATTTGATTTTCCGGCAGATTCCTATGCTTCTGTTCCAAAGTGCTATGGACTTCTGGATGAGACGGCGCTTGAGGTTTCGGGGATATTAAAATTACAGCAGCAGCCGGCACTCGCACTGAAAGGGCAGGGCGTGATGATCGGATTTATCGATACCGGGATCGATTACCGAAATCCGGTATTTCAGTATTCTGATGGGACAACAAGGATTTACCGCATCTGGGATCAGACGATCCGGGATGGAACAAAGCCGGAGGGGATCGCATATGGTTCCGAGTATAAGACAGAGCAGATCAATGCCGCACTCCGGGCAGAAAATCCGCTGGAAACCGTTCCGTCCATGGATACCAATGGACATGGAACCTTTGTGGCCGGGGTGGCATGTGGAAGCGAGGATGTGGAAGATAATTTTATCGGGGCGGCGCCGTTTTCCGAGATCGCAGTCGTAAAACTGAAAGAGGCAAAAACTTATCTGCGGGAATTTTATTTTATACCGGATTCTGTTCCGGCGTATCAGGAGAATGATATCATGATGGCAGTCAGCTATCTGGACCGGCTGGCAAAGGAGCGGGATATGCCGCTTGTGATCTGCATTGCACTAGGAAGCAACATGGGAAACCGTGGCAAGGACGGACAACTGGCAACTTATCTGGATATTGTATCCAGAAGGCGGAAAAGATGCAGTGTGGCAGCAGTAGGAAACGAGGCGAATGCAAGACATCATTTTCTTGGAAAAATACAGCCGGACATGGAGTACGAATCGGTGGAAGTCTCGGTGGAGGAAAATATGCCGGGCTTTTTCATTGAGATGTGGGCAAATGCGCCGGAGCTTTATGCGGTATCGGTCAGCTCGCCCACCGGGGAAGTGCTGCCAAAAGTGCCTTATCGGAGCGGTGGAAGACAGGAGTTTGTCTTTATTTTCGAGCAGACAAGAGTCAGCATCGACTATCGGCTGACGGGCAGGCGGCAGGGAAACCAGCTTATTTATTTACGTTTTTCAAACGCAGCGCAGGGGATCTGGACGATCAACGTGTATCCGCAGAGCATTGTGACAGGGGATTACAATATGTGGCTTCCCATGCGGAATTTTACGAGTGGAAATGTTTTTTTCCTGCGGTCAAATCCGAATCATACGATCACCGTGCCGGGTAACGCAGGGCAGGTCATAAGCACGGGCGGCTACAATGTGGCAAATGGCGGTCTGTATCTGGACTCGGGCAGGGGATTTACACTTTCCGGTGAGGTAAAGCCGGATTTCTGTGCCCCGGCGGTGAATGTGTACGGACCGGGACTGCGGAACCGCTTTGTGACCATGACCGGGACGAGTGCGGCGGCAGCGATCACAGCCGGGGCATGTGCGCAGATCATGGAATGGGGACTGGTAAAAAGAAATCAGATTTTCATGTCCTCTGCGGATATCAAAAATATGCTGATCCGCGGCGCAGACCGGGCGGATGACAGGAGTTATCCGAATCCGTCGTGGGGGTATGGAACGCTGGATGTGTATGGAGCATTTGAGGATCTGCGGAGGTAGCGGACATTGGCTTTTCATTTTCCCTTCTGTGAAGTATAATAATATGTGGAAAAAACATTTTGCAGGCTTCCTGTGACAGTAAAATGGATCACAAGAGGTATGGAAATATTATAATTACGCAGGAGAAAAGAAAATTTTATGATAAAGATCGCGTTTTGTGATGATGATATGGAAGTGCTTCATCAGATGAACGAATTATTAGACCGCTACCGGGTAGAGCGGAATGAGGATATTACCTATGCGGCATTCCAGAGTCCGTTTGAACTGCTGACGGAGATTGAGAAGGGCATAAGACCGGATATATTATTTCTCGATGTCGTGATGCCGGGGCAGAATGGCATGGATGTTGCAAAAGAGATCCGGCAGTATGACACGAATATGAAAATTATTTTTCTGACCTCATCCCCGGAGTTTGCGGTGGAATCTTATTCGGTTGGAGCTTATTTTTACCAGTTGAAACCGATCTGGGAGGAAAGCTTTTTCCGGCTGATGGATGCAGTGCTGGCGGAGTGTGAGAAGAAAAAGAAGAACAGTCTGATCCTGCGCAGTAAAGACGGTATTACGAGGATCAATCTGCAGCAGCTGGAATACTGCGAGGTGCTGGGACGAAAACTTTTATTTCATCTGGAAAACGGAGCAGTTCTGGAAAGCGCATGGAGTCTGGATGATCTGGCAGGACAGCTGATGCAGTACAGCAATTTTTTCCGTCCCCACCGATCCTTCCTTGTGAATATGGAGTATATCCAGAATATTTCCAGCCGTTCTATCAAAATGGTAAATGATGCGGAAATCCCAATTCCGCATGGAAAATGTTCGGAAATCAAAAATACATATATGGAATATGCGTTTAATGGAGAGCAGGCTGTCTTATGACGGTCTGTTTTTTCTTTGATAGAATAAACTACGTTAATAGTAAGAATGGATATGGTCGATTCAATACATTTTACGGTCGATTCATGACAGTGCGTCCATTTTTTTTGGAAAATCGTGTATGGTAGATTCAGACAAAGGAGAAAGCCAAAATAAGCACACAAAAGAAGGGAGGATTAAGAAGAAAAAATGTTAGGTATGGAAATCTTGGTCATTATTGGTTTGATCCTGTTTTTACTTGTTCTCTGGATCATCTCCGTGCAGCGGAAGTTTGCGGTGATGGACGGAAATATCCAAAATGCCATGAATCAGATCGGAGTGCAGATTTCCTCACGTTTTGATGCACTATTTGCAGTGCTTGATCTTATGAAAGGATATGCAGCAGATGACATACAGCCGCTGATGGAGCGTGCAGCAGCCAGACGAAGTGTGATCACTGCTCGCTCCGCACCTGAGGAGGTATCAGAGCAGGAGCAGGTGATAGAGGAAACCGTAAAAAGCATCCGTCTGGCAGCAGAACGCAATCCACTGCTCTGCGCAGATAAAAACTATACCAAATGTATGGATGCGGTGGAATGTTATGGGCGCATGGTATATACCAGCCGTTTGATCTACAACGATTCAGTGACAAAGTTAAACAGTGCGCTTGGTATGTTTCCTACAAATGTAATTGCAGGTATTCTTGGCTTTCATAAAAGAGAATATCTGTCACAGAAAGGGGATTAATATGGGATTATTCAGTAATAATAAAAAATTATGTCCGGTCTGCGGGAATCCGACACCGCGGCTGCTTGCAACAAAAATACAGGACACACCGATCTGTAAGGAGTGCGATAAAAAAATCTATCTGCCAAAAGGCAGGACAGATCGGATGACCATCGATGATTTTAAGCAGTACATCCAGTTTTACGAAGATAATCAGGCATTGAGAGATCAGTTCGAGGAAAACTATTCGTTTAATTTTGGACTGTTTGGTGGAGATCTGGTATTAGATATTTTCCATGGACTTTTCCGTGTGAACTGTGACAAAGATTCGCTCGCATTTCAGGCGGACAATTTAAAGTCTTTCCGTATTTTAGAGGACAGCCGGGTTTTATTTGAGGGAAATCATCAGGAATTAAAGCATTACGACAGTAAAGTTCCGGAAAAAGTAAAGCAGCTGGAGCCGCAGATCGCACAGTTTCAGATGCAGATGAGGGAATATGAAATGTTTGAGCGGCTGGAGCGGATGCATGAGGAAAATGACAAAGATGATAACCATTATCATGAGTATCATCCAAGACCATCTTTTGACGTGGCTTCTCCGGCAGATACCTTCCATGTGGAGCTGACGTTTGACCATCCTTACTGGGATAATATTATGTGGGATTGGACAGGAGTTTCCTTTGACAGTGACAGTCCAAGTGTCGAGGCGTTTTTGAGCTGCTATGAGGATAAAACAGAGAGTCTGCACACGCTGGCGCTCAATCTGGCACACCTGATGAATCCGAATGTCAAAGAGATGACAGCGGGAGAAAAAAAACAGGCTGCAAAGCAGGAGACCGGATCTTTGGAAGAGCAGAAGCAATCTTCTGAGAGCGATACGATCGAACAGCTGCAGAAGTACAAAGGTCTTTTGGATGCAGGAGTCATCACAGAAGAAGAATTTGCAGCGAAGAAAAAGCAGTTATTGGGAATTTAATGATAAGGCTGATCCGGAAAGGGTCAGCCTTATTTATGAAATCTGCAAAAATAATTTTCAAATGGTACGTTAAAATTTGTGATGGAAATTGAAAATTTCGAGTATATTTTGTGCCGGTTTTATTGTATAATATTCTTTATGTTTGTAAATAAAAAAGTAAATGAAAAATAAGGGGATATCAGGGATGAGAATAGGATTTGACAATGACAGGTACTTAAAAATTCAGTCGGAGCACATCAAAGAGCGGATCAACCAGTTTGGGGACAAGCTTTATCTGGAATTTGGCGGAAAATTATTTGACGATTATCACGCATCCAGAGTATTGCCGGGATTTGCACCGGACAGTAAACTCCAGATGCTTATGCAGCTTGCGGATGTGGCAGAGATCGTGATCGTGATCAGTGCGGCAGATATTGAGAAGAACAAAGTCCGCGGGGATCTTGGAATTACTTATGATGTGGATGTTGTCCGGCTGATCGGAGAGTTTGAGAAAAAGGGTCTGTATGTGGGAAGCGTTGTCATCACGCAGTTTGCAGGACAGAGCGGTGCCGTACAGTTCCGTGAAAAACTGGAAAAAAGAGGCATTAAAGTATATCAGCATTATAAGATCGAGGGCTATCCGGCAAACATTCCGCTGATCGTCAGTGAGAACGGATTCGGCAAGAATGACTATATCGAGACGACCAGACCATTAGTCGTCATCACTGCACCGGGACCGGGAAGTGGAAAAATGGCGACCTGCCTCTCCCAGCTTTATCACGAGAACATCCGTGGAACAAAAGCCGGCTATGCAAAATTTGAGACATTCCCAATCTGGAATCTTCCATTAAAACATCCGGTAAACTTAGCTTATGAGGCGGCTACCGCAGACTTGAATGACGTGAACATGATCGACCCGTTCCATCTGGAAGCTTATGGAAAAACGACGGTCAACTACAACCGTGACATTGAGATCTTCCCGGTTTTGAACGCTATTTTTGAAGGGATTTATGGAGAAAATACTTATTATAAATCACCGACTGATATGGGTGTCAACATGGCCGGAAACTGTATCATCGATGACGAGGCATGCTGTGAAGCCTCCAAAATGGAGATCATAAGACGTTATTACACAGCGGTAAACAAACTGGTCAAAGAGGAAGCAACGGAAAATGAAGTTTACAAGATCGAACTTCTGATGAAACAGGCGAAGATCACAACGGACGACAGACATGTCACAGTCGCTGCAAAAAAACGTGCAGAGGAACTTGGCGTTCCAACTGCAGCGATCGAACTTTCCGATGGCTGTATCATTACGTCCAAGACATCAGATTTTCTCGGTGCGTCTGCAGCATTGCTTCTGAATGCGTTAAAATATCTGGCTGGCATTGAGCATGATGAGAAACTCATCCGCCCGGAAGCGATCGAACCGATCCAGGATCTGAAAGTCCGTTTCCTCGGTGGAAAGAATCCAAGACTTCATACCGATGAGGTATTGATCGCCCTTTCGCTCGCTGCGGTGACCAATGAAAACGCAAAGAAAGCATTAGAGCAGCTTCCGGCACTTCGGGGATGCCAGGTACACACTTCCGTAATGCTCTCTGAAGTGGATATTAAAATTTTTAAGAAGCTGGGTGTGGATCTGACAAGTGAACCGGTGCGCAGTGGATTAAAATTGTATTAGAAATTTGTTTGTCAAAAAATACATGAAATAATTTGTGAATAATGTATAAAAACCCTTTTATAAAATAAGGTGTATGGTATAATAAGCACAAGTGATGTGATCACGAGGTAATATAGGCGGTCTGATTGTTAAGAATATAACAATCAAAACAGGCACATACATATTTTATAGGAGGGTTTTTACAATGGCAAGATTTACGTTACCAAGAGATTTATACCATGGAAAAGGTGCTCTGGAGGCATTAAAGACATTCAAAGGAAAAAAGGCAATGATCTGTGTTGGCGGCGGTTCCATGAAGCGGTTCGGATTCCTCGACAGAGCAGAACAGTACCTGAAAGAAGCCGGAATGGAAGTTCAGCTGTTTGAAGGCATCGAACCGGATCCTTCTGTGGAAACCGTGATGAAAGGTGCAAAAGCAATGATGGAATTTGAGCCGGACTGGATCATTGCGATGGGCGGCGGATCCCCGATCGATGCAGCAAAAGCGATGTGGATCAAATACGAGTACCCGGATATCACGTTCGAGGATATGTGTAAAGTATTTGGCATCCCGGCGCTTAGAAATAAAGCTCATTTCTGTGCAATCTCTTCCACATCAGGAACAGCGACAGAGGTGACGGCATTTTCAATTATTACCGATTATGAAAAAGGTATCAAATATCCGATCGCAGATTTTGAGATCACACCGGATGTGGCAATCGTTGATCCGGATCTTGCAGAGACAATGCCACAGAAATTAGTTGCACATACTGGAATGGATGCTATGACACATGCAATCGAGGCATATGTTTCTACCGCTAACTGTGATTTTACCGATCCACTGGCATTACATGCAATCAAAATGATCCAGAATGATCTGGTTGATTCCTACAACGGAGATATGGCTAAGAGAGATTCCATGCACAATGCGCAGTGTCTTGCCGGAATGGCATTCTCCAACGCTCTGCTTGGTATCGTTCATTCCATGGCACATAAGACAGGAGCTGCATTTGCAGATTATGGTGCACATATTATCCACGGTGCAGCAAACGCTATGTATCTGCCAAAAGTTATCGCATTTAATGCAAAAGATGAGACTGCGAAGAAACGTTACGGCGATATCGCAGATTTCATGGGACTTGGCGGAGACAGCTTAGATGAGAAAGTTGCATTGCTCATTGCATACTTGCGCAGGATGAATGATGACCTTAAGATTCCACACTGCATCAAAAATTATGGTGCAGACAGCTACCCGACAGAGCAGGGCTTCGTTCCGGAAGAGGTGTTCTTAGAGAGACTGCCGGAGATCGCTGCCAATGCGATTTTAGATGCATGTACCGGTTCCAATCCTAGACAGCCGAGCCAGGAAGAGATGGAGAAGCTGCTGAAATGCTGCTACTATGATACCGAGGTGGATTTCTGATAAACCGGAGTTTCACTTATGAACTGCCGCTTGTAGGTGGTGGCACGTATTTTCGCAGGTTATGTTAATTGCATGCCAACAAAGTGTATAGAAATAAAAAAATAGAACTGTTTGTTTTCAGGAGCGCTTCCGCTTGTTGTCGCTGGCAGCG
>ERZ780203.2397-NODE-2397-length-10385-cov-19.196709_pt1 | contig 10385 bp, 7 predicted proteins | sample MGYA00511168_ERZ780203 | MGnify/ENA primary metagenome ERZ780203 (study PRJEB29588, sample SAMEA2156577) | human gut metagenome | biome: human gut; feature: human-associated habitat; material: faeces | place: Denmark | collected 2008/2010 ...
ATCCGCCGCCGCAGCCGCCGCCCCCGCAGGAGCCGTCGCAGCAGCCAAGGCCGCCGGTCTTATGCTCGTGAACCATGAGCCAGCCCGTACCGCCGAAAACGATGATCGAAACAATGATCGTAGGCAGGTTAAAGTTGGTTGCCAGAAATTCCATCATAGAAAATTGCTCCTTTCTGAAGAGTTGGCAGACATTCCTTCAGCAATTACTTGGAGGCAACAGCCTTTTTCTCGTCGAACTTGACTTCGTTGACGCCCTTGTACTTGTTGGGACGGAACAACAGGTAGATGGTCAGAACGACGATGGCGATTGCAACAACCGTGAAGATGTTGAAACTGACCTCACCAGCGATCAGGCCGCCGATCTGGTACACAACCAGGGAAGCGCAGTAAGCCAGCAGGCACATATAGCCGATGGCGATAGCGGTCCACTTACCGTTGTTCATCTCGCGCTTGATGGCGCCCATAGCAGCGAAGCAGGGAGCGCACAGCAGGTTGAAGATCATAAAGCTGTAAGCGGAGATCCCAGTGAAGCTGGCAGCAACCTCGGGCCAGATCTCGTCACCGTTCTCAGACAGCTCGTCAGCATAGTGATACAGAACACCGAAGGTACCGACGACATTCTCCTTGGCGATCAGGCCGGAGATAGAAGCGACGGTTGCACGCCAGTTGCCGAAGCCCTGCGGGATGAAGATCCAGGAAATTGCGCTTGCAACGATAGCCAGGATGGAGTTGTCCTGATCCTCGACCATCGTGAACGCGCCGTTCTCGAAGCCGAAGCCCTGCAGGAACCACAGGATGATGGTGGCAGCCAGAATGACGGTGCCGGCACGCTTGATGAAGGACCAGCCGCGCTCCCAGGTGGCGCGCAGGACGTTGCCCCAGGCGGGCACGTGGTAAGAAGGCAGCTCCATAACGAAGGGAGCGGGATCACCGGCGAACAGCTTCGTCTTTTTCAGGATGATGCCGGAGATGATGATGGCTGCAAAGCCGATGAAGTAAGCAGAGGTGGCGACCCAGCTGTTGCCGCCGAACAGAGCACCTGCGATCAGGCCGATGATGGGCATCTTGGCACCGCAGGGAATGAAGCAGGTGGTCATGATCGTCATACGGCGGTCACGCTCGTTCTCGATGGTACGGGAAGCCATAACACCGGGAACGCCGCAGCCGGTACCAACCAGAATGGGGATGAAGCTCTTGCCGGACAGACCGAAGCGGCGGAAGATACGGTCCATGATGAAGGCGACACGGGCCATGTAGCCGACGTCCTCCAGAATGGACAGCAGGAAGAACAGAACGAGCATCTGGGGAACGAAGCCCAGGACCGCGCCGACACCGGCGACGATGCCGTCCATGATCAGACCGTACAGCCAGCCAGCAACACCGATGCCCTCCAGGAAGCCGCCCAGGGCGTTGGGGACGATCTCGCCAAACAGGACATCGTTGGTCCAGTCGGTAGCGAAGGTGCCGATACCGATGCCGCCGTCAGCAACAGAGGTACCCATGGCGATGGCGTACATCAGCCACATGATGGCTGCGAAGATGGGCAGGGCCAGGATACGGTTGGTAACGAGCTGGTCGATCTTATCGGAAACGGTCAGGTGCTCGACGCGGGCCTTCTTCTTGACGGCCTTGTCGACAACACCGTTGATGTAAGCGTAACGCTGGTTGGTGATGATGCTCTCGGCATCGTCATCCATCTCGTTCTCGCAGTCGGTGACATGCTGGCCGATGTGATCCAGCAGGTCTTTGCCGAGGTTCAGCTCAGCCTCGACCTTGTCGTCGCGCTCGAACAGCTTAACGGCGTACCAACGCAGGAAGCGGTCATCGACCTTGCCCTGGATGGATTCCTCGATATGAGCGATGGCATGCTCAACGCTGCCGGTAAAGACATGGGGCAGCTCAACACCCTTGGCCTCTTTGGCGGCGGCGATGGCAGCCTCGGCAGCCTGCTGGCAGCCCTCGCCCTTCAGGGCGGAAATCTCAACAGCCTTACAGCCCAGTTCCTTGGAGAGCTTGTTCAGGTCGATCTTGTCGCCGTTCTTGCGAACCAGGTCGATCATGTTGACTGCCATGACAACGGGGATGCCCAGCTCGATCAGCTGGGTGGTCAGGTAGAGGTTACGCTCGATGTTGGTACCATCGATGATGTTCAGGATGGCATCGGGCTTCTCGTTGACGAGGTAGCCGCGGGCGACAACTTCCTCCAGCGTGTAGGGAGACAGAGAGTAGATACCGGGCAAGTCCTGAATCACGACATCATCGTGGCCCTTGAGTTTGCCCTCTTTCTTTTCCACCGTAACGCCGGGCCAGTTGCCGACGTACTGGTTAGAGCCGGTCAGGTTATTGAACAGGGTGGTTTTACCGCAGTTCGGGTTGCCGGCCAATGCAATTTTAATTGCCATTCATATACCCCTTTCTATGTTTTCCCGCTTTTAGGCGGGGAACGCAGCATTTTTACTCGACCTCGACCATCTCGGCGTCGGCCTTACGAACGCTCAGCTCGTAGTTGCGGACGGTCAGCTCCATGGGGTCGCCCAAAGGTGCGACCTTGCGGACGTAGACCTGGACACCCTTGGTCAGGCCCATGTCCATGATGCGGCGCTTGACGGGGCCTTCGCCGTGCAGGCGCTTGACCGTAGCAGTCTCACCGACCTTAACGTCTTTAAGAGTTTTCATATACGATTCCTCCTCAATACTGTAAATCTAGCCCCCCGTTTGTGCGGGGACGGATTTCCGAATTTTAGGCGACCATGATGCGCATGGCCATGGTCTTATCCAGCGCGATGCGGGCTTCCTTGACCTGGAGGATCAGGTTGCCGCTGATCTCATTGACGACCGTAATGGTCTCGCCAACAACAAAGCCCAGCTCTGCCAGGTGCAGACGGACTTCATCCTTACCGGTGATTTTCTGGATGGTGACGGTCTCACCTGCTTTTGCCATTGTCAAAGGCATAGCACAAACACCCCTTTATATGCTGTTTGGCCCGCCCATTAGCATGTGCTAACAGGTCAAGCAAAAGTGGGCGGTTAGAACTCTCTAACCGCTTGCGATAGCAGTTTAGCATAGCTAACACCTAAAAGTCAAGCAGTTAGAGGAAATTAACTTATTTTCGTGCAGGGCGCTAGTTTTATACAACTAACCTTGTGCAATTTTATAAAAGTTTACAACATGTTCATAAGATTGGCCGGATTTGACAAAACAGGACAAATTTGAGGATGTGTATATAGAATAAGGTTAAAGAGGCAGCTCCCCTTACGGGGAGCCTTTAAAGTAGTACTTGCCAAATTGGTCGTTGTCCTGTATAATTAAAAAGTTATCGTTTATAGAGAGCAACACTACAACGAGGTTTATTATGCTGACTAAATATCTGACTGTATTTTTCGTCTCGATGGTGCCGCTGATCGAGCTGCGCGGCGCGATCCCCATCGGCGTGGGGCTGGGCCTGCCGCTGTGGCAGGTGTACATCATCTCCATCATCGGCAACATGATCCCGGTGCCGTTCATCTTCTTTCTGGCCCGCAGGGTGCTGGAGTGGGGCGCGGATAAGCCGGTCATCGGCAAGTTCTTCACCTTCTGCCTGGAGAAGGGCCACAAGGGCGGCGAGAAGCTGAAGGCCAAGGCCGGCCGCGGCCTGCCCTGGGCGCTGCTGCTGTTCGTGGGTATCCCCCTGCCGGGCACCGGTGCCTGGACCGGCACACTGGCCGCCAGCCTGCTGGACATGGATTTCAAATCCAGCGTGCGTGCCTGCATGGGCGGCGTGCTGCTGGCCGGGTGCATCATGGGTGTGGTCAGTTTGCTGGGCTTCTCGGCCTTTGGTGCGATTGCCGGGTAATTTTTAACAATTCAACAATAATAAAAGGATGCAAGGAGTAAGTTCCTTGCATCCTTTTTTATCGTTATTGCGGGCCCCTAAAGCCTTCCTTGTGTAAAGGGTGACTCCCCACAGTGTGGGGAGATGTCGCGAAGCGACAGAGGGACCCGACGCGTAAGCGGGTGGCACGGCGGTAGCCGTGACGGAGGGATTGTGATTTCACGGGGGGTAGGTCGATGTATGGGTAAGGTCACAATCCCCCACCGCTTCGCGGAGCCCCCTTTACACAAGGGGGCCCTTTAAGGGGTACTTATTCTAATCCCATCACTTCATCTACCGGCAGGGCGGCTGTTACACCGTGGGCGGGGGTGTTCAGGCCGCAGGCGGCGGTGACTGCCTGCATGACGGCGGATTTCTGCTCCTGCGGGACGACGATCATAACAAAATCCTGCTCCTCCCGAATGGAAATGCCCAAAAAGCTGCTGGCCTCCTCGGTACTGCAGCGGCTGCCTTTCAGCACTGTGCCGCCGCGGGCCCCTGCTTTGCGGGCAGCGTCCACAGCTTCGTCACCGTGGCCCGCCTTGACGGAAACCCACAGCAGGGCGTAGGGATGGTCCTTCATGGTGTGTTCCTCCTTTTCAGCAGTGGGTCCGGCACAGTCCGCCGGGGCGGTCAACTGCAAAATGCTGTTCTGTACGCCGGTCAGCGGCAGGGTCACGGCGATGCCTGCGCCGCGCTTGTGGTAAGAAAGCGCCTTGTTGATGGCCCCGAACACCGCCGGGACGTTGGCGCGGGGCAGCAGGCCCGCCGTCAGCACGCGGGTGGTGCCGCCCAGGCCGATGGCATCCAGCAGCTCAGACGGGGCTGTGCCCTTGGCGCGGGCTTCAAAACAAAGGGGGATGCCGTTTTTTTGCAGCACTTCCACCACGCGGTGCTCATCCTCGGCCTGCGTGACCGAAAGGAGCAGCCGCAGGCAGGGGGTGCGTTTTTGCGTTGCAGCCATATCAGTATTCCTCCAGTTCCACCACGGTGTCGTCCAAAATGTTGGGGGCGGTCTGCGCCTGGGTGCGGCGGGCATACAGCAGGCCCATGATCTGGATGGCGATGAGCGGAGCCAAGGCGACCAGCGCCACGATACCGAAGGCATCGGTGACGATGTTGCCGCCCACCGCGCCGCATGCGCCCATGGCCAGCGGCAGCAGGAAAGTGGATGTCATCGGGCCGCTGGCGACGCCGCCGGAGTCAAACGCGATGCCCACAAACACCGGCGGGACAAAGCGGCTCATGATAAGCGCCGCCGCGTAGCCGGGGATGAGCACCCAGTAGATGCTAAGTCCGGTCAGCACGCGCAGCATGGCCAGCGCCACCGCCACGGCCACACCGGCCTGCAGGGCGCGGTTCATGGCATGGCGGGAGATGGTGCCACCGGTGATTTCCTCGACCTGTTCGTTGAGCACCTGCACCGCTGGCTCGGCCTTGACGATATAGTAGCCGATGAGCATGCCGATAGGAAGCAGCGCCCAGCGCAGGGGGCCGCTGCCCAGGCCGCTGCCCAGCAGATTGCCTACGGGCGCGAACCCGACGTTGACACCGGTGAGGAACAAAATCAGCCCGATAATGGTATACACAAAACCCAGCACCATACGCACCAACTGGCGCGGCTGGAAGCTGCGGGTCAGTGCCTGGAACAGCACAAACACGCCCACGATGGGCAGCGTGCTTTGCAGCACCTCGGCCGTATAATGGGGCAGGTCCTGCAAAAAGGCCAGTGCCACATCCTGGGTAGTGATGACCGGGGCCAGCTGCACGGCGTCATAAATCGTCTCCGTGGGGTGGTAGAAGATGCCCAGCAGCATGACCATCAGGATGGGGCCAACACTGCACAGAGCGATGAGGCCGAAGCTGTCGTTGGCGCTGTCCTTATCGCTGCGGGCAGCTGAGAAGCCGATGCCCAGCGCCATGATAAAGGGCACCGTCATGGGGCCGGTGGTGACGCCGCCGGCATCAAAGGCGACGGCCAAAAATTCATTGGGGACAAAAAGGGACACCACGAACAGCAGCAAATACAGCCCCAGCAGCATTTTGGACAGCGGCACGCGGTACAAAATGCGCAGCACCGCCACGGCGGTGAACACGCCGACGCCCGCCGCCACCGTCCAGATGAGCACGGCGTTGGGGATGGCCGCCACCTGGTTGGCCAGCACCTGCAGATCGGGTTCTGAGATCGTGATGATAGCGCCCATGGCAAAGCAGATGACAACGGCCAGCCATGTTTTTTTCTGGCGCACGATGCTGCCGCCTATCCCCTGGCCCAGCGGGGTCATGGAGATCTCGGCACCCAGCTGGAAGAAGCCCATGCCCACGATGAGCAGCACCGCCCCCGTTAAAAACAAGGCCAGCGTACCCACCTCCATGGGCACCAGCGTGACGCTGAGCACCAGCACGATGACCGTGATGGGCAGCACGCTGGTCAGGGCTTCGCGGGTCTTTTCTTTGAGTTTTTCGTTCATTCGGCCTCCTTTTTCATGTAAGGGGGTCAGGCGGGCATCAGCGGTTTTCCAGCGGCACGTAGTCCCGCGGGGTCATGATGCTCTGGTAGGCGGGGCGGATGATCTTATCCACGTTGACCAGCTCCTCCATGCGGTGGGCGGACCAGCCCACGATGCGCGCCACGGCGAAGATGGGGGTGTACAGCTCCACGGGGATACCCAGCATGTCATAGACGAAGCCGGAGTAAAAGTCGACGTTGGTAGACACGCCTTTATAAATATGACGTTTTTCTGCGATGACTTTGGGGGCCAGCCGCTCGATGGTGTTGTAATATTCAAAATCGCGGGCGCGGCCCTTGGCATCGGCCAGCTGGTGCACAAAGTTTTTGAACACCACGGCGCGGGGGTCGCTGAGGGAGTAGACCGCGTGGCCCATGCCGTAGATCAGGCCCTTCTGGTCGAAGGCCTGGCGGTCGACGATGCGGGACAGGTAATCGTGCATGGCGGCTTCGTCGGTGGGGTCGGTGACGTGGGCGCGGATGTCGTCCATCATCTGCATGACCTTGATGTTGGCACCGCCGTGCTTGGGGCCTTTCAGGCTGGAAAGCGCTGCCGCAATGACCGAGTAGGTATCCGACCCGGAGGAGCTGACCACGCGGGTGGTGAAGGTGGAGTTGTTGCCGCCGCCATGCTCCATATGCAGCAGCAGGGCGATGTCCAGCACGTGGGCTTCCAGCTCGGTGTATTTCTGGTCGGGGCGGAGCATCTGCAGCAGGTTTTCGGCGGTGGAAAGCTCCGGTTTGGGGCGGTGGATGTACATGCTGCCGCCGCACTCATAATAATGGTAGGCGTGGTAGCCGTAGACGGCCAGCATGGGGAAGACGCTGATGAGCTTGATGCACTGCTCCAGCTGGGTCTGCAGGTCGGTCTTGCCGATGTCGTCATCGTAGCTGGCGAGGGTGAGCACACTGCGGGTCAGCGAGTTCATCAGGTCGTGGCTGGGGGCTTTCATGATGACGTCCCGCACAAAGTTGGTGGGCAGGTCGCGGCATTTGACCAGGCTGTCCTTGAAAGCATCCAGCTGGGCCTCGTTGGGCAGGTCACCGATAAGGAGCAGGTAGGCGGCTTCCTCAAAGGCATAGCGCTTGCCGCGCAGGCCCCGGATGAGGTCATACACGTTGTAGCCGCGGTACCAGAGTTTTCCGTCGCAGGGCACTTTTTTACCGTCCTTCTCCTCAAAAGCATCAATGCGGGAGATGTTGGTGATGCCTGCCAGCACGCCTTTGCCGTCCTGGTCGCGCAGGCCGCGCTTGATGTTGTATTGGCCAAAAAGGGATGGGTCGATGCGGTTGTTGGTGACACATTCCTCGGTAAAAACGGCAGCTTCTTTTGCAATAGCGGCGTAATCGCTCATGGGTATGACCTCCTTTTCTTCTGTTCCCCTGTTTCGCGGACGGTTCGGCATCTTGTGCGCGTTTCGTCCAGATTCTTTCCCGGATACGAACTATTTTTATACGTTACGTACATTTTAAATTATACAGTACGGCTGTATGGCCTGTCAAACAAAGTTTTTATGAACAAGCTGTATAAAACAGCAAAAATGTCCCACAATGCAAGATTTGCATTGCAGGACATTTTTGCAAGATTAGAAGATTATATGGAAAGAAAAAAGAAGGAGGAAATGTTTATAGAAAACGCGGGGTAGGGAGAGCCTCCCTTGTGCAAAGGGGGCCTTTGGGTTGCAGCACTTTTACTGCGCACTATTCCCCAAAGTGACGTTGAGAGTCAGGACCTTGCCGTCGCGCTCGACCTGCAGGGTGACGGTGTCACCCACCTGCTTGTCGGCCAGGTAGCTCTTAACGGTGGAGGTGCTGCTGACAGCCGTGTCATCGATGGCGATGATGCGGTCGCCGCGTTGCACACCGGCAGCCTCGGCGCCGCCGCCCTTGGTGACATCAGCCACGTAGACGCCCAAAGCGGACACACCGTACTGCTGTGCGGTGGAGGAATCCTGAACGTCCAGGATGCTGACGCCCAGCACCGGGCGGGCCACAGCGCCGTTTTCGATCAACTGCTGGGCAATGTCCATAGCGGTGTTGATGGGGATGGCAAAGCCGATGCCCTCGGCCTCGCTGTAGCTGCTCTTGGCGTTGACCACGCCGATCAGCTCACCGTTTGCGTTGAACAGACCGCCGCCGGAGTTGCCCGGGCTGATGGATGTATCGGTCTGGATCAAGGTCATATCGTTATCTTCCACGGTGACCTGACGGTTCAGGGCGCTGACGATGCCCTGGGTAACGGTGTTGGACAAGGTGCCCAGCGGGTTGCCCACAGCCACGGTGGTCTCACCGACAGCCAGCTTATCGCTGTCGCCGATGACTGCCGGGGTCAGGCCGGTGGCATCGATCTTCAGCACGGCAATATCGGAAGTAGAGTCGACGCCGACAACGGTGGCGTCATAGCTCTGGTCGCTGCCGTTGAGCTGGACCTTCACGCTGGTAGCGCCGCTGACCACATGGGCGCAGGTGAGGATGTAGCCATCCTGGCTGATGACGATGCCGGAACCGGCACCGCTCTGCACATAGTAGCCGCCAAACCAGGTCTGGCTGCTGCTCATCTGCTCGGTGGTGATGGCCACCACACTGGGGGAGGCCACAGCAGCGATCTGCTGCATGGTCATAGAGGTGCCATCGGTGCTGCCGGTGTTAGAGGCATCGGTGCTGGTGTCGCGCTGGACTTCCTGCACGACCACCTGGTTGCCGGTCAGGCCGGCACGGCTGGCCACCACGGCACCGCCGATGCCGCTGCCGAAGCCCAGGGCCACCACGCCGACACCGGCGAGGACGCGCAGCAAGACCTTGTTATGCTTTTTTTCTTTCTTGGGGGGCTGCTGCGGGGCACTGGCGTAGCTGTAGCCATTGTAGCCGCCGTTGCTGCCGCCATTGCCGCCGCTGAAACTGCTGGTGTAGCCGTTGTTCTGGCCGTAGGCGTTGTTCGGCTGGTTGTAGGTGTTGGCACCGGTGTTATTGGTGCTGCCTGCCGAGTAATCGGTGCGGGCGGTGTTGGCGGTGTTCATGCCGCTGCTGCCCACGTTGGGGTAGCCGCCCTGCTCGGGCTGGCTGGGCTGATCGGGCCGGGTTGCAGAAGCCTGGTTGCCTTCGTTCCGGGGCTGGTTGTTGTTCTGGCCCTGATTGGGGTCGGGCGTATTGCCGCCCTGACCGTTATTGTAAAGACCGGAGTAATCGTATTCGTTGCTCATACTGGTCCATCCTTTCGCGTGAGATTTGGGAAGCGTCGGGGCAATGTCCCTGGGTCTTTCGTTCCCTTTTTGCTTTCTATGCCTATAGTATACCGGCCAATTGTGAAATAGGTTTCTCGGCCGGGTGAAAAGAATGTGAAAACGCTCCCATTTCGGCGCTTGACAGGCGGTGCTGAGGCCTGTATGCTGGATGTAGTTTGTAAAAGGAAGTGCCTGCCATGAAAATCACCCGCGAAGCCGGGAAATACGTATTATACAAAGAAAAGACCGTCATCGGCACGGCTGCGCTGGAGGATGGGCGACTGTGGGTGGAAATCGACCCGGCCTGGCGGCAGCGGGGGTACGGCAGCTATCTGGTCAAGGAGATCTTGCAGCAAAACGGCGGGTATGACGTTAAACGCGAGACCCGCTTTACCGCCGGCCCTGCCGCTGACGAAGCCGCCGGGGCCTTATTGAAAAAGTTCGGCTTTCTGCCCCAGGGCGGCGAGATGGTCCGCCGCCGGGTGCCGGATCTTTCGGCGGTGCAGCTTTGCCATGAATTTTTGACAGCCCACCTCCAGCCGGGCGGACTGTATGTGGACGCCACCTGCGGCAACGGCCACGACACCGAGTTTTTGTGCCGCCTGGCAGGACCCACGGGCAGGGTGCTGGCGCTGGATATTCAGCCTGCCGCCGTGGAAAACACCAACACACGGCTGGGCGCCGCCGGGCTGGGGGCCATCGGGCAGGCATTGGTGCACGACCATGCACGTTTGGCCGAACTGGTCGCCCCCGGCACGGCGGATTGCGTGCTGTTCAATTTTGGCTGGCTGCCCGGCGCCGACC
>ERZ780203.2400-NODE-2400-length-10369-cov-3.900524_pt1 | contig 10369 bp, 8 predicted proteins | sample MGYA00511168_ERZ780203 | MGnify/ENA primary metagenome ERZ780203 (study PRJEB29588, sample SAMEA2156577) | human gut metagenome | biome: human gut; feature: human-associated habitat; material: faeces | place: Denmark | collected 2008/2010 ...
CGAGGCGGACCGCCGTTTTCGGCTGCCGTATTCTTATGTCGTTAAGGTGATCAGGCGGCTATCTCGCTTTCGATGAAATCCGCGAGGCTGCGCAGTGTGCTTTCGGTGAACGGGGAAGCGACGCCGGCGTTATTCAGCAGCTCGCCGAACGTATACGCGCCGTTGCCGTACTGCTGGATATAGTTATACTCGGCGATCGCCGCGGCGCGGTCGGTCTTGCTGTCCTCGTAAATCGTCAGGGCGGGGAGGGCGCTGACCGCGTAGCTGATATAATAGAAGGGGCTTTGGAACGTGTGCGACACTTCCGCCCACCAATACGTGAAATCGAAATCGGAGCCGAGCAGCGCGCCGTACCAGTCGGCGTTGTATTCTTCGAGCAGTCTGTCGAACAGCGCGTTGATGTCGTCCGCCGTCGCATAGCTTTCGGGAGAGGTGTAGATCTCGCGCTGGAATTCGTCGAAAATGCAGCCCATCGTGACCGACCAGAACAGCGAACTGAACAGCTCGTTCATCACCAGCGCGTCGGCGTTGGTGAACAGCTGCTCGTAGTAGGGCAGGAACAGCATTTCGTTCGCCTGCGACTGTATCTCCGCGACGTCGAGGTCGGAGCTGCCCGACGAGCCGTTTACGTAATACGACGTGAAGTGGCCGAACTCGTGCACGAAGGTGCTGATGTCCGACCAGCTGCCGCTGCAATACTGATAGATGTACGGCGCGTCGTTGTTATACAGGAAAGTGGTGAACGCGCCCGTCAGCCCGTTGGGGTTATTCGCCGCCGTAGCCTGATAGTACAGGTTGCATTCGTTGAGATAATCGTACGCCTCAGTCATATAGTCGCCGATTTCCTCGAAATAGCCCCTCAGCACGTTTTCGCTGAGCGCGACGTAATCGATATAGTTTGCCGAAAGCGGCAATGCAAGTCCGTTCGCCGCGGCAGCACGGCCGGCGCCGTTTGCGCTCGAAATGGCGGCGTATACGTTGTCGCTGAGCGGCGCGAGATACTGTTTGACATAACCGCACAGCCTTTCCGCGTCTTCGGGTGAGTACGACCTGCCGTAATCGTTCTCGTACGCGTATTCCATATAGTTGTCGTAGCCTTCGGCCGCCGCCAGTTTGTTGTATGCCGCGACAAGGTCGATGAGAATCTCCGCCGCCTCGTCCGCATACTCCTTCTGGTCGTCGGTATCTATGGCGTTATACTCCGTTTCCAGCCGCGTTATCTCGGTCTGCAAGGCGAGGTATTCGTCGTCCATCGCCTCGTGCCGCTGCACTATGAGCTGTTTTTCCTCCTCGCTCCAGCCGCTGAAAAATCTGTCGGCGTTGCTGCTTTGCAGTACGTTGTACAGCAGTTCGTAATACAGGCTCGTGGCCTGGGAATACGCGTTGCTTACCCAGGTGAATTCGTCCCGCCACGCCTCTGTGTCCTTGGCGTACTCGACGTATACGTACTGATAATCCCCGATCAGCGTGTTCAGGTACCCCACGGCGGTGTTGCTCGCGTTTACGAGCGATATATAGTTGCCGTTCACGAGGCTGTTTGCCTGCTCGAAAGCGGATTCGAGCGCTTCGTAGTCGATCCGCTCGTATTTTATGTCGTTGTAATCGAACGTGTCCCGTCTGTAAGTGCGGCAGCTGCAGCCCGCTACGAGCAGCGCGGTCATCAGAAAGGCCGCGGCCAGCGCGAACGCCATCGTTCTTTTCACGGTGGATTTTTTCATGGTTTTTCCCCGTACTCCTTAAAAGCGTTTAATTATAATATACTCGGACGATATTAAATATATATTAAGTATTATATACCATTTTCTTCCGCAAGGCAAGCGCATAGGCATTGTTCCGTCTTTCCGTACTTTTGTGAAAATGACTTGACAACCGGGCAATGTTATACTAAAATATATAGTATATCCGATGCTGGACGTATTGCTCGACTCGTTAAAAGACACGGCGCTGCTCGTGCCGTTTCTGCTCGCCGTCCATCTGCTCATCGAGCTTTTCGAGGTCAAAAAACTCGGCTCGCTGAAAAAGAGCGGACTGCTGGCGGGAGGATGGGCGCCGCTGATAGGAACGGGGGCGGCGCTTTTGCCGCAGTGCGGATTTTCCGTAGTGGCGAGCGAGTTGTATTCGAGAAAGTATATACGCGCCGGCACGCTGCTTGCCGTATTCGTCGCCACGAGCGACGAGGCGCTGCCCATACTGCTCGGCAGCGCGGCGACCGATCCCTCGGTATGGCCCAAGCTGGGCATGCTCATCGGCATAAAGACGGCAATGGCGCTCGCGGTAGGCTACGCGGTCAATTTCGCGCTGCGCCGCCGCGCGCCGGTCGCCGAATACGACGAAGAGGAGCTGCCTCACGAACACGGCTGTTGCGGGCACAGTATCGGGGAAGAGGAGCACGGCCGCGATCACGGCGGTGAGGAAAAAAAGCGCTCGCGCGCCGCGGAAGTGTTCCGCACCTATTTCAAACATCCGATCATTCACACGCTGGTCATAACGGCGTTCGTATTCGCGGTCAATTTCGTGCTCGGCACGATAATATTCCTCGCGGGCGGGGAAGAGATATTCGCCGATTTCATGTCGCGGGGCATGTGGCTGCAGCCGCTGCTCGCGGTCGTGATCGGGCTTATACCCAACTGCGCGTCCAGCGTCATGATAACCGAGATGTTCGTTTCGGGCGCGCTCGTACCGGGCGCCGCCGTGGCGGGACTGACGGTCAACGCGGGGCTGGGGCTCGCGGTATTATTCAGGGAAAATAAGGACATACGTGCCAATCTCGGCATAACGCTGGGGCTTGTGGCATACGCGCTCGCCGCCGGTTATATAATAACCGCGATAGGGGCGGCGGCGTGAATACTCAGGAAGGAGAGAAAATGGCTAAGATTCTCATTGTCGACGACGAACAGGGCATACGCGACGTGCTGCGCGAATATCTCGAACTGGACGGTTACGAGGTAGGCGAGGCTGTCGACGGCATGGACGCTATAAAGCAGGCCAAAGCGGGCGACTACGATCTCATCATCATGGACGTAATGATGCCCAAGCTGGACGGTTACAGCGCCGTCAAGGAAATAAAGAAGGACAAGGACGTGCCCGTCATCATGCTCAGCGCGCGCAGCGAGGAGTATGACAAGCTGTTCGGGTTCGAGATCGGCGTGGACGATTACGTCACGAAACCCTTCTCGCCCAAGGAAGTGGTGGCGCGCATAGGCGCCGTGCTCCGCCGCGGCCGTGCCGCAAACAAGAAGATCATTTCGGACGGGCTGGAAATAGACATAGCCGGCAGAAGCGTATACGTGGACGGGAAGAAGGTGTTCCTTACCCCGCGCGAGTACGACCTGCTCTTCTATCTCGTCAAGAACGAAGGCGTCGCCGTCCCCCGCGAGCAGCTGCTCGCCGACGTGTGGGGATACGACTTCTTCGGCGAAGACCGTACCGTGGACACTCATATCAAGATGCTGCGGTCCAATCTCGGACCGTACCGCGACAAAATACTCACCCTGCGCGGCGTAGGCTACAAGCTCGTACTCTGACGCCGGCCGCATATAAGGGCATATGCGCGAAGAAAACGTAACAACAGAAAACAATGCCGAGGACAAGCCGGGCGGAATGCACGAGCTTGTCTTTTCGCCTGACCGGAAAAACCCTTCGCTTCCGCAGTCGCCCGTCATAAGCAGATACCACCACATACCGCGTTTCCGCTCCATACGTTTCAATCTGTGGCTGACGTTCATGTTCATGACCGTGGCGATGCTGGCGATCATCTGGCTGTACGAACTCATATTCTATTCCACGCTGTACGTATATTTTCAGGAGAACGATCTGTACTCTTCCGGCCAGTCCTTCGCCGTGGATTACGTGGACTATTCGCTGACCGACCCGGAAAAGCTGGACGGCTACATCGCCGATTATGCCGAAAGCCACGGTGTCAACATCGTCGTGTTCTCTCTGGCCGACGACGGCAGCGCCGACGTGCTGTTCACCGCAACGCCCAACACCGGCGTCGTCGCGGGCGGGCTGGAAGGAGCGCTGCTCGAATATTATCTGGACATGCTGGATTCGTACAACGTCGGCTATGTTTCCAATACCACCGACCTCGAAGACGTGGCGTCGGACATGGTCATATACGGCTTCAAGACGGTCATAAGCGGTGAAACCCACTATATTTACATGTCGTCGCTGCTGCCCTCGTTCGGTCAGGCGCAGAATACGCTGACCGGTCAGCTCGCCGTCATTACCGCCGCGTGTATAGTCATAAGCGTGTTCGTCGCCTACCTCGGTTCCGGTTTCGCCGCGCGCCCCATGCGCGAGCTTACGCTCAAAGTCGTGGGGATCACTGCGGGCGGCAAGCGCGAACCGCTGGATACGAACACCAAGCTTGCCGAGATAAACGAGCTGTCCGCCGCGTTCAATAAGGCGTTCGACGACATAGAAAGCAACAACCGTTTCCGCCGCGACCTGCTCGCCAACGTTTCGCACGATATGAAAACGCCGCTGACCATGATCCGCGCGTACTCCGAGATGATCCGCGACATTTCCGGCGGCAACAAGGAAAAGTGCGCCAAGCAGGCGCAGGTCATAATAGACGAAACCGACCGTCTCACCGCGCTCATCGGCGAGGTCATAGAGCTGTCCAAACTGGAGGCGGGCGTGCTCGAACTGCACGTCGGGGTCGTGGATATTTCCGAGAAGCTGCTCGCGACCGCCGCGCACTTCGGCATAATGGAGGAGACCAAGGGCTACACCTTCGTCACCGATATAGAGAGCGACCTGCTCGTCCGCGCCGACGGCGACCGCATAGACCGCGTAATATACAACCTCATGGGCAACGCCATGAACTACACCGGAGAGGACAGGACGGTCACCATACGCTGCCACGTCCGCGGCAAGGCCGCCCGCGTCGAGATCATAGACAGCGGCAAGGGCATGACGGAGGAAGAACTGCGCGACGTCTGGGACAAGTATTACCGCCTCGCTCAGGACAAGCGCCGCGTCGTCGGTTCGGGGCTGGGGCTGTCCATAGTCAAGTCCATTCTCGACCTTCACGGCGCGACTTACGGCGTCGCGAGCGAGAAGGGCAAGGGCAGTAACTTCTGGTTCGAACTTCCTCTCGCCGAAGACGGCGACGAATGACACGAAAACGATAATAAAACTATATATTGACATTTTCTGCCGGATATGCTATTATAAATTATATGGCTTATCCGGCTGTTTTTATGCCGGAAGGAGGATGAAATGAAAAAGGGATTCATTGCGATAGTGCTCGTGCTCGCGATGGCGCTGTGCTTTACGGCGTTCGCGGCATGTATGCCGGATTCCCCGTCCGAAGGAGATCCGTCGGGGGGGGGTAGTATAACCGCGCCCGAAGATCCGGGAGGCGATTCCGGCAGTACCGGCGGAGATACCGACAACCCGGGCGGCGGCTCGGATACGGATAATCCCGGCTCCGGCGGGGATACCGACAATCCGTCCGATCCCGGCTCCGGCGAAACGGGCGGGGAAACTCCCGGCACCGATCCGTCCGATCCGGACGATAATCCCGGCGGCGGTGAGGATAATCCCGGTTCCGGAGAAGACCCGGACGACCCCGATAATCCGGGCGGTTCCGGAGAAGATCCTGACGCCCCGGGTACGGGTGACAATCCCGGCGGCGGCATAACGCCGGACGATCCGGACGGGACTCACGGTGAAGAGGCCGCTCTGCGCGCGCTGCTTCGTTCCGTTACCGTGGATATGGAAAGCCTGAGCGCGTCCGGCACGCTGTATCAGGTCGGCGGCGGAAGCGAGCCGATGAAATCCGAAATGCGGGCGGACGTGGCGTATGACTCCGACTCCGGTACGGGAGTATACCTGTCCATGAAAAGTTCGGCGGTAGACGATCGCGACGACGACATTACGGACGCACAGCCGTCCGAAACTTATTACGGCGGCGGATATACCTATACCGCAGGCAAGACGGGCGACGAAACGGTATGGTACCGCTCGTCATACGATCCCGTGACCGAGAAATACATAGATTCTATATTCACCGGCGCATATTTCGACGATTTCGAGAAACTGACCGGCGTGGATCCGCTCTCCGACTGGACGTTCGCGGACATAACCGAGACGGCGGAAAATCTGACGGTAGGCGACGCCGCGGAACTCGTGAAATACGCCCTTTCCGATTACTCGGCGGTCATCGAAGAGTTTTTCGGAAAGCCGATGGATGAGATTTTCGGTTTGCTGACCGACGGCGCACTCGGCTCGCTTACGGTATCCGATCTGTTCGGCGTCGTCATGGGCGTTCTTGGCGAGCTCGACATAAATCATACCGACGAAAAGGGCGTGCTCGCGGATATGGCGGACTGGATCATGACGGGCATGTTCGACGTATCGCTGACAGAAACGTCGGACGGCTATACGCTGACGGTGACCGACAACGACATCGCCGGACATCTGACGTCGTACCTCGAAGAACTTAAACCCGCGCTCGGCGGCACGGTCAACGACCTCGTGGAAACGCTTGTCGGAGTGGATCTGAAGTCGTCGCTTGTCAGCGCGCTGTTCGGCCTGAAGGCGGACACCATCCTCGCGGACGGCGTCGCCATGGTAGATACCGCGCTCCAGCAGTACGGCGCGACGATAGAGGACGTGTACGAAATCGTCGATGAACTGACGCGTATGGATACGGCGCAATTTATAAGCGAAAACGGTGAATCCACGCTCGATGATTTTATTATTATGGTTTCCGACGGGGCTCTTGATTTCGCCGGGCTCGTCGGTCAAATCGACGATGTTTTGGACATGAAAACGGCGGATCTGATTTCGGATATGGCGTCGGGCGGTTCCGCGGCAATGCCTGGTGAGCCCGATCCCGGCGCCGACTCCGGAGACGACGTCGCAGTCGCCGTTGGCGGCGAGGCGGATAATCCTTCCTCTTCCTCGTCCGGCGTCGGCGATCAGATCGTCGCGCTCATAAACGGCACGGAAATCGGGAAAGCCGACTTCGATATGACCGTGACGTACGACGGCGCAATGTCGGTGACCGGCATTGCCTTGACCTTAGACGTCGACTTCGACGTTCTTATAGGCGAAGGCGAGCAGCAGCAGAATATGGGACTGGAAATGTACTTCGACGGCGGCGTGACCGGCTTCGGCGCGACGGAAGTGACATTGCCATCAGATTATGAGGACGCGCAGACGATTATAGACGCGTCGGCTCTCGTCTTCGACGATTATATCCCGTTCGGCGGCCTGTTCGAGGGCGAGGACGTCGTCGTGAGTTACGAGGAGAACGCCGAAGGCATAACCGGCGTAACGCTTTCTTCCGTTTATTACCAGTATATTGACGGCGAAATTTACGGAGGAAATTCGCTTGACGTCGATTCTCTTTCCGATTGTATCGTGATAGACACGGAGGCGAAGACCGTGACAGTCAAGTCCGGCATCGTCGATCTGATCGCTGCCGAAAATATTTCCGAGCCGCTCGTCGGTATCGAAATTTTGCTTTCCGTGAAAGGGGAGGGATTCGATGGTTATGCCTCGTTTGCGCTGGAAAGCCTGCTTGCGGACGGCGGTAAACCCTCGCCGACGTATGTCTCCGCCGGCGGTTACGACAATGCCGGCTCCGCACTGCTTGCGGGGGAAGAAGTCACATATACCATGGACGGCACGCTTTACTATGAATATGACGGTACGTCCTGGCAGTGCGTCGCGATTACGGAAGAACATGCCGCAGACGGCTATCCGAACGCGAAGTTCGAGGGCGTCGGATATCTGAAAGACAGCGTGCTCGTGACCGAAAACTGGTCGCTTGACGGCTCGTCCGGATACATCGGCATTACCGTGTCCGACGGCACGGTGACCGTGACGATAGACCCCGGCTTTATGGAAAACAGGGCCGACATTGAAATTCTGTCCGGCAAACTGACCGTGTCTTACCCCGGTCTGCACACGAGCGAGAACGTTACCGTGTCCGTGAAAAGCTATTGATACAAACTTATCGCAACGAAAAGGGAACCGTCAGATGACGGTTCCCTTTGTGCTGCTCCGCCATGATCAGCCCGGCCTCCGCCGCGAAAGAATAAAAGAATAAAAAATAAACGGCGCTCCGCATTTTGATGCGAAACGCCGTTTTTCGTTTACGGCGATTATTCGTCCTTGTCGTCGCGATTTTTTTCCTGTTCTTCCTTTTCCTTCTTGCGCTGCCAGTAGTTTTTGTATCCGGCGTTGTCGTTGTCGCCCTGATCCCACTTTCTGCCGCCCGTAGCGAGGATGCACAGCAGCACGGCCAGCGTGACTATAAGCGCTATGATGGGGAGGACGAGGGATTCCTCTATGAACGTGCCCACAAGCGCGAGCACTCCGGCGACCACGAACACGGCGCCGAACAGTATGTTCAGCTTCTTGAACGTGCCGACGTTCCTGGAAAACAGACCCTTGCCGATGAACAGCGCGCCGAGCACGAATGCGAATACGGCGATCGCCCACGACATATTGATGGCGATGATGTCGGCGGCGGACAGTATCCACAGCACGGCGGCCGCGACGAAGCAGAGCGCCACGAGTACTTTGAAAAGCAGATTCTTGCTCATGATGTTTTCTCCTTTACCTGAGTATGACGGCGTGCGACACCGCGCATATTTCTTCACCGTCCGCCAGCACGATGTCCTCGGCGTGGCTGTATTCGCGGACTATGCCGCCTATTCTCAAATTGAACTTATCCGTATTCTCGCTGCCGGTGAGCACGGTGTACTTGCCGGGGATTATCTTTCCGCCGAGGCGCACCGTATACGTCTTGCCGCGTTCGAGCAGTATGTCGCCCTTGCGATGGGTGACCGCGGGCTGACCGTCCTCGCCGTATTCGAGTTTGTCCGTCGTATAGCGCACCCCGTCTATTATTCTGACGTTGTCCGCCTTGGATCCGGGCCGTCCGTTCTTTTTTATCGCTATTATCAGCGCGACTGCCAGTCCGACGATAACGACGCCCTCCGCGATGACCGCGGCGATCAATGCTTCCATAACTGAAAACCTCCTTGTTTTACAGCGCCGCCATGACGCATAGCACGGTCACGGCCGCCGCGACCGCCAGCCCCAGCAGGACGGCGGTCAGTATGCGGACGGGGGATTTCGGAGTCTTGCCCCAAACCTTGCCGCTCTGTCCGTTCATATAGAAACGGTACAGTTTCTTCTTGTATTCGCTGTGTCCGATGTACACGGGCAGCAGCAGATACTTATACGTCGTGTTATAGCAGTGCATGTTGAAGCTGAAGGATTCTATCACGTCGTAATGATACTGAGAAAGAATATTGGCGCGCACGCTGCTCTGCATGAACCCGCGCGCTTCCTTCCAGCATTCCAGCCCGTCTTTTTCGTATTGGCTGGCGGAAAAGCCGTGCAGGAAATCGCTGCTGTACTTGTGCGAATCGTCGGTCGCGAACGGTCCGATCTTTTTCAGCATCTTGGTGTCCGTGGGCGCGGACGCCTGTACGAACACGTCGTTGAAGAACATTTCGTACGTGCCGCCGATGTTGAAGTAACGCGTGTGCCGCGTCGTGTGCACGCGACCCTTGGAGTCGGTGTGCGACGTGTAGTAATATTCGCCCAGCCTGCCGACGTACGGCGTGCGCGTGTTCGAGTCGAACGTGAAAGCGGGGTAGTAGTTGCCGCTTATCTTTTCCGGCTTTAAGTCGCGCTTGAACGAGGAAGGGGAAAACAGCTTTTTCTTCGCCCACTTCGTATAGAATTTACCCGCGCTCTCTTTGCCGAGCAGGAAGGGAAGTATGGCGTTGGGTTTCAGACCGCTCATCGAGTCCGTTTCCACGATGTTGGACGTGCCGCAGAACGCGCACTTGGGCGCTATCTCGCGCTTTGACAGTATCTGCCGCGCGCCGCAGTTGTTGCATACGTACACGCGCGTTTCGTCGTTCCACGCCCTGTTGTCCTCGACGAGTTTGGAAAAGTCTATCTCCTCCGCATACTCGGTCATGTCCACCCTGACCTCGGTGCCGCAGTACTCGCATTCCAGCGTACCGTGCGCGGGGTTATACGTCAGGTTGGCGCCGCACGACGGGCATTTGGATACCTCGGTCGCGCTCTCTTTCGCTTCCGCCAGCTCCTGCGGGGTTACGGACTCTTCGTTCACCGGAGTTTCTCCCCGCACTCGGGGCAGAACTTGGCGCCGGCTTTGACCTTGGCGCCGCACTTGGGGCACGCCGCTTCAAGCGACGCTCCGCATTCGGGGCAGAACCTCGCGCCCGACGCCTTGACCACAGCTCCGCACTTGGGGCACACGCGTCCGGCGGGAGCTCCGCATTCGGGGCAGAATTTCGCGTTCGCAGCGAGCGCCGCGCCGCATTCGGAACATTTGCACCCCGCGCTCTGCGCCGCAGGTTCG
>ERZ780203.2402-NODE-2402-length-10355-cov-4.678932_pt1 | contig 10355 bp, 12 predicted proteins | sample MGYA00511168_ERZ780203 | MGnify/ENA primary metagenome ERZ780203 (study PRJEB29588, sample SAMEA2156577) | human gut metagenome | biome: human gut; feature: human-associated habitat; material: faeces | place: Denmark | collected 2008/2010 ...
ATCTCCCTGACCTCACCGGCCGCCATGCTGACCTGTCCGGCGAAACTCACGGCCGCCCGATAGTTCTTCATAGCCGATCACCCTGTTCAGGCGCCAGCGCCCATGGCCAGGACGGCGACCTTCTGCTTGTTCTCCACCTTGGAGTCTACCTCCATCCAGCAGATGACACCAACGGCGTGCTCATCCGCGAATTTCTCCCGCAGGACCTGTACACTGGGGGTCTCAGAGACCTTCACCGCAAGGCCGGTAGGGTCCAGGTAGAGCACCGCCCGCTTGCTGGCGGCCATGTCGGGCATACTCTGGGAGACATAGACGTCGCGGCCAAGCAGGCTGTAACCCCACTTTGCCGTGAGGTCCTTGTTCAGCAGGTAATTCCCATCCGCGTCCTTCAGCTTACGGATGGCCTTCCGGGTGGCCCGGCTCATCACCCAGATACAGTTGGCTTGGAGGGCGTCAGGGATGCTCTTCTGCAGGTCGATGAGCTCATCGGCGGTGACGGCGGTGGCGGCGGCCGCGGTGACGCTGGCAGTTACCTTGGACAGGCCCTCGATCTTACTGGCAGTGCCGTTGATCAGCTCGTTCTCGATCCACTCCGCAGCGGCCTCAGCCATCTTGCGGATGACGTAGGACACGATGTCGAACTTGGAGTTGTTCACCAGAGAGATGGAAACCTTGGTCAGCGCACCGGCCAGGAAGCCGCCCAGAGAAATGCTGGTGAACTTGCCAGAGGAAGACGTCAGCGCGGTGAACTCCGTGGCATATGCCATGGTGATCTTCTGAGAAGACTCGTCGTAGCTGGGGATCGTCAGATTGCCGCCCACGTCATAGTGTGTCGACAGCTGGAACAGCGGAGAGATCTCCTTGACCTTCTCGATGATCTTGTTGGCAATGCTGGTGGGGATCACCGCACCATTGTCGCCCACAGTCATGTTGGTGGCCGCGCGGGTTTCGACATCAGGAGCGATCCCGCGGATAAAGCACTCGAAGGCGCGGGTCTCCAGCTCCTCCTGGGAACGGGTCTCCACCTGGCCGCCGGCGGACCGGCGCTCCACGGTTCCCAGCTGCTGGGCCTGCTCGGCGGCGTCCAGGGTGGCGTCGATGGAGCGGACTTCCTCCAGGATGTTGCTGTACTGGGCCTGCTCATCCGCATTGAAGGCTCGGGTCTCCGTCTCACAGGTGTGCACCATGCCTTCCAGCTGATTCATCAGCTCCACACGGCGCTCGGACAGTTTCTTCAGGTCAAAAGGCTTCATATCACTTTCTCCTCTTCATCTTGAAAATTTCGATGGTCTTGGACGCGCAGAACATGGTGCTCTCGTCGCTGGGCGTCAGCGTGGATTCCTTGGTCTCCACAGTCCGTTCAGTTTGGCGAATATAGTCGACGCCCTCTTCCAGCGGCTCCTCCACGCGGAATTCCACCAGGACGTCGCCGTCCTCCCGCGTCTCAATGCTGGTTGCAATGTACGCTGGGGTCTTATCGAGGATAGAAACCTCCCGAAGCTCCAGCTCGTCCACAAACCGGCGCCGGGTTCCGGCCTCATCCACTTTCCAGTGGTCCTTCTGCTTCACAAAGCCAAAGGACCAGCCCCGCAGCTCCTGCCGATCCGCCGCCGCAATGACGGCTTCATCCGTCACGTTGGCCTTGGCCAGCAAGCCGATATTGTCCTCCCGGAGTTCCAGCTCTTCCTGATTTTCCGTGGAGCCGAGCGTTTTCTGGTGGTCAAAACGCAGCTCCACAGGGTTGCCAGACGCCAGGGCCCTGGCGAAGGCACCCGGCATGATCTGCTCGATGTAAGGCCCCTGCTTGTCATGCAGCACCCGGGAGTCCCGGCCAACCACATTCACGTAGCCCCGGACGGCCATGCTCTTCTTGTCAGCTCTGATTTCCACCTGCACCTGGGTCACCCCCTCCTTTCTGCTCAACTTTGGCCCACTCTTTGGTATTGGGCGTATAGATCATCTGCGTCTCGGGGTCATAAATGACCGTGTCCAGGCCCAGGCGAATGAATTTCAGGCCCAGCGGATTCCGGCCTTCCTCATAGCGCACCTCATCCAGCTGCATCCAACCGTTCCGCACCGCCACCTCATAGGCCTGATACCGGGACAGCATATCCGTATTGTCCAGCACATCCAGATCGACTTCGAATGCAAGAGTTCCCTTCTCGCTCTCCAGAAGGCAGTAGCGGTTGATTGCGGTCTGAAGCGCCTGGACAACCGGCTGGATCGCAAAGCGGACCGTGTTTTTCAGGTCTTCTTCTGTCGCCCCGCCCTCCAAAACCGACGGCACGATGCAGAAAATCTTGTAGATTTCGTGATCGTTGGTGATTTTGTTCTCGTTGAGCTGGCTGTCGACCGCGTTTTGACCGGCATCCTGGAACTCAATACCGTCATTCAGCACAACGACGTTCTCTTCGGAGGAATTTCCATATAGTTTCCGCCAGCTGTTCTTCAGCTGCGTGATGATTTCCGGTGCCAGCCGGTTTTTAGCCTTCAAAAAGCCCTTTTTGCTGCCGGTTCGGACCATGTGGTTCTCATACTGCAGCGCGTTCAGCATGGTTTCTAGCTGTGTGGGGCTTTCTGCTACCAACCCGGAGCCAAAAACGCCGTCCCGGGTGTTTCGCAGGACCCGGAAGATCTTCCAGTCCGGATAACTGGCCCCTCCGATGTAAAATCTGGCCGTCTTATAGATCGGATCGGCCCCAACTTCCGCGCTGACCTGCAGCGGGTCCACATAATAGAGGCCTTCAATGCGATTTCCGGCCCAGTCCACATAGGTGTAGCCGTTCCCCGGCAGCAGGTAGTCCCTCACCAGGGTGCATTTCCACTGGAAAGCATCCAGCAGGTCTCCTGTTTCGGCGTTCAGGAGCCGCAGACGGTAATCGTCCTTGATCTCCACAGAGTTTTCTCCCTCAGTGCGGTAGAGGCGGATGGGAAGAGAGGCGACGGTGCCGGCAATGAAGCCCACACTGCTGCTCACCGCGGGGATGTTCAGCACCGTCTGCACAGTGACTTTGCTTCCGCCGAGAGCCGCCCGCAGCGCCGTGTCCAGTTGGGACTCATCCAGGGCCTGTCCTGGCGCCTCGCGCCGCTCGAAAAGCCTGTTCCAAAAGCCTATAACGCCTCACCTCCTCAAATCACCTGGATTCCCCAGCTCATCTGGGCATTGGTAATCAGGTCCACCTGTACCAGATAGACTGCATCAATGGTGGCCATCACCATGTCCACCTTGCCGGCGGACCGTTTTTTATTGACATACTGGTTCAAATTCGTGTCTTGCGTACACCGGGCATTCTGGAAGTTGATCTCCAGGAGCCGGTTTTCATCGTAGCGGAACTGCCGCTGCAGGATCTTCTCCCGCAGGAGCTTTGTGGGTGCGTGCAGCACAGAAGAGTGCTGCTTGACATCTACACACTCGATCCCCGCCGCCTCCAGCTTCTGGACCGTGGAAATGGCGTTGTAGCGGTCATACCCGACCTGCACGATCTCTACGCCGTATTTCTCGGGCAAAGAGAGGATGAACCGCTCCACGAAGCCATAGTCGATGACTTCCTCCCCGCAGGCGAAGCAGCTGCCGGCCGCGATCAGCCGTTTATAGTCCACGTCCTCTTTGGCGGTCTTGATCTCCATGCGCCCCTTGGGAATAAAGCCCCACACTTTGGCGTAGATGACGTCGCCTTCCACGGTCACCATGGACACCGCCGTGTTATCGTCCGACTGGGCCAGATCCAGACCCAGCCACACTCGGCGGCCGCGCCAGAAGGACAGGTCTTCTTTCTGCCGGCACCGCATGACTTTCTGGACGTCGATGTAGCCCTCCACGCCCAGGCCCTTGTACATGATGTTGCAGTGCTTGCAGAGGAAGTTCTCCCGCTTGTTTTCATACAGGATCGCCATGCCCCGTAGGTCCTTGATGGACTGAAACACCTCAGCGTTGTTTACGGCGACCGGGTTTGCCTGGTAGATCACCAGGTCATCCGACTCCCACTGCTTCCTCAGCGCGTCATCAGGCTCGTAAAGCAGGGCGAAAATATTCTCACGATCCAGGACACGGTCCAGGACCTTTTTCGCAATGTCGATCTCGTCGATCATTACGTTGTTGTCATTGGGATACTGCGTGGAGATGATGATCCCCAGCTTGTTGACCAGCGTGATCTGGGAGGACCTCATGGCCTCCACGGGATAGCTGTCCAGCGCTCCGGCCTCGTCCGCCAGGAAGATGTTGGCCAGCCGGCCGTCCATGCCGTCGTTGGAGTAAGCCAGGGGCGTATACTCGATCTCGTTGAGAAGGCAGGTGATCATGTCCCGGGTGATCTTGAAATGCTTCACCAGCGCCGGCGAGACCTTGATGATCTTCCGCACCGCCAGGCGCAGCTCCGAGGAGAGCTTATAGTCCGGCGCCACAGAGAAGAAGCGGGAAAAGCGCGGCTCTGTCAGCATCCCCAGGATGAAAATGACCGCGCTGTTGAAAGTCTTGAAGTTCTTCCGGGCAATTTCCAGCAGCGCCGTCTGGTAAAATCGCCGATCATCCCCCCGGCGGCGGGTGCAGAAAACGGCGACGATCAGGAACCAGGCATAGTCCTCCAGCCCCTCGTACATGGAGCAGTGGAGATCCGGATGCACCATCAGCTTCAGCAGCCGGCAGATCTTCCGAAATGACTTTTCGCTGACATAGGCGTCCTTATGCTTGCCGTCGGCGATCTTTAGCCAGGCTTTGGCCTGGAGCTTCACATACCTGCCGACCTTCTGATTGCCGCGCCGAACGCACCATTTGGCATACAGGTAAGCGCGGCTGCTTTCAATCATCATCCACCAGGACCGCCAGCAAGGGGTCCTTGTTCTCCTTTGCCTTTTGGGCCGCCAGGCCGCCCAGTTTGGCCCGGGCCTGCGGGGACAGACACAACTCGCTGCATCCCCGCCACAGATCGCTCTGGTACTTTGCCCGGTTGTTCTGCAGTGCGGTACTCAGCAGCAGTTCCGGGTTTTGATCGATCATGCCATTGATGATGCGGAGCCGATCCACTGCGATGGCGGTGCTCTCCAACACGAATACATCCAGCTTCCCCAGGATCTCGCCGGCGGCCAGCCCCTCTACGATGAACTGAAAGATCTCGCGCTGTCCGGGCGTCAGGTTCTCCGGCGCTTCCGGCTTCACTGCCTCCCCCCGGAGCTTATCTTCTACGGAGCTGCGCAGGGCAGCGTCCTCACTGGCGATTGCCCCGGTCTTTACTTTTACAGATTTTGCGGGGCGCCCCACCCGGCGCACCTCCTCCCGAAACTTCCGTTTCTAAAATTCGTCGTGATCAGACCCCCGCCGTTGGTCTTGCAACAGGCTCTGCGGAGAGTCCGGCCCCCACCGGGGGGATGTCTTGGCCAGCCTGTGAAGATAGTCGCGTGGTATCCGGCCAGCCTCTGCCATCTCGTGATGCCATGCACAGCAGGTCAGCAGGTTGTCGTCCTCAAGCCGAAGATCGAAGTTTTCCTCCAGCGGCTCAATGTGATGGACAGACAGGTCTGTGTTCAGTCCAGGGACACCAAAGACACCATAACTCCCTTCATTGCACACCCGGCAAAGGGAGAAGTCCCGCTTGACAATGCGGTCCCGCTTGCGCTGCCACGCCCAGCTCTTTCGGAACTGGGCGGCCCGGCTTGTCCGGGCGCTCTTGCGAACGGGCTTCTTGGGGCAGACATATCCCGCAGGATGGATCATTCCGCAGTATGGGCATGATTTCAGCATAGAGACCCTCCAAAGCACGAAAAGGGACCAGGTTCCCCCTCTGCCCTGGCCCCTCTCCGCCGCCGGCATTGTAGCGCCGCCGGCTTCGGCTCCGCTGGCCCGATACTGCTGCCGCCTCGGTGCCGGGCGGCAAAGGAGGTGAAGAAGAATGGCGTCTGCTGCGATCCCCCGTCTTTTACGATAACATGGTTTTTTCACCCGATGCACACTCCTGGTGTTCGCCTTTAAAATTTTTTTCGACCCAGCAGATCATCAACAGACACCCCAAAAAAATCCGCAAGCTGTATCAGATTTTCCACAGATGGTGTTCTTTCGCCCCGCTCATACATGGAAATAACATTGACGCTCAGACCGCAAAGCTGGGACAAGGTTCTCCGGCTCATATGCCGCCGTTCTCTCAGCTCTTGGAGTCGCCGCGGGAAAATATTCTCTGCCACCAGCGTTTCCCTCTCTTTTCGTGTCTCCCCGTGACCCGGCGGAATACCGCCAGCAGCCACGCCATAATCGTTCGGTTGGACGCCTGCCCCCTGGTACGGGCCAGCAGCACCTCCAAAAGCCGTCCTCTCCGCCTTTTACCTCCGCTGTGCCCGAGGCCCATGCGAACCAACTCATACCCGGCGTCTGGTGTCTGGACACTGACCGGCGGCAGCTCCTGCGGCCGCGGCGGAACTCCACCCTCATGCGGCCCATAGGCCGGTTTCCGAGGCCGAGGCCGCATCTCCGGCGGCACAATGTCGTCCTGATCCTGGATCTCGCTGTACAGCTGGTACGCCAGATCATCCAGGGCATCCACGTTCTCCAGCACCGTCTCCTGGTACCCCAGCACTGAACCGATGTTCCGCAGCGCCCTGCAGATCGTCCGGTAGATCGTGGAGTGGTCGGTCTTTGTCAACTCGGAGATCTCCCGCAAAGACAGCCATTCAGAATAGTACAGGTACAAATACACGGCCTGCTTCGGCGTCATGGCGGACAGGATCACCTTTGCCGTGGCCGGATCCGCCATGTCCAGGTGCCTGGCATCCAGCTTCTGTTCCTGCAGAGACCGCTCCGCCTCTTCCCGCATAAATCGCTTGGCCCGGCCCAGAGTACGGCTGACGGTAGACTTATTGACACCCAGCCGGATGGCGATCTGCTCCTGCGTGGCGCCGGCCTGGGACAGTTCCATGATCTGCCTCTGCTTTGGGGTCAGGACCTCCCAACTCCGGGTGACAGCCTTCAGCATCGCCTGGCGGCCGTCCTCGATCTCATCGTCCAGGGACTGATTTTCCCGGTTCCAGTCCATGTACTGCTGGCGATCCGGAAGGTATTCGCTGTGGGATACCCGCCGGTTGCCGACCCGATGCTGCGGAGTCAGCGCACGCAGCTGGGCGTTGACCTCCAGCAGCTCCTCCTGCACCATAAACAGCGCCATGTTGTCTCCGCGGCCTTCAGCCTGCAGCGCCAGCTCTTCCTTCTTCCGGGCCAGCAGTTCCCGGTGCCGGCTCCGCAGCTCATCAATGGTCATCTCGTGTTCTCCTCGGATGCAGGTCGGTCAGGGTGAACGGCCCCGGCGGCCGGGATACGTCATAGTACCCCGCCAGCAGGTGAGCGACCGCCCGGACATCATGCAGCGTGGTCTGCAGCTGCGTCAGTTCCTCCGGCGGGAGATCCCCGGCTTTCTTATGGGCCTCGATGGCCATAGCCAGCTTGGCCGCCGCTTCCCGGTACTCCGCCGCCATTTCCTTCAGCGTACTCATGTCGCACCCCTTTTCACCTCGGCGATCCGGGTCTTCAGAGACCGCAGCAGGGCATCCTGGACATCGCCCTTGCTCTCCAGTGCGGCCATCACCTGCTGATCCATGCCGCCTTCAACCAGCAAGATGTGGGAAATGACCGGATACTGCTGCCCCTGGCGATGCAGACGCTTGTTGGACTGCTGGTAGATCTCCAGCGCCCAGTTGGGGAGAGTGTACCAGATGACATGGTGGCCGCCACGCTGCAGATTCAGGCCGTAACCACAGCTGGCCGGCTGGGCCAGCAGGACATCCACCTCCCCGGCATTCCATGCGTTTTCGTCGTCAGCGCCGGCATAGACCCGGACACGAAGGCCCGTATTCGCCAGGGCCTCCAGCAGGCGGTCCTTTTCATGCTGGAACCAGTAGAACACCAGGGCGTGTTCCCCATGCAGCTGCTCAATGACCTCCAGGAACGCCTCGATCTTGCAGTCGTGGACCGGGACCACCGTGTTGTCCGTGGAATAGACCGCCCCGCCGCACAGCTGCAGCAGCTTCCCATTCAGCGTGGCCGCGGTGCCGGCTGTAATGGTTTCCTCGTCTACCTGTAGCAGCATTTCCCGCTCCAGCTTGTCATAGGCCTTCTTGGCCTTGCTGTCCAGCACCACGGGAACCTTGTTCTCGATGTAAGGCGGCAGCTCCAGGTAATCCTCCGCCCTCATGCTGACGCAGATATCGGAGATCGCGGCCTGGATGCTTACGTCGGCGCCCTCCAGCGGCGTGTAGGTGCGGTACTGCTGGCCGGGATGGGCGGGGTCCTGCCGGAAAAACTGCTCCCGAAAGCTGGTGATGGTCCGCCCCAGCCTGGCGCCCTCATCCAGCAGGTACACCTGCGCCCAGAGATCTTCCAGGCCGTTGGGCGAGGGCGTGCCGGTCAGCTCCACCAGCCGGCGGATCCGGCTCCGGACCAGGCGCAGCTTCTTGAACCGCTTGCTCTGGGGATTCTTGAAGCTGCTGCTCTCATCCAGCACCACCATGTCGAAAGGCCAGTCCTGCTGGTAGTAGTCCACCAGCCAGGGGACATTCTCCCGGTTGATCACCCAGATATCCCCGGGAGAGTACAGGGCTTTGACACGCTGCTTCGCAGTCCCCAGAACCGGCACAATCTTCAGGTGCTGTAGGTGGTCCCACTGGGCCGCCTCATTCGACCAGGTGGCTTCGGCCACTTTCTTAGGGGCAACGACCAGCACTCGGGAGACAGCCCACCTGTTGTACCGGAGATCGTTGATTGCCGTCAGGGTCTCCACCGTCTTGCCCAGGCCCATGTCCTGGAACAATCCCAGATACGGCTCCTGGATGATCCGCTCGATGCAGTACCGCTGATAGGCGTGCGGTACGAATTTCATGAAAACACCTCCTCGACAAAGGCCCGGACCTGATCCAGCCCTTTCAGGGTGCGGACCTCCGCCCCCCGCTTCCGCATCTCTTCCTGCTGCCACTTCTGGACGGCGGCCAGGCGCCCCACCTCCGTCTTCAGCTCCACATAGATCGTCCGGCCGGCGGGGGTGATGACGATGCGGTCGGGCACCCCCGGATTTCCCGGCGAAACGAATTTATAGCACAGGCCGCCCTTGGCTCGGACCATCCTGACCAGTTTGGCCTCGATTGAACTCTCCTTCATCATTGGCCCTCCGGCGGGAGAGACCAGAACCACTCATCCGTTTGATGATCGGCTGCCCAGTTGTTTGTCGTCACAACGTCGAGGTCGTTTTTTGCCTTCCTCAGTTCGCCTCGTGTGTATCCCAGTTTGGCTGCAGCCTCCCTGACCTTCTTTGTCTCTACCGGGCCATGTAAAAGCAAATATGCCTTCAGCCATCGGGCGGCATCTTTCATGTTGAACTCCTTTCTCACGCGCGTATATGCACACATGACACACATATCGCAGTCAGGCGCATTAGAGGGTTATATAATTCTCTAATTCTCTCTATTTATCACTATATAGGAAATGAAAGTTACAAAGTTACAAATAGGGTCAACGCCTTGTAGCACAACGGGTTCAGTCGTAACTTCCAAAGTTACAATCAAAGTTACAAAGTCACGGAAAAATGTAACTTTCAAATGCCTTTTTGAGCATTGTTACATTCTCTTGTTACTGCATTCAAAGCCCCTCTGCGGGCCATACGGGCCACACCGCAGGGCCTTCTTGGCCTTCTTCCAGCCCTCCAGTCCCGCCAGGATGTCGTTGATCTCCTGGGCGTCGGAGTATTTCATATCTTTGAGATTGCCGTTCAGCGCCTCGCACCAGACCTCCTGGGCGCATACCCGGTCCCTGTCGACCAGTTCCAGTTCTCCGGTCATGGTGCTGTTCCAAAAGAACCGCCGGCGATCCAGCGGCCACTTACTCCAGTCCCTGGGTACCTGCCGGGCGACGAACTCCGCGATCAGGCCCTCCCTGGGCGATGCCTCCCGGTGGTCCTCCTGCTCCTTCATGGCGTCCAGGGCCAGCGCCCCCGTGAGATACAGCGGCTCTCCCAAACGCCAGTAGGTGACCGCCTCGGCCCACAGCTGATCCACCTCACTGTCCAGCTGGGTGAAGACGCTCTTCGTGGGCATCTGCCGCCCGGTGTCCACCGGCCAGAACCGGCGGTTACCCGTCACATCCTTCAGAAACTCGCTGTCGTTACTAGTGCCGAAGAACACACACCTGCGTGGGTATTTCTCCGTCCTACGGCCATAAGCAGCCCTGTAAATATCGTTGGTCTTGCTGAGGAACTGCTTGATCACCTGCGTTTCCTGCTTCGTGAATGCCGACAGCTCACCAATCTCATTGATCCATGTGCCCTGGATCAGCTCTGCGGCCTCCTTGCCCTCGAACGTTGTCAGGGAATCTGAAAACCACTCTTTTCCGA
>ERZ780203.2407-NODE-2407-length-10335-cov-4.911284_pt1 | contig 10335 bp, 10 predicted proteins | sample MGYA00511168_ERZ780203 | MGnify/ENA primary metagenome ERZ780203 (study PRJEB29588, sample SAMEA2156577) | human gut metagenome | biome: human gut; feature: human-associated habitat; material: faeces | place: Denmark | collected 2008/2010 ...
TGTGACGCGACTTTAAAGCGAATGAACCGCCGCTACAACGCTGCTGAATATCAGGCGTGCTGTGAAATTCTGCGGGAAGAATTTGACAATCCGGCGATCACGACCGATGTCATCGTAGGATTCCCGGGCGAGACCGAAGAAGAATTTGCCGAAACTGAACGCTTCTTAAAAGCGATCCATTTCTATGAAATGCATATATTCAAATACTCCCGCCGCGCAGGAACCCGCGCCGCCGATATGCCGGATCAGGTACCAGAAGGAACCAAATCCGTCCGCAGCGATATCCTGCTGGCACTGGAAAAACAGCAGTCCTTAGAATACCGCGGGCGTTTCCTCGGAACCGAAGAAGAAATCCTTCTCGAAGAACCAATCGAGATTGACGGAACTAAATACATGATGGGACACACCCGTCAGTATGTCAAAGGTGCCGTGCCATACGAAGAAGGATTGAAAAATAAGACGGTGAAGGGAATCTTCACGAAGGCACTGAATGAAGAGGTGCTTTTACTGGAAAAAGAATAAAAGACAGAAAACGAAAAAACCAATGATACCCCCAAGATGGGATTCATTGGTTTTTTACATACATATAAAATTAAAAAAATGACACAAATAGAATATATCGGCTTAACAAATTAATCAGTAAGCAATCAATGAACCCCAACGAGATCCTTAATAACTTCCCCAGCAATAATCAGTCCCACTACTGACGGTACAAACGAGATACTCCCCGGAATCTGCCGTCTGGCGGTACAGTTGCGTGTGGTTTCCGGCGGGCAGACACAGTGGGAACGGCAGGAGATAGCCATATCATCCACCGGCGTCAGTGGTTTTTCTTTCGAATAAACCACTTTCAGCTTCTTGATCCCGCGTTTTTTCAGCTCCCGCCGCATGACCTTCGCGAGAGGACAAACAGAGGTTTTATTAATATCGGTCACCTCAAAAGCGGTCGGATCCAGTTTGTTTCCGGCGCCCATCGAGCTGATGATCGGCGTGTGGGTTTCTTCCGCCTGTTCCACCAGAAGCAGCTTTCCCGTCACGGTGTCGATTGCGTCGATCACGTAGTCATACTGGGAAAAATCAAATTCCTTCGCGGTATCCGGCATGTAGAATGTCTTGTAGGTGTGGACAACCGCATGTGGGTTGATGGATTTGATGCGTTCCTCAGCGACATCAACCTTGTACTTTCCGATGGTGGAGGTGGTTGCGATGATCTGGCGGTTGATGTTGGTTAAGCAGACCTTGTCATCGTCGATGAGATCAAGCGTGCCGACACCGCTGCGCGCGAGGGCCTCCACCGCATAGCCGCCGACTCCGCCGATGCCGAAGATGGCAACGCGTGCTTTTGATAAACGCTCCATGGCATCCCTGCCGAGGAGAAGTTCTGTTCGTGAAAATGAATTTAACATATGATACTCCCTTATAATATATTCTGTCAGCAGTTTCTTTGTGTAATAGGAAATTCCCTGGAATTCCCTATTACACAAAAAGGCACATTCTTTTTTATTTGCTGTATTACCCTTATATGAAATATTCGATCGTAGCTTCCTCCGTCAGCACCGTGTTCCGGTTAAACAGAAGCACAGCCTCGCGTCCTGCCATTTCGCCCAGCGCGTAGAGCTCCATCGATTCCCGGTTAAAATAGGAAAATGGCACGGATCGGTTCCATGAAAATGGGTGGTCGGTCACAAGAAGCGCCTCTTTCTCGTCTGGTTTTGTAAATGGAACCGTCTGGTAATACGGATCAAAGAGCAGGATCTGTCCATCTTTGACACCGGTAAACAGCACATAATGCGCTACCTCATAGTAAAGGCGCACGACAACCGCGCCGCCCCGGTGCAGGGCGTCGAGAAGCAGGCTGTTGTCCCCGACATAGACATCCGAACCGCGCAGATAGCGGCTGGACACGGGAAGTTTTCCGATATCGCCAAGTCCCTGCAGCCAGTTGCTCAAAAACATCATCGCCGTGCAGGAGGTACCGCTCTTTCCGGCCGAGCCCTCCGGACCGTAGCAGTCGAGGCAGTAGAGCATGATATTTCGAAGAATCTCCGGCGGAATTTCCTCGCGCTCAAACAAAAAGCTGATCGCGTTTAAGAGGGAGGTCGGACCGCAGTCGTATTCCGATAATTGGTAGTGAAGTGGATTTTTCATGGTTTAAATCCTTTCATCTGCGGCAATCATCTTGTGTGCCGCTGTTTTCTTGTTCCGTAAAATAAAATGTGCTATACTAAATAGCAACAGGTTCTGTTATGATAACGATGAAAGTGCCAAATCGTTACCGGAAAATCAGCAAAAAACGCTTTAACCACGCTGGAAAAACGTTTTTTACCCATCAGTTCGGTATTTTATTGTAAAGGTGCAGTCTGCGTTTGTCAAGAAAGACGTGAAGAAATGTTCACATATACGGAACGGGTAGATACAGTTCACGGGTAGGCACTTTTGGAACCGAAAGTGCCGTAAGAAAACGTGGTGGCAGCAGGAATTTGCCGTATTTAAATGCGAAGCCACGGCAAATTCCGTTACTGGGCACGCGTGCGTGAACAGTAACAACAGGCAAAAAAGGGTTGACAGATATTTCATAAAGTGATAATATGCCTACTAAGCTGATAGGAAAAAGAAAAGGAGTGAAGATCATGAAAGCAGTCAATGGTTTTTGGATGAATACGATGTGTTGCAGCAATGTTTGTACCTGTATGGATCGATGTTGTTGTCGCATTTGTGTACGCGAAAACCAGAAAGCTGGACTTCGGTAAGCGGGGTTTCCGGGGAAAACGGGTTTCGTGAATCTTTTTATTCATAAGGGTTAAGGATATAGAAAGAGCGCATCCGCGTACACAGAAAAACAAGCAGGACAGGCGGCAGAAAAGCTGGATTGGACGGGCGGGAAATGTGTATAGAGGATGGGCTCTTTTCGTATTTTAAACTTCTTTTGGAGCGAGTTTTTCAAATTGGAAATGAGTTCTGGAAAAAAGAAGAATCTACAGAAATCTATAAAAATTAAAAAATATAAAAATCATCACAGATATAGGAGGAAATCATCATGGCAAACATTTATAAGGGAACACTGGGACTGGTAGGAAACACACCGTTAGTTGAGGTTGTGAATGTTGAGAAGGCGCTGGGACTGGAAGCAACGGTTCTGGTAAAACTGGAGTATTTAAACCCGGCTGGAAGCGTGAAGGATCGTATTGCAAAAGGCATGATTGAGGATGCAGAGAAGAGAGGTGTCCTGAAAGAGGGTTCTGTCATCATCGAGCCGACTTCCGGCAATACCGGTATCGGTCTGGCGTCTATCGCAGCAGCGAAGGGATATCGCATCATCCTGACGATGCCGGAGACGATGAGCGTGGAGCGCCGCAACATTCTGAAAGCGTACGGTGCAGAGATTGTCCTGACTGAGGGCGCAAAGGGCATGAAGGGCGCGATCGAGAAGGCAGAAGAACTGGCAAAAGAGACACCGGGCAGCTTCTTAGCTGGTCAGTTTGTCAATCCGGTCAATCCGGCGGTTCACAGAGCAACCACTGGTCCGGAGATCTGGAATGATACCGACGGAAAGGTTGATATCCTGATCGCAGGTGTTGGTACCGGCGGAACTCTGACAGGTACCGGCGAATACTTAAAATCCCAGAACCCGAATGTGAAAGTTGTAGCGCTGGAGCCAGCTTCATCCCCGGTATTAAAGACAGGCAAGGGCGGCTCACACAAGATTCAGGGTATCGGCGCCGGATTTGTACCGGATGTACTGAACACTAAGATTTATGATGAGATTTTTGAGGCGGAGAATGAGGATGCATTTGCGGCAGCAAAATTTCTGGCACACAAAGAGGGCATCTTAGTCGGTATTTCCTCCGGCGCAGCCCTGCATGGTGCGATTGAGCTGGCAAAACGCCCGGAAAATAAGGGGAAAACCATCGTAGCGATTCTTCCGGACAGCGGTGACCGCTATTATTCCACACCACTCTTTACAGAGGACTAAGAGACTAATTATAGAAATAGGACTTCCCAGAATGCAGGGAGAGTGTTATAATTAACAGAAAATGAGTTACTGGTTACGTGCGCGTGAACGGTAACAAAACAGCAGAAAAACACAGGACCCGTTTGTTTGGCAGAGCACTGTCAACGCGGATCCTGTGCTTTTGTTTCATTTCATGAGAATTGTGGTTACTGCACACGGGTAGGCACATTTTTTACATTCTTTTTCTTAAAGAGGATTTTGCAGATAACGGATACAGGAGAATATACAATGAAAACGATTACGATTGAGGAGCTGGAAGCGTTAAAGGATGCGGAGAAGACGATCGTGGACATCCGCCCGCAGGACCAGTATATGCGCGGAACTTTTCCGGGGGCGGTAAGCCTCCCGGCGTCCCGGCTGGAAGAGCAATATGAGGAAGAAACAGCCAGGTTAGACAAAATGCATCCAGTGTACGTGATGTGCCATACCGGTGAGAAGAGCCAGGAGTGGGTGCGTCGTCTGACCGGAGACGGATTTGACGCGGTCAATGTGGAGGGTGGTTACCGTGCGTGGCTGCGCCTCTCCCTGTCCCGCTTCGTAGGCGGAGAATCCGAGGCGGATCGAGAGGAAAAACGGGCGAGAATTGAGCAGAGTATTATAAAAAAATTCCGCAAGCCGATCTGGCGGGCGTTTACGCGGGCACTCAACACCTACGACCTGATTCAGGAGGGCGACAAGATCGCAGTTTGTATTTCCGGCGGCAAGGATTCCATGCTGATGGCGAAACTTTTCCAGGAATTGAAAAAACATGGAAAATTCCAGTTTGAAACCGTTTTTCTAGTGATGAATCCGGGCTACAATGCGGATAACTGGAAGATCATCCAGGACAATGCGAAACTTCTTGGCATTCCGCTGACGGTATTTGAGAGCGATATTTTCGATACAGTGGCGACGATCGAACAGAATCCGTGCTACCTTTGTGCCAGAATGCGACGCGGTCACCTCTATGCACAGGCGAAAGCGCTGGGCTGCAATAAAATTGCGCTTGGGCATCATTTTGATGATGTGATCGAGACGATCCTCATGGGAATGCTGTACAGCGGCAAGATTGAGACGATGATGCCGAAGCTGCACAGCCAGAATTTCGAGGGCATGGAGCTGATCCGTCCGATGTACCTTATCAAGGAAGATGCGGTCAAGGCGTGGCGCGATTACAACGGACTGCAGTTTATACAGTGCGCGTGCCGTTTTACTGAAAATTGCGTGAGCTGCGGAGGCGGACGCGGTTCCAAGCGCGATGAGATGAAGGAATTGATCGCCCATTTCCGCAAAGAGAGCGATGTGATCGAGAAAAATATCTTTAAGAGTGTCCACAATATCAACTTAAAGACTGTGATCGGTTACCACAAGGACGATTGGACGTACAATTTCCTGGATGATTATAATGATAAAAAATAACTTGCCGAATGGGGTAAAGTAGAGTAAAATAAAAAAGAGTAGTTTACCTGCACGCATGGATCAGCAGAGTGACAGAGCGCGGCGGGTATTTAAAAGGACGTGAAGACAAAATGGGTGATATCAGCAATACACAGTTTTTTAGAGCAGTACAGGAAGAGAAGAAGCTGGAGGCAAGCCAGGTTCTGGAACAGGTATATACAGCGCTGACGGAGAAGGGTTACAACCCGATCAATCAGATTGTAGGATATATTATGTCTGGAGATCCGACCTATATTACCAGCCACAAGAGTGCCAGAAGCCTGATTATGAAGGTAGAGCGTGACGAAATTCTGGAAGAGCTTGTGAAGGTATATATTGAGACGAAGCTTCAGTAAAGAGTGGATGCAGCACGGCAATTAAAAAGCGGAAGAGTAAACAGCTGGCGACAACAGTCCAATATCTGACGGGCTGCCAGCTTGTTTTGTTATGGAGAAAATAGAATATGAGAATTATGGGGCTTGATTTTGGATCGAAGACCACGGGAGTGGCAGTCAGCGATCCGTTAGGCATTACAGCACAGGGGATTGAGACGATCACACGGAAGGATGAGAACAAACTTCGCCAGACCTGCGCCCGGATTGAAGAGCTGATCCGGGAATACGAGGTTGGGACGATTGTTTTGGGGTATCCTAAAAATATGAATAATACGCTGGGAGAGCGCGTTGAAAAGACGCTGGCATTTAAAGAGATGCTGGAACGGCGGACGAACCTTCCGGTCGTTATGTGGGACGAACGTCTGACGACGAATGCGGCGGAGCAGATCCTGATCGAGAGTGGAGTGCGCCGGGAAAACCGGAAGAGCGTGATTGATAAGATTGCGGCAGTATTGATTTTGCAGGGATATTTGGATTTACAGGCACAAGGAAAAGCGGAAGAATAAATTATCAGTGATAAAAATCAATGATTGAAAATAAAGAATAGAAGGAGAATCATAGAATGGGAAACCTGGATTCAATGTTAGATGAACTGAATAATATGGAAAACAGCATCACGCTGAGGGATGAGAACGGCGAGGAAGTGAAGCTGTATGTCCTGGAAGAGACAAAATTAAATGGCGAGTCCTATCTGCTGGCAAGTGATACGAAGGACGGCGATGGAGAGTGCTATCTGTTGAGAGATACATCAAAGCCGGAGGATGCAGAAGCAGCTTACGAATTTGTGGACGATGACGGAGAACTGGAGTATATGTCCAAGGTGTTTGCGGAGCTGATGAGCGATCTGGGCGTTGATATCGAATAAAAATCTAAAAATCAAATTTTTGGAGGTGCATTGATTGAAAAAGGAAACAAATCATAATAAGGTAAAGATCATACCGCTCGGTGGTCTGGAACAGATCGGTATGAATATGACTGCCTTCGAATATGAAGACAGCATTATTGTAGTAGACTGCGGTATGGCATTCCCGAGCGACGATATGCTGGGAATCGATCTGGTTATCCCGGATGTATCCTATTTAAAGAACAACATTGACAAAGTCAAGGGCTTTGTGATCACGCACGGACATGAGGACCATATCGGCGCGCTGCCGTATGTACTCCGCGATGTTCCGGCACCGGTATACGGCACCAAACTGACGATCGGACTGATTGAGAATAAATTAAAAGAGCATAATATGATGAAGACCGTCCGCCGCAAGGTCGTAAAGCATGGACAGTCCATCAATCTCGGATGTTTTCGGATTGAGTTTATCAAGACGAACCACAGTATCGCAGATGCATCGGCGCTTGCGATCTTCTCCCCGGCTGGTATTATCGTCCACACCGGCGACTTCAAGATCGATTACACACCGGTATTCGGTGAACCGGCGGATCTGCAGCGTTTTGCCGAGCTTGGAAAGAAAGGCGTGCTGGCGCTGATGTGCGACAGTACCAACGCGATCCGTCCGGGATTTACGATGTCGGAGCGCACCGTCGGCAAGACCTTTGATTCGATTTTTGCAGAGCACAAGAACAACCGGATCATCGTTGCGACGTTTGCTTCCAACGTAGACCGTGTCCAGCAGATCATCAATACGGCATACCACTATGGACGTAAGGTAGTGGTCGAGGGCCGAAGCATGGTCAATGTCATCGGCACGGCGAGCGAACTTGGATACATTAATATTCCGGAAAATACACTGATCGACATTGAACATCTGAAAAATTATAAGAAAGAGGATACCGTCCTTATCACGACCGGCAGCCAGGGCGAGTCTCTGGCGGCACTGTCCCGTATGGCGGCAGACCTGCACAAGAAGGTTTCGATCATGCCGGGCGACGTGGTTATTTTAAGTTCCACCCCGATTCCGGGCAATGAGAAAGCCGTTGCAAGAGTTATCAACGAGCTGTCGATGAAGGGCGCAGAGGTTATCAACCAGGATACCCACGTATCCGGACATGCCTGCCAGGAGGAGATCAAGCTGATGTACTCCTTAGTTCGTCCGAAATTCTCGATTCCGGTACACGGTGAGTACCGCCACCTGATGGCGCAGCGCAACCTGGCAATCTCAATGGGCATTCCGAAGGAAAATGTCATCCTGATGCGCTCAGGTGATGTGATCGAGATCGGGGACGAGGGCTACCGTGTTGCCGACCATGTACAGGCGGGCGGCATCCTGGTCGATGGTCTGGGCATTGGTGATGTCGGAAATATCGTTCTGCGCGACCGCCAGAACCTGGCACAGAACGGTATCATTATTGTGGTACTGACGCTGGAGAAATACAGCAACCAGCTCTTAGCCGGACCGGATATCGTGTCCCGAGGTTTCGTCTATGTGCGTGAGTCCGAGGACCTGATGGAAGAGGCACAGAGAATCGTGGATGAAGCCGTACAGGGCTGTCTCGAGAAGCACGTGAGCGACTGGGGCAAGATCAAGAACATTATCCGCGACAGCCTGAGTGATTTCCTATGGAAGAAGATGAAGAGAAATCCGATGATTCTTCCGATCATCATGGAAGTGTAGAAGACTGCAAAAGCAGCACGGAGGTGGCATATGAGCCGGACATCTGGGAAACCCCATATCGCAGTATCGATTCTGGACAGTGTGTTCCGGATCGTCTTTCTGGTACTGACACTGTTTCTGCTCTATAAGGGCGCAACGAAGGGCTACTGGCTGGGGCATGAGATATTTAACCCGACCGCAGTTGAGGCAGAGCCGGGAAGAATGAGAACGGTTACCATCGAGGAAAGCGAAAGCACCTCCGAGGCAGGCGAAGCGCTGGAACGCGTTGGTTTGATTCAAAGCCGCGTGGTCTTTGTGCTGCAGGCAAAGATTTATGAATACAAGATATATCCGGGAACCTATCAGTTCAGCACCGCCCAGACTTCTCTGGAGATGCTGAAGGAGATGGATGAGGCGGCAGCTTCTGCCGCCAGCCCGGAGGAGGATAAAAGTGATAGTAAATGACAGAATTACCGCCTATATCCAGTCGTTGGATGCGGGCAACGGACCGCTGCTCGACTCGATAGAGGAAGAAGCGCTGGCTGACTGCGTGCCGATCATCCGCAGGGAGACCTCCGCATTTCTGAAAACACTGATTGCTCTCAAGCGCCCGCAGTCGATTCTGGAGGTAGGAACGGCTGTGGGCTATTCGGCTTTACTGATGAGCCGTGTGATGCCGGAAAACTGCCGGATCACGACGATTGAGAAGTACGAAAAAAGAATACCGATTGCCAAGCGCAATTTTGAAAGGGCAGGAAAAGAGCCGTGCATTACTTTACTGGAAGGCGATGCGGAAGAGATACTGGGGACGCTTTCCGGCCCTTATGATTTTATATTTATGGATGCGGCTAAGGGGCAGTATATTCATTTTCTGCCGGATGTGATGCGTCTGCTGAAAGTCGGCGGCATCCTGATCTCGGATAATGTGCTGCAAGATGGTGACATTATCGAGTCCCATTATGCAGTAGAGCGAAGAAACAGGACAATATACAAACGGATGCGGGAGTATCTCTATGAACTGAAACACGATGAGCATCTGATGACCAGCATTGTGCCGATCGGGGATGGAGCAACACTCAGCGTGAAAATAAAGGAATAGATAAATGGGAGGAAGAACGATGAGGAAACCGGAATTGCTGGTGCCGGCAAGCAGCCTGGAAGTATTAAAGACGGCGGTCATCTTTGGAGCGGATGCCGTTTACATTGGCGGCGAAGCATTTGGACTGCGTGCAAAAGCCAAGAATTTTTCGATGGAAGATATGAAAGAGGGTATTGCCTTTGCCCATGAGCATGGCGTGAAAGTTTACGTGACAGCCAATATCCTGGCACACAACCGGGATCTGGAGGGCGTTGAGGAATATTTCAGAGAATTAAAAGAAGTGAAACCGGACGCACTGATCATTGCCGATCCGGGGGTGTTTGAGATCGCAAAACGTATCTGTCCGGAAATCGAACGCCATATCAGTACCCAGGCGAATAACACAAACTATGCTACCTATCATTTCTGGCATACACTGGGAGCGAAGCGAGTGGTTTCTGCAAGGGAGCTTTCCATGCAGGAAATCAAAGAGATCCGTGCAAACATTCCGGAGGATCTGGAGATTGAGACCTTTGTGCATGGAGCTATGTGCATTTCTTATTCCGGAAGATGTCTGCTCAGCAGTTATTTTACAGGCAGAGATGCCAACCAGGGAGCCTGTACGCATCCGTGTCGCTGGAAATATGCAGTTGTGGAAGAGAAACGACCGGGTGAGTATCTTCCGGTTTATGAAAATGAAAGAGGCACCTATATTTTTAATTCCAAGGATCTTTGCATGATCGAACATATCCCGGATCTGCTTGATGCGGGGATTGACAGCTTTAAGATCGAAGGCAGAATGAAAACGGCCCTCTATGTGGCAACGGTTGCGAGAACGTATCGCAAAGCGATCGATGATTATCTGGAAGATCCAAAACTTTATGAAGA
>ERZ780203.2412-NODE-2412-length-10325-cov-2.606037_pt1 | contig 10325 bp, 10 predicted proteins | sample MGYA00511168_ERZ780203 | MGnify/ENA primary metagenome ERZ780203 (study PRJEB29588, sample SAMEA2156577) | human gut metagenome | biome: human gut; feature: human-associated habitat; material: faeces | place: Denmark | collected 2008/2010 ...
TCAGCGGTGTCGCGATCGCTACGGTGATCGCCGAGGCAGTTTCCGCTGCTCTTGCGTGCTCGACTCTTATGAGGACGAAGGAAGCACATCGCCTTGTTCTTCGGGACCTTCACATCAATAAATCCTGCCTCGGCGAGATCTTCCGGATCGGTCTTCCGGCGGGAGTCCAGCAGGGACTCACTGCGTTTTCCAACGCGCTTGTGCAGTCGTATGTAAATGGACTTGGCTCTTCTATCATCATGGCGGGCTGGAGCTGCCACTCAAAGATCGACCAGTTCGCAATCCTGCCTGCCCAGAGTATGGGACAGGCCGCGACAACGTTCGTGGGACAGAATCTCGGAGCAAAGAATGTGAAGCGTGCGAGAGACGGCGTCAAACAGGCAGTGTTCATGGGTGTGGGCGTGTTGATCTGCATCTCCGGCGCGATGGCAATTTCCGCAAGATCCCTGGTATCCCTTTTCAACCAGGATCCGGATGTGCTGCACTATGGAACCTTATTTATCCTGATGACGGTCCCGTTCCGCTTCTGCAGTTCCTTCAACCAGATCCTTGCGGGTTCCTTGAGAGGATCCGGGGATGCAAAGGGACCGATGTGCATCATGCTCTTCAGCTTCGTTGTCTGCAGACAGATCTATCTCTTCTTCGTGACAAAGATCGCATTCAACGAGTATACGGTCGGAATGGGATATCCGGTCGGCTGGATCGTATGCGCGATCCTTTCCTTCCTGTATTACAGAAGGAGCAGATGGGAAGAAAAGGTAAAAGAAGATTAAAAAATCAGTATAAACGCAGAAAACGACCTCTGTGTCAGGATCCTGATGAAAATCATAAGGGCTTGACCTGAGGTCGTTTTAAATAATGGGTGGAATTTCCAGTTGTTTTGCTATGAACAGGCAGGGAAAGTGGGACGAATCGCCTTTCCATTGCCGGTGTCATTCGTCTGGCAGAATGTCGGGGAATGCCGAGACCGGAAAACTTGGAGATAGACGAAAATATGATTTTGTGCTATACTTCAATTTGCATGTATACAGGCGATCATGGCACAGGAGAGGAAAATCGGTCTGCAGATTGCTGGAAAACAGCGAGTGCGGATCACGATCGCCGGATAGCGCAAAGAGTGTGAAAACTTCGGATCGTGATATCATGACAGAAGAAAAGAGACAACTATGTTCGGACTTGGAACGATCATCAACGTCACTGCGATCGTCGCGGGCGGCGTGATGGGGTTATTATTTGGAAAGAAACTGACGGAGCGTTATCAGAGCAACCTGATGATGGCGTCGGCGCTCTGCGTATTGTTTATCGGAGTCTCCGGCTGTATGGAGCAGATGTTAAAACTGACGGAAAACGGGCTTTCTTCATCGGGATCCATGATGATGATCGCCTGTTTTGCTGTCGGGGCTCTTCTCGGCGAGTGGATCGATCTCGACACGAAGATGGAACGGTTCGGGGAATGGCTGAAGGAGAAGACGAAAAGTGACGGCGACAATGCGTTCGTGGATGCATTTGTGACGGCTTCCCTGACCGTCTGTATCGGAGCGATGGCGGTCGTCGGATCGATCCGGGACGGAATTTACGGCGACTATTCGATTCTCACGGCAAAAGCTGTTCTCGACATGATCATCGTCGCGATCATGACGGCGTCCATGGGAAAAGGCTGTATTTTCTCGGCGATCCCGGTCGGGATGTTCCAGGGGGCGATGACGCTCCTTGCGAAGGTGATCGAGCCGTTCCTGACGGATGAGGGACTGGCGGACATGTCCCTGACAGGATCGGTCCTGATCTTCTGCGTCGGAGTGAACCTGATCTGGGGAAAAAAGATCAAGGTGGCGAACCTGCTGCCGGTCATGTTTCTTGCGGCGGTGTGGCCGTATTTCCCGTGGGCGTAACGCAGAAGTTGAGAAAAGGCAGAAATTCTGTGAAAAAAAGTAATCCTTTTTTCAGGACAACAATGAAAAGATTAACGACGGATTTTTATGCATGACGGTGCAGGAACGGAACCGTTGTGCGAGGAAGAAAAACGTCGTCTGGAAAAATACAGAAGCCGTATGAACGAAGGAAATAGCGGCTGTACAACAAGAAACAGGAGGATTTTATGATATTATCCTGCAGCAATATCTGCAAATCGTTCGGAAGCGACGATATTATCAAGAACGCTTCCTTTCATATTGAAGATCATGAAAAAGCGGCGATCGTCGGCATCAACGGCGCCGGAAAATCAACATTGTTAAAGATCATCGTGGGTGAGCTGGCACCGGATTCCGGCGAGGTCGTGCTGGGAAGCGGAAAGACACTGGGGTATCTGGCACAGAATCAGGATCTTTTAAGTCACCGGACGATCTATGAGGAGATGCTCGATGCGAAAAAGTCGGTCATCGAGATGGAAAACCGGCTGAGAGATCTGGAAAATTCGATGAAAACAGCCTCCGGGGAAGCGCTGGAGACCATGATGAACCAGTACAGCCGCTTGAGCCACGAATTTGAGCTCATCAACGGCTATGCCTGGAAGAGTGAGATCGTCGGAGTCTTAAAGGGACTCGGATTTACGGAGGAAGAGTTTTCCAAACAGATCTCCACACTGTCCGGCGGACAGAAGACAAGAGTTTCTCTGGGTAAACTTCTTCTCACAAATCCGGACATCATTCTCCTCGATGAGCCGACGAACCACCTGGATATGTCCTCCATCGCATGGCTGGAGACATATCTCTTAAATTACCGCGGTGCGGTCCTGATCGTTGCCCATGACCGGTATTTCCTCGATAAGATCGTAACAAAGGTCATCGAGCTGGACAACGGACATGCGATCGTGTACTCCGGAAACTATACGGCCTACAGTGAGAAGCGGGCGCAGATGCGCGCGATCCAGATGAAGGCGTACTTAAACCAGCAGCAGGAGATCAAACATCAGGAAGCGGTCATCGAGAAATTGAAGTCCTTCAATCGGGAAAAGTCCATCAAGCGGGCGGAGAGCCGCGAAAAGATGCTCGATAAGATCGAGGTCCTGGAAAAGCCGTCGGAGGTCAACGATGCAATGGACATCCGCCTGGAGCCGAATATCCTGAGCGGAAATGATGTACTGACGGTCAACGGACTTGCGAAGTCCTTTGGCTCCCAGACCTTGTTTACGGACCTCAGCTTTGATGTCAAGCGCGGCGAGCGCGTGGCGATTATCGGGGATAACGGAACGGGAAAGACGACGATCTTAAAGATTATCAATGGTCTTGTCGAGCCGGATGCCGGTGAGATCATTCTTGGTTCCAGAGTCCACATCGGCTATTATGATCAGGATCATCAGGTCCTGCACATGGAAAAGACGCTGTTTGAGGAGATCTCCGACGCATATCCGGGAATGTCCAACACACAGATCAGAAGTACGCTGGCGGCGTTCCTGTTCACCGGGGATGACGTGTTTAAACGGATCGGGGATCTGAGCGGCGGTGAGAGAGGACGTGTGTAGCTTGCAAAGGTCAAGCTATCCGAGGAGGACTTCCTGATACTCGATGAGCCGACAAACCATCTGGATATCACATCGAAGGAGATTCTGGAGAACGCGCTGAGCCACTACGGCGGAACTGTGCTCTATGTCTCCCATGACCGTTATTTTATCAACAAGACCGCGACGAGGATCCTGGATCTCACCGGAAAGCGGATGATGAATTATATCGGAAATTACGATTATTATCTGGAAAAACATGACGCGATGATGACGGCCCATTTCGGAAACGAGGCGCCGGAGAGTGCCGGCGGGATCGTCGGATTCGGCGCGTCGAAGACAGGAGCGGCGGCGGAGACTGCCGGAAAGGCTGTGGAGAATCCGGCAGCGGATGCCGGCGGAAAGCTCGACTGGAAGGCTCAGAAGGAAGAACAGGCCCGCCAGAGAAAACGCCAGAACGATTTAAAGAAGGTCGAGGATGAGATCCACAAGCTGGAGACAAGAGACGGGGAGATCGACGGCCTCCTCTGCGATGAGAGCGTCTTCTCCGACGTTGCGAAACTCATGGAGTTAAACAAGGAAAAAGAGGAGATCGCAGGAAAACTGGAAGTTCTCTACGAAAAGTGGGAAGAACTTGCAGAATGATCATGACTGTCTAACAGCCCGCGCTGCAAAAGGGGCAGGCTTTTATACAGAGTGAGCTCTCGGCCCTGTGGGAATGTAGGATTGAATGCTTACGAATACAGACATACTCAAAGGAAAATGCTTCGTCCGGTCTGGGGAGATTTCGGGCGGGGCATTTTTCCGTCTGGGCAGTTTGCGCATTTTACTGACAAAGATTTGACAAATAATATAGATATAGGTATAATAAAAGACAGCGTTATACTGAGAAGGTGGAACTAGAAAATGACAGACGAGAGACAGATCTCAAAGGCGGTAATCTCAAGACTGCCGCGTTATTACAGATATCTGGGCGAACTGATGGAGGAGGGGATCGAGAGGATCTCTTCCAACGAACTGAGTGCCAGAATGAAGGTGACAGCGTCCCAGATCCGTCAGGATCTTAACAATTTCGGCGGCTTTGGACAGCAGGGATACGGATACAATGTGAAATATCTCTACACCGAGATCGCAAGGATCCTGGGGATCGACAGACAGCACAACCTCATTATCATCGGTGCCGGAAACTTAGGTCAGGCGATCGCCAACTATACAAATTTTGAGAAGCGCGGCTTTATGATCAAGGGAATGTTCGATATCAACCCGCGCCTGATCGGTCTTGTGGTCCGCGGAGTCGAGATCCGTGGGATCGATGACCTGGAGCAGTTTATTGTCGACAATGAAGTACAGATCGCGGCTCTCACGATCCCGAAGTCCAAAGCACCGGAGATCGCGGAGCGCCTGGTAAAAGCCGGGATCAAGGCAATCTGGAATTTTGCCCATACAGACTTAAATGTGCCGGATGATGTAGTCGTTGAGAATGTACATCTTTCCGAGAGCCTGATGCGTCTTTCCTACCGTGTCTGCAGCATGCAGGATGAGCGGGAGCGGAAAGCAAAGGAAAAAGCAGAACAGACGGGAACCAATGAGACATGTTGATTGGAGTTGGCTGTGATTTGATCGAAATTGAGCGTGTGAAAAAAGCCTGTGAAAAAGAGGCTTTTTTGACGCGTATCTATACCGAGCGCGAGCGCCGGCAGGCAAAGGGGGATCCCCGGGTCCTTGCCGGCACTTTTGCGGTTAAAGAAGCAGTAGCGAAGGTGTTTGGAACGGGATTCCGGGACTTTATGCCGGTCCATGTGGAGGTCTTAAGGGACCCGCTTGGAAAGCCGTATGTCGAACTTCATGCGGGAGCAGAGATGAAGGCGGAGGAGCTCGGGATCAGGACGATCCAAGTGTCGATCTCTGACACGAAGGACCATGCGATGGCGTTTGCCGTCGGAGAGGGGGATGCCGGATGAAAGCAGTTCTGAGCGGAAAAGAAATGAAAGCGTTTGACACCAGGTCCATCAGGGGGTACGGGATCCCGTCCCTGGTGCTGATGGAGCGGGCGGCTCTTGCCGTTGCGGAGAAAGCGGAAGAGATCCTTAAGAGAGAACAGGCAGAGACAGTCTGGTCCGTCTGCGGTTTTGGAAATAACGGGGCAGACGGAGTGGCCGCCGCCAGGATGCTGTTCTTAAAGGGATATGATGTGAAGATTCTGTTCCCGGGACGGGACGGAAAAGGGAGCGAAGAGCTGGAAGCCCAGTTAAATATCGTGAAAAGGCTGGGGATCCCGGTGATGACGGCGGAAGAACTGCCGGATGCAGAAGAAAAACGATCCCCGGCGCATCCGTTTGCAAAGACGGTGACAAAGGCGAACGCATGCCGCGGCGTGATCCTGGATGCGGTCTTCGGGATCGGTCTTTCGAGAAATGTGGAAGGTGCATACAAAAAGCTCATTGACTGGATCAACCGCAATGAGGATATGAAGACGATCGCTGTGGACATTCCCTCCGGCATCAGCTCCGACACAGGAGAAGTCATGGGGGACGCGGTCCGCGCGGATGTGACGGTCACTTTCGGAATGAAAAAGCTCGGACAGGTTCTGTTCCCGGGAAGAGAATACTGCGGAGAGCTTCTGGTCAGGGACGTCGGTTTTGTGCCGGAGAGCAGCGCGGAGCAGGAAAAACACGTGCAGATGCTGGATCGGGAAGATCTTTTGAGGATCCCGGAAAGGACGCCGGATTCCAACAAGGGAACATACGGAAAAGTCCTCGTGATGGCGGGGGCAAAGAACATGGCGGGCCTGCCTCTCCGCGAGAGCGGCATACCGGATGGGAGCCGGACTCGTGAAGATCTTTACACCGGAGGAAAACAGGATCATCGTCCAGGAAAAACTCCCGGAGGCGATCCTTTCCAGTTACGATGCGAGAGAAGCCGGAAAAGATCCGGAGAGCTTTGCGAGAAAGATCGCAAGGGAGACGGAATGGGCAGATGTGATCGTTCTGGGGCCGGGGATCGGCATGGAGGATCATGCGCGGCTCATGGTGGAAAACGTCTTAAAGGACGCGTATGTGCCGATCATTCTTGACGCGGACGCGCTGAATCTCGCCGCGGAGTACCGGGAACTCACCGGTTATTTTACAGAAAATATCATCGTGACGCCGCATATGAAGGAAATGTCGCGGCTCACAGGAATTCAGATAGAGGAAATCAAGGAAAATCCGATCCGTGCAGCGAGAGAGTTTGCAGATCAGTACGGAGTGGTCTGCGTCTTAAAGGACGCGGCGACCGTGATCGCGGGAAGAGACGGAAAGACCTTTGTCAATGGAAGTGGGACGCCCGCTATGGCAAAGGGAGGTTCCGGGGATGTTCTGACCGGTGTGATTGCGGGACTGATCGCGCTGGGGCTTGAGGAGAGCGATGCGGCTTCCCTCGGAGTCTATGTGCACGGTCTGGCAGGGGAAAAAGCGGCGAAGCGCTTCGGCGTCCACGCAGTCCTTGCCGGGGAGATCGCGGATTGCCTTTCGGAGGATAGAGAAAATGAAATTTGACAGAATTTATACAGAGATCGATCTGGGTCATATAGAGGAAAACATGGAGGCGATGGAGAAAAATCTCCGCCCGGGGACAAAGATGTACGGAGTCGTGAAAACGGATGCTTACGGACACGGCGCCGTTCCGGTCGCGAAGACGATTGACCGCTTTGTATGCGGATATGCGGTCGCGACCGTTGAGGAAGGTGTGCAGCTGCGGAAACACGGGATCACGAAGGAGATCCTGATCCTCGGTCCGGTCGCTGCTCCGAGATACGAGGAGTGCATCCGGCAGGAGCTCTGCATGCCGGTCTTTGAACTGGATAAGGCAGAGGGAATGTCAGAAGCTGCAGAAAAGCTGGAAAAGACAGCCCACGTCCATATCGCGGTGGATACCGGAATGAGCCGGATCGGACTCAGACCGGACACGGCGTCCGTGGAGATGGTAAAAAAGATCGCGGCGCTTCCGGGAGTGAAGATCGACGGCATGTTCACGCATTTTGCGAGAGCGGATGAGGCGGATAAGACTGGTGCGAGACAGCAGTATGATCGGTTTAAGAACTTCTGCGATGCTGTGAAGGCAGCAGGCGTGGAGGTTCCGGTCTGCCATTGCTCCAACAGCGCCGGGATCGTGGAGATGCAGGAGATGAACATGGATGCAGTCCGCGCCGGGATCACGATCTACGGTCTGTACCCGTCGGATGAGGTGAGAAAGGATATCCTCACGATGAAGCCGGCGATGGCACTGAAGAGCTTTATCACGTATATCAAGGAGATCGGGCCTGGAACTGAAGTCAGCTACGGAGGAACGTTCAAGGCAGACCGGACGATGCGGATTGCGACAGTCTCCGCCGGTTACGGGGACGGATATCCGAGAAACCTGTCCGGCCGCGGGGAAGTGCTGATCCACGGAAAGCGCGCGAAGATCCTCGGCCGCGTCTGCATGGACCAGTTCATGGTGGATCTTACCGGGATTCCGGAGGCCAAAGAGGGAGATCTTGTGACCCTGATCGGAAGAGACGGGGAGGAAGAGATCACGATGGAGGAGATCGCAGAGGTTTCCGGCGGCTTCCATTACGAGATCCCGTGTCTGATCGGAAAGCGGGTTCCGCGTGTGTATGTGAAGAACGGAAAGGTCCTCGGGATCATGAACTGCCCGGATGAGGAGTATGTCGGATTCTGACCGGCACGCCGCCGCGATTTCTGAATAAAATATCATAAGTGGGGAACAATCTGAATACGGAAATGTCAGGGAAGCTGTCAAAAAAGATACCGTTATGGCTTTGACAGCAGCCCCGGACTCTCCGCAGAAATTCAGACGGAGCGTGAGACTTGTGATCATCAGACGGGGCGATATTTATTATGCGGATCTAAGACCGGTGGTAGGTTCTGAGCAGGGAGGTGTGCGCCCTGTGCTCATCATCCAGAACGATGTGGGAAACAAACACAGTCCGACTGTGATCTGTGCGGCGATCACATCGAGGATGAATAAGGCGAAGCTTCCAACTCATGTGGAGTTATCCGCGAGGGACTGCGACATGATGAAGGATTCGGTGATTCTCTTGGAACAGTTGAGGACCATCGACAAGCAGCGATTAAGGGAAAAGATCTGCCATCTTGACGGGGACCTGCTGGACCAGGTAAATGACGCATTGAAGGTGAGTCTGGAACTTGGCGGTTTTTGAGGACCGTGCGGGGAGAAAAAACTGCTACATAATCGCAGTTTGGCGCTGCAATGCGCGGGCATGGAGGACCCGTGTACTGTAACGTGAAAAGTGATACGGCGGAATGATTCCTTGACGGGCATGGAAATAGATGTTATAGTGGACGAAATACGGAAAAAAGTAACTGAAAAAATAGGATAGTTATGGAAAGATAAAGGAGTGTTGGAAAATCTCATGGACGATGGCAATTCATGGATAGGAATTGTTCTGTTTGCCGCATCAGTGATCCTGTTTGCGGTGATGTACGGATTCGGTGCGGCCGTTCAGGCCCTGAACACCAGTGCGCTGGAGGATGAGCGCGACGAAGGAAACAAGCGGGCGGAAAAACTTTTAAAGATACAGGAAGACCCGTATCTCTTCATCCGCACGAACCAGCTCGCGACGAGTATCCTGACGCTTGCGATGGGCGCGTCCTCGCTGGCGTTTGTGGTAAAAAAACTCACGGCTTTAATCGGGACGCATACACAGATCCCGCATCCGGCAGCGGTGGGGATCGCCTACATTGCGGGACTCGTCGGGATCGCATTTCTGCTCACGGGGCTCGGGATCGTGATCCCGAAGCGCATCGCGGCAAAGAGCCCGATCCGCTTCTGTTATAAAGTTCTGCCGCTCGTGGAACTTGTGACAAAATGTCTCTTTCCGTTTGCGTGGCTGATGGACCAGTTTGCCTATATTTCCTTAAAGACGGTTGGGATCGATATCCGCGAGAAGGATGACAACGTGACTGAGGAAGATATCATGTACATGGTCAATGAAGGCCATGAACAGGGCGTTCTGGAGGCCAGCGAGGCGGAGATGATCACGAACATCTTTGAGTTTGACGATAAGGTGGCGGCGGATATCATGACACACAGGACCGCGGTCATCGCACTCGACGGGGAGATGACTCTGAAGGAAGCGCTCGATTTCGTTGTGAAGGAAGCAAATTATTCGAGATTTCCTGTTTATTCCGAAGATATCGACAATATCATCGGCATCCTTCACATGCGCGACATGCTCCACTATACGGATTCCAAGGACCATCTGAACACGCCGATCGCAAAGATCAAGGGCCTTTTGAGAAGTCCTCATTTCATCCCGGAGACGAAAAATATCAACGCTCTTTTTAAGGAGATGCAGTCCCAGAAGATCCACATCGAACTTGTGGTGGATGAGTATGGTCAGCTTGCCGGCATCGTCACGATGGAGGACATTCTCGAGGAGATCGTCGGAAATATCCTCGACGAGTACGACAAGGAAGAGCCGGATATCGTATCCCGGAAAAACGGTACATATGAGCTCACGGGTCTCACCCTTCTGGACGACGTGGAAGAGACGCTCGGAGTGGAATTTGATAAGGAAGATAAGGACAATTTTGATACCCTGAACGGTTTTATGGTATCGAGGATCGGACATATCCCGAAGGTTGGAGAGAAGGGAAGTGTCAGGATCGGGGATTACCTCTTAAAGATCATGAAGGTGGAGAACAAGGTGATCCAGACCGTTCTCGCGATCCCGCTTCCGAAGGAGAAGAGCGGAACAGAAGCGAAAAACGGGAACGAGATGAATGAGAAAACTGACAGGAAAAAATAAAAAAACATCCTGCGGCCGGTACATTGGGTACTGACTGCAGGATGTTCTTTTTTATTCAACAGGAAATTCCGATGGAAC
>ERZ780203.2419-NODE-2419-length-10292-cov-3.656247_pt1 | contig 10292 bp, 6 predicted proteins | sample MGYA00511168_ERZ780203 | MGnify/ENA primary metagenome ERZ780203 (study PRJEB29588, sample SAMEA2156577) | human gut metagenome | biome: human gut; feature: human-associated habitat; material: faeces | place: Denmark | collected 2008/2010 ...
CTCGCCGCGGTCATCACCGACAGCGCCGCGAAGCACAAGTATACGATGAACGATTTCACGCTCATTCCGCGCTATGCGGTGCTCGACCCGACGGTGACGTACACGCTGCCGCCGCACCTGACCGCGACGACGGGCATGGACGCGCTGACGCATGCGGTCGAGGCGTATATCGGCCGCTCGACGAGCAGGGAAACGCGCGCCAAAGCGCTGGAAGCCACGTCGCTCATCTTCGGCAACATAGAAAAGGCGTACGCCGACGGCCGCGACCGCGAAGCCCGCGCGAATATGCTCAGAGCCGCATACCTTGCCGGCATCGCGTTCTCGAAATCGTATGTCGGATATATCCACGCCGTGGCGCATTCGCTGGGCGGGCAGTACAACACGCCGCACGGCCTTGCCAATTCCGTGCTAATGCCCATAGTGCTCGAAGCGTACGGCAGGGCCGCGTACAAGAAACTGCACCGGCTGGGCGTGGCCGCAGGCGTGGCGGCCGGAACCGATTCGCATGCGGAAGGCGCGGCAAAGTTCATTGCCGCTATCAGGGGCATGAACGCCCGCATGGGCATACCCTCGAAACTCGGAGGAATAATAAAAGAGGATATACCCACAATGGCGAAGCATGCGGACAGGGAGGCCAACCCGCTTTATCCCGTGCCCGTGCTCATGAACGCGAAAGAGCTCGAAAAATTCTATTACGCAGTATCGGAGGATCTGTCATGACTATCGGAAAAATAGACGAAGTAATCGAAAGCCAGCGCGCGTATTTTGCGCGCGGCGCGACGCTGCCCGTAAAAAACCGTGTCGCCGCACTGAAAAAACTGCACACCGCAGTCGCGAAGCACGAGCGCGAGATTGCCGACGCCCTTGCCGCCGATCTCGGCAAAAGCGCGTACGAAAGCTATATGTGCGAAACCGGCCTTGTCCTCGCCGAGCTTACTTATATGATAAAACATACGAAGAAGTTCGCCGCCGACCGCCGCGTTCCGACGCCCATGTCGCAGTTCGCCTCGAAGAGTTATATCAAGCCTTCGCCGTACGGCAACGTCCTCGTCATGAGCCCGTGGAACTATCCGCTGCTGCTCACGCTCGACCCGGTCACCGACGCTATCGCCGCGGGCAACACGGTCATAGTCAAGCCGAGCGCCTATTCTCCGGCGACGAGCGCGGTCATCGATAAAATCATATCCGAGTGCTTCGCGCCCGAATACGTCGCGGTTATCACGGGCGGCAGAAAGGAAAACGCCGCGCTGCTGGACAAAAAATTCGATATGATCTTTTTCACCGGCAGCCAGAACGTGGGCAGAGAAGTGCTCCGCCACGCCGCGGAATACCTGACCCCGGCGGTGCTCGAACTGGGCGGGAAGAGCCCGTGCATAGTGGATTCGTCCGCTAAGATCGGCCTTGCCGCGAAAAGAATCGTGTTCGGCAAATTCCTCAACTGCGGCCAGACCTGCGTCGCGCCCGATTATATCCTTTGCGACCGCGCCGTAAAAGACGAGCTTGTGCGCGCGATAGCCGCGCAGATAAAGGCGCAGTTCGGCGACGACCCGCTCGCAAACCCCGACTACGGCAAGATAATCAACGAAAAGCATTTTGCACGCATTTCCGGACTCATAGACCCCGCGAAGATCGCGGCGGGCGGCAGGACGGACGCGCAGACGCTGAAAATCGAGCCGACCGTGCTGGACAACGTGACGTGGGACGACGCGGTCATGCAGGAAGAGATCTTCGGCCCCGTGCTGCCCGTGCTCACTTACGGGGACTTCGGCGAAATTTTCGGCCTGCTCGCGCCTAAGCAAAAGCCCCTCGCGCTCTATATTTTTTCCGAAGACAGCGAGCACATCCGCGCGGTTACCGAACGCTGCCGTTACGGCGGCGGCTGTGTGAACGACACCGTCATACACCTCGCAACAAGCGAACTCGGCTTCGGCGGCGTGGGCGAGAGCGGCATGGGCGCGTACCACGGTAAAACCGGCTTCGACGCGTTCTCTCATGACAAAAGCATTCTCGACAAAAAGACGTGGATAGATATGCCGATGCGCTACCAGCCATACAAGCGCGGCGGCTTCTACGAAAAAATGATTAGAAAATTCCTGAAATAAAACCGCACCCCGCAAAACCTTGTCGTTTTGCGGGGTATTTTGTATACGTACTTGACGCCGGCGCTCCGATGTGCTATACTTATTACGGAAAAAGGTAAAAAATTCATTTTTTTCGTAATAGGAGGCTTTATGGAAATAAAACGGGACATTTATTTGCAAAGGCTGATACGCAAAGAAAAAAACGGGCTAATCAAAATAGTCACCGGGGTGCGCAGGTGCGGAAAGTCATATCTGCTTTTCAATCTTTTTCACGATTACCTGACCGGAAAGGGCGTTGACGGCGACCATATCATAGAAGTTGCTTTGGACGACAGAAGCAACAAGGAGCTGCGCGATCCGGACAACATGCTGTCTTACGTAAAATCCGGGATTACGGATAACCGGACCTATTATATCATTCTCGACGAAATTCAGCTGCTCGGCGAATTCGAAGATGTGCTGAACAGTCTTTTGCATATCCGCAACGCCGATATATATGTTACCGGCAGCAATTCCAGGTTCCTTTCGTCCGACGTGATTACGGAATTTCGCGGCCGCGGCGACGAGATACGGATGTATCCGCTTTCCTTCGCCGAATACAGCTCCGTATATGAGGGAAGCGCCGACGAAGCCTGGGACGACTATTGCGTTTACGGCGGACTGCCCCTGATTCTTTCCCGCGACAGCGCGGAAGAGAAGGCGGGCTATCTTACCTCGCTTTTTCAGAAGGTTTATTTGTCCGACATTATCGACCGTCACAATGTCCGTAACCGTGACGAACTGGACGAACTTGTCGACGTGCTTGCCTCGGCTGTAGGTTCGCTCACTAATCCGGTCAAACTTGCCAATACGTTCAAAACGATAAAAAAGAAAACGATCAGCGATAAAACGCTCAAAAATTATCTTGACTATCTCATCGACGCTTTTTTGGTGAGCAAAGCCGTCCGTTACGATATACGTGGACGTAAATATATCGGCTCTCCTGCAAAATACTACTTCGAAGACGTAGGGCTGCGCAACGCCCGTCTGAATTTCCGACAGACGGAAGAAAACCATATTATGGAAAATATCATATACAACGAACTGCGTATACGCGGCTTTCGCGTTGACGTAGGCGTCGTGGAAACGTCGGTTAAGACGGATGACAAAACGTCGAAAAAACAGCTGGAAGTAAATTTTATCGCCACAAAGGGCAACGAAAAGTATTATATTCAGTCGGCGTTTGCAATGCCGACGCCCGAAAAGCGCGAACAGGAGGCGCGCCCCTTAAACGCAATCGGCGATTCGTTCAAGAAAATTATCGTCGTTCGGGAAAATATAAAGCCGCGTCGCGACGACATGGGTATAGTAACTGTGGGAATACGGAACTTCCTGCTCGATGAAAGAATTCTGAGCGATTGACCCCGAGCAATTAAATTTCTTCTCCCGACAGGAAATCTATTGCGTTTATGGTTATCACTCCGTCGTGATCCCGGACGAAATAATCGTCGAGGGTGATGATATACTTGGGGTAGTTATCTTGAATTTCGGCAAAGGGACGGAGTTCCTGCTGCAGTTTTTCTTCTTCCATAACGGTAACGGCGACTTGAATGTATTTTATTCGGTCGTTTGTATCTTTTACTATAAAATCGACCTCTTTGTCGTCGACTTTTCCGGTCGCCACTTTATATCTTCTTCGTTTCAGTTCGAGAAAGACAAGGTTTTCGAGGATTTGCGGTATTTCTATCGTTTTATTATTCAGAATATAATATTTGAATCCGAAATCGGTTACATAATATTTATTGATAAGTTTGAGATATTCTTTGCCGACCACATCATAACGGTCCGCTTTGTAAATAAAATAGCAATCCTGCAATGTGTCAAAATAACTTTCGACCGTGTTATAAGAAACCTTTGCCGTATTTGTGTTGATATAGTCTGTAATGCGTTTTACCGTCGTCAGGCAACCTATATTATAAACGAGAAAACTTAAAATATGCTCTACGAGTTGTCTGCTCGCGTTTGAATTGCGCTTTAACACGTCTTTTTCAAGGATTGTCTTATAAACGCTCTCGATATATTCCCGCTGTTCGGAAGATCCCAAATCGAACATTGTCATGCCGGGCATTGCTCCGTAAGTGATATAATCCATAAAAAGCGCGCGTCTGTCTTTGCCCGTAAATTTATAATGCTCGCTGTACTCTTTGAATGAAAGCGGGAGTACATTTATTTCGACATAACGTCCCGTAAGAACGGTAGCTATTTCCGACGAAAGAAACTTTGCGTTGGAACCCGTAATATATACGTCGATATTCGGCTTTACGAATAGACTGTCGACGACTTCCTCGAATTCGTGAACAACCTGAATTTCGTCGAGGAAGACGTAAAGCATTTTGTCCGGCTGCGCTTTTGAAATAATGTATTGATACAGCGCCGTTTTTTCTCTTAACTGCGCATTCTCCATTTCCTCAAAGTTGATAAGAATGATTTGCTCGCCGGATACGCCGTTTTTTTTGAGTTCGTCAATATAGAGCTCGAAAATCTTTGATTTTCCCACTCGACGAAGCCCGGTTACGACTTTGATTACTTGTTTATCCCTATAACTGTTCAGCCATTGCACATAGTCATTGCGTTTAATTAAGTCCATAAAAATCACTCCTTACTCAAAGTATACTACGTAATTAAAAAGTTGTCAATATCAAAATGAAAAGTTTTTCCGATTCGACAAAAAGTTTTCATTTTGATGGCAGGTAAGCCGTTAATATAACCCTGTTTTATTCAATAAAAAAAGTACACCGAATAACCTAATCGATGTACTTTTTTTGTTTTATTATATCAAACATCGCAGATAAAAGCAAGATTTTTGGAATATTTCGAGCAAAGTTTCAAAAATTTTGTTCATGTGTAAAATATTTTATGGCTTTTTTTGTCTGAAATGTTCACCGATTAGGTTATTCGGTGAACATTTTGCGTTCAATTTGTTCACCGAACAGGGAGCATATTGAACGGTCAGATCAAATCGAAACAGCGCATAAGAGATCACGGCGAAGTGTTCACTGCGGAGCGGGAAGTCAAAGCCATGTGCGATCTCGTCAGGGACGAAACGGAGCGTATAGACAGCCGGTTTCTCGAACCCGCTTGCGGCGACGGTAATTTCCTCGCCGAAATTTTGTCGCGCAAACTTTCCTCCGTTCGCAAGAAATACGGCAAAAGCCCTTCGGACTACGAAAAGAACGCCGTGCTTGCGGCAAGCAGCATTTACGGCGTGGATATATTGCAGGATAACGTAATCGCCTGCCGCGAGAGAATGTTCGGAATCTGGGACAAAGAATATTCGGCGGTGTGCAAAAAGGACTGTAACGACGAAACGCGCAAAGCCGTGCGCTTCATTTTTTCCCGCAATATCGTTTGCGGCAACGCGCTGACGCTCATGTGCGTGGACGAAAACGGAAAGGACACTGCCGCGCCCATAGTTTTTTCCGAGTGGAGTTTTGTCACCGGGAACAATATGCAGCGCTGCGATTACACTTTCGCCGAACTGCTTGCCGATGTACGTCGCGCGCCCGGGCAGCGTTCCATGTTCGACGCGGACTACGAGGAAGGCGTATTCCTGAAAAGATATATCTCGAATTACAGGAAGGTGTGGGAAAATGGCGGATAATCTTTTCAATAAAGTATACAACCCCGACGTGCTCTCATGCCTTGCCAATCTTTCCAACGACGAGGTGTTCACACCGCCCGAAATAGTGAACCGGATGCTGGATATGCTGCCGCAGGAACTGTTCCGGAGTCCTGACACGACGTTTTTCGATCCCGCATGCAAAACCGGCGTGTTTCTGCGCGAGATTGCCAGACGGCTCATCAAAGGCCTCGAACCTCTGATTCCCGATTTGCAGGAACGAATAGACCACATTTTTCACAAGCAGCTTTTCGGCATAGCCATTACCGAACTGACGAGCCTGCTGTCGAGGCGCGGAGTATATTGCAGCAAGTACCCGAACGGCGAATTTTCGGTCAGCCGTTTCGACACGGCGGAAGGCAATATCCGCTATAAGCGCATTGCGCATACATGGAAAGACGGAAGATGTATATATTGCGGCGCAAGCCAAAAGGAATATGACCGCGCAAGCGATTTGGAAACGCATGCATACGAATTTATTCACACGACAACCCCTGAAAAGATTTTTAATATGAAGTTTGATGTAATTATAAGTAACCCGCCGTATCAATTAAATGTCGGTAGTGGCGGAAAAGGTACCGGTACCGCAATTCCTATTTATAATTTATTTGTGACTCAGGCAAAAAAGTTAATGCCAAAATACATAACAATGATTATTCCTTCTCGTTGGTTTTCAGGAGGAAGAGGTTTAGATTCTTTCAGACAATCAATGTTGACGGATAAAAGACTTAGTAAAATTGTAGATTTTTCGGATTCAAAAGATTGTTTCCCTGGGGTAGATATTGCCGGTGGTGTATGCTATTTTCTTTGGAGTCGAGATAAATCAGATGCAATAAATATATGCGAGGTAGTTAATTGTTATAAAAATCAAGCTAATTACGCAATAAGAAACTTAAACGAATTTCCTGTATTTATACGAAATAACTTTGCTGTTAGTATTGTCAAGAAAGTTTTATCATTTAATGAGGAAACCCTGAACCATATTGTTAAACCGGTGTCTCTTTATGGCTTAAATACAAATACGTTTTTGTCAAATAGCGGTGAAGTCGCCGTACGACATAGCGGTGGGATTGGATTTTGTAACAGATCATCAATTCGTGCAGGATTTGAAACAATAGATAAATACAAAGTTTATATATCGGCAGCATCTTATGATCACGCCGGTCAGCCAGATAAAGATGGTAAACGACGAGTTTTATCGATAGTAGATATTTTAAAACCACAAATTATATGTACATCAACTTACATTATTATAGACACTTTTGATGCTATAAATGAAGCTCAAAATCTTGTCACTTATCTTAAAACTAAGTTTGTTCGTTTTCTTCTTGCCCAAATTTGTATTTCACAACATATAAGTAGGGAAACTTTTGCTTTTGTTCCCATACAAGATTTTTCCAAGCCGTGGACGGACGAGGAATTATATAAAAAGTACGGTCTCTCGCAGGAAGAAACAGATTTCATTGAGAGCATGATCAAACCAATGGAGTAAGCCATGTCACAGGACTTTTTCATACAGCGGCCGAAAGTGACGCCGACGGTTTACGCATACGCTCTTGTGGACGTGCCTTCTCACGACGGGTATCTGAAAGTCGGATATACCGACCGCGACGCAGAAACCCGCGTCCGCGAACAGCTGCACACAAGCGGGATCGCATACAGAATCGTGCTCAAAGAGTCGGCAATGCGCGCGGACGGCACATGCTTTACCGACCATGATATACATAACGTGCTGCGCAGGAACGGCTTCGGGCAGCTGAACGAGGGCGCGGACAGGAACGAGTGGTTCCGCTGCGGCGTAAACGACGTAATCGCGGCCATAAACGAAGTGCGCGACGGCATTCGCTCGGGCGAGAACCGCACGGCGACCTTTTCCATGCGCCCGGAGCAGCGCGAGGCGGTGCGGAAAACCATCGGATATTTCGCTGCCGCGAAAAAGGACGCGCCGGACAAAGCGCCCAAATTCCTCTGGAACGCGAAAATGCGGTTCGGCAAAACTTTCGCCGCGTATAAGCTCGCCGAGGAAATGGGACTGAAACGCATACTCGTACTGACGTTCAAGCCCGCAGTGGAAAGCGCCTGGCGGGAAGACCTGCTCACGCACGTGGACTTCGAGGGCTGGCAGTTCGTCTCCAACAAGGACGCGCAGGGCGGCAGGATAAACATCGACGCGCAGTACGCGCATGCGGAAAAGAGCCGTCCCGTCGTCGTGTTCGGTTCGTTCCAGGATCTTCTCGGCACGAACGAAAACGGCGGCATAAAGGCCAAGAACGAGTTTATTCACAGCGACAACTGGGATCTTGTCATTTTCGACGAATACCATTTCGGCGCGTGGCGCGAGAACGCCAGAAAGCTGTTCGAAAACCCGGACGAGGAAGCGGACAGCGATTTCGATATGGAAAAATACAAGCGCGACGAGGCGGACAACGCATACAACGAAACGTTTCTGCCCATCACGACGGACTATTATCTGTTCCTGTCCGGCACGCCCTTCCGCGCCATAAACAGCGGCGAGTTCATAGAAGATCAGATATACAACTGGACGTATTCGGACGAGCAGCGCGCAAAAGAGAGCTGGACGGGCCCGGACAATCCGTATCTGTCCTTGCCGCGCATGGTCATGCTTACTTACCGCATTCCAGAGAGCATACGGCAGATCGCGCTGCAGGGCGAGTATGACGAGTTCGACCTCAACGTATTTTTCTCGGCAAAAGGCAGGGGCGGCGACGCGCGCTTCGTTTACGAGAACGAGGTGCAGAAATGGCTGGATCTTATCCGCGGCGCATATCTGCCGTCGAGCGTCGACGACCTTAAACTCGGGCAGGACAAGCGCCCTCCCATGCCCTATTCGGACGTGCGGCTTCTGAACGTTTTGACGCATACCCTATGGTTTTTGCCCAACGTGGCGAGCTGTCAGGCGATGGCGAATCTGCTCAGGCAGAAGCAGAATACTTTTTACCATGATTATACCGTCAACGTCTGCGCGGGCGCTGCGGCGGGCGTCGGCCTGGACGCATTGCGTCCGGTGCAGGCGTCGATGCGCGATCCGCTGAGCAGCAAGACGATCACGCTCTCATGCGGCAAGCTGACGACGGGCGTCACCGTGCGCCCGTGGACTGGTATCTTTATGCTGCGCAACCTGAAATCTCCGGAAACGTATTTTCAGGCGGCGTTCCGCGTGCAAAGCCCGTGGGAGATCACCGACGACAGAGGCAACAGGCAGATAATGAAGCGGGAATGCTATGTGTTCGACTTCGCGCTCGACAGGGCGCTGCGGCAGATTTCCGACTATTCCTGCCGTCTGAACGTCGAGGAAAGCAATCCGGAAAAGAAGGTCGCGGAGTTTATTCACTTTCTGCCCGTGCTCGCATACGACGGCAGTACGATGAAGCAGGTGGACGCGCAGGACATACTCGACATAGCAATGGCGGGGACGAGCGCGACGCTGCTTGCCCGGCGCTGGGAATCCGCGCTGCTCGTAAACGTGGACAACGAGACGCTGGCCAGGCTGCTGAATAATCCCGAAGCGCTGGATGCGCTTATGCGCATAGAAGGCTTCCGCTCGCTCAATCACGATATAGAAACGATCATAAACAAATCCGAGCACGTAAGACAGGCAAAGAAGGAGAACGCGGAAAAGCTCACCCCGAAGGAAAAGAAAGAGCTGACGGACGAGGAGAAGGAATACAAATCCAAGCGCAGGGAGATCCAGGAAAAACTCATCAAGTTCGCCACGCGCGTACCCGTGTTCATGTACCTGACCGATTACCGCGAACGTTCGCTGAAAGACGTGATCACGCAGCTGGAACCGGGACTGTTCAGGAAAGTAACGGGACTGGATGTCAAGGACTTCGAGCTGCTGTGTTCACTGGGCGTGTTCAACGCAAGTCTGATGAACGACGCGATTTTCAAATTCAAGCGATACGAAGATTCCAGCCTGTCGTATACGGGCATAGAGCGGCATGCCGACGAAGAGGTGGGCGGCTGGGATACGACCATCCGGAAAGAGGAGTACGAAAGGCTGTTTTATAACCAGCAGGCGACGATGTCCGATTCGTCCGTCGGCGCGGCCGCACCGCATCAGTCAGCCGTGGAAGAGGCCGGCGTACGCAAAAACCCGGCAGGCAATGCTCCCTCGGCTCCGGTTGTGCATCCCTCCGCTCCGGAAAAGCCGTCCGTCGATCTGTCGGCAATCTCCGCGGGCGCGGCTGTGGTCCACGCTAAATTCGGCGAAGGGAAGATAACGCGCGTCGATACGGCGCGCCGCCGTCTTTCCGTCGCTTTCTCCGTCGGCGAAAAGGTCTTCGTCATGCCCGACGCATTCGTTATGGGTTTCCTCACGATAAAACGGGACTGAATCCCTTTTATCCGTGTGCCCGGCTTTATGCCGGGCTTTTTTTGTATGTTTTTGTATAACCTCTTTTTTGTTTTCCTTCGACAACAAAGGAGATTACTCACGTTTGTCCGTGTGCTACACTTTACGTGCGATGAAGGTGTACATAGAGTTCGTGATAATCGACAATCTCGTGCTTACGTCGTCGATCGCGGGACTG
>ERZ780203.2434-NODE-2434-length-10206-cov-4.280366_pt1 | contig 10206 bp, 11 predicted proteins | sample MGYA00511168_ERZ780203 | MGnify/ENA primary metagenome ERZ780203 (study PRJEB29588, sample SAMEA2156577) | human gut metagenome | biome: human gut; feature: human-associated habitat; material: faeces | place: Denmark | collected 2008/2010 ...
GGGAGTCTTGCGTCATGGTATACTCATGGCGTAAGGCTCCTTTTCAACATTCTGTAAATGAAAAGGAGAGTTTATATGCAAAGACGTAAAGATCATAAAGGCCGTGTACTGAAAAGTGGCGAATCCTATCGTAAAAGCGATGGATTGTATATGTATCGTTGGACGGCGAAAAACGGAAAACGCCACACCGTCTATGACGCAACTTTGGAGGGGCTGCGCGAGAAGGAAGAGAAGATACAGCATGATTTGGCGGAGGGCATCCGCATTCCAGAGCGAAACCTGACGGTAAATGACCTTTTTGAACAGTGGCGTAAAAACAAAGTGGGTCTGAAAGAGCATACCACTTCCAACTACGACTATATGTACAAGAAGTTTGTTCGGGATGAAATCGGCACGATGAAACTCAAGGACGTTCGGAAGTCGGATATCCGTAACTTTTACAATGACCTTATTGGCAACGGGAAAATGGCTGTGGATACACTAGCGATTATCCAAAATGTTCTGCATCAGGTTTTTGCGATGGCAGTTGATGATGAATACATCCGTGTGAATCCCACGGATGGTGTTTTGACGGCAGTCAAAAATGCCTATCGCTATGAAATGCCCAAGCGTCATGCACTGACCCTGCCTCAGCAGCAGGCGTTCCTGAGTTTCATCAAGAATACACCCAAATATGCGCATTGGCTTCCCTTGTTTACCTTTATGCTGGGCACCGGATGCCGTATTTCTGAAACTGTTGGGATGTGCTGGAGCGATATCGATTTTGAAAATGGACTTATTACCGTACAGCACAATCTGGTCTACCACGATCATGAGGTTGGCGGCTTCTATTTCACGGTATCTACTCCCAAAACTGCTGCCGGTAAGCGGTTGATTCCTTTGTTACCCGAAGTGCGGAAGGCATTGGAACAAGAACTTGCCTATCAGCAGGAGCTGGAAGTGGAGTGCGCTGTTGATATTGATGGAATCTCGGACTTCGTGTTCCTGACACCTTCGGGGAAACCGCAGAGCCATCAGACCATCAATCGCGTTATCAAAGGGATCTACTCTGCCTATAATCTGGCAGAAACGGAACTGGCCGAAAAGGAAAAGCGGGAACCGCAGTTATTGCCGCATTTCTCCTGTCATAATCTCCGACACACGTTCTGCACCCGGCTGTGCGAAAATGAGACCAACCTGAAAGTCATTCAGGACATCATGGGGCATCGAAACATCAAAACGACCATGGAGATCTACGCAGAGGCAACCAAGGAAGCGAAGATAAGTTCCTTTGAAAAGCTGAATGGCAAACTGGGAATCTCGGTTTAAACTACACTACACCAGTTTTACACCAACTTGATGGTAAGTTGTGGAGATTTTCGTAGGGAATCGGGCGAATCGGCATAAAGAAAAGTTGCGTAGGTACGGTTGCAAAGACTTGTAAAGACTTGCGTGAGTTTTTGTCGATATTTAACTATAAGGAAGGTACAGAAACGGTCGCTTTCGGGGAAGCTGTGAAAGCGGAGAAAAGTTCGGATATGAGTGCGCGAGGTGCACCAGAAAAGCCACACAGTAGCGTTGAAAAACGTGCTGTGTGGCTTCTTTTTTTGTATCAGATGGCGAGCTTGACTACTTTTTGACTACTTTTCACGGAGTTCTCAGATTTGCCGGAAAGATACTCGTTGAGTTTATCGGCAACATGGAGTGAATCCTCTTGTTCCAGATGAGTATAAATATCGGCGGTGACCTGAATGCTGCTGTGTCCCATTAGTTTTTGTGCCGTGCGTAAGTCTACCCTTGCACGATAAAGTGTCGTTGCGTAGGTATGCCGCAGCATGTGGGGATGCAGAGGAAAAGGCACAAGGGAAACAACGTGAGAATTCCACATTCGGGTGAATGCGGAGCGGGTCATATCCCCGCCATTGGAGGCAGGGACAATATATCGGCTCAAGTGTGGTGTATCAAGCAAGATGGCTCTGAGCTTGTCCGGGATAGGAATGACCCTGTGCGCAGCTTTTGTTTTGAGATCATCTACGGGATCTTGCTGATTGTTCAGAAAGGTCATAGCACGCCGGACGGTCAGAGAGTTGCTTTGAATGTCCGACCATTGCAACCCAAGCGCTTCTTCCTTGCGAAGCCCGCAGTACAGACAGAGGGCGCAGAATACGCGGGCGCGTGGTTCTACGACTACACTCATCAGAATATCGACCTCATCGGGAAGCAGAGCCTTTTTCTTTTCCGCTTTAGCGTGAGGGGTGATTTTGATACCCTCAGTAGGATTATCAATAATCAGATGATTCAAACGTGCTTCCTCAAAAAGCTGGCGCATAGTCAGAAGAACTTTACGTTGCAGGCTTTCCGATCTGGATGCAACGCTGGTCATAACCTGTCGGATGTGAACTGGTTTTACGTTTCGGAGTTCCATGTATCCGATCTGTTCCATGATGTGGAGATTATAGCTATCCCGGTACATTTTGATGGTAGCGGCCCGTAAATCGGATTTATAGTTTTTCAACCAAATTTTTGCCCACTCGCCCACCAATGTGTGATCTCCAACTTCAAGCCCGGCGGTATCTTGGTTCATTAGTGCATTTGCAGCGGCATTGACTTCAGCAATCGTTTTGCCGTATACAAATTTCTGTTTTCCGTTGGACAATGTCACCTTGCGTTGATAGCGGCCATCTTTTCTTTTTTTGAGTCTTGCCATAATAAAATAACCTCCTTTGGGTACACTTTGACAATCCTACCCAAAAGAGGTATAATCACAGTGTCGGTTGTGACTGCTCTTTTTGAGTAAGCCAATCTATTTGAACGCTCTCGGTGTTGGTAGCACCGGGGGCGTTTTTTCGTTTTATAAACACTTAAAATCTATGCCTTTGCAATCAGTCCAATAATGTACTGCTTTTTCAACAAATTCTTCTTCAAGGTTGAAATATTCGGCAATCTCCCAATTTTCTGTCATGCCCATCTTGTAGCAATTCAGGATTTCGTTGACAGGGAGATACTTTTCGACAGATGCGGCAAATGCCCGATGCTCTGCCTGTTCTTTGACTTCAAATGGACTATAAGCGCGGTAAAAAGCACCGCTCATGTAATGCCCTGCTTCATGCGCCAGCACAGTGCGTTCCTGTGCGGCGGTCTTGCATTTGCTGCGATCAATGACAAGGAAATTGTCAAAGAACGCGATTGCGAAATTGTTTTTGAGTTTAACATCCACAACGTCTACGTTCAAAGCTTCCAGATCATCATACATACAGCAAACGGCTGTGTTCATGCATTACACACCTGATTTCTTTTTTTTGTTCCGCTCGGCCTTTGCGCGCATAGCGACCATAAGATCGTCAATATCATCGGGGGTAAGATCATCCTTTACATCTCCATAAAAGGCAATCAGTTCATCCTTGACAGCCTGATTCTCATTTTGAGAGTCAGGCTGTTTTTCTTTTGAATCGGCATTCCCTAAGAGGTAATCAACGGAAACACCGTAAAAAGCAGCAATTTCATTCACATAGCGCCGATAGGATTTGTTACGCCCATTCAGCCAGTTTGTGATGACGTTGGGGTGAATCCCAAGATGCTCCGCAAGTTCTTTCTTAGCACCGTGCCGCGGCCCGATGCACTCAATGATTCTTTCTAACAATATATCCATACTACACCGCCTGATTTTGTGCATAAAAGACAAAACCACACAAAACACGCAAAATGCCGTTGACACCAAACAAAATGCGTGGTATAGTATAGCCATACCACACAAAACACACAACAAACAAAACTGCTTTGTGTGATATGGACAGGTGGTTTTGTGATTTGTTTGATTTGCACTATTATCATATCACAAAACCAAACAAAACACAACTATAAATCTATACAAAGAAAGGAGGACGTTCATGGGGGAACTGTATACCTGCAAGGATGTAGCAGAACGGTACGGTGTTCAGATCATTACCGTATGGGAGTGGATTCGTAAGAAGAAGCTCGGTGCAATCAAAATCGGAAAGGAGTACAGGGTCAGCGCTGAAGACATCAAAGCGTTTGAGCGCTCCCGGCGGACGATTTGATTTTGAAGATGCCACATCAACAAGTGGGGGAGGTGAATTTGGTGGACGAAATGGTTGATAGACTGCTTGACATTCTGGCTGATAAATTAACTGAGCGCCTGAGCGCAGGACACAAAGAACTGTACACTGCAAAAGAGCTTGCAGAGCGGTACGGGGTATCATGCGCCACGATTCGCAGCAAGATGGCTGCCGGAGAGTTTGGAGAACTCGTTAGTGTCGGCGAGAGAACGCGGCTTGTGCCGTGGGCAGGAGTGCAGGCTTACGAATCTACACACACAGGAATGAGCACAAAAAGGACTTCGGAAAAGCATAAGGCCGTTTCGCATGGCAATCCGGGTCCGATTTGACAAATAAAAAGGCACCGTCCCGTTGCAGCAGGACGATGCCGAAAGGTGCGATGCGCCGAACCGCTTCAAGGAAAGGCTGCATCATCGTTTTTTAGTGTAACTTATTTCCGGCTGGAAATCAAGTACAAGAGAAAGTTTGTAGCTATGACCCATGAGGAACAGATTTCTTTGTTTGAAGCACTTGCGCTGAATGGCGCATGGAGCAACGCGGCCTGTACCGGATACTGCCTGCTGGCTACTTTGAGAACAGCGAGCTGAAGACCAAGGTCAAGGGTACGTTCAGCATCGACAAGGTTCTCCGCACCAAGATTGAGAACATCCTGCTGAAGATGATCTCTTTCTGGCAGCAGTTCTTCTTCCGTGACCTGATGGAGAACGGCAAACTCCGCAATTTCGGCGTGCCGGTGCCTGATGTGCCGGATTCCAATTCTCAGAGGGATTCCCAGCAGGACACCAAGCAGGAGACCCCGCAGGACGACACCGACGATGAACCGGCCGAGGACTCCGCTGAGGACGATACGGAGGAATAACCGATGGCAAAGGCAACGGCAGTGCGAAATATCCGGGACGACCACCAAAAAGCATTCCTGAAAATCTTCAACAGTTTGTGCGGCCGGTTCAATCGGTGGCAGGTCTGGCAGGACTTCGTGATGGTGACCGCCATTGAGATTTCCAATGCCACCGACAAACAGAATGCTCCAGAGCGCACCAAAACCTATCAGACCATCATTTCCAAGTACAGCGATGCCGAGCAAAATAAATTTGCTGAATTGCTGGCCGAGGTCATCATGGGAATGGAGCAGAACCCCGACCAAGATTTTTTAGGGGAACTGTACATGCTCTGTGAGTTGGGCAACGATGCATCCGGGCAATTCTTCACCCCGTATGACGTTTGTAGGTGCATGGTGGAAATCTCCGGGGGAAGCGACCCGGCGGCAGAGAATGCCGGATTCTTTTCGGTTTCGGACCCGGCCTGCGGTGCGGGCGCACTGCTGATTGCTTTTGCCAACCTGTGCAGGAGAAAAAATATCTGCTACCACGACAAGGTGCTTTTTGTGGCGCAGGATATTGACCTGATTGCAGGACTGATGTGCTACATCCAGCTCAGTTTTTTAGGCTGTGCTGGATATGTAGTCATCGGGAACACCATTACAGAACCAAGCACCGCGTATGATCGCCGTGGGCTGCTCCCGGCGGGGCCGCAAAGCAGGATTTGGTACACACCGTTCTTTTCTACGGACATTTGGTTTCTGCGCCGCCAGTGGGCGCAGATAGAACTTCTGATGAAGCCTGTCTGCCGCCAGACCGAGCAAGCAGAGCCGGAACACAAAAAGGATGATGCTGCACCGCCGTTGTGTGAGACCAAGACCGGGCAGCTCACATTTTTCTGAAACCATGGAGGAAAATAAATCATGGCAGAGATCACGAACATTGCGTGCAGGAGACTGCATCCGCACCCTGACAACCCCCGCAAGGAACTGGGGGATTTGACGGAACTTGCCGCCAGCATCAAAGAGAACGGCATCTTCCAGAACCTGACCGTTATCCCCGGCCACTACCTCAACAGCCGGGAGTACATTGCGAAGTGCGTTGACGAGGGCGGGGATGCCGCAGCAGCAGCGGCAGCATGGACACCCAAGGCTGTGTGGTCCAGCGATGACTACACCATCATCATCGGGCATCGCCGGGCCGCGGCCGCACAACAGGCAGGATTGTTTGAAGTGCCCTGCGTGGTCGTGGAAATGGACGAAAGGGAACAGCTGCAAACCATGATGATTGAGAACATGCAGCGTAGTGACCTGACTACCTATGAGCAGGCGCAGGGCTTCCAGCTGATGCTGGATCTGGGCGATACGGTAGAGCAGGTGGCATCCAAGTCTGGCTTCTCCCAGTCCACCATCCGCCGCAGGGTGAAGCTCCTTTCTCTTGACCGGGATGCGTTCCGCCGGGCAGAACTTCGCGGCGCCACTCTTTCGGACTACGCAGAGCTGGATAAGATTGAGAGCGTTGAGGACAAAAATAAGGCGCTGGAAGCTCTTGGCACTCAGAACTTCCGCCGGGTGATGCAGGAAGTTCTGGAAAATCAGAAGTGGGAACACCGCAAGGCTGAATGGATTGCAGACCTCAAGAAATTTGCAATCGAAGACCCGAATGCTACTTATCAGACCCACGAACACGTTACCGGGTACAGCAAGTGGAACATCACCAAAGATGTTGTTGTGCCGGAAGATGCAGATCATGTCCAGTATTTCTACAAGGTGAGCAGTGGGCAGATTGATTTGTACAAGACCCGTGATGTGGCCGCAGAGGATGCCGAAAAGGCAAAGCGGGATGCCGCCCGCGAGGAAGAACGCATGATTGGGGAAAGCTTCCACAACATCACGGAACTTATGTTCAATCTCCGCCGTGAATTCGTGGTGGATCTGACTCCTACCGATTGCAAAAAGGGCTTCCCGGCTATTGCCCGCTACATGGCCTGTGCCGCAGACGATAATTTTGATTTAGACCTGACGCTGATTGGAAACATCCTCGGTGTGGAGCTGTCGCAGGAATTTGTGGACAGTTCCGGCAAGGACTGGTACAAAATTCTGGATGAAGATGGGGTCTACGGTACAATGCCGGAAAAGGTGCTGCTGGCACTTGCCTATTCTTCGATGGACAGCAGCTATTGCGGTTACTGGAGTAAGGACTGGAATGTTGAGCGCCAGAAATATGTGTACTCTTATCGGGAAAATCCGACACTGGATGCCACCTATGAAATGCTGACGGCGCTGGGGTATGAGATCAGCGACGATGAGCAGGCATTGCGGGACGGCACCCACAAGATTTTCCGGGAGTACGGCCCCGATGAAAAGAAGTGGTCGGATTGTGACTACTGCAAGGCGGCACACCCGAACTGTGATAAGTGCTGCAAAGCCTGTGATGAACCTTGCAATGCCGTTCAGGACTGCAAGAAAAATGAAGAAAGGACTGAAAACGATGAATGAGAAAACTATGGGGGCTATCCCTGTTTCTGCACTGGAGCGTCTGGAGCAGAGCGCTGTGAAGCTGAGCCTGATTACTTTTTGCCTGCGTCACGAGGAACTCAAGGCCGCACCTGATGCGGCGGAGATCCACAGCATCAAATCTGACCTGAGCCGGGCATTGCGGGAGGTCAGCACCAATGCTGCTGCCTGTGCGCTGACCGGCGGCATCCCGGAAAAGGCAAAGGCAAGCACCCCTGCGGGGGCAGAGCCTAAGCGTGTTCAGCGGAAAGAAATCCACAAAGGCACGGCCTACGGTGTCCTGCGCCTGCGCTGCCCGAAATGCGGGGGGTTCCTGCGGGAACCCAGCGCCAGTGTGACCTGCCGTTGCGGCGGGGAAGTTCAGCTGGACAACCTGACACGGTACCCGCGCATCGTCTGCACCGCACCCACGATGCAACAGTTGGACAACGTCCTGTGGGCAGAAATGGCAAAGTGGCTGGACGCAAGCCCGGTGCTTCAAATGATGTTCACATGGACGAAGACCCGCGTGTACATGAACGGCTATGACCGCCGCTGGTTTGCTGTCCCGCGTACCGCCACAAAGCCTGAGTCTCTGCAGGGCTTCCACGAAGACAATATGCTTTTCGTGGTGGACGAAGCATCCGGCGTTGCTGACCCCATCCTTGATGCCATCGGCGGCACTCTGACCGGTGCCAACAACAGGCTTCTCTATTGCGGGAACCCCACAAAGGCGACTGGCGGCTTCGCTGAGAGCTTCCAAGGGGACGGCATGGACTGGTACTGCATGACGGTATCAAGCCGTGACAGCCCCCGCACCAGCAAGGAAAACATAGCTGCCCTCGAAAAGAAGTACGGCAAAAATTCCAATGTGGTGCGCGTCCGTGTAGACGGCCTGCCGCCGGTCGCGGACAGTGATGTGTTCATACCCAGCTACATTGCGGAAAAGGCCACCATGAATGAGCCGCTTCCGCATGACAGCCCGGTGCGACTCTCCATCGGCTGTGACGTTGCCCGTTTTGGTGATGACTGCACCGTCATTGCCCCCAACATAGATGCTGACGTTCAGGAACTGAAAATTCGGAACGGACAGGATCTGTGGGCAACGGCAGAGGACATCATCTTTGAGTATCTTTTCCTGCTGGAGAAGTACCCGCAGTACCCCGGCATGGTCTATGCCATCATTGATGATACCGGTCTGGGCGGCGGCGTGACCGATATTCTGCGCCATGAAAGGGAAGCCAGAGGGCTGAACCAGCTTGAGGTTATCCCGGTGAACTTCGGCGCATCCGTGCCGCAGGAGGATGCAGCCGCCAACTATGCCGACATATCCACATGGATGTGGTCACTGGTTCGTGACATGGCACAGAGCGGGCGGCTGCACCTGCCCAATGATACAGAGCTGATTGCCCAGCTTTCCACGCGAAAGTACGCTTTTGCCGGAACACCGCCGAAGCTGAAGCTGGAGAGCAAGGACATTATGAAGCGGCGCGGCCTGCCCAGCCCTGACCGGGCGGATGCCGTGGCGCTGTCCCTGTATCAGCCCGTCACCTACACATGGGAAATCGGATAGGAGGAAACAACAGAAACATGGCAGTATTTGGATTCGGACGGCGCAATGCCGTTGGGCGGCAGTACAATGGCGGAAACGTCAGCGTTATGCTGCCCCGGTACACTACGCCGCCTGAGCGTAATACGCGGGACTGGCTGGAAATGTTTGGCCGCAACCCGCGTTTGGCGGTTGTGGATCGCATTGCTTCCGACCTGTCCACCTGCGCCGGTAAGCTGTACCGCAAGGATGAAAACGGGGAAGAAGTGGAAATCACGGACCATCCCTTTTTGAATTTCATGGCGCATCCGAACCCCCTCTATGAAATGACTTCGGGTGCGTGCTGGCGGTTGCAGCAGATCTATCTGGAACTCAAGGGCGAGGGCTACTTCGTCTATGAATTTGATGCCCTCGGTCGTCCGGTGGAGCTGTGGCCGCTCCCTACACATTGGGTGCAGCAGACCCCCTAGCCGGTGCGGATCAGGTGGTGGTGCTGTCGGGTGGCATCGTGGCCGAGCAGGGCAGCCCGGCAGAGCTGTACGCCCGGAAGGGACTGTACACCCACATGGTGGATCTGCAGTCGGCAAGCCAGAACTGGACGATCTGAGAATGATGGCGGCTTTTATTTGGAAAAAGTATTGCATTCAGTTAAAAACTGTGGTATATACATTATACGAAACATTGTTTTGAAAGAACGCTCCACCGTTCAATGATGTATAAATAGGAGGTGTCCGCCATGACCGCCGTGATCTACGCCCGTTATTCCAGCGACAATCAGCGTGAAGAATCCATCGAAGGTCAGATTCGTGAATGCACCGCCTATGCCGAAAAGAACGGCATCACCATCGTCAAGCATTACATTGACCGTGCGATCTCTGCCAAGACGGATAACCGCCCGGAGTTCCAGCAGATGATCAAGGACAGCGACAAGAAGCTGTTTGATATCGTTCTGGTCTGGAAGCTGGATCGTTTTGCCCGGAACCGCTATGACAGCGCCCGGTACAAGACTCAGCTGAAGCGGAACGGCGTGAAACTGGTGTCGGCAACGGAAGTCATTTCGGCTGGCCCGGAGGGCATTATTCTGGAATCGGTGCTGGAAGGCTACGCCGAATACTACTCGGCTGACCTGTCTGAAAAGGTCGTGCGCGGCATGACCGAGAACGCTCTCAAGGGCATTTATAATGGTGGCACGATTCCATTCGGTTACATGATCGATGAGACCCGGCATTACCAGCCCGACCCGTTGTTGGCTCCGTATGTGGAGCAGACGTTCCAGAAGTATGCGGACG
>ERZ780203.2436-NODE-2436-length-10194-cov-2.050301_pt1 | contig 10194 bp, 5 predicted proteins | sample MGYA00511168_ERZ780203 | MGnify/ENA primary metagenome ERZ780203 (study PRJEB29588, sample SAMEA2156577) | human gut metagenome | biome: human gut; feature: human-associated habitat; material: faeces | place: Denmark | collected 2008/2010 ...
CCCCGCCTCTTCCACTTCCAGGCTCGGCTTGAAATTCTTTAATTCTTCTTCAAAATTGATCACTGTTATCACCTCTGTCATCAATATAAAAACACCACTATATTATTCACTTTCTCATTATAATATAGTGGTGCTAATAATCAAGCTATTTTTGACGCAGAAACTTCTGCTATTCGACACCGGCGCTGCACGGTCTTGTTCCGATCTTGTCCGGTAATTTGTAAAATTCCACTCCGGTTGCCATATTTTTCAAGGCAAGCTTCAACTCGTCCATATTGATGACCACACCGGGATAAATCTCCTGGAGCACCGAGACACAAGCCCCTTTTGAACTCTCTGCAAGAATACGGAGCTTCCGCACTTCCTCCTCGTCGCTGGCAAGCATTGCAGAATCCTTGATCTTAATCCGAAGCAGCGACGTCCGGCGCGGATCGTTCGTGTAGCTGACGCCACGCTCCTTGGAGAGAATCTCGAACTTCTCCAATCCTTCCTCGATCTTCGCCAGTTCCTCCCTCGTCATCTCGATCTTCTTCTCCATGACACGCAGGCGGCTGTACACATCAATTCCGGCACCGACAAAGATCTCGGTGCGCTTCTCGGCATCATTGCCAAGCGAGGTTGCAATCAGTCCGCGGATCGCCTGTACCTTACCGCCGATAATACTGCCCTTTCTTCCGGTCAGACGTATCTGCCCATGGCAGATCACCGAACAATCCATCAGCACATCCGCCTGCAGATCACCCTCACACAGAATGTTCGTGAACTCAAAAAACTTCGCAGTAATCGCGCCCTTCGTCTTCACAGACGCCTTGTTGCCGCCGAGCATACCGCCTCTTAGGATGATGTCCTTGCCGGCTTCCAGCATGCACGCTTCGGCGACACCGTCGATCGTGATTGATCCGGTTGCCCGGATGTTGACGCCGCTCTCCACATTCCCGTGAATGACAATATCTCCGCGGAAGTCGATATTACCCTCTGCCAGCTCTGCATTCCCCGAGACTTCATGTACCGGAAGAACCACAATCCGGTCATTCTGCATCTCGATCTTACCGTCCATGGAAGCCGTATAAGTCACCTCATCGTCCATACGATCGAAACCTTTGCCCTTTAACGGCATCTGTTCTCTTCCGTGCTTGGCAGGCACCAGCCTGCCCTTGACCGACATTCCATCCTCGCCAGACACAGCAGGGTGATACACGGCAATCACCTGACCGGCAGTCACAGACTCGATCGAATGTACCGACCAGTAATCCACAGAACCGTCCGGCAGAAGCTTCGGCTTGCCGTCAAAGTTCGTGTCGAACTTGTATTCGTAGTAACCGTCCGTTCCATCCACCGGCTTCTTCCCCTGCGCGACCAGAAGCTCTGCATTGTATGTATGCCCCTCCAGCATATCGGAAATCCGCTGCTCATCTATGCCTGTGGTGATTCCTCTCGCTGCCATCTCCTGCCGGATCTGGGAGTCCGTATACCCTGTTCCCTGTTCCGGCTCCGGGAGCAGCATATAGGCCTCCATCTCATCAAATGTTATGCGTATAATAGGTTTCTGTTGTGTAAGTTCCGCCATAGTCTGCCGCTCCCCAATCTGTGTAAATCCCACCTGCTACTGTCAATCCATCTACATTCTATCATACTAGTCCGATGGTACTTTTTCAAGTACATCTTTTTGCGTTTCCGGTACAATACGCAGGGTTTCTCTAACTCTTTTCTAGCGGTTCATCTGTGCGAGCCGTTCCTCGACCTGTGCCATCATCTGCTCGTACCCTGCGAGTTTCTCTTTTTCCTCCTGAACCTTTGCCTCCGGAGCCTTGCTTAAGAATTTTTCATTGGAAAGCATTCCTCTGGAACGGGCGAGTTCTTTGGTCAGACGCTCTTTTTCTTTTAAGAGGCGTTCCTTCTCCTTCTCAAAATCGACCAGATCCTCAAGCGGCAGATACAGTGTTGCTCCCGGAATTACGACAGATACCGCATCGTCCTCGATTCCGTTCTTGTCTGCCTGTACACTCACATCGCTTGCGCCTGCCAGATTCTGATATGCCTCTCTTGTCTTCTCAAATGTCTCACGCAGTGCGGCATCGTCTGCCACAATGAAAATCTTTGCTTTTCTTGAAGGCGGCACATCCATCTCCGTACGCACGTTGCGGACACCTTTTACCAGATCCTTGCAGTGCTCTAACATCTCTTCCTCTGCCGGGAAATTCCAGTCTGCGCGGTACTCCGGCCATTTTGCCAGCATGATCGTCTCCTCTTTGGGATGCAGTGTGCAGAAAATCTCCTCCGTGATAAACGGCATAAACGGATGCAGCAGCTTTAACGCCTCTGTGAGCACCGTCTTTAATGTCCAGAACGCCGCATTTGCTGAAACCGGATCCTGCTCTTTGTTGTAGGTGCGCGTCTTGGTAATCTCAATGTACCAGTCACAGAACTCATCCCAGATGAAGTCGTAAACCTTCTGCACTGCGATTCCCATCTCGTACTTGTCCATGTTCTCGGTCACGTCCTTGGCAAGTGTATTCACCTTTGAGAGAATCCACTTGTCCGCCGGCTGTAACTCATCCGCAGACGGCTCGGTTATCGCAGCCCCCTCTAGATTCATCATGATAAAACGGGATGCATTCCAAACTTTGTTTGCAAAGTTTCTGGATGACTCGACTCTCTCCCAGTAGAAACGCATGTCGTTGCCCGGCGCATTTCCGGTAATTAACGTCAGACGGAGCGCATCTGCACCGTACTTGTCGATGACCTCAAGCGGATCGATACCATTGCCGAGCGATTTGCTCATCTTGCGTCCCTGGGAATCGCGCACCAGTCCGTGGAACAGTACCGTGTGGAACGGCGCTTTTCCCATCTGCTCGTAACCCGAGAAGATCATGCGGATGACCCAGAAGAAAATAATGTCGTAACCTGTTACCAGCACATCGGTCGGGAAGAAGTAGTCCAGATCCTCGGTCTTCTTGGGCCAGCCCAGTGTCGAGAACGGCCACAGTGCGGAGGAGAACCAGGTGTCGAGCGTATCCGGATCCTGCTCCATGTGGCCACATCCGCACTTCGGGCACTTCTGGGGCGCACTCTTTGCCACAACCATCTCACCACAGTCCGGACAGTAGTAAGCCGGAATGCGGTGTCCCCACCAGAGCTGTCTGGAGATGCACCAGTCGCGGATGTTGTCCGTCCAGTTAAAATAGGTCTTCTCCATGCGCTTCGGCAGCAGCTGGATATCTCCGTTCTTCACTGCCTCCACTGCCGGTTTGATCAGCTCATCCATCTTTACAAACCACTGCTGCTTCACCATCGGCTCTACCGTCGTACCGCAGCGGTCGTGTGTTCCTACATTATGAGAGTGCGGCTCCACCTTTACCAGAAGTCCCTGCTCCTTCAAGTCGTCCACCAGTGCCTTTCTGCACTCGTAGCGGTCCATCCCCTCGTATTTTCCTGCGAAATGGTTCATCGTCGCATCGTCGTTAATGACGGTGATCTCCTCTAAGTTGTGGCGCTTTCCAACCTCAAAGTCGTTCGGGTCATGTGCCGGTGTGATCTTTACGCAGCCGGTTCCGAACTCCTTGTCGACATATGGGTCTGCGATGACCGGAATCTCACGGTCTGTCATCGGAAGTTTTAACATTTTTCCAACGATGTCCTTGTAGCGCTCATCGTCCGGATTGACAGCGACTGCGGTATCACCGAACAGCGTCTCCGGTCTGGTTGTTGCGATCTCAACGAATCTGCCTTCCTCGCCGACTACCGGATAGTTGATGTGCCAGAAAAATCCGTCCTGCTCCTCATGCTCTACCTCGGCATCGGAAATGGAGGTCTTGCAGACCGGGCACCAGTTGACAATGCGGGAGCCCTTGTAGATCAGTCCTTTTTCATATAACTTCACAAATACCTCAAGCACTGCGTCAGAGCAGCCCTTGTCCATGGTAAAACGCTCTCTCTGCCAGTCTGCGGAGGAACCCATCTTCTTTAACTGGTTGATGATGCGGCTGCCGTACTCGTCCTTCCCCTCATAGCATTTCTCGAGAAACCCTTCGCGTCCCAGATCGTGCTTGTCAATTCCCTGCTTTTTCAGGTTCTCAATAACCTTTACCTCAGTCGCAATGGAGGCGTGGTCGGTTCCCGGCTGCCACAGTGCATTGTACCCCTGCATTCTCTTGTAACGGATCAAAATATCCTGCATGGTGTTGTCGAGCGCATGTCCCATATGAAGCTGTCCGGTAATATTTGGCGGCGGCATCACGATGGTAAACGGTTTCTTGCTGCGGTCAACTTCCGCATGGAAATAGCCGTTGTCCTCCCATTTTTTGTAAAGTCTTCCCTCGATCCCCTTCGGATCATATGTCTTGGCAAGTTCTTTGCTGCAATTCTGGCACATTGTCTTCTCTCCTTTTCTTTCCTAATTACATAAAAACGCCCTTTGTATCCGTAAGGATACAAAGGGCGACTTATCGCGGTACCACCTTTGTTCACCAGCTGTATACAGCCGGTCTTCGCTCCGGTCAGATGCTCTCTAACCAGCGGTTCGTTAACGGGAACCGGGCGTGAACACTTGCTGCCGTACATCTTCTGTACCGCTTTCTGGGTGTTCCGGTTCAAAAGCTACCTTCCACGCATCTCCTTCCAAGAAACCTTGCAGCCGATGGGTCTCTCTCTCTGCGGCGAGTCTGCATGTACTCCTCTTTCTCTCTACCTTTTACATACTGTTAATGATACGTGCAGCGTCCCGTTTTGTCAAGAAATTTTTAGTTCAGACTCTTCACCAGCGCCTCATAGACAAAGCGCTTCGCCTCTTCCCTGCTTACCGCCATCTTCTCTCCTTTTTCCAGATCGACCAGGTATCCTGCAAACGCTGTCATCTGTGCCACGAACGCCAGCTTCTGCAAGTACGGATTCGTCTTCCCGATCGTGCCTTCCGACACGCCCTGGCACATCAGGGACTCCACAATCCTATCCGCCAGATGGCAGCCCAGAGCCTGCTGCCTCTTTTCACATTCCCTGCGCATGGACTCAGAGACCTCATACGAACCAGTTCCGATCCGTACCAGAAGACAGAACGCCTGTCGCTTCGCGAACACCTCTTCCATATAAGTAAGAATCTGTACAAATTTTCCTGCAAAATCTCCCTCACCTTTGGTGATTTCCAGTACGTGCGCAAGCCGCATCTCCACATCGTAGAGGACCGCATTCGCAATGATCTCCTTGGAGGAAAAATACTCGTACGCTGTTCCTTTGCCGATCCCCGCCTGCGCCGTGATGTCCGACATCTTCATGCGGTTGATATCCCAGCCATCGGTTACCATGGCAAGCACCGCCTCGTACAACAGCCGCACTTTCTCCGGCAGTGCCCCGTTTTCATATCTCCCATTCATTATAATTCTTCCTCCACCATATTTTTCTCCCTGTTGAACGCGTCATAGATACACGGAACCACAAACAGAGTCAGAAGCGTACCGTAAATCAGGCCTCCCTCGGTCACAATCGGCTGCATCATTTCCGAACCGTCACCGAGTCCGAGCGCCATCGTGGACATCGACAGGATCGTCGTGAGCGCTGTCATTAAGATCGGGCGCAGACGCGTCTTTGCTGAATTTAAGATCGCCTCTTTTTTCGTCATGCCGCCCCTGCGGAGCTGGTTGATGTAATCCACCATAACGATACCGTTGTTGACGATAATTCCTGCAAGCATGACGAATCCGATCATTGCGACAACACTGATCTCATTTCCGGTGAAAAACAGGGCAAACAGACCTCCGGTAAACGCCAGCGGAATCGTGAACATGATGATGAACGGAGACAGGAATGACTGGAACTGTGCCACCATGATCAGATAGATAAATACGACCGCCAGAATCAGCATCAGGTACAACTGCTGCATGGCATCTGCTATCATCTCATCCTCACCCGTCATCTCAATTGAATATCCTTCCGGCAGATCTATTTTATTCAGTTCTTTCATCAGTGCGTTTGCGACAAGCGTGACGTTGTGTGTGTCATCCACACCTGCTGTGACGCTGATATAGCGCGTCTGGGAATCCCTGGACACTGCGTTTAAGCTGCTGCCAGCCTCAAACGTCGCAATCTCGGTAAGTGGAATCTCCTTTACCGTATCCCCGGTATCCCCGGTATCTTCTGTGTCTTCGATATCCTTGGCATCCCCTGTATCCTTGGTATCCTCCGACAGTTTTTCGTCCGTCTCTTTCTCCTCATCGCTACCTGTGCCGCTTAGCTGCGCCATCTTATCCTCGTAGGAAAACGTGAGGTTCTTAATATCGTCGAGCGTCACATTCGCCTGCTCCTCGCTCCTTACATACACCTCGTAATCCTGCACGCCGGCAGAGATCGTCGTCACTGAGGTCTGGGACGCCAATTTTGCATAGACCAGCTGGAATACCTGTGCCGTTGTCATGCCGTATTCCGCCGCCTTTTCCTTGTCGACATGAATCGTGTAGGACTGCGTCGTATTATCCAGCCCGTCATCCACATCCACCGTTCCTTCCTGTGCTTCCACCACACCGGCCACTTTCCCTGCCAGTTCCTGGAGGGTGCCAAGGTCACTTCCCTTGATCTGCACCGTAATACCGCTTCCGAGGAAGGAACTCATATCCGACGCCGAATTGTCCGTGTCAACCTGACAGTCCATATCTTTGGTCAGCTCCGCAATCTGCGCCGTGATCTCTCCCGCCGTGACGGAGGAATTCTCATCCAGAAGCAGATACATCGTCACACTGTCACTGCTGCCGCCCATGGACATCAGGGCGCTGTCTCCTCCGGCGATCGCTCCGATCGTCTCCACGCCGTCAATGCCCGCAATTTTCTCTGTCACCTCATCTGCGCGCTCACATAGCTCCTCAAACGTCAGTTTTTCGTCGTCTTTCGCCGCCACAGTCACGGTCAACTGATCGGTTTCCATATTCATATCCATGAAGGAAAATCCTCTGGAATACGCGGCAAGCGCACTCGTCACAAGCAGGACAGTCACACCGATGAACACGACCGGTTTGAACCTGAGTGCCAGTTCCAAAAGCTTCGCATATCCCTGCTGCACTTTTTCAAAGAAGGCGTGCCGCACCTCTTTGGGATTTTTAAGTAGTCCCGCCGCCATCATCGGCACGAACGTCAGCGCCACGATGAGGCTGGCTGTCAGCGTAAATGTAATTGTGAGTGCGATGTCCACAAACAGCTGCCTCGTGATTCCCTCTGTGAACACAATCGGAACGAACACACACACCGTCGTTAAGGTCGATGCAATAATGGCTCCGGTCACGCCGCCGGCTCCCTCAACCGCCGCCTTTTTGATGGAATATCCCGCGCTCCGCAGGCGATAGATGTTCTCAATGACCACGATAGAGTTATCCACAAGCATACCGATGCCAAGCGCCAGTCCCGACAACGAGATAATGTTTAAGGAAATATTGGAAAAATACATCAACACCACCGCAAAAATAACACTGAGCGGGATGGAGCATGCAATCACGAGCGTCGGCCGGATGTCTTTTAAAAACAGAATCAGCACGATGACGGACAGCAGCGCGCCCACGATCATATTTTCCAATACCGACTGCACAATGATATCGATATAAATTCCCTGATTCATCAAGATCGCCGTGTGAAGTGCGGGATTATCTGCCTCCATCGCCTTTAATTTCTGCTGGATCCGCTTTGTCACATCCCCGGTCGAGTACCCGGTCTGTTTTTCAATGGAAAGCATGATTGCGGGGTTTCCGTTTACCTTGGAATAAGACTCACCGGCGTTGTTCCCCAGTTCCACTGCCGCCACATCGCTAAGGCAGACCGGCCCGATTCCGTCCAGACCAAGATCAATCAAAACCACCTGCTTTAATTCGTCCACGGAATCCAGCTTATCGCCCACACGCACCATGTAGCGGTTCTCGCCTTCCCCGACATAGCCTGCCGGCATGGAAAAATTCTGTGCCGCGAGCAGGTTACCGAGCATGTCGACCGTGAGAATCTGATCCAGATCCGCAGATTCTTTTGCGCTATCCTTTGCCGCATCCAGCTGGCTCTGTCCCTGCGCCAGCTGATTCTTTGCATCGGCAAGCTGCGCTGCCGCCTCGCTCAACTGCAGGATTCCTTCAATCTGGCTTTTTGTCAGTTTTTCCGAGGCTTCATCTAACTGCAGCTTTCCGGCGTCCACCTGTTTTTGCGCCTCCTGCATGGTCGCAATTCCCGTATTGATCTCGGCAAGCTTCTGCGTCATATCTGCGATTGCATAGGGCAGATCATCGAGTGTCTGTACTTTGATGCCAAGGCTCTCCAGCTGCTGTCCCCATGCGGCGATCGATTCATTGATTGTTGCAAGCTGTGCATTTGCCTGCTGCTCGATCTGTGCGCTGCCTGCCGCAATCGCCTCCTGCTGTTCCGGTGTCAGCATATTCTTCAGCGCTTCCAGCTGCTGTCTGGCTGCAATTCCATCATTATAAAGCTGCTGCAGTGCCGGAATTGCCTTCTCCATGATCTTTTTTGCCTCAGTCATCATGGTCATATTCGTCTTTAATTCTGATGCGCCGACATACGCCTGAATCTTTCCATTTTCAATCTGATTGGCTGCGGCACTGACCTGGTTTGCCAGTTCGCTCTTGCCACTCTCCAGCTTTTTCTCGCCATTTTCCAGCTCTGCGGATGCATCATCCAGTTCCTTCTGCGCATCTGCAAACTGTTCCTCGATCTTTTCCTTAATCTTCTCATTCAGCGCATCGATTTTCTCCTGATCCATGGTCACCTGCACGGATTCCTCGAGCACGCCGGTAGCACTTACCGAAGCCACACCCTCCACGCTCTCGAGCGCCGGTGAAAATTCATTTTCCACATAGGAGGACACCTCTGACTCATCCGTGCCTTCCACGTCCGCCGACGCCACCATGACCGGCATCATATCCGGATCAATCTGCATAATCATCGGTTTTCCGACGCTGTCCGAGAAGCTTCCCTCCAGCTGGTCCAGCTTCTGCTGGATCTCAATCAGAATGGAATCCATGTTGGCGCTCTGCTCGTATTCCAGAATAACCATGGAATAGTTGTCGTACGATACGGAGCTCACGTTTTTGATGCTGGATGTCGTCGCCATGGAGGCTTCAACCGGTGCCGTCACATCCGTCTCAACCTCCTCCGGGCTCGCGCCCACATCCGTTGTAATTACCAGCGCATAGGGCAGGTTCATATCCGGCAGCAGATCAGTCGTCATTCTGGTAAATGACACCACGCCCAGAACGATCACCAGGATTACACCCACAATGACAGTGTACGGTCTTTTTACACTAAATTTTGAAATCACATCTGTATCCTCTCTTTGACTTTGTATTCCGTCCGACCAGTCGGTCGGTTTTTGACATTTTTTATGCTGCGCGAGAATCTTTCGATTCTCCGCAGCATATCTGCGTTTGTCTATTCTGCTGTCTTACGATGCTTATTCTTCCTCATCGTCGTCATCCTCATCGTGATGATGGCCGCAATTGCCGCCGCTGTTCCGGCTACCGAAGAAGCCACCACAACCACGACCACAATTACAACCAGCAGCAATAAGATCCCCATAAAGATCAAAAAACCCGTCTCTGTCATTCTCCTTCTCCTCGTCTTTCTGTCAGCAGATGCCGCACATCCCGCCGCACCTCTTCCGGCATAATCTCACTCCTGATGCAAGTATAGCATATTTACACCCGCATGAAAAGTCCTTTATCCGGCCTGTTTTGTGAAGAACTTCTGTGTGAATTCCGCCCTGCTGCAAGGTTTTCCGAACAGAAACCCCTGTATATAATCCGGCTCTGTCTGTTTTGCCTTTGTAAGTTCGCCCTCTGTCTCGATTCCCTCAACGCATACGTGAAGCCCCAGGCTGTGGGACATCTCCACGATATGATTTAAAAGCCGGTACTCATATTCACGGTTCAGCGCTTTTAATGTGAACGACCGGTCAATCTTAATATATGCAGGCTTTAAATCGCTTAAACAACGCAGGTTGGAATATCCTGTGCCAAAATCATCCAATGCCAGCAATACACCGTATTCTTTGAGTCCGTTCCAGACTTTGTCAAAGCGCTCATTCTCCTCCAGATAACCGCTCTCTGTCAGCTCGATGCAGACACTCGACGGCTTGACTCCGAACTCATCAACAATCCTGCGCACATCCGTGAGAACACGGCTCTTTAACACCTGCACATAGGACAGGTTAACATTCACCTTGAA
>ERZ780203.2437-NODE-2437-length-10193-cov-3.665417_pt1 | contig 10193 bp, 14 predicted proteins | sample MGYA00511168_ERZ780203 | MGnify/ENA primary metagenome ERZ780203 (study PRJEB29588, sample SAMEA2156577) | human gut metagenome | biome: human gut; feature: human-associated habitat; material: faeces | place: Denmark | collected 2008/2010 ...
GGCCGAGGTGGCCAACGCTGCCGCTGCCGTGGCCGCCGGGAAGCTGATCCTGATCCACGATGGGCGCAAGGTGAAGCTGGGCCGGGCGGTGAACAGTCTGACCACGGTTCCCCCAGATCAGAGCGAGGCCCTGAAGAAAATCAAGATCGTGGACGCGGTGGACCTGATCCGCCGGGAGTCCAAGATCCTGATCGAGGACCAGTATGTTGGCCAGGGCAACAGCTACGACAACAAGCTGGTGCTGCTGGCGGCCTTCCAGGACTTCCTGACCACCCTGGAGAAAGAAGGCGTCCTACAGGAGGGCAGCGGCTATGCCGAGCTGAATCTGGAGAAGCAGCGGGCCTGGCTGAAGGAGCAGGGCGTGGACGTGACCGATATGACGGACCAGGACATCCTGAAGGCCGATACCGGCTCCTTCCTGTGGATCAAGCTGGGCGGCACGATCCTGGACGGCATGGAGGACTTTGACCTTGAGTTTTACATGGGCGGCAACACCGTGACAGGAGGTATGGCGGCATGAGTTCCATTGACAGCGCAAAGAGAGTGATGTCGGGGACCTTCGGGGAACTGTGGTGGGACGGCGAGCTGATCGCCGAGTGCTACAAGTTTACCGCGAAGTACACCCAGAGCAAGGAGGCGGTCAACCTGGCCCGGGAGCTGATTGAGGACTCCAAGGTGATGAGCACCAAGGGCACCGGCTCCATGGGGATCTACAAGGTCTACAGCCGCTTCAAGGAGTACGCCGATCAGGTGCAGGCCGGCAAGGACCCCCGCGGCACCTTTGTCAGCAAGCTGGATGATCCGGACGCCTACGGCGCCGAGCGGGTGGCGCTGTACAATGTGTCCCTGGACGAGGTGCCCCTGGTCAACTGGGAGCGCAAGACCATTCAGAAGGACGAGGTCCCCTTCACGTTCACCCGGCACAAGTACATGGAGACCGCGTAAGAGAGGAGTATCGATATGAGTCAGTTTTTAGATCTGCTGCTGAAGGCGGATCTGCCGAATATGCAGAAGAGCCTGCCGGAGGGGACTTTTGAGGTGCCCAGGCTGAGTGAGGCGGCTGGCACCCCGGTGCGATTTGCGCTGAAAGGGCTCCCCTATGGACGTGTAGCGGAGCTGAGAGAGGTAGAGACCGACAGCCAGGTGCATATCCTGCTGGCTGGCTGCCCAGAACTGAAGGACCCGGCACTTCAGGAGAAGTTTGACGCCGCCACCCCGGCGGAGGCGGTGAAGGCCCTGCTCCTGCCCGGAGAGATCGATGATCTGAGCCGCGAGGTGGAGAAGCTGTGCGGCTACCGCCGGAGGACCATTCAAGAAGTAAAAAACGCCTGAGGGAGGGCAGCGACCCGGAGCTGGAGCTGATCTACTATCTGTTTCATGTACACCATTGGACGCCGGAGCAGTTCAGCACCATGAGTCGAGGGGCCCAGGACCTGGTCTGGGGGCTGGCCTCCTATGAGTCGGGCAATCATTAAAAAACGCCGCCCCCAAACTCGGGGGCGGCGTGAGGCCTGGCACACTGATCATTCCGAAGACTTTGCGGAAAGACGATAGGAAAGGGTCAGCAGGCAGGCAGAAATGAAAACCAGGAGGAGCTTGAACAGGCTGATCCCGAACAACAGCAGAAACACAGAGGAGAGCACGAGGGCCCAGCCGCCAAACTTCAGCATACAGCAGACGCCGGGATTGACCGGTGGACGTTGTTTCATACGAGCTCCCTCCTTCCACACCCGCATTCTATCAAAAAACCGTGTCCATGTCAACGAGGAGGTGCGATGATGCCAGAGGCGTCCCTTGTCATTAAAGCAGAAGACAGATATTCCGAAGCAGTCCGAAAGATGGCGCAGACCACAAAAACATTCAACAAGGACGTTGACGCGCTGGAGGAGCAGCTGCACCAGCTGAGTACACAGAAGGTTTCTCTGAAGGTGGACCTGGACAAAGCCCAGAAAGCGCTGAAGGATGCCCAAAAACAGTTCGCCGCCACCGGAGATGAGGCGGACGGGCTGAAAATGCAGCTTCAGCAGGCCAACTATGACAACATCAGGAGAAATTTTGACCTGGTGACCCGTGCGGCCCGGGATACCCAGCGGCAGCTGGACAAGACGGGAACGGCGGGCAAAAACGCCGGCACCGCAGTTCAGTCTGGCGTGAGTGCTATGGTGGGCGCACTGGCCACCAGCGGAATCGGGAATATGGTCGGCCAGCTGCTTGAGGAGAGCGCCGGGATCGCGGCCACCAGCCTGCTGGGAAGCGGAGGCGGAACGGTCGTGTCAAACGCACTGTCTTCCGCCGCCAGCGGCGCGGCTATCGGAACCATGATCGCGCCGGGGGTTGGGACCGCCATAGGTGCGCTGGCCGGCGGCGCGGTCGGAGTGCTGACCGGGGCCAGCCAGGTGGAAGAAAACCGAGACGAGAGCTTCAAGAGCTATGTCCAGGAGAGCGTGGAGGGCCAGCTGAGCGAGATGGACAGCATCCGCGCCTCCGGCTCGTCCACGGCGGGGCAGCGGGAGCAGGATCAGATCGCCTTTGCCCAGCGCTTCGGCAGTGAGGAGGCCGCACAGTCCTACCTGGGACAGGTGAGGGCTATGGCGGTCAACACCAACTACACCTACGACGAGATCACCGGGTATTCCAAGAGCCTGCTGAACAGCTACAGCGCGGAGGAAACGCTGGGCGTACTCCAAAAGCTCAGCGACGCCACGGCAGGGCTGAATCTGGACAGCAGCGGGGTGTCCATGTTCATTGCGGGCCTGTCCCGCATGAGGACCACCAACAAGGTGACCCAGGAGTATCTGAACTACTTCAGCGAGCGGGGACTGGACGTTTACGACGCCCTGGCCCGGGGGACCGGTGCAGACAAGAGCCAGATCGCCGGCATGGTGACGGACGGGGACATTGGAGGTACTGAGGCTGCCCAGTACATTCTGGACTATATCCAGGAGGAGTTTGGGGGACTGAGCGAGAAGCTGGCCTCCACTTATGACGCTATGGTGGACAACCTGGGGGATGCTGAGGCCAACCTGAACGCCCGGATGGGCGAGGGGTACAACGAGGCCCGGAAGTCGGGCATCCAGGCCCAGATGGACTGGCTGGAGAGCGACCAGCTGGGAGAGGCGTATGAGGCTATCGGGGCCTGGAAGGCAGAAATGGAGAATGCCAAGGAGCAGTATATCCGGGACGCTGTGAACGAGGCTATGGACTCAGAGGACTATCAGACCGCCCAGGCGGAGGGGGACGCCGCCGAGATGGGCCGGATCATCATGCAGGCCAAGATCCAGGGCATGAACGAGTACAACGCCAACGAGGGCAAGGATGAGGTGCTGGCCCAGGAGCTGGCCCTGATTGAAGGAGTCAGGTCGGACACTTCAGTGAATGACGGCTACTGGGACGCGGGCTATACCCTGGGACAGGAATTTTCCAAGGGTCGTTTGGCCGGAATGCGGGGAAATACGGGCGCCGGATCGGGACGCTATGACGCCAGAATGGACCCCAGCTCCTCGGAGTATGACCCGGCATATGCCTTCACAGGCTATGCCACGGGCTTGGAACGGGTGCCCTACAACAACTTCCCTGCCCTGCTCCATGAGGGAGAGCGGGTGCTGACGGCCCGCGAGGCCCGGAACTATGCCAGAGGCGGCGGTTCCGGCGGCATCCAGATCACCATGAACGGCACCGTGATCCGGGAGGAGGCCGACATCGACCGGGTAGCCCAGCGCCTTCTGAATAAGATCCTGGCGGCAAAGACGGCGGGGGTGTATGGAGAATGAGCCTGAATTTTTCCTTTTTGGCGGACGGCGAGGAGCTGATGCTCCCTGTGCCTCCCCTGCCCTTTGGCTGGGGCGTGGCCCAGAACGTCCGTGAGGTGACGGTAAACGGCACCGGGACCGTCTACCTGCCCGGTGACCCGGCGGCCTTTTCCGGCCCGCTGGAGGCCCTGCTGCCGGCCCGGGAATATCCTTTCAACGCCCCGGGAGCGGTGCTGGACCCCTATTATTACATCCAGAAGCTGTCCAAGTGGGTGACCGGCAAGAAGATCGTCCGGTATGTGGTGCCCGGCGTGGTCAATGAGCGGGTGGTCATTGAAGAGATCTCCTATGAGGAACGGGACGGCACCGGAGACGTCTACGCGAAGATCTACCTGAAGGCATCCCCGCCCCTGGAGGCTGTGACCACCGAGAGCAGCGCCGGGACGGACAGCGGCGGCCGGAGTGAGCCGGAGACGGACCAGGGCCTGCAGACCTACACGGTGGTGACGGGGGACTGCCTGTCGGTGATCTGCCGGCGTTTTTACGGCAATGGCACCGCCAAATACTACAATGCCCTGGCTGCCTACAACGGCATCAAGAATCCGCACCTGATCCATCCGGGGACCGTGCTGACCATCCCCCCGAAGGCGCAGCTGGGGGTGAGCTGACATGATCCTGAAGCTGACCCACGGGAAGACCACAGTGGAGAACGCCTGGGGGCTGGTGGGGAGTGTGACCTGGAGCGGAGACAAGCAGCGGGCGGCCAGGACGCTGACCTTTGAGCTGGCCGCCAGTCAGGAGGACCCCAACCTGCCGGCGGTGGAGTGTCCGGCGGGGACCATCGCCAGCCTGTGGGGAGATGACGGGGCCCCGCTGTTCCAGGGCCAGGTGGTGCGCCGGTCCCTGTCTGACGCGGAGGCGTCCATCCCAGTGACCGTCCATGACCGTGGGATGTTCCTGGCCAACAATGACGGTACTGAGAAGATCCGCGACGAGACCCCGGAGACGGCGGTGCGGCGGATCTGCCAGAAGTACGGCATCCCGGTGGGCAGTCTGGCCTCCACCGGGGTGAAGGTCCGGAGGAAGTTTACAAAAACCTCGCTTTGGAACATCGTGGTGACACTTTACACCCTGGCCTCCCGGCAGACGGGCAAACAGTACATGGTCCGGTTTGAGTGGGACAAGCTGGTGGTGTCTGTACGGAGCGAGGCGGCGGAGAATCTGGTCATCCGGCCCAAGTCCAACCTGCTCAGCTCCGAAACCACGGAATCCATTGAGAACATGAGAAACAGTGTGGGGATCTATGACCGGGACGGCAATCGGCTAGCCACCGTCCGGGACGAGGAGGCGGTACGCCTCTACGGACTGATGGAGACCCACATCACCCAGCAGGACGGCGAGGACGCCCAGGCAGAGGCCCGCCAGGTGCTGGAGGAAAAGGGCCTGAGCCGGACCATCACCGTCAGCTGTATCGGGGACACGCGGCTGACCACTGGGAAAACCGTAGTGGTGCGGCAGCCGGCCACCGGGCTGTCCGGCGTGTTCTGGATCGAGAGCGACCAGCACAGCTGGAGCGGCGGCAGTTACATGACCACACTGGAGCTGGAGCTGAGAAACATGATGTATCAGTCTGAGTCTGGGGGTGATCTGGAATGAGCGGACAAGGAGATCCCTATGCCGGCTTCCTGCTGGAGATGCGGGACCAGGCCCGCCAGATCCTGCCCCCAGGCTGGGTCCTGGGGACGGTGGTGGACGTGGGCGATGGCCGGCTGAAGATCCGGGCGGCGGACGGCCAGGAGCTGGACGAGGAGGACCTGTGGGTAGATCCACGGCTTCTGGGCGGCCACGAAGGTCCATTTCAGGTCGAGCTGTCCTCAGTGGAGGACACAAAGGCCACGCTGGACATCGGCGGGGCTTATGTGCGGACCTATATACCGATAGGAAACAGTGCTATAACGTCCATCCCCCTGTGGGAGCTGCCGGGCGTTCTCTCCGGCAAGGTGACGATGAAGGTGACCAGCGACCGGCTGAAGGTGGGAGACAGGGTGGCCATGCTGCCCACCGCCGACGGCCAATCCTACTATGTGTTGACAAAGGTGGTGAGACCCGGTGACATTGTTCCCTCTGATTGAGGCTCCTGCGGAGGAGGCCGGCCAGTCCTCGGCGGTCCTGCCGCTGTACCGGGAGATCGCCTGGGACTTTGAGCAGGACCGGCCCATCTGGAAGAACGGCGCCCCCCAGTGGGTCACCGGGGCCCAGGCGGTGGCCACGTGGGTGTGGAACACCCTGCACTACGTCCGGGCGTCCCTGGACCTGTTCAGCTGGAGTTGGGGCAATGAGCTCCAAGCACTGACCGGCCGCCCCTTCTCCCAGGCGGTGAAGGAGTCGGAGGCGGCCCGCTATATCCGGGACTGCCTGGTGGTCAACCCTTATATCACAGATGTGCAGCAGGTGTCGGTGGGCTTTTCCGGCTCCACCCTGTCCATCCGCTGTGCGGTACAAACCATCTATGGGGAGGTGAGTGTGGATGTCCCTGAAATTTGATGAACTGTCTCAGGAGGTCACACCTGAGAGTATCAAGGCGGAAATGGTCCAGCGGCTGAAGGAAAAAGGGCTGGATGTGGACACCCGGGAGGGGTCCTACACCGATCTGCTGTTTTCTGAGGCCGCCTACCAGATCTACAAGGGGCTGAGCTACCACCCGACTCTGCTGGCCGCGGCAGTGCCCAGCGAGGAGTCCGGCCCATACCTGGACAAGTTCGGCGGGATGTTCGGCCTGAGCCGGACGCCGGCGGCCACAGCCCATGTGCTGCTGACCTTCAGCGGCGAAGATGGGGCGGAGATCCCCCAGGGGACGGTGGCCGTGTCCAACGGCGGGCTGCGCTTCACCACCATTCAAAAGGCGGTGATCTCTGAGGGCACGGCCCAGGCTACCGCCACGGCGGAACAGCCCGGAGAGGAGTATAACGTAGCCGCTGGAACAGTGACCCGGCTGGCCACCAATCTGTACGGCGTCACCGGCGTCACCAACAAGGCGCCGGGCGAGGGCGGAGCCGATCAGGAGAGCGACGCCTCCTTTTACAACCGGGTCCATACCTTCCTGGCCGAGCCTGTGGCCTCGGGCAACGCCAACCACTACAAGCAGTGGGCCCGGTCGGTGGCCGGCGTAGGCAGCGCCGCCGTGATCCCACTCTGGGACGGCAATGGGACAGTGAAGGTGATCGTGGCCAGCGAGGACAAGGAGCCGCTGGACGAAACCATTGTGGAGCAGACGGCCCAGTACATTGAGTCTCAGCGCCCCATCGGAGCCTCGGTGACTGTGGTATCCGCCCAGGCCCTGGCCATCGATGTGGAGGCCGCCTGCACGCTGGAGGGGGGCGTACTGCCCTCCGCGGTCCAGGAGGAGCTGTCCCAGCAGATCACAGAGATGTTCCACGGGATGGAGATGGGCGCCAGTACGCCGGTACGCTACAACCGGATCATGGCCATGCTGCTGTCCTGCAACGGGGTGGTGGACTGCTCTTCCATGACGGTCAACGACGGGACGGTGAACATCCCCGTGACCACGGAGCAGGTCCCGGTCCTGGGGACCGTGACCGTCACCGCCGGCTGAGGGGAGGCGCGTCATGGAACTGAATCGACTGGAGCGCCTGCCAAACCGTCTGCGGGCCAGCCCCTACACCGTGGGGGTGGCGGAGCCCATGACGGAGCTGGCGCTGGAGTACCGGGAGGCCACCATCGACCTGGCCGACCAGTTCTTTGTACCAACGGCCACCTGGGGCCTGAAAGAGTGGGAGCGGCTGGTGGGTCTCTCTCCGGACAGTGGGCAGACGCTGGAGCAGCGCCGCAGCGAGGTGATCGCAAAGCTCTGCTCCACCGGCACCACCACCGCGGAGATGATCCGGGCCATGGCGGAGGCACTGACCGGCTACAGCGCCGGCGTGACCGAAAATTTCGGGGAATACTCCTTCTCCCTGCGCTTCTACGGAGAGCAGGCCGGCTTTATCAACATCGACGCCGATCTGCTCATGCGGACGGTGGAAGAGATCAAGCCGGCCCACCTGCGTTTCGTGATCGAGCCAATCACGTGGGGCGACCTGGAGGACGCGGAGCTGACCTGGGCGCAGCTGGAGGCCCAATTTGAGAGCTGGGCGGCACTGGAATCCGCTTTTTACTGCCACCAGGAGGACAGCATATGACGACGGTGGAGGAGGTCCGGGCTCAGCTGGACAGGCTGAAGGCCCGGGTGAAGGAGTATCAGGCGGCCCTGCACGAGGCTGGTACCGCCCAGGAGAAGGCTGACATCAAGGGGAAGATCGCCACCTGCCGGACGGCCATCCGGGATGTGCAGGTGCAGCTGGACCACCTGGACCCGCCGGAGCAGAGGAAAGCCAGGAAAGCCCAGCGGAAAAAGCTGGATATAGGTGCCATGTCCTTTGATTTTTTTGAGAAAAACAATGTGGTGTGGTCCGATATTGAGGGACACACCTGGAACCAGGTGGAGGCTGGCGACTTCGTGGAGGTGGGCGCCAGTATGGAACAGCTTCAGAGCTGGATGGCCGAGGGTTCCCAGCAGCTCACAGACCGCCAGAGACTCTATCTGGATGCCTATTACAACGATGGGCTGTCCCTGGAGGCCATCGGGAAGCTGTACGGTGTAGACAAGTCCACCGTGTCCAGAGTAATTCATAACGGCCTGGCGCGGATGCAGAATTGGGTGGACGCCAAGAAGCTGATCCGCTCCTGTGCGGCGCCGTCGGGCCGCTTTGACTGGAAACGGTATCTGGAACAGGTTCAGGTGCTGACGACCCGGCAGAAGCAGCTGCTTTTGCTGGCGCTTACCAAGCTCCCCAAAACCCAGCAGGAACTGGCAGAAAAGCTGGAAATTGAAAGATCCACTGTGAGCCGCACCCTGGCTCGGGCAGGGCGCACGGTCCGGAGGCTGGCCGTGAGAGGCGGCGAGCCCACCTCGGTGCCCCAGATATGGAACTGGGAACAGGCTGACAAGTTTTCCCTGGCTATCCAGACCGGAATGCCCCTGCATTTTTATTATCGCTATTGCTTCCGGGGACAGAAGGTGGGCGGCGTGAGCCGGTATATCTATGAGATCTCCCGACGGCGGGAGGCTGGAGAGCCGCCGGAGGCCGTGGCGGAGGAACTAGGTCTGAAGGTCCGGACCGTCAGAGGACTGTACGGCAAGCTGAAGCGTGACGGTGTCCAAGTTGGACACATCCCCCTGCCGGAGGCCAACAGCATTGCCGCCCACCTGGACCCGGAAACCTATGTGAAACTGCAGAGGATGGTGACGGCCCGTGCTGGTCCATAAAAAGACGATGGGGGTGCTGGATTATCTGTGGTACGGTGAGTACAGGACCGGCCCGGGCGGTGTGCGTATGCCTCTGGAGCGGCCTGCCAGGCTAAAGGACCTGCCGGAGCTGGACCCCGCGGACTGGTGGGAGGTGCCTGCCGGCGGTCCCCTGGCCAAAAAAATTCGGCTGTACTACCCCTGGATTGAGCCGGAGGTGGGGCCGAAGGGTGAACTGGTGGGCGTCACAGTATGGAGAGAGGCCACGGAGGAAGAGAAAGAGCTGGAGCGGCTTCGTGGGCAGGCCAGGAAACGGCAGGCGGCGGATGCGGCTGCCAGGGGCTACAGTGCCCGCCGCCGGCTGAGGCCCAAGCAGCTGATGCCCTTTCTAGCAAAAGCAGATCAGCAATCACATGAAAAACAAGACGGAGGGATGAGTACATGAGCTTGTACGGAAACAAGATCAAAATCGGCGGCGTGACCTGCGGCCTGGTCATGCGGGGCGTCTCCAACGGCCGGTATCTGGCCGTGTTTGAACGGGAGTTCGCCTCCCTGGAGCAGATCGAGGCCATCAAATGGGACCCGCCCACAGTGGAGGGAGACACCATCCTGCCCGCCGGCTATGGCTTCGAGGTAAAGCGGATCGAGTATGACATGGGCACCAGGAGCTACACCGTCCACCTGCAGGTGGCGGAGCAGTACCTGGGCGACGTGGCGGGCTACCAGTCCCAGGTGGCGGAGCTTCAGCAGACCGTGACCGGGCTGGAAGGGACGGTGGCGGAGAAGGAGACTGCCCTACAGGAAAAGGACGCCGCGCTTCAGGAGAAAACAGCAGAGCTGGAAGCAAAGGAGACCGCCCTCCAGGAGAAGCAGACTACCATTGATCAGCAGGCCGCCGAGATGCAGGAACAGGAGCAGACCATCTCGGAGCTGGATTCCACGGTACAAAGCCAGGAGCAGACGATTGCGGAGTTGGAGGCCGCCGGCAGCGCCGCCGACTTGAAGGCAGAGATGGAGATCGCCTATGAGGAAGGAGTGGAGAGCAATGGCTGATATTGTAGCTTTGGCCAAGGAGGAGCTGGAGGCCCGGGGAAAGGCGGACGCGGCGGCTCTGGCCGCCCGGGCGGTGTCCGGCGAGG
>ERZ780203.2453-NODE-2453-length-10128-cov-3.619776_pt1 | contig 10128 bp, 7 predicted proteins | sample MGYA00511168_ERZ780203 | MGnify/ENA primary metagenome ERZ780203 (study PRJEB29588, sample SAMEA2156577) | human gut metagenome | biome: human gut; feature: human-associated habitat; material: faeces | place: Denmark | collected 2008/2010 ...
TTCACTCTGCGTAAATCTTAACCAGCTCTTTCAGCATTGCCACCGCCAGTTCCATTCCCTCGACGGTAATGTGCTCATACGGTCCATGATACGCATATCCACCGGTTCCAAGGTTCGGGCACGGCAGACCCATGAAGCTTAAGCGCGCACCGTCTGTACCGCCGCGGATCGGAAGAATGATTGGCTCCATGCCGGCTCTTCTGGCTGCCTCTTCTGCATTTTCAATCAGATGGTAGCAGGGACGAATCTTCTCGGACATATTGCGGTACTGCTCTTTGATCTCCAGCTTTACGGTTCCTGCCCCGTATTTTTCATTCATCTCTTTTTCAATCCGGCGCAGATTCTCTTCTTTTGCTGCAAACTTCTCTGCATCGTGATCACGGATGATATATTCCGACTCGGCATGTGCTACATCACCGCTCATTCCGGTCAGGTGATAGAAGCCTTCGTATCCGTCTGTGTTTCTCGGAGACTCTGCTTCCGGCAGGAGAGACTGAATCTCGCTCGCTACAGCAATCGCATTAATCATCGTATCTTTCGCACTGCCCGGGTGAACATTAAATCCGGTCACGGTAAATTTTGCACCGGCTGCATTAAAGTTTTCGAACTCGATCTCTCCCTCTGCCCCACCGTCTACGGTATAAGCAAATTCTGCATCGAATCCCGGAACATCGAAGAAGTCAGCACCTTCTCCAATCTCTTCATCCGGTGTAAAGGCGATGGAAATCTGCCCATGTGGAAATTCTCCGGCAAGAAGCGCTTCTGCCAGCGTCATAATCTCTGCTACTCCTGCCTTATCATCTGCACCGAGTACCGTCGTTCCATCGCTTGTAATCAGCGTTTTACCGGCCAGGGATGCAAGATGCGGAAATACCGCAGTCTCCAGCGTTCTGCCGCTTTCAGACAGTTTCAGATCCTTTCCGTCATAATTTTCATGAACCACCGGGTTTACAGCATGGTCCGCAAAATCCGATACGGTATCCATATGGGCGATAAAACCCAGCTTTGTTTTGCTCTCATATCCCTTCGTTGCAGGAATCTTTCCATATACATAGCATTTTTCATCTATGCGGACATCCGACACGCCAAGCTTCTTCATTTCTTTTACCAGCTGCTCCGCCAGGACTCTCTGGCACGCGGAAGACGGATGTGTTCCGCTTCTTTCATCGCTCGGTGTCGGCACTTTAACATAATTCAGTAATCTTTCATATGCTTTCATTTTCTTCTTCTCCTTCTTATTTCATCAGCTTCTGGATGGTTTTGCAGAGCTCATCCACGGCGCCTTCTTTTCCCTGCCGGATATCCTCCACAACGCAGGATTTGATGTGGCTGGAAAGCAGTACCTTGTTGAAGCTGTTTAATGCAGACTGGATCGCGGATACCTGGGTCAGGATATCGACGCAGTAGCGGTCGCTCTCCACCATTTCCCGTATTCCGCGCACCTGGCCTTCAATTCTCGAAAGACGGTGGATCAGATCTTTGTATTCTTTTTCGTCCCGCACTTTTTTCCGGTCGCATTCACTGCAGTGTGTACAACATTCACCCATGAGGTTTCCTCCTTGTGTTCCGTCACTCTATATACCCCGTCTGGGTATGAATTTATGATACTCTTTTGCCCAGGCTTTGTCAATCTTCGATTTTTGCCGCAAGCGCGCCGTACAGCTTCTGGTTTACCAGACTTGCCGCGCTGCACTCCGCCTCCGGCGCGTTCGCCGACGGCTCTCCGCAGAGATCGACCGCGAGCACCTTTCTCCCCGCAAGACAGTCCTTTGCAAGGGACAGCAGCTCATCCACACGCACATTTCCCTGATCCCAGTTCGTATCAAGCTCCTCCTTTGACAGAATGTCCTTATCGACCGACAGATATACCGGAAATGTTCCCGCATGGGATGCAAAAACCTCTTTGATCTTCGCCGCTCCGCTTCCGTCGTCGAGCTCTTCCTGTGTCACAAACCAGACATGCTCCATCGCTTCCGTTTCCCGCACCAACGCCTCCGGCGGGCCGATTACACAGATTCCTTTGATGTTTTGATACGCCCCGGCAGCATCCCGGATCCAGGAACCGCAGGAGAGCACCGGAAGAAGCGCCGGCGGCTGCATATCGGTATGGTGGTCGAATACGGCTAAAAACAAATCTTCTTTTTCCAGTCCCAGCAGCAATTTGCTCATATAGTGATAATTGCCGGAATCCAGAAGGCGGATCCGCGGCAGCTCTTTCGTTTCTTTTTTTCGGCCAAGTTCCGCTTCCAGAAACTGCTCCGTCTCCGGATCGAGATAACCGTCAGTTCCCCGGAGCTCTCTCAGATCCCAGATCTTTCCCGCCTGCTCCCAGGCATATCCTTCGGACTCATAAATTCCGGAAAGGTTAAAACAAAATGGTTTCATCTTCTCTTTTACTCCTGTTATTTATTTAATGGATTCAGCTTTCTTCCCGCCGTCACAAGAAGAACGGCTGATATCAGAAGCTGCAGAACGGCACTCGCCTCCGGCAGATAATGGATCAGCGGATTCTGTCCGTAATTTCCAAGCAGATAGCAGAGCTGTTCCATCTCTCTTCCATTCCCAAGCTGGCGGCTGATGATCCCCGCAAACGAGGTAAACGGATTGAAAAGAAGAAGGTAAATTACACCTCCTACATCGATCTGCTGATAAGCTGCCGTCATCTCCTGCTGCAGCAGTCCTGCGTAGTAGGCAAGCCCCGTGCAGGCGCATATTCCTACGACCAGAAAAACGACAATGACATAGGAAAGAACGGTCGCCAGTGTGGTCCGCTTAAAAACAACCGAACAGAAAATGCCGATACTGCCGACAAAAATTCCGGTCAGAAGAAGTCCTCCCGCCATCAGAAGCAGTCCGCCAAGGCCGATACCGCCGAACACCACAACAAGGGACAGCACCGGCAGTGCCGAAACCGTCAGTATCAGAACAACGCCAAGCGATGCCTCCAGCTTTCCCGTAATGATTCTCCACGGGTTCAGGTTCGTCGTCAGCAGCACATCCAGCGTTTTTTTCTCACGCTCCAGCGAAATGCTTCCTCCCGCAACCGCCGGAACCGAAAGGACAACGAGAATAAACAGAAGATACGTCATCAGAATATAGCAGTTCATCGGAACGCTGTAGCTGACCGGTGCCAGATAGCCAAGCTGGCTGCTCTCCCCGAAATAGCAGACAAACGCAACCACGGCAAGCAGCAGATTGCAGACAAAAATAATCCAGGAAATCCGCGATGACCGCGAGTTCCGCTTCATTTCTTTTTCAAATACAGGATTTAACCGCACGTTTCGTTCCCTCCTTATCCGATCGTGTTTCCGAACGTTTCTGTGTTTCGGCTCTTCTGTTCCGTTTCCCCGGTCAGATGAAAGAACAGGGACTCCAGGCTGTTGTGTTCCCGTGCAAATGAAACCACAAGGATTCCGGCATCCACCAGTTTCTGCAGCAGATACGCCTCCTCCTCCCGGCTTCCCGAAAACCAGGCCGCAATCTTGTTTTCATCCACAGAAAGGCGGCTGACCTGCGGATCCTGCCGCAATAGTTCCAGCGCCTTTGGCACCTGGTTCAGCACAGTGATGCGCAGCGGATTGGAGCTGTCGATCGCAAGCATAATGTTTTCCAGCTTTCCCTGCTGTACCATGACACCTCCGTTGATGACACCGATGCTGGTGCACAGATCTGCTAATTCCGAAAGAATATGGGAGCTGATCAGAATCGTATAATCCTCCCGCGCCAATCGCTGCAGGAGAAGCTGAAAATCCTTTCTTGAACGCGGATCCAGACCGGAATTCGGTTCGTCCAGCACCAGAAGCTTCGGTTTATGGATCATCGCGCGCGCCAGACAGAGCCGCTGCTGTATGCCCCTTGAGAGCGAATCCACCATCTGCTCCTCTTTTCCCGATAGTTCGACCATCTCCAGCACTTCCCGCGCACGGACAGTTCCTGCCCGCCCGTAAATTCCATACGATGCGGCAAAAAATTCCAGATACTCTATCACGCTTAAGTTTTCATAGACGCCAAAGAAATCAGGCACAAAGCCGATCAGGCTTTTCTGCTTCAGAATATTTTTTGTCGTCCGCACGCCGTCCAGCCACAGATCGCCGCCGTCGCTCTTTAAAAGCCCTGAAATAATGCGCAGCGTCGTTGTTTTTCCCGCACCATTCGGTCCGACAAAGCCGTAAATATCGCCTTTTTTTACTTCCATATCAAGACCGTTCAGGGCATATGTTTTTCCGTATTTTTTGGTCAGTTTCTCAATTTTCAGTATCGGCATTTGGCTCCTCCGTTAACAGATTCTCCAGATATTGCTCCGGTGGGATCTCTTTCGCCTTTACGATCAGATTCGGTGCCTCATAGTATCCATAATTTTCATGATACTCTTCTCCCTTTTCCTCTTCGGAAAGACGGTACCGCACACGGATCTGGTTGTCCGCATTCACATACTGCGCCTCCAGTGCCGGATCACTCGCAAAATCGATCTCCCAGTCGGAAATTTTATCATACGTTCCCGTCTGAAAATTGTACAGATCAATGATTCCATTGAAATTCCGGATCTTGGTCCCATCCTCCGTGCGGGCTTTCTCGAAAGCAAGCGAAAGAATGGTTCCCCGTTTTCCTCCCCCGCCGGTTTCTGCCGCCTGGATCTTATCTTCTAACGCCGTCATCGCATACGGCCAGAATGCAGGATCATAGATTCCCTCGGAATCCGGCTGCATCACGCCTTTAGCATACATTCCATACAGACACCAGATGTTGTTGTTTTCAAAGACACCGTTCAGATAATACGTTACTTCTGTTTCCTCTTCCGAGATTCCGCCGGAATTCGGTCCCATTTCAAAGCTTACCGTGTTTCCGCCGTCCCATCCGCTGTACTCCTGCGCATACGGACAGTACACAACGCCGGCCTCTTTCATGTCCACAAACACTTCCTGATAGTAATACGAGATTCCATACGCTTCGTATCCGCTGTCAAGCTGGAACGTATCGTCATTGCCTGCCAGCTTTCCAAAGAAAAGGCAGTTGTCACTCCGGTTCGGCATGTGATTATAGATGACGCCGTCCAGATAATTTTTCTCTATCTCCGGCAGATCTTCTGCCGCACTCCAATTTCCGAAATCCCGCACGCTGTCCGCTTCTATTCCATCCAGCGTGATCGTCTCCCCGTTTTTGATGTCTCCAATGAGGGCACAGTAACCTGGAACGGCGATCACACAGCTCTCCAGATCATAGCCTGTCTTATTTTCCACGGTTCCGCTGATCTTCTGATCCCAGAAATGAAACGTGCCTTTCAGTCCTTCGCCTTCGTCCAGCGTTTCCATCCGCTGCATGCCGAACTCATTCAGGGCAAATGCAGCCTGATTGGAAATTTCTGCCCTGTTTTTCTGTTCTCCGAAACTGATCTCCGTCTTTTCATATTCCGCATCCTCCGTTTCCGGCTGTGCCGTGCTGTTGGACATATAGTCCATACGGTTGTACGTCACCAGATCGTAGGACGGATCCAGATACAGCTCATAGGAAGCATTGTACGGCGCCTGTGCACAGAAATTAATGTAATCTTTCTGGTATGTATCGTACTGCCAGATTTCTCTTACATACGTCAGCACCGGGGCCTTGAGCCTCGTGCTCTGGCCAAACAGACTGATCAGCATAACAAAGACGGCCGAGCAGGCACAGATCGCCCCCCAGAGATACTGACGTTTTCCTGTTTTTTTCAAAAAGAAATACAATCCCGGCCCTGCCAGAACCAGATAGACCAGAATCAGGCCGCCGTACAGCACCGTATTCGGACGGTTCCGGATCCTAGTGTTTTCCAGAAGATCGGAAATCGTATAGTATTTCTGATAATTCGTATTTCGTTTTGCCAGAAGGCGGCTGGTGGTCTCTTCGTCCAGAATATTTTTCAGAAAATCTACCGGCGCTTCTTTAAACGCACTGCGCTGGCTTTCCGCAAATGTCTCGTTTCCCGAAAAGGTAATCAGAAGGCCTCCCTCTGCCTGCCAGAGATCAATTTCTTTCTGGAGTGTCTCATCCAGTTCTTCTTTTGACTGCTCCAGAAGGATCAGCACATCCGGCGAATACGACTCCGCAAGCCCGACAAGCTCCTCTGCCCGGACAGATGCAGCTTCCACCTCATAAATCCCGTCGTTCAGCGTAACTCCATTCAGCTGCTGCCCGTAATTAGTTTCTTCTTCCACAACGCAGACTTCCACCTTGGACTGGAAGAAGCCTTCACTCGAAATCGTTTCTTCCCGACTGTACACCGTGTCCCTCTGGCTGTTCTCCAGGCACAGGACACAAAAAGACGTATTTTCCACCAGAAGCCCTGCCGAAAAAGTCTTTGTAACGGTTCCGTTCGCCGGAATATAGATTGGAAAACGGTACGTAAAAAGGCTGTTTCTTCCGTCGCCCGACCGCTTGACCCCCAAAAACAGTTTTGAGAGAATGCCTTCTCCACTGTTTCTGCGGTAAATCGATTCCGCGGCGTTTTTTATCTGAAAAACAAAGTATCCTTCAAATTCAACAGCGCTCTCATTTGTGATTGTCACACGAATCGGTACGTGATTCCCATCCTGATAGTTTCCTTCGAATCCATAAGAAAAATCAATCTGGTATTCCCCTGCGTAGCTGTTGGCAAGAAACTGCTTTTCTTTCCCGCCGCTTCTTCCGCCATCCGACGGCGTGTTCTGATAAAGTTCTGTCCGCGTTGTCATCGCAGACACCCTCTGAACTCCCGCCAGAAGCAGAATCAGCAGCAAAATACCGGACAGACAGCAGATTTTGCTTCTTCTTTTCCTGTTCATCGCTTTTCGTCCTCTTTCTTCCCCCTTGGCATTCCGACCGGCAGTTCCACCTCAAAGACGGTTCCCTGCAGATCACTTTTTACCCGCACCTGTCCATGATGCAGTTCCGCAATCTGCTGTACAATCGCAAGTCCAAGTCCCGTCCCGCCGGTATCGCGGCTCCTCGACTGCTCTGTCCGGTAAAATTTCTGGAAAATATGATCCAGTTCCTGTTTTGGAATGATCCGTCCGTAGTTAATGACACGCGTGACCACATATTCGCCCTCTTTTTCCATTGAGACGCGGATCTGTTTTCCTTCTTTTCCGTATTTGACAGCATTGTTCAGCAGATTTCCAAAGAGCCGTGCCAGCAGCTCACCGTCCGCCTCGAGAAAAATCGCATGTTCCGCATGCAGAAATTCCACCTGAAGCTCATTTTTCACAAAAGACGGCGTCATCTCGTCGAGCATCTGCTCCATCAGCTGCACCAGATCAAGTTTTCCGAGATGCAGCTGCATCTCTTTGTGCTCCAGCTTGACGAATCCAAACAGCTCGTTCGTGAGCTGCTCCAGACGGAGTGCTTTCTGATAGGCAATATCGATATAATGATTTCTCGTCTCCTCATCCAGATCCGTCCGCGTGCGCACCCAGCCGAGATAGCCGATAATCGAAGTCAGCGGCGTACGGAGGTCATGTGCCACGGATGAGACAAGATCGTTTTTCGTATGCTCCGCGATCCGTTCCCGTTCCATAATTTCCTTGATATTCTGCTGCATCGTATTTAAGTTCTCCGCCATCACAGAAAACTCGTCATTTCCCTTTACCTCGATCGGATGATCAAAATCCCCTGCTGATATCTCCTTTACCTTTTCCAGAATCTTCCCAATGTATCGGATGGTTTCGCGCATCAGGAAATAAAAGGTCAGGCAGAACGAAAGCAGCGCAGCCGCCGTCAGAATCATCGTCCGCACCGATGGGCGGAGGCCTCCCGGTCCGATCCAGGCGCTCCGGTAACCGATGTTCATCAGTCCATTGCCGAAAAAGGTCAGAATCCCGTCGGTAAGCGTCACTACAAGCACCGTGACAAGTGCACTTACAATCAGATCAAAGACCATCCTCTGGCTGAAGTTTTTTATAAAATCAGGCTTCAATTTTGTATCCCACTCCCCAGACTGTTGTAATAATCTTATCTTCTCTTGTGTCGTCTTTCATTTTTCCGCGCAGACGGCGGATATGTACCATAACCGTGTTGTTCGCCTCATAGAATTTTTCATGCCAGACGCGCTCGAAAATTTCGTCTGTACCGAACACGCGGCCCGGGTTGGAGGCCAGCAGATACAGAATATCAAATTCAATCGGTGTCAACTTGATGCTTTCTCCGTAGCAGACAACCTGATGGGTTACCTTGTTGATTTCCAGATGCTTTAAGGAAATCACTTCCTGGCGCTCGTGCGGCTTCGACGGATTCAGTTCGCGGTAGCGGCGGAGCTGGGATTTTACACGCGCCATCAGCTCCAGCGGATTGAACGGTTTTGCCACGTAATCGTCTGCTCCCGTTGACAGACCGACGATCTTGTCGATATCCTGCGTTTTGGCACTTACCATGATGATCGGAATGTTGTTCGTCTCCCGGATGCGGCGGCACATCGCAATACCGTCCATATCCGGCATCATCACATCGAGCAGCACCAGGTCGATTTTTTTCTCCTCCAGAATGCGGAGTCCCTCTTTTGCACTGTACGCTTTTAATACCTGAAATCCATCGCTGATCAGATAAATTTCCAGCAGATCCGCGATTTCTTTTTCATCATCCACAACTAAAATATTTGTTTCTTCCACGTCGTTTCCATCCTCTCTGTTTTTAACTACCGTAATGGTACCATGAATATTCAAAAAAATCTTTACTTAATTCTTACGTCTGTATTATCTATTATAAAAAGAAAAGCCTCCTTCCACAAGAGGCCGCTTTTCTTTTCTTCTTATATTTTTTATCTTCGTACTGCGCGGCGGTATACCACAAGAGAAACCGCTGCGGAAATGACCTCTGTGATCCAGAAGGCATGCCATACGAAAACGCCGCCTCCCAGATGGGACAGCAGGTAAGCTGCCGGGAGAATGACAATGACATTTCGGCAGAGGGAAATGATCAGGGAAGATCCGCCTTTTCCGAGTCCCTCCAGCGCACCGGAGGATGTGATGGAAACTGCCGAAATCAAAAAGCCCACGCTGATGCGTGTCAGCGCCTGTCCGCCAAGACGGATGGTCTCCGGATTGCTGCTGAACAGTCCGATCAGCTGTTCCGGAATGGCAAGGCAGATGCCGGTTCCAATAAGCATGATCACCGCACACATAATCAGGGTAATCTCATAAATCTTCCGCACACGCTTATGCTCGCCTGCGCCGTAGTTGAAGCCGATAATCGGGCGCATGCCCTGTACAATGCCGTTTGCTGTCAGATAGATGAACGTCTGCAGCTTGTAGTAAATGCCGAGCACGACAACGTAGCTCTGGGAATACACGGCCAGGATTCCATTCAGTGCGGAAATCAGAAGAGACGGCAGCGCCAGGTTCAGGATCGCCGGGACGCCGATCGCGTACAGTCTTCCGACCAGATTTTTTCCTTCTTTTAAATATTCCGGACGGATTTTGACCGAAATCGGGCGGATCTTGTAAATGATCCAGTAAATCACGACCGGTGTCACCTGACCGATGCCGGTTGCAAGTGCCGCACCCTCAATTCCAAGACGCGGGAACGGTCCGATTCCGAAGATCAGAAGTGGATCCAGTACGATATTGAAAATACATCCGCTCATCATGCAGATCATGGACACGCGCATCCGTCCGACTGCCTGGAAAATTTTTTCCCAGGTAATTTCAAGAGAGATTACAATGGAAAATCCAAATGCGATCCGGGAGTAGGCATTTCCCATCTGAATAACGGTCATGTCTTTTGTAAAAATCTGTAAAAATAGCGGCATTACGGCAATTGTGACTACGGTAAGAACAATACCGTGGATGACAGAGAGAAAAAGTCCCTGTGTGGCAGCTGCATCTGCTTTTTTCTGATCCTGGGCGCCAAGGAAAAAGGAGATGGCGGCATTGATTCCGATTCCAAAGCCGACACCGACTGAGGTGATAAAATTTTGGATCGGGTAGACTAAAGACAGAGCAGTCATTGCTTCTTCACTGATTCGTGCAACGAAATAGCTGTCAACAATATTATAAAGAGAGTTGACCATCATTGAAATCACCATTGGCAGAGCCATGGAAATCAGAAGTGGCAGAATTGGTTTTTCTTTCATATAAGTTTGTTCCATAAAATATCTTTTCCTTTCTGTATTATTTATTATTAATTTTT
>ERZ780203.2457-NODE-2457-length-10107-cov-2.650119_pt1 | contig 10107 bp, 5 predicted proteins | sample MGYA00511168_ERZ780203 | MGnify/ENA primary metagenome ERZ780203 (study PRJEB29588, sample SAMEA2156577) | human gut metagenome | biome: human gut; feature: human-associated habitat; material: faeces | place: Denmark | collected 2008/2010 ...
CCGAAGCTGCTGCCGGCGGCCCCATCGCATTCCTGGAGGAAGGCGATTTGATCTCCTACAGCGTCAAGGACCGCACCATCAACATGACGGGTATCCACGGCGTGCCCTGCACAGTGGAAGAGGCCACGGCGGAGTTGGCCAAGCGCGCTGAGAAGGGAATTCTGCCTCGTGAGCCCCGCAAGGGCTTCTACAAGCTCTACACTGACCACGCTCTCTCCGCCATGAAGGGCGCCGGACTGGAATAACCGGAAAGGAGCGACCGGATGAACGCAGCATATCTGGCACCGGCCATCACGCTGTTCCGAAAAGACGGAACGCTGGATCTGGAGAGTCAGGGAAAACTGTTTGACAACCTGATCGAAAAGGGAATTGACGGGATTCTCGTGGAGGGAAGCTCCAGTGAATTTTTCGCCATGCCCATGGAGGAACGCCGGGAGATGGCACGATTTGCCATTGAGCGGGTGGACCACCGGGTCAAGCTGATCATCGGTACCAGCAGTATGGTAGCCAGTGAGATCACGGAGTTTTCCAACTACTGCCTGGAGCAGGGGGCGGACGCGGTGATGATCCTGCCGCCCTACTACTTCCGCTTTGGCGCGGAGGCGCTTTTGCAGTACTATGACCGTCTGGCCCGGGAGATCCATGGCCCGATCTACATTTATAATTTCCCGGCCAACACCGGTACGTCCATCCAGCCGGAGACCGTGCTGCAGCTGGCCACTATGCACAGCAACATCGTGGGCATCAAAGATACCACGGTGGACATGAGCCACACCCGTGAGCTGATCAAGACAGTCAAATCCCAGATTCCGACTTTCGAGATCTACTCCGGCTATGACGACAACTTTGCCCATAACATCCTGGCCGGCGGCGACGGCTGCATCGCGGCACTGAGCAATGTGGTGCCGGAGGTGTGCGCCGCCTGGGTGAAGGCCTTCCGGGACAACGATCTGGAGGGAATCGCCAGGGGCCAGCAGGCCATTGACCGCCTGATGGACCTGTATACCATCCGGGACCCCTTCCTGCCGGTTTTGAAAGAGGCCTGCAAGATGCGGGGCATTGCTGCCAGCAGCACCGGCACGTTCCCCATGCCAAACGCCACAGTGGAGGATGACGCAAGAATTTCTGCATTGCTGGCCCATGAGGGAATCCACTGAGCACAATTCAAAACGGGAGCCCGTTCCGATTGAGGAACGGGCTCCCGTTTTGTGTGATGGGGCGATGGCGGCGGGATGACCGGCACCATCGGATTTGTTAAGAAGGAGAGGACAGGGAAGAATCCGCCTGCTCTCCGTCGCCAAAGAACAAAAGCCAGCTGTTGGTGACGTGTTCCTCCATGATTTCCCGGCAGAGCTTGGGGTCTCTTTGCCGGAAGGCGCTGAGCAGCCGCTCGTGATAGAAAAAGCCTGTCTTGGGGCCCTTGATTGCAGTCATTTCGTGCCAGCTGCTGCGCAGCACATTGTTCAAAATCCGATAGACCCCGATGATCATGGGATTTCCGGTCATCTCTCCGATGAGCATGTGGAAAGAGAGGTCATAATAGGAGTTCCGGTCCACATCGTTTGCGGTTTCCAGCATCTGGTGATACAAAATCGCCAGATGGGAGATCTGCTCATCCGTGGCGCGGGTGGCAGCCAGTTCTGCAACCGGTCCTTCAAACACACGGCGGAATTCCAGCACCGCACGCAGGGAGTCATCGGCCAGATACACGTCCGGAATCAGATCCTGCATAAAAGTGCCGATGCTGGGCTGGCTGATGAACGATCCGTCACCGACGCGGGTTTCAATCAGGCCCTGGGCGGACAGAGACTGCAGCGCCTGCCGGATGGAAACGCGGCTCACCTGAAAAATTTCCGCCAGCTCATTTTCTGAGGGGAGGCGTTCCCCGGGTTTCCATTTCCCGGTCAGGATCTGATCTTTGAGTTGGTTTTCGATTTGTGTGGACAGTTTGATACGGCTGACCGGGTGAAGTGCCATGCAAGGTTCCTCCCTTTTGTAAACTCTACCAATTTTACTATACCTGCTGGAAGGCGGAAATTCAAGACTCGTATGACAAATAAACAGCTGGATAGATCGTACAAAAAGAGACCGGAATTTCTGCTGAATCCACAGAAACGTTGAATTTCTGATCTGAATTCAAAAAAATACAAGAAAAGAGGGGTATTTGGCTGTTGATTGTAAAAGAAAATGCAAGAGTTACAATAGCTGCTGCCTTTTCCATTTGGACATGATTCACAGGGAATTCTTGAAAGATACCTCGAAAACTGGTATATTAGTCCTGTAATTTGAGCGAGCACCTCCTGAAAAAAGAAAAGGAGCTTGTTGCAGTTACTTGTATGACAGGTAGCCAGGGAAACCGGCGGGGTGATTCTGCACTGAGGCCGGACGCCCCGTGTGCTTGCGTTTGGAAAATGTCCATGGTATGATGAAATAGTAAACTTTTACGGGGAAAATCTTGCGGATTTTGTCTGAAAATACAGTCGGCTGTGCCGGAGCGGCCGACTCCATGGAGGGTGTGCAGTGTCACAGTTTTTAACAGGTGCAGAGCCGATGGGAAACGCGGTGCGCTTTTCCAACAACACGGACCAATATGGATATGATGCTGTTTTTTATCAGAGCGGACAGAATATTGCAGGCTTTCTGCATATTCACGATTTCTTTGAATTTGTGATTTATCTGGGCGAGGAGCCGATCCGGTACCAGGTGGCCGGAAAAGAGTATCCGGTGGAGTTTGGAGATGTTCTGATCTGCGATATGATGGACGAGCATCGGCTGCTGTGTGACCGGAACGAATCCCATATGCGCTTCAGCGTGGGGCTTTCCTTCGGCTTTGTGATGGCCTGTTCCACCAAGGATGACAATCTGCTTCAGATCTTCAGCCGGAACAGCAGCTGCTATCCGGTGTTGCATCTGGGGGCACTGGCGATCCACAAATATGTGGAGCTGATTCAGCAGTTCCAAAACTGCCCGGTGGAGCGTGGACAGCGGGTATTCCATCAGGCCATCCTCCATCAGATGCTGGCCTATCTGCAGGACGATTTCCTGCGGATCAACGGCACCGGTGCCACCATCACCCGGCAGGATACCCTGGTGTGTGAGCTGGTCAACTATATCAATCTGCATATTGGGGAGGACTTGAGCCTGAAGACTTTGGGCCTGGTGACCAATTATAACCCCACCTATCTCTCCCGCACTTTCAAAAATATTACCAGAAGTCCGCTGAAGACCTACATAGACGAAAAGCGCATCAACACAGCAAAGCTGCTGATGTCCCGGGATATCCCCATGACGGAGATTGCCCTGCAAGTGGGGTACCAGAATTACAGTACCTTTTATAATACGTTCAAGCGCCTGGCCGGAGTGAGTCCGGAGCGTTATGCGCGGGAAATCCGCGGCCCGGAAAAAGCGGAACAGGAGATTCCCTGAAGTTCCCGTAAAAAGTGGAAAACGTTGCGTTTTATATACGTGAGGCCATTTCCTGCCCGGATTGTCCGGCAAGAGAATGGATGGTGTATTTGTGGGATTGAGCACGGAAAAAATCAAAAATCGAAAGCTGAAAATCAAAAATCAGAAGAAAATTTCTTTGTGCAATTTCACGAGCCGGATTTTTACCAAACAGAAATATCCACCTGTTCCAAATCGGAAAAACGCCGATTTTTCCGGAGAAAAGGGAAGAGAAGGCTGTGCAGGCTGACAAACGAACCATGGGGCTTTACAGGGAACCGGGTATGGATTTTCGAAGAATTACGCCGGTTTGGCAATCGACCCGTCATGTGGAAAACGATATAGTAGAGTTGTGAGTTTTCCACGGGGATTACGTTCCGTCCTTTCCAGAGAGGGAGGCGGGCGGCCCTGAAAAATCCGCGTCCCGTGTTGCGGCGGGCGCATGGAGAACGCAGCATTGGCGGCCGGACCACGGGGTGCGGCCGGGGAGCTTGAATTCAATAAAGTGAGGGAAAAGTATGAAACAAAAAGTGGTCATGGACGGAAACACCGCCGCGGCCTACGCCTCTTACGCATTTACGGAGGTTGCGGCCATCTATCCTATCACCCCTTCTTCCCAGATGGCGGAATCCGTGGATGAGTGGGCGTCTCAGGGCAAGAAGAACCTCTTTGGAAAGCCGGTCAAGGTCATTGAGATGCAGTCCGAAGCAGGTGCCGCCGGCACCTGCCACGGTTCTTTGCAGGCCGGCGCGCTGACCGCCACCTATACGGCAGCCCAGGGTCTGCTGCTGATGATCCCTCCCATGTTCCGCATCGCAGGTGAATTTCTGCCGGCGGTGTTCCACGTCTCCGCCCGCACGGTGGCCCAGAATATGTGGTCCATCTTCGGCGACCACTCCGACGTGATGACCTGCCGGTCCATCGGCTTTGCCATGCTGGCCTCCGCCTGTCCTCAGGAGTCGATGGACCTGGGCGCGGTGGCGCACCTTTCTGCCATCAAGGCACGTCACCCCTTCATGCATTTCTTTGACGGCTTCCGCACCTCCCACGAGATGCAGAAGATCGACGCTCTGGACTATGAGGATCTTCGTCCCCTGGTGGATTACGACCAGATCAGGGCCTTCCGGGCCAACAGCCTCAACCCGGAGCATCCCCACGCCCGGGGCACCACTGCCGGCACTGAGACCTTCTTCCAGGGCCGGGAGGCCTCCAACGGCCACTATGAGGCCATCCCCGACATCGTCCAGCACTACATGGACGAGATCAACAAGATCACCGGCCGCAACTACAAGCTCTACGATTATTACGGCGCGCCGGACGCCACCGAGGTGGCCGTCGCCATGGGTTCCGTCACCGAGACCATGCGGGAGGTGGTGGATGAGCTCAACTGCCGCGGCCGCAAGGTGGGCATGATCTCCGTCCACCTGTTCCGCCCCTTCTCCGCCAAGCACTTCCTCAGCGTGCTGCCGGAGACCGTGAAGAAAGTGGCGGTTCTGGACCGCACCAAAGAGTCCGGCTCCGTGGGCGAGCCGCTGTATCTGGACGTGAAGGCCGTGCTGGATGATTCCGGCCGTTCCTTCTCTGCGGTGGTGGGCGGCCGGTACGGTCTGGCCGGCAAGGACACCACCCCGGGGCAGATCGTGGCGGTGTACGATAACCTCTCCCAGGACGCCCCCAAGACAAACTTCACCATTGGCATCGTGGACGATGTGACCCATACATCTCTGCCCTATCATGAGGTGACTATCGACAAGCCCCATGAGATCGCCTGCAAGCTGTGGGGTACCGGCGGCGACGGTACCGTGGGCGCCAACAAGAACTCCGTCAAGATCATCGGGGACCTGACCGAGAAATATGCCCAGGCTTATTTCGCATACGACGCCAAGAAGTCCGGCGGCGTGACCCAGTCTCACCTGCGTTTCAGCGATCAGCCCATCCATGCCACCTATCTGGTCCAGTCCGCGGATTTCGTGGCAGTCCATAACCCCGCTTACCTCACCAAGTTCGACGTGGCAAAGGACCTCAAGCCTGGCGGGACCTTCCTGCTCAACTGCCAGTGGAGCGCGGAGGAGCTAGACGAGAAGCTGCCCGGCAACCTCAAGCGGGGCCTTGCGGAGAAGAAGGCCAAGCTGTATTTGATCGACGCGTCCCACATCGCCATGAAGCTGGGACTGGGCAACCGGACCAACACCGTGCTCCAGTCCGCGTTCTTCAAGCTGGCCGGCATCATTTCCATGGAGCAGGCCATGGACGCCATGAAGGAGGCTATCAAGAAAACCTACCTGGTGAAGGCCGGTCAGAAGGTGGTGGATCTGAACTGCGCCGCCGTGGACGAGGGCGTACAGGCCCTGCATCAGGTGGAAGTCCCCGCCAGCTGGCTCAATGCGCCGGTGGAAGAGGCCGCCCCCGCGGCGGAGGGAGACTTCCTGGAGCAGGTCTTCAAGCCCATGGACCGGATGCAGGGAGACAGCCTGCCGGTGTCCGTCTTCCAGAAGTTCGGCACAGTGGACGGCACCTGGCCCAGCGGCACTTCCAAGTACGATAAGCGCCGGGATGCGATTCAGATTCCCCGGTGGGAGCCTGCCGCCTGCATCCAGTGCAACCTCTGCTCCCTGGTCTGCCCCCACGCGGCCATCCGCCCCGTACTGCTGACGGAAGAGGAAAAGCCCGCCGCACCGGCGGGATTTGCAACGGTTCCCGCCAAGGGACCGGGACTGGAGAAGTACGCCTTCCGCATCCAGGTCTCTCCCTTTGACTGCCTGGGCTGCGGCTGCTGCGTCAACGCCTGCCTGGCCAAGGACGGCGCCCTGACCCTCAAGCCCGCCGAGTCTCAGGCCGTGCAGGCTGAGAACTGGACCTACGGCATTGAGACGGTGCCCGTGAAGAAGGATGCCGTCAGCGACAAGACCGTCAAGGCCAGCCAGTTCAAAAAGCCCTATTATGAGTTCCCGCCCGCCTGCGCAGGCTGCGGCGAGACCGCGTACATCAAGCTGGTCACCCAGCTCTTCGGCGATCACATGTACATCGCCAATGCCTCCGGCTGCACCGCGGCCCACGGCGGTTCCCTGCCCTCCACGCCCTACTGCAAGGATGACCGGGGCTTCGGTCCCCCCTGGGAGCAGTCCCTCTTCGAGGATAACGCCGAGTTTGCCTTCGGCTTCCTCCAGGCCCATGACACCGTCAACAGTGAGCTGGTGGACGCTGTGGAACTGCTGCGGGACGCCGGCGTTGCCCAGGCGGAGTGCGAGGCGTATCTCGCCAGCCGGGAGCACGCCAAGGAATCCCGGGATGCTACCGACGCCCTGGTAAAGGCGCTGGAGTCCGCCGCATGCGAGACGGAGGAGACGAAGGAGGCCCGGGATCTGGTGCTCCAGAACCGGGAGTTCCTCAGCAAGAAGTCCGTGTGGGCCTTCGGCGGCGACGGCTGGGCTTACGATATCGGCTTCGGCGGTCTGGACCATGTCCTGGCCTCCGGCAAGGACATCAACATGCTGGTACTGGACACCGAGGTGTACTCCAACACCGGCGGCCAGTCCTCCAAGGCCACATCAGCCGGTGCGGTGGCCCAGTTTGCCGCCTCCGGCAAACGAACCAAGAAGAAAGATCTGGGCAGGATGCTCATGAGCTACGGTTATGTGTATGTGGCCCAGGTGGCCATGGGGGCCGATCCCAACCAGACCCTCAAGGCCATCCGGGAGGCCGAGGCCTATCCCGGCCCCTCCGTGGTCATCGCCTACGCGCCCTGCACGGCTCACGGCATCCCCCACGGCATGGGCAACTGCCAGAATGAGATGAAGCGGGCCGTGGATGCCGGATACTGGCACCTGTACCGCTATAATCCCGCCCGGAAGGCGGAAGGCAAGAATCCCTTTGTCCTGGATTCCAAGGAACCCACCGGGGATTACCTGGACTTCATCCGGTCTGAGCGGCGCTTCGCCGCGCTGGAGGCCAAGTTCCCCGAGGAGGCTAAGAAGGTCTTTGCCCAGGCCCAGCAGGATGCCAAGGAGCGCTACGCCTCTTATGCGGCGCTGAATGAGAACCCGGACTGAGCCCATTTTCAGGCTGCTTCGGAACGGCCGCCCCGGGACTTTGGTACCGGAGCGGGCCGGTCCGGTTTCAGCGCAGCCGCAACTCTGTTCACTGCCCATCTGCCGCGAGTGCCGGTGGGCTCCAATGATTGAATTTTGATATAGAGAGGACATCTGGAATGAAGACTGCAAAAGAATATAAAGACAGCCTCCGGGAGCGGAAAATCAGAGTCTACGTAAAGGGCGAGCTGCTGGACAGCGCCTCCGTGATTGACCATCCCTTCATCCGGGGACATGTGAATTCCGCCGCCATGACCTACGCCCTGGCCAGCAACCCGGAGTATGCGGACCTGATGACCGCTACTTCCCACCTCACCGGCCACAAGATTAACCGCTTCACCCACATCCACCAGTCCGTGGACGATTTGATGAAAAAGGCCAAGATGCTGCGCACCATATCCCAGAAGACCGGCACCTGCTATCAGCGCTGCGTGGGCTTTGACGCTCTCAACGCCACCTATACCGTTACCTACGAGTGTGACCAGGCGCTGGGGACGAACTACCACGAGCGGTTTAAGAAGTTTTTGATCCAGGTCCAGGACAACGACTGGATGGTGGCCGGCGCCATGACCGACGTCAAGGGAGACCGCAGCCTGCGGCCCGGCCAGCAGGTGGATCCCGACATGTTCGTCCACGTTGTGGAAAAGCGGGAGGACGGCATCGTCATCCGCGGCGCCAAGGCCCACATGACCGGTATGGTCAACTCCCACTGGATGCTGATCATGCCCACCATGGGCATGAAGGAGAATGAGGCGGAGTATGCCGTCTCCTGCGCCATCCCCGTGGATGCCCCCGGTGTGACCCACATCTTCGGCCGCCAGACCAACGACGACCGCAAGTGTGAGGGAGCCATTGACCAGGGCAACGCCAATTACGGCATTGTGGGCGGCGAGTGCCTGACGGTGCTGGACAATGTGTTCGTGCCCTGGGAGTATGTGTTCATGTGCGGGGAGTACCAGTTCTCCGGTCTCCTGGTAGAGCGCTTTGCCTGCTATCACCGCTCCAACTACGGCGGCTGCAAGGGCGGCGTCAGCGACGTGGTCATCGGCGCTGCCGCGCTGTGGGCCGATTATCAGGGAACCAGCAAGGCAAGTCATATCAAGGACAAGCTCAACGAGATGATGCACATGACCGAGACGCTGTACGCCTGCGCCGTGGCTGCCGCGGCCATGGGCGGCCCCACCCCCTCCGGAGCCTACTTTGTGGACCGGCTGATGGCCAATGTCTGCAAACACAAGGTCACCAAGCTCATCTATGACATCGACCGCCTGGCTCAGGACATCAGCGGCGGCATCATTGCCACCATGCCCTCTGAGGCGGATCTGCGTAACCCCGAGATCGGCAAGTGGGTGGAAAAGTATCTGCGTGGCGTGGACGGCGTTCCCACCGAGGACCGTATGCGGGTGGGCCGTCTGCTGGAGAATATGACCGGCGGCACCGCTCTGGTGGAGTCCATGCACGGTGCTGGTTCGCCCCAGGCCCAGAAGGTCATGTACTCCAAGCTCTCCGGCCTGGAGCAGAAAAAGAAGTTCGCCGCCCATATCGCCGGTGTAGGTCACAGCGAGGAGTAATCCTCCGGTTTGAAGACAATAGCCGGTTCCGGTAAGCGCCTGGTCAGAGGCGCGGGGCCGTGCCGGAAGAATCATGCAGAAAAGGAAGGAAGAAACTATGGATTTTTCTCTCACGCGTGAACAGGCTCTGGTTCAGAAGATGATGCGCTCCTTCACGGAAAACGAGGTCAAGCCCATCGCTGCGGAGATCGACCGTACCCATCAGTATCCCGCCGAGAACGTGGCCAAGCTCTTCCAGCTGGGCGTCATGGGCATGACCGTGCCCAAGGAGTACGGCGGCATGGGCGCCGATCAGGTGGCTGCCGCCATCTGCACCGAGGAGCTGGCCAAGGCCTGCGCCTCCACCAGTGACATCGTGGCGGGCCACACGCTGTGCTGCGTGCCCATCGTGGAACACGGTACCGAGGAGCAAAAGCGCAAATACCTGCCCATGCTTACCAAGGGCGGTGTGCTGGGCGGCATGGGCATCACCGAGCCCAATGCCGGTTCCGATGCCTCCAAGAGCCAGACGGAGGCCCGTCTGGAGGGCGACCACTACGTGATCAACGGCTCCAAGATCTTCATCACCAACGGCCCCGAGGCCGGCGTGTTCGTGATCTTTGCCATGACCGACAAGACCAAGGGCAACAAGGGGCTGTCCGCTTTCATCATCGAGAGCAGCTTTCCCGGCTTCTCCATCGGCAAGGTGGAGGACAAGATGGGCCTGCACGGCGTCCACACCTCCGAGATCGTCTTTACCGACATGATCGTGCCCAAGGAGAACCTGCTGGGCAAGGAGGGAGCCGGCTTCAAGATCTGCATGCAGACCCTGGACACCGGCCGGATCGGCATTGCTGCCCAGTCTCTGGGCATTGCAGAGGGCGCTCTGGAAGAGGCCATCGCCTACACCAAGGGCCGCGTCCAGTTCGGCAAGCCCATTTCCAAGTTCCAGAACACCCAGTTCACCTTTGCCGACATGGCTATGCGCATTGAGGCTGCCCGCCTGCTGACCTATCAGGCTGCCA
>ERZ780203.2459-NODE-2459-length-10098-cov-15.841083_pt1 | contig 10098 bp, 10 predicted proteins | sample MGYA00511168_ERZ780203 | MGnify/ENA primary metagenome ERZ780203 (study PRJEB29588, sample SAMEA2156577) | human gut metagenome | biome: human gut; feature: human-associated habitat; material: faeces | place: Denmark | collected 2008/2010 ...
CGAGCCGGTTTCGAGGAAGTGGCATGATTGGCGCGCCCGAAAGGGCGCGGGAGTCGTAATGCCACGACGGTGACGTCAGAATTTACGATTCAAATTTATTTCGCGTCTGCGGACGCGAAAGTTTGCGACGCTTTTGGCCGCCTGTGGGCGGCGGGATAAGTTATTTTGACAGGGAATGCGGAAGCATTCCCTGCCTTTTTGCGTTGTGGAAAACCGTTGGCAATGGCAGGGACGGCATTCCGTTTTTTCAGTTGACGGGGAGAGAGCAATATGATATTTTATCGGTAGACGATATATCGGCTACCGTTATAACGGCGGCCGAAGAAAGAGGGATACACATGGGAACGACGGCGCTGACCGAGGCGGTCTTTTACATTTTGCTTTCGCTGGATACGCCGCTGCACGGCTACGGCATTATGCAGAACGTAGAGCATTTGAGCGGCGGGCGTGTGCGGCTCGCCGCAGGCACGCTCTACGGCGCGCTCGCGACGCTGACCGAGCGCGGCTGGATCGTGTCGCTCGGCGACGAGAGCGAGGGGCGCAAGAAAGAGTATCAGATCACGCCCGCGGGCCGCGAGGCCGTGCGCGCAGAGCTGCGCAGACTGCACGAGCTGACGCAGAACGGCGACAAGCTGACAAGCGAATGGAACTGAGAGGGGGATAACGATGGAAAAGGACACAAAGCGGGTCTGGCACCTTCCTTATTGTTTTTTGGAACCGGGGGAACTGGAGCGCAAATTTGCACGTCTGGCGGCGCAGGGCTGGCTGCTTGAAAAGTGTACCTATGGCACTTACACCTATCGCCGCGGCGAGCCGAACGAGTATGAATACCGCGTGCAGTACATCTACGAATCGCGTGACGGCCAGCGTACCGACTATGTGAAAACGCTCGCGGACATGGGCGTCGAGAAGGTCGGCGATATGGGTTCATTCCTTGTACTGCGCAAGAGAGCGGACGGTGCGCCGTTTACGCTCTATTCTGACCTCGATGCGCAGATCATGGACGCGCGGCGACTGATGCGGATAAAGATCATTCTGGCGGTCGCGTTTGCGCTGCTAGCGGCGGACTGGTTCTATAACACGTGGGTCTGGTATGATCTGGCTGTCAGCTTTGACGCGATGTATGCCGACCTAAGAGAGACCTATCACCAGCCAAGTTTTTTATCGCTGCGGCTATGGGGAAAGCACATCATCTGGTATGCGGTGCTGGGCGTGCTGGGCACCGCCGCGGCGGTAAGGACCGCAATGCAGGCTGCCCGTGTGGGGAAAACGTATGGAGAATTGAAGCGGAAACGCCTGATCGAAGAGTGAAAGGAGAATCGCCATGGTCAAGGACAAGAAGGTGCTGCCGCATTTGTCGAGCTATGCCATTGATCCCGAGCGGATCGAGGAGCAGGCGAACCGGATGGCAAAAGAGGGCTGGCTTCTTGAAAAATTCGGCTCGCTGTTTTCCACCTACCGCCGCGGGAAAGCAGGCGAATACGAGTACCGCGTGCAGGTGAAGGAGGCGGGCATGGACCGCCTTACCTATGTAGCGGAGCTTGCGGAATTTGGTATCGAGGAGGTCGGAGGCATGGGCGACCTGCTCGTTCTGCGCAAAAAGGCGGACGGTGCGCCCTTCGAGCTGTACTCCGATCTGGACTCCCGCATTGCCCAGCAGAAAAAAGCCGTGCGTTATCTGCGCAAAGGCCTGATTATGAGCTTCTTCTGGGGAAGTATGATGCTGATGAATGTGTTGACAACGCTGATGAATGCAAACGTGATCGGCCGGTACGCGGGTGTGGCCGCCATCCGCTTCAGTTCGGCGCAGATAGTTCTCCTTACGGCGGCCTCACTGCTTCTGCTCGTGTGCATCGTGGGACTCATCGACTGTCCGGTCGGCCTGCGCCGCGCGAAACAGAAGATCGCGGCGCTCGAAGCCGAGCGCGTCATTCAGGAGTGACGCGCATCTTGCAAAATGCCGCCGCGCGTTGTAGAATAACCCTGCTATCAAACAGACAAGCGGGAGGAAAGCCGACATGATCCAGGATATCGAGCCAAAGCATCTTTACAACGAGTGGAAAAAGAACGCCGTGCCGAAAAAGAGCAGCGCCGTGGTGCAGTTCCGCGGGCAGGACCTTTTGTGCCGTATCGACGACAACGGCCTCAAGTTCCCATCGCGTGCGCAGTTCACAGAGTCCGACGAGGCGTTCACCTATCTTTTTGAGCTCGACGGGCGGGAATACTACCTGCTCTTTGACGAAAACGAGCGTGCGCTCGACGGCTACTCCTACCGCAACATCGGCCTTTTCCGCACGGAAAAGCCCAAGGAGCTCGCCTATGCGGCGGTCAGCGCGTGGCACCTTTGCTCGTGGTACCGCGACGCGCGCTACTGCGGCCGCTGCGGAGAAAAGCTCGTCCACGACGTGAACGAGCGCATGATGCGCTGTCCCAAGTGCGGCAACATGATCTTCCCGCGCATCAACCCGTCGGTCATCGTGGCCGTGACGCACGGGGACTACCTGCTGCTCACAAAGTACGCCAACCGTCCCGGCGCGCAGCGCACGGCGCTTGTCGCGGGCTTCACCGAGTTTGCCGAGAGCTTTGAGCAGACCGTGCGCCGCGAGGTGATGGAGGAGGTCGGGCTCAAGGTCAAGGACCTGCGCTATTACCGCTGTCAGCCCTGGGGCATCAGCGGCAACATCATGATGGGCTACTGGTGCAGGTTCGACGGCGACGACGATACGATCCATCTCGACAACTTTGAGCTGGCGGACGGCGCGTGGGTCAGCCGGAAAGAATTGCAGGAGACCTTCGTCAACAACGGTATCGCCCTTACCTCGGAGATGATCGCCGAATTCGCCGCGGGCAGAGATCCCTACAGCCTGGAAGCGAAAAGCTAAAACAAAAAACGTCTGTCTCGGCCGAGACAGACGTTTTTTCATATGGATTTCAGATGAGGCCGATCGACAGCAGGCGCATATTGTCCCATTGACAAAGCTCGCGGAGCTCTCCGCCCTCGTACTCGTACAGCGTGCACGGATCCCACCAATTGACGTTGAGCTTAATAAAGGCAAAGTAGCGCTGACCATTCACAACGATGATCTGAAAGTCGAAGATCGCGTGGTCGATCTGGTCTGCGGCGGCGTGCATCATCGCGATCATCGTCTCGTTGGGTTCAACGACATTGCCGACAGAATCATAGAGCGTGGTGGCGACAAGCGTGTTGACCCTGTGCGAGCGAAGCGCGGAGGTGTCAAAGTCTGCGTAGTCGGCGGTGTAAAAGACCGCGCTGTCGGGCGTAAAAGCATTGCAGCGGCGGCTTTTTCCGCTGGCATAGACCGTTTCGTAGGCATAGGCGGCGTCCTGCTCGCCGGCGCCTTTCAGCGCGACGTGCAGGATCGGTTCATCGGGCTCGCTTCGGATGAAGAGTAGCAGCGCAAGACACAGTGCGAAGCTGAGCAGCGAGGCAAGTATGCGTTTCATCGTAAGCCTCCTTGCGATCCGGCGCTCAGAAGAGCGCGGGGACATAGTCGACCGCGTCGGTGATGCCGCCCGCCTGACCGGAGAGCGACAGCTCAAAGCGGTAGACCGGCTGATAGAAGCCCTTGGAATCGGAGAGGTAATCGAGCGTGCAGGAGCGCACCTCAATTTGCTGGACGCTTTGCGCGAACCACGCGCCCTCAAAGCTCTTGCCCGATTGCAGCGCGGCGAGCGCCTGCGCGGGGGAGAGAATAGGCTCTTCGCGCACGGGCGCGAGCGTGGTGATGCGGTTTTCGAGCTGCGAGAGCGTCGATTGACCGTCGCCTTGTGTTCTCAGATCACAAGTGAGCGTGCCGTGGAGGAAGCCTCCCTCCGTGGGGAGAAGATCGGCGGAGAACACCGCGCGGTAAGAGGTCTCGCCATACGGCGAGAGCGTGAACGCGGCGTCGGCGGGGACGGAGAAGCCAAAGTTGTCGAGCGTTTCGCGCAGCATGTCCTCTGTGACACCAGACGCGGGCGCATCGAAAACGGGCGTGTGATCGCGCCCAAAGCTGTATTCCCACGTGCCGTCGTGCAGGGTAACGTCGAGGAAGTCGCCGGAAGAGTGGTTGGCGTAGATCACAAGGTCATCGTAGTAGTACGCATCCGGAAATTCGACGCCGTGCGCGGCGGCGAATTCCGCGGCGAAGCGGTCGGCACCCACGTTGTCGAGCGCCTGTGCCTGATAGACCCAAGCGGTCTTGCTGTCCTCGTCGAGCGCAAAGTCGACCGACCAGCGGACGCCGCTCAGGTCCGCCGTCGTGACAGAGGCGTCGCGCAGGTTGCCGTAGGGCTGCGCGGCGTAGGAAATGAAAATGGCGGATAGTGCGAGTGCGAACGCGGCGGGCAGCGCGCAGTAGCGCGGCCACGCTCTGCTCTTTTGGCGCAGTGCGAGCACAAACATCGCCGCACACCAGCCGAGCATCGCGCCAAGCGTGTTGGTGAAGAGGTCGTCCACATCGCACATGCCGCTTCCGGTGAAAAGCTGCGTCAGCTCAATGAGGAGCGAGACGCCAAAGCCCGCGCCGAGCGCTGCGTACCATTTGCGAAACGGCTTAGCGAGCAGCGGCAGCAGAAATCCCAGCGGGATAAATAGCGCGATGTTGAGCAGCACGTTGAGCCAGATTTGCAGCGTGAAGCGCTGGTACGCCTCGCGCCAGGCAAGGAAAAGCTGCAAATTCCACTGCCGCGCGGCGAATTCGTTCGGCTCGCTGCGCAGCAGCGTGACGAAGACCGTGACTGCCGCCCAGCCGACGAGCAGCAGCGCGCAGACCGCCTTTCCCCACGGGAAGCGGTGGCCCTGCCTGCGGCAGACGGCGTAGCAAACGGCCAGAATAAGACCGCAGACGAGCGCGGCGGGCACGGCAAAGCGCATGCCGCGCTGCAAAAGATAAAAAAGATAGGAAACAAAGTCGTGCATGAGATCCCTCCCGATTTGATTTCTCAGTTGGTTTCACCGCTTGCGGCATTGTCCTCTTCGATGCGCGCGCTCACGTCCTCGCGGAAGGCGAGCCACGCATCCTCGTTTTCCACATAGTATTTGGGGCAGATCTTGCCCGTCACGTCGTAGTGGCGGATGACGTCTTTGGCGGGGTCAAGATCGAACGTCTCGCAGAGCCACGCGACGAGCGCTTCAAGGCTTTCCATCGCCGCGTCGTTAAATTCGCCCGTCTCATCGGCGTGGCAGACCTCGATGGACACGGTGTAGTCGTTCGCGCTGTTGGAGCAGTAGGCGATCTCCGTCAGCGGCACGCACTGCAAGATCTCCCCATCCAGCCCCACGACAAAGTGCGCGCTCGCGTAGGTCTCGTGCGTCAGGGCGAGATTGGCAAAAAAGCTGCGGTTCGCCGCGGCGGTCGTGCCGGGATTGCCGACATAGTGCACCACCACGCCGGAAATTTCCCTGAGCGGCGTGCCGGGGCGGGAGTATTCGTTTGTCGGAATGTAGTCGACCGTGACAAAGTCCGGCACGCTGACATTCGAACCGGGGAGATTCCGGTGCGCGAGCGCATAGCGCAGCTTCACGCCGCCGAGCGCGAGTAGAATGAGCGCGAGCAGGATAAGGAAGGCTTTCTTACTCCCGGTGCGGCGGCGCCTGCGCCGCCGCTTTGCGTTTTCTGCCATGTTAGTTCACACTTTCTTCGGTGGAAACGTCCTCTGTGGCGGGGAGGGTGTGAATGCCGTCGTCACTGGGCGGCGTTACGGTGTTGGATTTCAGCTCGGGCAGCAGCTCACTGAGTACTTGCAGGGTGTTGGGCGTCGAGTTATTCACATTGGGGCCGAGCGAATATACCTCCGGGCGTCCTTTTTCATTGGTGGACTCATAGTACAGCTCGGGCGAGAAGTGGGTGGGGGAATCGTACGGGTATTCCTGCACGGCGAAGATGTCGCTGCCGCCGTTATCGGAATCCTGAACGTCCTGCATCAGTGCGGCGTAGACCTGCTCGGCCTGCGCGGCGGTGAGGGCATAGTCCTTTCCACCGGAGTTATCATCGTAATAGTAGCAATAGCTGTCGAGGAAGCGCGGCGTATCGCCGAGGTGCTCGTAGCCGTAGCCGAGGACGCGGCAAAGCACGGACTCTCTGCACGTATAGAGCGCGTTCACGCGCGCCGTGACGGACGAGGGTGCGGTGAGATCACTTCTCCGCAGATAGAGTGAGTAGGAGCGCGAGAGCTGCGAGCCGTCCTTGAGGTAGTAGGTCAGGCGCAGGGAGAAGGGCTCGATGTCGGCATAATCGCTCTGGGAGAGTGTGTCCGCGTCCCATGCGTCTGCGATGCGCGCTTGCTCGTTCCGGTTTTTGACGATGGCCTGGTGCGCCGCGGTGAGGCGGCGGATGGTATCGGCGTCGTCGGTCGTGACGCTTGTCATGCCGGAGAAGGTGTAGTAAACGGATTCGATCTCGCTCTCGTCCGGCACGTGCTTTTCATAGCCCGTGAGGTCGAAGCTCATCGCAACGCCGAGCAGCACAAGAGCAAGCGCGACGATGGCCGCGCCCTTTGCGCCCGCGCGGAAGACGCGGAAGCTCTTTCTGATGAGCATCTCGGCGACAAAGTAGCCCACAAGCCCCGCCGCCGCCATGCAGAGGATCGTGCCGGGCAGGGAATCGCTGCCGCTCGAGCGGTACTGGCCGAAGAGGAAAAAGTAGAGCAACTGCCCGAGGGCAACGGCGGTACAGAACGCCACGCCGTACTTGAAGATGGGCGTCGCCCACGGGAAGGCGACCGTCGAGCCGGTCATCTCGCTCTTGCGCGTGCGGTAGAGGAGCAACGCGATGAGGGCGATGACAAGTCCCGCGAGCGCGTAGGCGGCGAGGATCATGAAAGAGCGGTGCTCAAGCGCGTAGGCAGTCACATAGTACGAGTCACTCTCGCAGGTCTCGATCGAGGCGATGTCCACCTCGGTGTACATATAGAGGGGCGGGGAGAGGAAACCGAGCGCAACGTCGGTGTGCCCACTGTAGCCGTAGAGGAAATTGCCCGCAAAGTTGCGCAGCAGATATTCCATTCCCGGAACGAGAATATTGCCGACGAAATAGAAGACGGGCGCGGCGAGGATCTGCCCCGTCATCATCATGCACAGCGCGGCGAAGGAGTAGAAAAAGACGGCTTCGAGCATGGCGCTGCCCATGGCCGCGCCAGTGACACTCCAGAAGCTTAAGTGCAGCGGGGCAGAGACCGCCGCGCCGAGCAGGAACGTGACGAGAATGGTGGAAAACTGGCAGAACAGTCCCGTGAGGTAGGCGGTCAGAAAGATGGTCTCGCGCCGCACGGGGAGCGCGTGGAAGCCGTTTGTCGCGCGGCTTTGCGTCAGGTGCGAGAAGGCGAGCATCGCAAAGAAAAGGCCGAAGACGAAGGAAATGAAGACGCCGCCGCGCACGCCGGCATTGAGCAGCAGGTAGGACGCATCCGCTGAGCTGTAGCCGCCCTGATAGGCGGAAAGCGCTGAAAAGAGCGTGACCGGCACGAGGAAGAGCCACAAGGCGGTGTAGCCGAGCCAGAGCGGCCAGGTGTGCTTGAGCTGGCTGCGGAATAGAGTCTTATCAAAGAACGATGTCGCGGATCGCATAGTCCTCACCTCCCAGTTCATAGATGAAAATTTCTTCAAGTGACAGCGGCACCGCGTCGATAAAGATCGGGTGCAGCGCGGCGAGCTGCTGTTCCAGTTCCTCTGCGCTGCCGCGGCAGATGAGCGTGTGGACGCGCCCGGTCTGCGCGTGGTGCAGCACCTTGATCTCCTGCGGCAGGGCGGGCAGCTCCGCGCCCTCGAAGGCGAGCTGGAGCTTCACGGTATAGTCCTGCAATTCACTCAGCGAATGCTCAAGCAGGAGCTTACCGCGGCTCATCACGCCCACGTGGTCGCACACGTCCTCCAATTCGCGCAGGTTGTGCGAGGAGACGAGCACCGTCGTGCCGCGCTCGGCAACGTCCTGCAAAATGAGGCTCCACACCTGACGGCGCATCACGGGGTCGAGACCGTCCACCGGCTCGTCGAGGATGAGATAGTCGGGCATCGTGCACAGTGCGAGCCAGAAGGCCGCCTGCTTCTGCTGGCCCTTGCTCATGCGGCGCAGCGGCCGCTTTTCATCGAGCGCGAAGACCTCACGGAGCTTTTCAAAGCGTTCCTGATCGAACTTCGGGTACAGCCCGCGGTAAAAGCGCATCATATCGCGCAGCCCCGCCTGCATAAAGTAGAACCAGTCGTCGGGAATGGAGGCGATGCGCGCCTTCACGTCCGTGTTTTCCCAGACGGGCTGGCCGTCAAAGGTCACGCTGCCGCTGTCCTGATGATAAACGCCCGTCAAGTGGCGCAGCAGCGTTGTCTTGCCCGCGCCGTTCGGCCCCACAAGGCCGTAGACCGCGCCGCGCGGCACGCTCAGGTCTGCACCGTCAAGCGCGGCAAAGCCGTCAAAGGTCTTTTTAAGACCGCGTACTTCGATCATTTCGCTTCTCCCTCCCTGCACAATGCTTGAATGTCTTCCTCGCTCACGCCCATGGCGCGCAGCTCCTGCAAAAGCTCTTTGAGCTGATGCTCAAGCGATAAGCGGCGCGCGTCGTCCTGCGCGCGGTAGGTGTGCACGGCAAAGCAGCCCTTGCCGGGCACGGAGCAGCAGTAGCCGCTCGTTTCCAACTCGTTATATGCGCGCTGGATGGTATTGGGGTTGATGGCAAGCTGCGTCGCCAGCGCGCGCACCGAGGGGAGCTTGTCCCCGTCGGCGATTGCGCCGGAAACGATCAGCCGCCGCAGCCCGTCGCACACCTGCTCGTAGATCGGGCGCGCGTCGCGGTAATTTAAGGTGATCATGGCATTCCTCCTGCATTCATCGGCTGCACAGCACGGCGAGCAGCAAAATGCCGAGCAGCAGTACAACAAGAACCGGGATCAGAAAAATCAAGTGGAACATAGGCGCCTCCTGCTGTATTAAGTGCGTTAGTACAGTTAGGATAGCATGGCGGACACCGGCTGTCAAGCGTGGAATGCAAAAATTTTCCGCCGTTTTGCTGTGCAAATCACTAAATGCAGGTAAAGAATGCATTAAAATTTATGCAGAATGTATGATTTGCCATGCGCGCACGACAAAAAACGACACTTGCCCCGTTGACAGCGGGCGGCCGATTTGGTATTCTCTGAGATATGAAAGAAATTCATCAAACGTTTTACGGAATGTGATTTTTGGGAAGGAGAAGTGTATGGAACAGTTTATGAAGATCAATACTGCGGTCAACGGCTTCGTCTGGGGACCGGTGATGCTGGCGCTGCTGGTCGGCACGGGCATCTACCTGAGCATCGCTGTGGGCTTTATCCAGTTCACCAAGATCGGCTACTGGTGGAAAAACACCATCGGAAAGATCTTTAAGAAGGGCGAGGCCGGCGACGGCGAGATCACGCCGCTGCAGGCCGTGTCCACGGCCCTTGCCTCCACCGTCGGCACGGGCAACATCGCGGGCGTCACGGGCGCGATCATTTTAGGCGGCCCCGGCGCCGTGTTCTGGATGTGGGTGTCAGCGCTTTTCGGCATGGTGACCAAGTTCTCTGAGGTCACGCTCGCCGTCAAATACCGCGAGCGCAACGAAAAGGGCGACTGGTGCGGCGGACCCATGTACTACATCAAAAACGGCCTTGGCCCCAAGTGGAAGTGGCTCCGCCCCGTGTTCGCCGTGCTCGGCGCCATCGCGGCGTTCGGCATCGGCAACATCGCGCAGGTCAACTCCATCGCGGACTCCGTCAAGTCCGTCGCCATCGCGTTCAACGAGGACGCGGCGAATAAGGAGATGCTCATCTGCCTGATCACCGGCATCTGTGTCGCCATCTTCGTGGCGCTGGTGCTGCTCGGCGGCGTCAAGCGCATCGGCCAGGTCACGGAAAAGCTCGTGCCCGGCATGGCGATCATCTACATCGTCTGTGCGCTCATCGTGGTGTTTGCGAATTTGAGCGCCGTTCCCGGCGTGTTCGCTTCCATCTTCAAGGGCGCGTTCAATCCTGCGGCCGTCACCGGCGGCGCGGCGGGCATGTCCATCAAGCTTGCGATGACCAAGGGCGTTGGCCGCGGCGTTTTCTCCAATGAGGCGGGCCTCGGCTCCGCGCCGATCGCGCACGCC
>ERZ780203.2462-NODE-2462-length-10086-cov-2.998903_pt1 | contig 10086 bp, 5 predicted proteins | sample MGYA00511168_ERZ780203 | MGnify/ENA primary metagenome ERZ780203 (study PRJEB29588, sample SAMEA2156577) | human gut metagenome | biome: human gut; feature: human-associated habitat; material: faeces | place: Denmark | collected 2008/2010 ...
CAGACAAACCAGACACCCCGGATAAACCGGATACTCCAGACAAACCAGACACCCCGGATAAACCGGATACTCCAGACAAACCAGACACCCCGGATAAACCGGATACTCCAGACAAACCAGACACCCCAGATCAGCCGGGTACCCCAGAAGAAATAACAGTAGTGGGGTACGAAAATCTGAAGGAAGTCAATGCGGAATATGGTGAAGATTGGAGCCAGGTCTTAGAACGCCTTCCGAAGCAGCTCACGCTGAAATTAAGTAACGGGGAAACGAGAGACGTGGATGTAACATGGCCGTCATACCTGAACACATATCGTCCGGGAGAAGTAAAAATATATGGAAGATATGACCTGCCGGAAGATGTAAAAGGAGACAAACCGGAAGTATCACTCACGATTATCGTGGCAGAAAAGCCAGCGGAACCGGAGATCATCACGGCAGTGGGATACAAAGCAATCGACTCTGTAACTGTAAAATATGGGGAAAGCCGAGCTGGTATTTTAGAGGCGCTTCCAAATACGATCACATTGCTGCTGAGCAACGAGAAAAGCGTTGATGTGACCGTTGAGGATTGGATGACCTCGAAGGTGAATACATGGGCAGCAGGTACATATTACGCTGAGGCACAGTACGAACTTCCGGAGAATGTTACAGGAGATAAGCCGGAAGTAAAAGCTGAGGTCATTGTAGAGGAAAAGAAAACTCCGGACATGGCACTGGATCAGCAGGATTACTACTATGACGAAAATCCGGTCATTACTTTAAAAAATATGAATTTCCCGGAAAAAGTGACAGTGACATATCTCGGCGATTATTCTGATAAAGAATATACAGATGGAGTGGAGTACCGTTATGATAAGGAGAATGGAACGATTACTCTGTTTACACAGCGGATCTTAAAGAGAGACAGCGGAAGCTTATCTTCAGCTGAGCGGGTAGATCTGGAAGTAAATGCAGGAGATCATTTAAAATATATTACAGTAAGTTATAAAGCGAGCAAATCCGTATATGCTTATCCGACTGAATATGAAGATATCGAGACTGGTGCAACAGTAAAAGCAGAAGTGATCGGCCTTGAAAAAGCGGATTATGATGCTCTGAAGCTGTATGCAGGTGATCAGGAACTTACAGGAATTGAAGTGACAAAAGAGAGTGTGGATGGTGAACCGTGCACATATGAGTTTGATGAGAATGACGGGGGATTTACCTCCGAGATCCTTTCTGGGGAAGCAGATGACTGGGAATGGAGCCATCCGGAAAGACCGGACGATGAATACATGGATTTCATTCTAAAACAGGTATGGGAAAACCTGGAAAAGAACGGCTCCGGAATGTGGGGAACCACAGCGAATGGACTCCTTTCCAAAAAGCAGGATTCCTGCCTGCTTATGCCGGAATTTGAAGTTTCTGAAGGGGATTATTTCTATTTTGATTCTCTTACCACGGAAAGTATTGTGGGTTCCAACCGCATGACGGTGGAAATCAGGGAAGCTGATACGGATGAGTGGTTTACTTTGTTTACAAGAGAAGAGGTGCAGAAAAAAGAGCAGCAGCATGAATGGCAGACACTTTCAAAGAATCTGTCAAAGTATGCAGGCAAAACTGTACAGGTAAGATTCCGCGTGTCAACAGGCACAGATCTTGTTTCTTCTTACGATCTTGGCTGGTTTATTGACAACATTTTTGTGAGCAAAGCGCGTTCAGAATTTTCAGGAAGCAAAGCGTCAAAGTTGATTGCAACAGGTGGAAATGCTGTAAGAAAATATAATACGGCAACCAGATCAAATGCAATCAGAAAAAAAACTGCTGTTTTCGGTGGACAGGAAAATATCTCTGTGCAGGGAGAAGTGACAGAAATTCCGCTGAAGGCAAAAGTGACAGTACTGGAGACAGGAAAGTACACATATGCCAGTGAGATCGATGGAACTTATCATCTGGATCATGCGGTAAATGTGGAGAAACCATATACACTGGAAGTTTCTGCATATGGGTTTGAAACTCAGAGGATCTCTGTAGATCTGAATCAGGATCCGCATCCAAATATTGACTTTGTTCTCAAAGAAGCACCAAAGGCAGTCATTAATGGTATTGTTGAGGATGAAGCAGGAAATCCGTTGGAAAACGCAAAAGTCCGCGTCCTGGAAAATGACAGTATTCCGCTCTTTGAGACGGATAAAAATGGATCCTATACCGGAAATGGTGTATATGCCGGAAACTGTACACTTCGTGTGTTTAAAACAGGCTATATTCCGCAGGAAGTGAAGGTAACCTTGACTGAAGGTGAAAATCAGGTGGATCCAGTACGCTTAAAAGAAATCGGAGACTTTGCCGAAGAAGAAGCGGATTACGGTTTTGTAGTGGAAGAAACCGAAGGAAGCTATCAAACTGTACACTTTACAAGTGGAATGAAAGGCGCAGCTGTATGGTTCCAGTCACCGCATAAAGGAGGAATTCTAAAGAGTGCTGATATTTTCCTCGTTAATAATAATTATTATGGTGGGGATCATGTGGAGATTGGGGTTCTTGGATATGATAAGCAGGGACGTTTAAGAGAACTTGCACCGTTCAGAGAATATGAAAATCTTGTTCCGAATGAATGGAATAAGATTGATCTGACAGAATATTGGATCCAGAGGGATGAACCGGTTTATATTGCAGTTCAGTATGAAAAGGAACTGGCTTCCTGCATGGGTGTATTTTACGACGTGAAAGCTTCAGATAAGGCGAAAGAAAGATCGTTTGTCTATGATGGGGCGTTCACAAAGACAACGGCACTTTCTGTTCCGGGAGCTTATGCGATGAAAGCATCCTGGTATTATCCGAAAAATGCGGAGAAGAATCCAGAATCCAGTGTAGATGGAGGAAACTCTGGTGGGGATACAGGAAATGTTAAACCGACGGATGAAGAAGAGTTTGTATTTGATCCGGAAACCCAGACGATCACAGAGTACAAGGGGGAGAAAACTTCTGTTGTTGTACCAGCCAAGATTAAGGGTGTTCCGGTGAAGAGAATCGGAAATGAGGCATTTAAAGGAGACGGAAAGGATGCTGATAAGCGGCTCCGTACTGTTCGAATTTCTGAGGGAATCGAAGAAATCGGTAAGGATGCCTTTAAAAATAATAATCTTCAGAAAATCTATCTTCCGGATAGCCTGAATGTTCTGGAAGAGGGGGCATTTAAATATCAGTGGAAGACAGGTATGGATGACGATTCTTTGACAGTACGTCTGCCGGAGAACATTCATATTGTAGAGAAATCCGTATTTGAAAGTGCAGGAAGCCCGCTTAAAGTAGAAATGCCCGGAGTTCTAACAATCAGGACAGGAGCGTTTGCAGGAAATAAGTCAGTGGAAGTACAGGCGGATGTTCTGGAAGAGATTGAAGATGGAGCATTCGGAAATACCTCCAGTGTACAGTTTGAATATGCAAAGGTGTATACAGGAGAAAACTCCGTGCTTGAATCAAAAGATGGACAGTATCTGATCAATCCGGCAGTCGTGGAACTGAATATGATCAATGCTAAGGATAAGGAGGATGTCATTAAAATCGGATTAAAGTATGGAGCAGAAAATCCGTATGGAATAACAAGAAATTATCCGGCATCTGATTTCTACAGGATCGGGCAGACGGTCACAGTAAATGCACCTTCGTTCAGAGATAACGGAAAAGTATATGTAAGTAAAGACAAATCGCAGACGTTAACTCTGAAAGAGAAAAATACGCTTGACTTTTACTATTATCTTCTTGAAGCACAGATCAGAATGCCGGTTCTGGAAGGAGATAAGGAAACTGTTGGATTTGTACTTCCGGGTGCTGAGGTGCAGGTGACAGCAGGAGGCTACACCGGAAAAACAGTGGCAGATGAAGCAGGATACTTTTATCTGGAACTTCCGGCAATAAAAGAGGGCGATACGCTCTCCTTCACAGTCAATGGACAGGAAGCAGGAAGTACAGCCGCAGAGAAGGCCGGAAATGGTCGCTTCGTTGTAAAAGATCATGTTCTTCTTCGGTATGTCGGCGCGGATGAGAATGTAGAGATCCCGAACTCAATTGGAAACAGCGGAGCAATCACAAAGATTGGCGATTTTGCCTTTTTCGGTAAAAAAATTAATAAAGTAACTCTGCCGGATCAGGTTGAGACTATTGGTGCCGGTGCATTTATGGGAACAGGACTTCAGAAATTTGGTTGGAATTTAAATGATATCAACAAGGCAGGTTTAAGGATCATTGAGGAGTATGCATTTAAAGATAACGAACTTTCTTCTGTGAAGTTCCCTGAATTAATGCATGCGGTGAGAACTGGTGCGTTTGAAAATAATCAGATCAAAACTCTGGAACTTGGAAAATACACTGGACATATCGGTGACCGCGCATTCAAGAACAACCAGCTGAAGAATCTTATTCTGACAGGCAAGACAGAAGAGATCGGAAAAGAAGCATTTATGAACAATCAGCTGGAAACTCTGGAATTTGCGGCGAGAGTGGCAGGAGCAGAAGAGACATTTGAACTTCCGGAATACAGCTTTGCCGGAAATCGTCTGAGTGAAATTACTCTTCCAGAACTTGTGTCAGGAGTAGAAGAGAGTGCTTTTGCAGATAATGAAGGAGGAAAAGTAACACTCAGGACAGATGTTGAAAGCATTCAGCCGACAAAGACATATGATGTTTTGAGAAGCGATGGAACAAGGCTGACACTGGATCCGGGAACAGACGATCCGGGAACAGATAAGCCGGGAACGGATGAACCGGGAACGAATAAGCCAGGAACAGACGACCCGGGAACAGATAAGCCAGGAACAGATGATCCGAGCACAGATAAGCCGAATTCCGGAAATGGAGGCAATACTGGAGGCGGACATTCCGGCAGCAGAGGAAACAGCTATTCCAGACAAAGTGCAAAATCGGCAGTTCCAGCTGGATATACCGGAGCAGTGCAGACGATACACGGATACATCCTTCCGGCAGGTGTGATGGAAGGAACGTGGCGAAAAGAAAGTGGAACACCATACTGGAACTTATTGGATCAGTTCGGTAATCAGTGTGTTGGAGGCTGGAGACTTGTATATCTGTCTGCGGCATCTGCAAATGGTCAGACAATGCCGTATGGATGGTTCTGGTTTGATGGAAATGGAAGAATGGCAACAGGCTGGATGACAGATGCGTCAGGAAATACATTTTATTTGAATACAGAACAAAATTCCTTAGAGGGCATGATGATAACTGGCTGGCAGAAAATCGGAGAAAACTGGTATTACTTTAAGACAGAGTTTGGTCCGGATATGGGAAAACTTTTGAAGAATACAGTGACTCCGGATGGCTATACAGTGACCTCTGATGGACGATGGAACGGTATGCCGGCAGTGCATTAAGTATTGAAAGACTTCGTGAGCCATAAAACTTATGGCGCGCGGAGTCTTTTTAGTATTGACAAATCCGTATGTTTACAATATAATCCTATTAACATATATGAAAGGTAGGTAATAACTCATGGCAAATATATATACATCCGCAGACCAGCTGATCGGAAAGACTCCGCTCTTAGAGCTCACACAGATTGAAAAATCCGAGGGACTTAACGCGAAGATCATTGCGAAGCTGGAATATTTCAATCCGGCCGGATCGGTAAAGGACAGGATCGCGAAGGCGATGATCGATGACGCTGAGGCGAAGGGAATCTTAAAGGCTGGTTCTACGATCATCGAGCCGACTTCCGGAAACACAGGAATCGGTCTTGCGTCGGTCGCGGCTGCCCGCGGTTACCGGATCATTATCGTTATGCCTGAGACCATGAGCGTGGAGAGACGCCAGCTTATGAAAGCCTACGGCGCGGAACTTGTGCTCACGGAGGGCGCAAAGGGAATGAAAGGCGCGATCGCAAAGGCGGAGGAGCTCGCAAAGGAGATTCCGGGAAGCTTTATTCCGGGACAGTTTGTAAACCCGGCGAATCCGGAAGTTCATGAGAGAACAACCGGACCGGAGATCTGGGAAGATACGGACGGCAAGGTTGATATTTTTGTCGCTGGTGTCGGCACCGGCGGAACCATCACCGGAACCGGAAGATATTTAAAGAAACAGAACCCGAATGTGAAGGTCGTTGCGGTGGAACCGGCAAGCTCTCCGGTATTGAGCCAGGGCAAGGCAGGATCCCACAAGATCCAGGGAATCGGTGCCGGATTTGTTCCGGATGTTCTTGACACGAAGATCTATGATGAGGTTATTGCAGTAGAGAATGATGACGCGTTCGCGGCAGGAAAGTTAGTTGGAAAGAAGGAAGGAGTCCTCGTGGGAATTTCCTCCGGTGCGGCGATATGGGCAGCAATCGAACTTGCGAAGAGACCGGAAAATGCAGGAAAGACGATCGTGGCACTGCTTCCGGATACCGGCGACAGATACCTTTCCACACCGTTATTCGCGGACTAGTACGTTAAAAAATTGTATCATGGATGAAGAAAAGACTGCAGGATTATGCGAAAAGGCGCGCGATCCCGCAGTCTTTTGCGTTGCCGTGTGGATAAAGTGAAAAAGAAATAAAATAGTAATAATTACTATTATTGACTTTTGAGAAGAGATGTGGTAGAATACAGACATGAGGAAAACAACGGATGACCGTTGAAAAAAAGTACGGATAAACAGAAGAAAAGAAAGGCAGACTGAATACGGGAATGCCGAAAATAAAAATCAAGATCTGAAAGGAGACCAGTTTTATGAGCAAATACGCAGGAACAAAAACAGAGAAAAACCTTGAGGCCGCTTTCGCCGGAGAATCCCAGGCAAGAAACAAATATACCTACTTTGCATCCGTAGCAAAGAAAGAGGGATATGAGCAGATCTCCGCATTATTCTTAAAGACTGCTGACAACGAGAAAGAGCACGCAAAAATGTGGTTCAAGGAATTAGAAGGAATTGGCGATACCGCAGCAAACCTTGCGGCAGCAGCAGACGGCGAAAACTACGAGTGGACCGATATGTATGATGAGTTCGCAAAGACTGCTGATGAGGAAGGTTTCCATGCACTGGCAGCAAAATTCCGTATGGTCGGCGAGATCGAGAAACATCACGAAGAGCGTTATCGTGCTCTCCTGAAAAATGTAGAGACAGCTTCCGTATTCGAGAAGAGCGAAGTAAAGGTATGGGAGTGCCGCAACTGCGGACATATCGTGATCGGAACAAAAGCACCGCAGGTATGTCCGGTCTGCAATCACCCGCAGAGCTATTTTGAGGTTCACGCAGAGAACTATTAAAAGTACGGACCAGTTGAAAATAAAAGTCGAAAAAAAGTGGCCTTCATCCCAGAATCGGGATGAAGACCACTTTTTTATGTAACAGGAAATTCCGGGGAATTTCCTGTTACATAAAAAGGCACATTCTTTTATCGTTGGGGAATTCCCATGGAATTTTTGCCTTCAAGTCAATGTCATCTTACGGTCAGCGCAGTAAATGCACAGGCTTGCTGAATAGTTACATCATTTTTATAACTTCTATTTCTGGTAAGCAGCCCGCTCTCCGCCGATATATTTGAGTCTCGTTCTCGCGCATACGACATGGGCGGAGCCGATGGACTGGATCTTCGTGCGGACCGGAACGGCAACATGGCGAAGGTGCATGCCGATCAGGGTATCGCCAATATCGATCCCGGCGTGTGCCTGGATGTATTCCACGGCGCACGGAGATTCAAAACCGTTCCATGCGGCGGTGGAGAAGGAACCGCCGGCCTTTAACTGCGGTTTTACATTCACCATCTCAAGGCCATATTTCTCAGCACATTCTTCCTCGACGATCAGAGCGCGGTTTAAGTGCTCACAGCACTGGGCGGCGAGGTAGAGACCGTGTTTCTTTGTCACATGGGAAAGGGCGGTAAAGACAGCCTGTCCGACTTCGCTGCTGGAGTAGCAGCCGATCGCGTGGGCAGCGATCTCGCTGGATGAGCAGCCCACCACCAGGATCTGCCCCGGTTTCATTGCGGCGGTATTGATCAGCTCCTCGGCGATCGCTTTTGTCTGTTCATAAATTAAGTCAAGGTCCACATCGACGGATGTGGCGATATCTGTTGCGCTCATAGTATTTCCCTCTTTTTGCAGAATGCCCGGAGACTGAAAATACTCCGGGCGGCATATGGTTTCATGGTTAAACGGATCCAGCGGTGCATGCCGCTGTCATGAGGAACGTGTGAACTGGAATTTACTCGAAATGATATTTGTCGAGCAGAGCATGCTTCATATCCCAAAGCGGCTTGGAAAGATCCACATGGACTTCATGCGGGTTTACGAGACGCTTTGTCTCATCCCACAAGGTATTCAGTTCCTCTTTACAGTACTTCTGGATGTCCATGACCTTCGGGGAGTGGTAAATACACTCGCCGTCCTTAAATACCTGGACCGGAAGTTCCCGCATCGTGTAGGTTCCCGGAGCGAGAAGTGTCTTTTTCCAGGTCGCGATCGGGTCAAAGAGCAACAGCGGTTCGTCCTCGTTGAAGGTCTCACCGACGAGACAGATAATGTCCGCGATGACCTTGTGGCTGTCCTTGCCATAAATGCGGTAGGTGGTCTTGTTGCCCGGGTTTGTGATCTTCTCCTCGTTCTCGGAGAGCTTGATCTTCGGGATGAAGGTTCCAGTCTTCTTGTCCATGATCGCAGCGAGCTTATAAACGCCGCCGAAGGACGGGCAGTCTTTGGAGGTGATCAGGTTTGTTCCGACACCCCAGGAGTTGATGGTCGCGCCCTGATTCTTTAAGCTTGTGATCAGGGTCTCATCGAGATCGTTGGATGCGGAGATCACAGCGTCCGTGAAGCCTTCCGCATCGAGCATTTTTTTCGCCTCTTTGGAGAGATAAGCGAGGTCTCCGCTGTCCATACGGATTCCGTAGAAGGTAAGCGGGATTCCCTCGGCGCGCATCTCCTTGAATACCTGGATCGCGTGCGGGATACCGGAATTTAATGTATCGTATGTATCAACTAACAGGATACATGCAGTCGGATAGAGTCTCGCGTAGGTGCGGAAGGCGGTGAGCTCATCCGGGAAACTCATGATCCAGCTGTGGGCATGGGTTCCTTTTACCGGAACGTCGAACATCTGGCCGCAGAGAACATTGGAGGTACCGATACAACCGGCGATCATAGCGGCTCTCGCACCGTAGATTCCGGCATCCGGACCCTGGGCACGTCTTAAACCGAACTCCATAACTCCGTCTCCGCGGGCTGCATGGACGATCCGGGAAGTCTTTGTTGCGATCAGGCTCTGGTGGTTGATGATGTTTAAGATCGCGGTCTCAACGAGCTGGGCCTGCATGATCGGAGCGATGACTTTTACGAGAGGTTCCCGCGGGAACACAACGGTTCCTTCCGGGATCGCGTAGATATCGCCCGTGAATTTGAAGTCTGCCAGATATTCCAGGAAATCTTCCCCGAAGAGTCCTGTGGTGCGGAGATAATCGATATCTTCCTTATCAAAGTGTAAATTTTCGATGTATTCGACAACCTGCTCTAAGCCGGCCGTGATGGCAAATCCGTTTCCATCCGGATTTGTGCGGTAGAATGCGTCGAAGATGACAGTCTCATTTGCATCCTTTGCATGAAAGTAACCCTGCATCATGGTCAGCTCGTAGAGATCTGTAAGCAGCGTCAGGTTTCGTTCGCTCATAATATTTCTCCTTCATGTTTCTCCGCGTCGGATACCGCGCGGAATATTGAACGCAGCGATCCGGCATAGCATCGGACAGGAACTCATACCGGATGATAGCGACAGCGTGAGCACGGTTCACCCCAAAAGAAACGCGCGGCTGTCAAACGTATTGAAGTTGATTATATCAGCTCTTGTGCGAAAAGGCAAATTTTACGTTAAAAAAGTAACGATCAATTAAAAAGAACGTAAAATATGACTAAAAACCTTAGAAAGAAAACCGAACAAAGAGAAAATATGGAAAGAATTCGCAACAGTCGGGGGATTCCCTTGACTTTTAAATACCTTATATTTATAATTGATTTGTCTGTATATCTAAGATGCAGGCGATCATAGAAAAAAGCCATGACGGAGACAGTAGGTTCACAAGCAGAAAGCCAAAGCGAGCCGGGGACGATGGAAGCCCGGTGC
>ERZ780203.2463-NODE-2463-length-10080-cov-2.219352_pt1 | contig 10080 bp, 7 predicted proteins | sample MGYA00511168_ERZ780203 | MGnify/ENA primary metagenome ERZ780203 (study PRJEB29588, sample SAMEA2156577) | human gut metagenome | biome: human gut; feature: human-associated habitat; material: faeces | place: Denmark | collected 2008/2010 ...
AATAGAAGCATCGAAGATGCGATTTTGCGAATGGGGTTCTGAATAGTTACAAGTATTTATAATATAAGAAGGGTGTCATATGGACGAGAAGCTTAAACAAAAATTAATTGAAGCTGTTAAGGCAGGCGATGAAAATCAGGCAAGTGAGCTTTTGTGGCAGCTTGTAATTGATTGCCAGAACTGTCCGTTTAAGACTGTGTCAGGTCTTCCATTTTCCTATACTATTAAACGTGGACGAAATGGAGAACTGACAAAAGAGTTATGGATTGACAGACGGGAGAATAGTAAGTCATTGGCGTGGAGCAGTATCAGACTGGCATTTTCAAATGCAATGAAAATAAAGAGTGCAGATCGCCCTAAAGCGCTTGGCGATATTCGCGGTGTTTCTTATATTTACCCTATGCTGTGGCGCTTTGGTGTGCTTGAGGTACCGCAAACAGCACATCAGCGTATGAATACAGAACTGTAAAAATAATGTACGATGGAGGCGGAAATATGGATCATTTTAAACTGGTGTCTGAGTATGCGCCGACTGGCGATCAGCCAAGGGCGATTGAGGAGCTTGTAAAAGGATTTAAAGAGGGAAATCAGTTCGAGACACTTCTCGGCGTAACCGGTTCGGGAAAGACATTTACTATGGCAAATGTTATTCAGGCATTAAATAAGCCAACATTGATTATTTCCCACAATAAGACGCTTGCCGGTCAGCTATATGGCGAGATGAAGGAATTTTTCCCAGAGAATGCAGTTGAATATTTTGTCTCATATTATGACTATTACCAGCCTGAGGCTTATGTGCCTTCATCTGATACGTATATTGAGAAGGACTCTGCGATCAATGAGGAGATTGATAAATTAAGGCTTTCTGCGACGGCAGCGCTTTCTGAGAGGCGTGATGTAATCGTAGTGGCATCTGTTTCATGTATATATGGTCTGGGAAGTCCTGTTGATTATAAGGATATGATTTTATCACTTCGTCCAGGAATGATAAAGGATCGCGATGAAGTAATCAAAAAGCTTGTTGAGATGCAGTACGAGCGAAACGATATGGATTTTCACCGAAGTACATTTCGTGTGCACGGTGATGTCGTAGAGATTTTTCCGGCAAATGAGGGTGAGACTGCAGTGCGCGTAGAGTTTTTCGGTGATGAAATTGATCAGATAAGTGAGTTTGATCCGCTGACAGCACAGGTAAGAAGCCGTCTAAAGCATATCGCAATTTTCCCAGCCTCTCACTACGTTGTTGACCCAAAGGAGATGCTTCGCGCAACAACTGATATTGAAGAAGAGCTAAAGGAACGTGTAGATTTCTTTAAGCGAAATGACCGTTTGCTGGAGGCACAGCGAATTTCAGAACGCACTCATTATGATATTGAGATGATGAGAGAAACTGGCTTTTGCTCTGGAATAGAAAATTATTCGCGTCATCTGGCAGGACTGCCGGCCGGTTCACCGCCGTTTACGCTGATTGATTATTTTCCAGATGATTTCTTAATTATTGTGGATGAGTCTCATATTACACTTCCGCAGGTGCGCGGTATGTTTGCAGGAGACCGCTCACGAAAAACTACACTGGTAGATTACGGCTTTCGTCTTCCATCAGCACTTGATAATCGCCCTTTGAATTTTAGTGAATTTGAAAGCAAGATTGACCAGATGCTTTTTGTTTCGGCAACACCAGGCGATTATGAAGGTGAGCATGAGATGATGCGTGCAGAGCAGGTTATACGTCCGACAGGACTTTTAGATCCGCCGATTGAGGTGCGTCCAGTTGAGGGGCAGATTGATGATCTGATTGCCGAGATTAGAAAAACGCTGCGGTCAAAAAATAAAGTGCTTGTCACGACTTTAACAAAAAGAATGGCAGAGGATTTTACGGAATATCTGCGCGATGCAGGTATTCGCGTGCGCTATCTGCATTCTGATATTGATACGCTTGAGCGTGCACAGATTATTCGCGATATGCGTCTTGATGTGTTTGACGTGTTGGTGGGCATCAATTTGCTTAGAGAGGGTCTTGATATTCCGGAGATCGCGCTTGTGGCGATATTAGATGCTGATAAGGAAGGATTTCTGCGTTCAGAGACGTCGCTTATTCAGACGATTGGACGAGCAGCACGAAATAGCGAAGGTCATGTTGTGATGTACGCTGATACGATAACAGACTCTATGCGAAATGCAATTGAGGAGACAAAAAGAAGACGAGAGATTCAAAATGAGTATAACATAGAGCACAACATCACACCTACTACTATAAAGAAAGCTGTCCGTGATCTGATTTCAATTTCAAAGGCAGCAGAGAAGGCTGATGAGAAGCTTGCAAAGGATCCAGAATCAATGAGTAGGCAGGAACTCGAAAAGCTGATTGCAAAGGTAGCAAAACAGATGAATAAGGCAGCTGCTGAGTTAAACTTTGAAGCAGCGGCAGAACTTCGTGATCAGATGAGAAATCTGAAGAAATATTTAGATGATTAAAAGAAAGGCATAAAATAATAAATATGGAAAATAAGAAATTTATCCGAATCCGCGGTGCAGCAGAGAATAATCTAAAGCACATTGATTTGGATATTCCAAGAGATGAACTTGTTGTGCTGACTGGATTGTCTGGTTCAGGAAAATCCTCACTTGCATTTGACACAATATATGCAGAGGGTCAGAGGCGATACATGGAGTCGCTTTCATCTTATGCAAGACAATTTTTAGGCCAGATGGAAAAGCCAAATGTTGAAAGTATTGAAGGTTTGCCGCCGGCAATCTCCATTGATCAGAAATCTACTAATAGAAATCCGCGTTCTACGGTAGGTACCGTAACGGAAATCTACGACTATTTTCGTCTTTTATATGCGCGTATTGGTGTTCCACATTGTCCTGTCTGTGGCAGAAAGATAAGCCGTCAGACTGTTGATCAGATGGTGGACAGTTTGATGGCACTTAAAGAGCGCACGAAGATTTTATTGCTGGCACCTGTTGTGCGCGGAAAGAAAGGCCGTCATGAGAAGGTTTTGGAGCAGGCAAGAAAGAGCGGCTATGTGCGTGTGCGCATTGATGGCAGTCAGTATGATCTGGAAGAGGAGATTAAGCTTGATAAGAATATAAAGCATAATATTGAGATTATTGTAGATCGTCTTGTCATAAAAGAGGGTATTGAAAAGCGTCTTGCCGATTCACTGGAAAATGTGCTAAAGCTGGCAGATGGTCTTGCTTTTGTGGAGGTTGTGGATGGAACACCAATGACGTTTAGCCAAAACTTTTCCTGCCCTGACTGCGGCATAAGCATCGATGAGATTGAGCCGCGAAGCTTTTCATTTAATAATCCATTTGGTGCGTGTCCGACTTGCTTTGGACTTGGCTATAAGATGGAGTTTGATGAGCAGCTCATGATTCCAGATCAGTCGCTTAGTATTGATCAGGGGGCAATTATTGTGCCTGGATGGCAGTCATGCACCGATGAAGGCAGCTTTACAAGAGCGATTTTAAATGCACTTGCAGAGGAGTTTCATTTCACGCTAGACGTGCCATTTGAGTCGTACAGCAAAGAAATTCATGATATTTTGATACATGGAACTAATAAGAGTGTAAAGGTGCGCTACAAGGGACAGCGCGGGGAAGGCGTGTATGATATTGTATTTGAGGGATTAATTAAAAATGTAGAGCGCCGTTACCGTGAGACAGGTTCGGAAACAATCAAAGCAGAGTACGAAACATTTATGCGCATCACACCATGCTCTACATGTAAGGGCATGCGTCTGAAAAGAGAATCACTTGCCGTGACAGTGGCAGACAAAAATATTTATGAGGTGACAAATCTTTCTATTCGTGATCTCGCAGCATTTTTATCTAATTTGACGCTTACTAAGACGCAGCAGCTGATAGGTGAGCAGATTTTAAAGGAAATCCGAGCACGCGTACAGTTTTTGATTGATGTAGGTCTTGATTATCTTTGCCTGTCACGTGCAACTGGTACGCTTTCAGGCGGTGAGGCACAGCGTATTCGTCTGGCAACACAGATTGGATCTGGTCTTGTCGGTGTGGCTTATATTTTAGATGAGCCAAGCATTGGTCTGCATCAAAGAGATAATGACAAGCTGCTTGGCACATTAAAGCATCTTCGTGATCTTGGCAATTCTGTTATTGTCGTTGAACATGATGAGGATACAATGCGTGCTGCCGATTATGTAGTTGACATTGGACCTGGTGCAGGTGAGCATGGCGGTCAGGTTGTTGCAGCAGGCACGGCAGAAGAACTTATGAAAAATCCGGCATCAATAACTGGAAAATATTTGAGCGGTGAGCTTAAGATTCCAGTTCCAAGTACAAGAAGAGAACCGCAGGGTTGGCTGACTGTAGTGGGCGCAAAGGAAAATAATTTAAAGAATATCACAGTAAAGTTTCCTAAGGGAGTATTTACATGCGTAACAGGTGTTTCAGGTTCAGGCAAGAGCAGCCTTGTCAATTCGATTTTGTATCAGGCGCTTGCAAAGCAGCTAAACCGTGCGAGAACAATTCCTGGTGCATATAAAGAGATTAAGGGCATAGAGCAGTTTGATAAGGTAATAAATATAGATCAAAGCCCGATTGGCCGCACACCGCGCTCTAATCCGGCAACTTACACTGGCGTGTTTGATATGATCCGTGATCTTTTTGCTTCAACAGTTGACGCAAAGACGAGAGGCTATAATAAGGGTCGTTTTAGCTTTAATGTAAAGGGTGGACGCTGTGAGGCATGTTCCGGTGATGGTATCGTAAAGATTGAGATGCACTTTTTGCCTGATGTGTATGTGCCATGTGAGGTCTGCAAGGGAAAACGCTATAACAGAGAAACGCTGGAAGTAAAATATAAGGGAAAGAGTATTTATGATGTGCTTAATATGACTGTAGAAGAGGCGCTTACATTTTTTGAAAATGTTCCGTCTATTTACCGCAAAATTGAGACATTGTATCAGGTAGGTCTTTCATATATACGATTAGGTCAGCCATCCACAACGCTTTCAGGTGGCGAGGCACAACGTATTAAGCTGGCGACTGAGTTAAGCCGAAAGAGTACAGGAAAGACAATCTATATTTTAGATGAGCCGACGACAGGACTTCATTTTGCAGATGTTCACAAGCTTACAGAAATGCTGCAGAAGCTTGTAGAAAACGGCAATACGGTAATTGTAATCGAGCACAACTTAGACGTAATAAAGACAGCTGATTATATCATTGATATGGGACCAGAAGGCGGAGACGGCGGAGGAACAGTAGTAGCGCAGGGAACGCCGGAAGAAGTGGCAGAGTGCCCGCAGTCCTACACGGGATATTATGTAAAACGCGTTATAGCTAAACTGTAACGAAACTGATCCATCGACGAAAATATTGCATCGGCTACAGTTCATGGATAAGCCAATATTTACAGCAAAGCCCGAAGGTGAATGGCTTTCGCGAGACGGACACTTGAAGCAGGTCTTTCAAAGTAATGTATGATAAGAAAGAACATAAAAGGAACCTGCTGAGTTTGGTCCGTCGACGAAACCATTACACCGAAGGGCTTTCGTAACATAGCAACATGAACATATCCCACACTTGCAATCTTTACACAGGTATGATAGACTAGATTGAATTAGTAACTAATAAACTATAATCAGAAAGCTATATGAAAGGGTAAGGTAATGCGATTGAATAAGAAGAGTCTCCTTCTTGGCATGATCGTTTTGTTACTTTCCTGTATAGTTGGAAGCAGTGCAAAAAACAGCTCATTTCTTGAAAATGTACAGGCTTCTATGGTACAGGAAAAAGACAGCGATCAGTCACAGGATCAGCCGGAGATTGGCGTATCAGCCTTAGGTTACTGCGTGATGAATGCAGATACGGGTGAAATTGTTTTGCAAAAAAATGCCGACGAAAAGCTTCATCCGGCAAGCATTACAAAGATTATGACGCTGCTTGTGACGGTGGAACAATGTAAGAACCTTGATTCTGTAACAACTGTGTCAGAAAATGCACTGAATCAGATAGCACCGCTTAGTTCAACACTTCATCCGATGCCAAAGCCGGGAGAGCAATTTACAATCAGGGATCTTTTATATGGTCTTACGATGTGCTCAGGCAATGAGTGCGCGAATATCTTAGCGGAAGCAGTTTGCGGTGATATCGACAGCTTTGTTGAACTGATGAATGAGAGAGCAAAAGAAGCCGGTGCAAAAAACACTCACTTTTCAAACCCTCACGGACTTGATGCTGATGATCACTTAACAACAGCCTATGATATGGCGCTTATTATGAAGGCAGCACTAAAAAATCCGGCGGCAAAGGAAATTCTTTCTGCGAAAACATACACTATTCCTGAAACAGCGTATACATCAGAAAGAAATATGACAAGCGGTCATAAGATGGTTTCAGGTGAGTTTGAATGTGAGGGTGTTTATGCCGGAAAGCCGGGCTATACACGTCTTGCCCAGTCCACGCTTGTGACAGCTGCAAAGCGAGACGATGTTAATCTTATAGCAGTTGTTATGAAATCAGACTCAGGCATAAGCTATGAGGATACAAGTCTTTTGCTTGACAATGCCTACGCAAAGATTAATGACTGGGGTGTGACTGGAGGCTTTAATGTGTATCATCCGCGTGTGACGCAGATTGATGATGCTGGATTTACCGTGACATGGGATGTCGGACTTGATGCTGTGAGAGCTGAGTTTCCTGTCTGGATTGAGTATGACAGCACAGATGTGCTGACAAAGGGATCTTTGGAGGTGACATCTGACACAATCTCCTATCATGTCAGTCTTTCGGATCACGCCGGAAAAAACGGTGTGTATACAGTACAGGCTTATGTGTATAATGCGTCAGGAGAATCAAAGGTCTGCTCGATTAAAGTATTAGCAGGAGTAGGAGAACAAAAAGGATTTGTAAACTGGAATGGCTCCACATATTATGTGCATGAAAATGGTGCACTTGGCTTGCAGTGGCAGGAGCTTGAAGAGGGCTGCTATTATTTTGATTATACGACAGCGCAGATGGTTACAGGCTGGGTGGGCAGCGATACGAAATTTTATCTTGACCCAGATGGAAAGCTTCACACAGGCTGGCTTAAGCTTGATGGAAAGCAATATTATTTTTATCAGGCTGGCGATATGGCAACTGGAAAGATGACCATTGGAAATGGTGAATATTATTTTGACGAAAATGGTGTTTTGCAGTCAGGTTTTGCGATTCCGCAGGCGCCATCATTATATGAATAGAAGAGGAATAACGTTATGAAGTGGAAGAAATTTACGATTCAGACAACAACAGCAGCAGAGGATTTCATCAGTGAGAAGCTAAGTGAGATTGGCATTGAGGGAATCGAGATTGAAGATAAGGTTGAGCTGACAGCAAATGATACAAAGGGCATGTTTATTGATGTACTGCCAGATTTAGGACCAGATGACGGAGAGGCGCTTGTAAGCTTTTATCTTGATGATACGTATGATGTGCCTAAGACGCTTGCTGCCGTAAAGATGGCACTTGAGGAGGTTGCCTCTTTTGTAAATGCAGGATCATGCGAGATCACGGCATCTGAGACAGAGGACAAGGATTGGATGAATAACTGGAAGCAGTATTTTAAGCCATTCGTTGTTGATGATCTTTTAATTAAGCCAACATGGGAAGAAATTCCTGAGGGAATGGAAGGAAAGAAGCTGATTCAGATTGATCCTGGTATGGCATTTGGTACAGGAAAGCACGAGACTACTCAGCTTTGTATTGCAGGAATCCGCAAATATGTAAAGCCGGGTGATAATGTTCTCATGAGACAACAAAGCTTTGTATTTCTCAGCTTAAAAAGTATATCAAGAAAGATACAGAACTCCTTGATGTTGGAACAGGAAGCGGTATTTTGTCAATTTGTGCGCTGTTAAGCGGTGCCAGTCATGTAGTGGGAACAGATCTTGATGAGAATGCTATTGATGCTGCACATGAGAATGCACAGGTTAATGGCATTACGTCAGAGCAGTATAAAGTTCTGATTGGAAACTTAATTGATGATCAGGCAATCAAGGATGAGGTTGGCTATGAAGCATATGATGTTGTCGTTGCCAATATTCTGGCAGATGTTATTATTGCGCTGCAGGAAGTTGTCGCAGTTCATGTAAAGCATGGCGGTATCTTTATCACATCTGGAATCATTGATATGAAGGAACAGGCTGTCATGGATGCATTTGCAAAAAATCCAGAGTTTGAAGTGATTGATGTGCTGCATCAGGGCGAGTGGGTTTCAATTGTAACTAGAAGGAAGTAAATATATGTATCATTTTTTTATAAAGCCAGAGCAGGCAGCTGCACACGAGGTAGTAATCATTGGAAGTGATGTAAATCACATCAAAAATGTGCTTAGAATGAAGGTTGGTGAACAGATTTGCGTTAACGATGGCAGTCATGAATATCTTTGCAGCATTGCACAGCTTGATGCAGAAGAAGTGACAGCAAAAATCGAGCAGGTCAGTGAAACTACAAGTGAGCTGCCTTCAAGAATAGTATTGTTTCAGGGATTGCCAAAGGCCGATAAGATGGAGACAATTATTCAAAAGTGTGTGGAGCTTGGCGTGCATGAGATTGTTCCGGTACAGATGAAGCGCTGTGTAGTCAAGCTTGATTGCAAAAAGGAAGAAGCAAAGAGAAAACGCTGGCAGGCGATTTCAGAGAGTGCAGCAAAGCAGGCTGGACGCGGACTTATTCCTGATATCCATCCTCTTATGACATATAAAGAGGCGCTTTTGTATGCTTCTGATAAGGAACATATTCTTGTACCATTTGAGCATGCAGAAAATATGCAGGCAACGCGCGATGCGCTTAGTGCAGTAAAACCGGGCGAGCAGGTAGCAATCTTTATAGGACCAGAGGGCGGCTTTGAGGACGAGGAGATTGCACAGGCAGAAAATTGCGGTGCACAGGCAATTACGCTTGGAAGAAGAATTTTGAGGACGGAAACAGCCGGAATGGCAGTGCTTGCCATGCTTGGATACGTATTGGAGGAATAAAAAATGGAAGCATATCTGGATAATTCAGCAACGACCCGTGTGGATGCACAGGTGCAGGAGCTGATGAAAAAATTGATGGATGTTGATTTTGGAAATCCATCATCACGTCATCAAAAGGGTGTTGTGGCAGAGGGATATATCAAGGAAGCAAGACAGAAAATTGCTGCTACTTTAAAGGTTGATCCAAAGGAGTTTATCATTACCTCTGGCGGTACGGAGTCCAACAATATGGCACTTATTGGAACGGCACTTGCTGCAAAGAGAAAGGGAAACCATATCATTACAACAGCAGTCGAGCATCCAAGTGTCAAGGCAACGGCTTCTTTTTTGGAGGAGCAGGGCTTTCGCATCACATTTCTTTCAGTTGACAGCAGAGGACAGATCTCTTTAGAAGATTTAAAGGAAGCACTTACACCTGATACCATTCTTGTATCAATCATGTATGTAAATAATGAGATTGGAACAATTCAGCCTGTAGAGGAAGCTGCAAAGCTGGTTCATGCGACTGTTCCAGGTGCTGTATTTCATGTGGATGCCATTCAGGCATATGGCAAGGTGATGATTCGTCCAAAGCAGCAGGGAATTGATCTTTTGTCTGTCAGCTCACATAAATTCCATGGTCCAAAGGGAGCAGGCTTTTTATATTGCAGCAGCAAGGTTAATCTTCATCCAATCATCTTTGGAGGCGGTCAGCAGTCTGGTATGCGTTCAGGAACTGAAAATGTACCTGGTGCAGCAGGTATGGGATTGGCAGCGCAGCTTGCCTACCAGAACTTTGAGCAGAAGAAAGCACATTTAAATGAGCTTCGCCGCTATTTTTTGGAGGGCATTCATAAGCTGGATGACGTTTCAATAAACGGTTGGGATGAGACGGCAGATGGTGAGGAATGTATAGAAAGACGAGCACCGCATATTGTAAGCGTAAGCTTCACAGGTGTAAGAAGTGAGGTGCTTTTAAATGCACTCAGCGACCGCGGCATTTATGTGTCATCTGGAAGTGCATGCTCATCTAACCATCCGGCACTTTCAAGTACTCTACAGGCAATTGGGCTAGATAAAAAGCTTATTGAGGGAACGCTTCGTT
>ERZ780203.2472-NODE-2472-length-10040-cov-4.431447_pt1 | contig 10040 bp, 8 predicted proteins | sample MGYA00511168_ERZ780203 | MGnify/ENA primary metagenome ERZ780203 (study PRJEB29588, sample SAMEA2156577) | human gut metagenome | biome: human gut; feature: human-associated habitat; material: faeces | place: Denmark | collected 2008/2010 ...
TTAAAGTGGCACGCGAGCTGGGTTCAGAACGTCGTGAGACAGTTCGGTCCCTATCCTTCGTGGGCGTAGGATATTTGCGAGGCGCTGTCCCTAGTACGAGAGGACCGGGATGGACGTACCGATGGTGTATCTGTTGTCACGCCAGTGGCACGGCAGAGTAGCTAAGTACGGAGCGGATAAACGCTGAAAGCATCTAAGCGTGAAACCGACCTCAAGATAAGATATCCCATACCGAAAAGGTAGTAAGGCACCTGAAAGACGATCAGGTAGATAGGCCAAGGGTGTAAGCATAGCAATATGTTAAGCTGATTGGTACTAATAAGCCGAGGGCTTAATCACAGGACTAATCCTAAGAAAGAGACTCTATGTAGTTGTCAATGTATGATATTTTATTGCTTGCGCGGAGAGCGGTTGCAGGACACAGGCAACAGCGAGAAGCAGCAGATGCGATGTAATTTTCGGAAAGAATTCGGGTGAAATTTGTACGGCGAAGCCGGCGACCCCGAAGACAGCCATAAGGCGTCGAGGGAAATTTCGCGCGAAGGCGGCGAAAAGTACGTTGCAGATGCGGCGGAGAACGCAGCGCAACCCGAAGGGGTAGCGTTAGCGGTGCGCAAGAGATACAATATGCCATTGCGGTGACAATATCGTGCAGGATCCACCCGTTCTCATACCGAACACGGAAGTTAAGCTGCACAGAGCCGATGGTACTGTACGGGACACTGTATGGGAGAGTAGGACGTTGCCGCATTTCCAGTGCGAAACGGGAGTGAATTCCACTCCCGTTTTTGCTGTTAAGCTGTAAGGACCGCTTTAAGGCGTTTATGGCTGTCCGTATCAGGTGACAATACAAGTATAACATTATTTTGCAATATTTCCGCATCGTTATTGCACTTATTTCTCGTTTCCTCTCTTTATATTGACATTCGACGTATTTTGTCATAAAATTATAATAATCGCAGATATGCGATCTTACATTTTACTTAAGAAAAAACCGTAAGGGGAGAAATCATGAGTCTAAAACGCGCGCTTAGGATGCTTTCGGTCATAATTTTGACGTGCATCCTTTTTTGTTTTTTCGCGGCAATGTCCGCGTGCGGCAACGGCGGTGACGAGCCGCCTCCCGCAAGCGTTGTCACCGAGCCTGGAGACGACGACAAGAACGGAGATAAAAAGGACCCGGAGCCGTCCGGGCCGGAAGAGGAGTTGCCCGGCGGCGATACCGATGATCCTGAGCCGGAACCTTCTGAGCCTGATAATCCGGAAGAACCCGATCCGACGGATCCGGAAGAGCCGGGAGAACCTGACCCGTCTGAGCCTGAAGAGCCGGAGCCTTCGGATCCCGACCCTGAAAACCCTGCAGAACCGGACGAGCCGTCCTATCCCGATGAGCCGGTCGACCCGAATCCTGACGAACCGGATCCTTCCGACCCGGACACGGATGACCCCGACGTCCCTGACGAGCCCGATCCTCCGGAGCCGGAGGAGCCCGAAAGATTCACGCTGACGCTGGTCATAGGCGAAGCCTCAATACCGTTCGACGATATCGCGCCCGGCAGTGAGCGCAATCTTCCTTCGGAGCTGCCCGTTCCCTCCGGATACGAAATAGACGGATGGCTTTCCGACGGCGAACGGATAAACTTTCCCGTTACCGTCGACGGAGATATAACGGCGGTCGCGCAGCTGTCGCCCATCGAATACGAGATAAAATACGAGCTTGCCGGCGGAACCAATGACGAAAGCAATCCCGATTCGTATACCGTCGAAACTGCGGTCACGCTGCTGCAGGCAGAACATACCTGTTTCGATTTCGCCGGCTGGGTGATTGCCGGCACGGACGAACCGATCTCCGGAACCGAAGGGTATACGGAAAATCTGACGCTGCGCGCCGAATGGACAAACGAAAGTCACACGTATGACGAAACACATCATTGCATGCGGTGCGGCGCACCCGCCGAAACGGCGGAGCATGCCTACGGCGAATGGAAAACTGTTCGCGAGGCGACCTGCACGGAATGCGGCAGCCGCAAGCGCGAGTGCGAAATCTGCGGTCATAAGGACAGCGAAACATTGCAGAAGCTCGAACACGATTGGGGTGAATGGACAAGCAACGACAACGGTACCCACAAACACGTCTGCGGTGACTGTTCGCATGACGAAAGCGAACACTGCGCATATACCGCCACCGTGGTAGATCCAACATGTGAGGCTGACGGCTATACTTTGCACGAGTGCAAAGTATGCGGCTACTCATACAAAGACGTGTATATAGATGCCAAAGGGCATAAATATGACGAAGCTCATATCTGCACCGTGTGCGGAGTGCCTGCAGAAACGGCGGAGCATGTCTACGGCGAATGGAAAACGGTTTACGAGGCGACCTGCACGGAAGACGGCAGCCGCAGGCGCGAGTGCGAAATCTGCGGGCATAAGGACATCGAAACATTGCAGAAACTCGGACACGATTGGGGCGAATGGAAGTTTGACGGCAAGAATACTCACACGCGCACCTGCGTACGCGATACATTGCACACCGAAAGCGAATCTTGCAAATATACCGCCACCGTGACGGATCCCACTTGCGAGGATAAAGGTTATACTTCGTTCGAGTGCGAAGTATGCGGCTACTCATACAAAGACAATTATATCGACGCCAAAGGACATAAGTATGACGAAGAGCATATCTGCACCGTGTGCGGCACGCCTTCCGACACGTCCGGACACGTTTATTCGGACGGCGTCTGCACGATCTGCGGAAAGAGCGAAGCGCCCGCCGCATGGGACGGCTCGGTATCCGAAATGCTCGAAGGCGAGGGCAGCGAACAGTCGCCGTATCTCATAACAAGCGGCGCGGATCTGGCCTATCTCGCGGCGCAGGTAAACGGCGGCGAAAAATACGCGGGCGTATATTTCCGGCTCGAAGCCGACATCGACCTCGGCGGCAGAAACTGGACGCCGATCGGCTGCGGCGTATACGATTACGGCGGCGCGGACAATATTATAGAGGAGCTGACGCGCGCGTTTTCGGGCATATTCGACGGCCGCGGCAGAACGGTGAGCAATTTCACCGTGACGGATTCGCAGCCGACGGAAATCCGTAACAACGACAATACGTATTATTCTTTCGGCCTGTTCGGCGCTCTGGACGGCGCGACGGTAAAGAATCTTCGCATAACCGGCGCCGTGATAAACGCGGATAAATCGGCGGAGCAGTCCGTCTGTTATGCGGGCATTCTCGCCGGCGTGATAGCCGGACAGTCCTCTGTGTCGTGCTGCGACGTGAGCGGGGAAGTGAGCGTATCCGCCACGACGGTATATGCCGGACTGCTTGCCGGCGACGGCAATTCCGAACTGGCAGTCAGCGACGACAGTTCCGCAAGATCCCGCAACGAAATTACGGACTGCATGGCGGCCGGCAGCGTCAGGGCCGACGCTTCGGAAAACGCATATACCGGCGGGCTGCTGGGCGGTTCGTCATATACCGACATAACGCGCTGTATTGCGGCGGCCGCGCTCGAAGTCTCGGCCGCGCGGCGGATATGCCTGCGGCTTCGTCGGGTACTGCGAATACCGTACCGAATTCTCTTATTGTTTCTCAAACTCGTCCGTTTATGCTTCGGAACCGAAAACGGAAACGGACGGCTTTACCGCACAGGCAAAGGAACGCGGCAGTAACTATTACTCTTCTTCGCCGAGCAATACCGCAGACGAGACCGATGCGATTCCCGCATCGCTTACCGAAGAACTGCTCTCGTCCGGAGCTTGGACGGCAGGTTCGGATCTGCCGCGCCTCGCGTTATTCGCCGACGAACACGCGCAAAATCCTTGACATACATAATCGTATATGGTAATATGTTTATGATATTATTTTAATATCGCAAACATGTATGATACGGAGGTAATATGGTACTCTTCGAAAACGTATCGAAGATATACGGCAAAAGCAATGTCAAGGCGGTCGACGATCTGACGCTCGAACTGCGGCCGGGGGAGATATACGGCTTTCTCGGTCCCAACGGCGCGGGCAAGACGACGACAATAAAGATGCTGACGGGCATACTGCCCTTCGAAAGCGGCCGCATAACCGTGTTCGGCCGCGACGTAGTGACCGACGCCGTCGCCGCCAAGCGCGAAATAGGCTACGTCACAGACAGCGGCGTGATGTACGAAAAGCTGAGCGGCCGCGAGTTTGTCGACTTCATGGCCGACGTGTACGGCGTAAGCGTAGCCGAGCGACGGCAGCGCTGCGACGAGCTGCTTGCGGCGTTCAATCTCGCCTCTGCGTTCGACAGCCGCATAGAAACGTATTCGCACGGCATGAAGCAGAAAATCGCCATAATAGGCGCGCTCGTACACGCCCCGCGCGTGCTCGTCCTCGACGAGCCTATGGTCGGGCTCGATCCTCAGTCCGCCCGCGAACTGAAGGAAATCATGCGCCGTCACGCCGACGCCGGAAACGTCGTGTTCTTTTCCACACACGTCCTCGACACCGCCGAAAAGATATGCGACCGCGTGGGCATAATAACGGGCGGCAGGCTCGTGATGTCGGGCAGCCTGGACGACATTAAGGCTGCAAAGGGCGACGAATCGCTCGAAGACATATTCCTGTCCGTAGCCGGCACGGGAACGGAGGTGTAAATGCACGGCTGGTTCCTGATGACGCGCACGCTGATGAAGACGTTTTTCCGCAAGGGCAAGGGCGACGGTTCGCGTTTTGCGGGCATGATCGTACTCGCGGCGCTGGGCGCGCTGCTGTCCGCGGGAGTGGCGGTGATGTTCGCATTCCTCGGCCCCGCGTTCGCCGCTGTCGGCATAGTCCCCGAAGTGACCGCGCTGCTGCTCGACGCCGGATTCATAGTCGTACTCGTGTTCGGCACGATAGGCATCTTCTCGTATGTATATTTCGCGCGCGACAGCGAGTTTCTGCTGTCTCTGCCCGTGCGGCCGTCGGCGGTATTCCTCGCGAAGCTTGCGGCGGTATACGCGCAGGAGATAATGATAGCCGCGCTCGTAATGGTGCCCGGCACGCTCGCGCTCGGCATTTCCACCGTTCAGCCCGCGACGTATTATATCATGATACTGCTTGCGTTGCTGCTTGTGCCCGTTATGGCGCTGCTGGTCGCGTCGCTCGTGTCCGTTCCTCTTGCTGCGGCAGCTTCTTTCTTCCGCAGGAAGGGCGCCGTCAGCGGCATACTGCTCATCATTCTTTTCGCCGCATTCATGGGCGTATATATGTATTTCGTATATTCGATGTCTTACGGCACCGGCGGCGATCAGTCCGTGGAAGAGATACTTGCCGAGATGCAGTCGGGAATGGTCACGATGGCGAGCGTGCTCTATCCGGTATACGCGCTCGCGCGCTTCGGCACTCTGACTCCCGCGCTCGTCGGCTCCGTCGCAGGCTCGGCGCTCATCGACCTCGCCATATTCTTCGGCACGGTCATTGCCGCCGGCGCGCTCACCGTACTGATCAGCGGCAAAGCGTATAAAGGCGCCGCGCTGCGCCAGAACGAGCATACGTCGTCCGTAACGTCCGCACGCGAATACGTGGCTTCGTCCGCGCTCGGCGCGCTCATGAAAAAGGAGTGGCGGGAAATGGTGCGCAACACCTCTTTCGCGTTTCAGTGTCTTGCCGGCGTGGTGCTGGCACCCGTAATCGTGGTAGTCGTATCGCTCGCGAGCGGTATGCAGAACTTCACGCTCGTGCCGCTGCCGTCAGCAGAAATAATGGCGTGGGGAACAAGCCTGCTCATGATAGTCATGATGGGCGTGGGCATGAACCAGTTCGCCACCACGGCGGTTTCACGCGAGGGACAGAGCTTCGCGTACAGCAAGACCATACCGGTGCCGTACGCCACGCAGCTGCTTGCCAAAATAATAGTGGCCGACATAATAGCGTATATTACGGTGACGCTGTCGCTCGTCGCGGCGATCGTGACCGCAGCCATAGGCGGATATGCCGATCCGCTTGCGATCGTTCTCAGCGCCGTGTTCCTGCTCGTGTATACCGCGGCATACGTCAATTTCGGCGTGCTGCACGACCTGAAAAAACCCAAACTCGACTGGGTCACCCCGCGCGAAGCGGTCAAGTCCAACGCAACCACGGTGGTACCCATGCTGCTAGACTTCCTTATAGGCATACTGGGCGTGGTGCTCGTGTGCGTGCTGACGATCGTGTTCGACGCGAATTTCGGCCTTCCCGCGGCGGGAACGGGAATTGCGTTCGGCGCGCTCATAATCCTTTCCGCGGCGGCGCTCGTCTGGTCGGTGTCATATATAAGAAAGAACGCTGATAAATATTATAACAGACTGTCGATATAACGACAGAGGAGGAATCAAGATGATAAACGAATATGAAGAAAAGAGCAAACATCCTGCGAGCGGCTGGCCCGCGCTGCTGCTTCTGATACTGCTTCTGCTTGCCGGAATTGTGGGCGCGATAATCGGGTTCGTGTTATCGGACGACTATCCCGCGCTGGTGGCGCTGTCCGTCGTGTGCATCATAGTCATCATCGTCACATGCATTATGTTTGCCGGACTGTGCGTTATCGATCCCAACGAAGCGATAGTGCTCGTGTTTTTCGGACGCTATCTGTACACCGTCGCGCAGGACGGATTCTATTTCGTCAATCCGCTCGCCAAAAAGAACAAGATCTCGCTTAAAGCGCGCACCCTCGTCAACGACAAGCAGAAAGTCAACGACGAGCGCGGCAATCCCGTCGAGATCGGCGTGGTCGTGATCTGGCGCATAGTCAATACCGCGAGCGCGATGTTCAAGGTGGAGAATTACCATTCCTACATAACGACGCAGGCGGATTCGGCGATAAGAAACGTCGCACGTCAGTATCCGTACGACGTGGACGAGGGCAAGGAGGAGATGTCGCTCCGCGGTTCCAGCCAGGAGATCGCGCGCCAGCTTCAGACCGAGCTGCAGGAGCGCGTGGAAATCGCGGGCATAGAGATACTCGAAGCGCGCATATCCCACCTCGCTTACGCGCCCGAGATCGCCGCGGCCATGCTGCAGCGCCAGCAGGCTGAAGCCATAGTGCAGGCGCGCCAGAAGATAGTGGACGGCGCGGTCGGCATGGTGGAAATGGCGCTCGGAAAATTGAGCGAGAGCAATATAGTCTCTCTCGACGACGAACGGAAAGCGCAGATGGTGTCCAACCTGCTCGTGGTGCTGTGCGGCAACAAGGACGCCCAGCCCATAGTGAACAGCGGAACTATTTATTGATATACGAAAGAATAACGAAGGTGATGCGATTTGCCCGATAACAAAAGTACAAAACAATTGCTGCTGAGGATTTCTCCTTCGCTGTACGCGAAGATCGCGCGTATGGCGGAGGACGATTTCCGCTCGGTCAACGGCGAGATAGAATACCTGCTTACCTCCGCCGTGCGGCAGCGCGGCCTCTCGGACGAAAATCCGCCGGGGGGGTCAGCAAAAACCGTGAATAAAACAGCTTAAAGATCGAAAAAAGTCTCTTCATTTATCAAAGTGAAGAGACTTTTTTATATGTTTTCCCGATCGGTGGTTTTATGCCCGTCCTCGTCTTCGAGGCCGAGTATATAATCCGCGGATTCGCCGAATGTCTTTGCAAGCAGTATTATGGCATCGGCGCCGGGCTGTTTGAGTCCGTTTTCCCAGTCGGAAACCGCGGTATGACTGTAACCTATAATGGTTCCGAGCTGCTTTTGCGTTAATCCGGCTTTCTTCCGGAGACTTTTTATACGCGAACAGTAGACTTTCATAAAAGAATCTTATCATAAATTCCGCTATAGTTGTTGACATTCCGCTATAGTTTAATTATAATGTATATATATTTGTTGCGGAGGTTAATTTTGGATAGAGGAAGAGAACACAACGAAATTGTGTCGGATACCGTCGGCGGCGACTTTTTGCATACGGTAAAATGCGCTGCCTGCGGTTCGGGCGATATGGAGTTTTTATCCGGAGGAGTAATGCGGTGCAGATACTGCGGCGCCAAAACGGTGATATCAAAGCCGCAGAGACCCGTGAACATTACAAATGAAATACATCTTCACGAATCGGAAGCGAATGCGGTGGATCGCCGCAATTACACTTTGAAAAGAAGCGAAACCGAAATGTCTTTTATGCGCAAAGCTCTTATCGCTTTGGCTGCAGACAGGCATACTCCGCCCGATATACTGGAATCCGACTTCGCGCCGGTTTCGGTAAAATATCTGCAATTCATTCGTATTTCGGCGGACGTACATATCGATTACAGTGTGTCGATAGGGTATGACAGACAGGAAGAGTATTTGGAGAAAACAAAAAAGGGCGTTGAAAAAAAGACGCGCATCGTTACCGACTGGCATCCTCAGACCGGCAGTATCGATTCCGAGAACGTCGATATTTCGTTTATCCCGTATGCCGATAAATACGAAGAGGATAAATTTGCGGAATTTCTTGTCCGGAAGCCGTCGGCGGTCATACCGCCCGAGAAGGCCGATTTTGACTTTCCGGCGCCGAGCGCCGATTATTCGTCCGCACAAAGCCGGGCCTTGGATAAATGCGTTAAAACCGCCGTCGGGCAATGCAAAAGCAAGCTGCCCGGCGACAAAAACAAGGATTTCGATTATACGGTAAAAAGCAAAATTACTTCCGTTTACTTGTATGTCGTTCCTGAATACGTTATGGGTTATAAATACAAAAATACTGCGTACGAACTGGGCGTATATTTTTCCGAAAACGCTCCGAACGCGAGAGAAATTCCCGATTACACTCCCGTACGGAACAAAGAAATATACGACAAGAACAAAGCACTGGATACTGTCTCCATAACGGTTTCGGTACTTTGCTCGATACTGGCGGTTTTATCAATGTTTTTCGATATAATGCAAATTTTGTTCTGGACGGCACTGTCCCTTGCGGTTGCCGGCACGGCTTTATTCGCTTGTGCGGAAAACAGACACGTTAAAACTGCCGAAACCGTTTCTGCGCGATTACAGAAAGCAAAATCGGAAAAAGCGGCTGAAGTGCTCAGACGCAGGGATTTCGGCGCTATGACGGCTGCAGAGCTGGAATTGTTCGGCAATAAATACCGACAGTGGAGCTTATTGCGCGGAGGAAACGGCAATGAGGATAAAGCCGCGGACAAATTGAGAACGCCGCGCCGCGTATTTTTTACCGTCAGCTGCATTGCCTGCGTTTTGGCGATAATAGTATCGCTTGCGTCCTGTATATCGTAGCGATAAATAACGGATTATCGAAAAGAGGCAGCTCCTCAGTCGGGAGCGGCCTCTTTTGCCATCGTATCAGCTATGTGCCGGGCGTAGGCGGCGGCGACGTTGACGCCGGTCACGCTTTCGAATTCTTTGAAAAAGGCGTTGGAATTGACTTCGCAAAGCAGCATACCGCGTCTGCCGAACAGCAGGTCGATGCCGCAGAAGTCCAGGCCGAGCGCGTCCGCGATCTTTACGCACATCGCCGCGACGTCCGCGACGACGGGGTACGGTCTGCCCGAGCCGCCCGCGCCTATGTTGGAGCGGAAGTCGCCGTCCGGATCCTGGACTTGAACGGTCAGATACTGCTGCCCCCTCCACTGGAAGAGAGACAGGGAGAGAATGGGCGGACTGTCGGTATAGGCCGCCAGGTCCGGCTCCGTCCAGGTCCGCCCCTTCTGGGCCGCGGCCCCGGATGCCATGGCGGCACCCAGGTCCAGCATCCCGCCGGTAGCCGTCAGGCCGGTGAGGCTGTCCAGCTTTTGGACGGAGGATAGCAGGATGTCCTTCACGTCGGCCAGCGTGGCATCCGGAAACTGGGAGTAGAGCATGGCCGCCGCAGCACTGACCATAGGCGCCGCCATGGAGGTTCCTGTCATGTAACTGTATGAATTCCCGGGGGTGGTGCTTAAAATATGGGTGCCGGGGGCGGCTAGGTCCACAGAGGAGGCGCCGTAGCTGGAGGTAGGATCCAGGTTACCGTCGTATCGGAGGTTCGCCACGGTAATGAGGTTATCCAAGTGGTAGCTGGCCGGGTAGCTGGGGGCAAGCTCCAGGTCGGCGCCGTCGTTGCC
>ERZ780203.2496-NODE-2496-length-9957-cov-22.638962_pt1 | contig 9957 bp, 8 predicted proteins | sample MGYA00511168_ERZ780203 | MGnify/ENA primary metagenome ERZ780203 (study PRJEB29588, sample SAMEA2156577) | human gut metagenome | biome: human gut; feature: human-associated habitat; material: faeces | place: Denmark | collected 2008/2010 ...
TATCCGCTGCACGCGGGCATGCGCCTCGCCGAGGCGCGGCAGCGGCTTCTGCGCGGCAAAGCGCAGGGAAATGCGGACGCGGTCCTCGCCTGCTTTGCGCGCGAGGGAAAACTCACGCTGACGGCGGAGCACTGCGCGCTTGCGGACTTTTCCGTGCATCTGACCAAGCGGCAGAGCGCCATCCGGGAAGAGCTGCTGCGCACCTGCCGCGCGGCGGGAATTCTTGGCAAAAAGCAGGACGCGCTCTGTGCGCTGTTCGACAAAAAAGACCGCGTGGAGTGTGCGCGCATGCTTGAGAGTCTTTTATCTACCGGCGAGCTTGTGCTGCTCACGCCAGAGCTCTGCGTCGAAAAAAGCGTTTTGGATGCGGTCGACGCAAGGGTGAAGGCGTGGTTCGAAACGCACGACACGCTCACGCTGGGAGAATTCCGCGACGCGCTCGGCACCTCGCGCGACCACGCGCTGCTGGTGCTGGAATACTACGACCGTCGGGGCATTCTTCGTCGCGAGGGAGATGTCCGCAGGCCGGGCGCACGGTTTGGCGAGATAGAAAAATGAGGCGGCTTTTGTCGCCTCTCACATGGGAGTAGATGGGTGCTGGTGTGCCCCCCGGTCTTCAAAACCGGTGAGAGGGGTGAAGAGCCTCTCGGGTGAGTTCGATCCTCACATGCTCCCGCCAGAGCCTCGCGGCCGTGTGCCGCGGGGCTTTTTGAAAAATGTGGATTTCCCTCTTGACAGAATGGGGGGAAGCTCATATAATACTACTGTTCACGACGTGAGCCGTACAACTTCATATCCGGGTGTAGCGCAGTTGGTAGCGCGCATGGTTCGGGACCATGAGGCCGTGAGTTCGAATCTCGCCACTCGGACCAAATGAATGAAGCCCGCTTTTCGAACATTTTTATCGAAAAGCGGGCTTCTTCATGCCCACAAAGCCTTGAGAAGTCAAGGCTTTTTTCTTATCCCCTTCTTATGAGTGAAGGTGAAAACTCTCAAAATGTGAAACGAATATTTTTACGCAAAGTCGTTATTTGAACACAGTTTTACGATAAACTCGCCCAGTACGCCTCCTCAAATGCCTGTGGGGTCTTGTATTTTAAGGTCCGATGGGGACGCAGCTCATTATAGAATTGGACATATTGCGCCACGCTTTTGCGGTAGCTTTGCTCCGAGGTGTACTCCCTGCGGTACGCCTCCTCTTTTTTGAAGGAAGCAAAAAACGCTTCGGCGACCGCGTTGTCATGGGGCCGTGCTGTAGCGGAAAAGGACTGTTTCGCGCCGCATTTTTGCAGCAGTTCCGTAAGCGTGGCTGAGGTATACTGTGCGCCGCGATCGCTGTGAAAGGTCAGCCCGATGGGATTGCCTCGTGCTTGATAGGCGTCCCGGAAGGTGCTTGTGACCAGATGAGTGCTTGCGTTGCGGGACACCCGATAGCCGATGACCCTGCGGGAGAAAAGGTCGAGGATCATGCAAAAGTAGAGCCAGTAGTCGTTGATTTTGAAGTATGTAATATCGCTTACCCAGATTTGGTTGGGACGCTCCGCGGTGAATTGCTGCTCCAGTAGATTCTGCTTTTTGTACTGTTGACGCTTCTTGAATTGCTTTTTTGCGTCTGGGCGGATGCTGTGCGGATCAAGCTCTTGCATGATCGCCGCGATGCGTTTGGTGCTGACCCGGATGCCGCTTTCGGCCAGAGCGATGCGAATTTTTTCGGCGCCGAATCGCTGGGCGCTGTCATCAAAAATCTGCTGTACCAGCCGCATAAGCCGCGCCTGCTCTTGATCGTGCTTGCTGCGGTCGGCTCGGCGGAAGATGTGGTTGTAGAAGGTTCCGCGGGCAACATCCAACGCTTCGCAGAGCTCTTAGACACTATACGGATTGCCCGGCTTTTGGTAGAGGCTTTCCAAGAAGACCAGCTTTTTCTGTAAGGGCACATTTGATATGTACCCAGCGAGCCGAATGATCTCCAGTTCATGCTCCAACTTTTCCAGCCGCCTTGAAAGGGTGTCGAACTCTTTTGGCGTGTAGGTACGATTTGCTGTTTTGATGGAACAGTATTCTCTTCTCCAGTCGTAGAGTGTGCTTTGCGCGATATGCAATTCCTGACTGAGCGATTGAATGGATTCTCCCTTTTGGTATCGCTTGATAATCTTGGTCTTGAATTCAGCGGGATATTCTTTCGGCATAGTCTCATCTCCTTTTAAGCAATAAGACTATTGTAAGCAGTTGCCCGCCGGAAAGGAAGCATCGCATATGCTCCAATTGTTATTCGACGAAGAATCAAGTGATTCTTCTTGCGGAAGACGGGAAATCTATTCTGATACGGCAAGACAGCTAAAAGCCTTGAAATCGTATGATTTCAAGGCTTTTTTACGGCTTTTGAGAGTGAAACATGGGATGCTGAATTACGGCAAAACCCCAAGTGTGCACAAAAATGTGCACAACTCTTCTGAAAACGTTGATACATCGAATGTGCACTCCAAAATTTTCCTCCGATACTATGCTCTCAGCTTATTGTTTTCGACGGTTTTCTGCGCTACGCTAAGAGGAAATATTTTGGAAGGGAGTTGCTATTATGGCAAAAGTAAAAAAGCGCGCACTGAGCATTGCACTTGTCCTTGCAATGCTACTGAGCCTTTCGGTGACCGCCTTTGCGGCGCAGAACGACGTCAGTATTGAACTGGACGGAAAGAAGGTCGCGTTCACCTCAGAATCTGGCAAGCCGTTTGTCGATGCGAACGGCAGAACGCAAGTTCCTCTTCGCGTGGTCATGGAACAGTACGGCTGCGACGTGAAGTGGGACAGCATGAGCAGCACGGCCATCATCACGAAGGGCAGCACCACCGTCACCGTGCCCATCGGCAAGGGCTACATTACGGTCAACGGGAAGAACGTCCCTATGGACACGGCGGCGCTCGTGCAGGACGGACACACGTATCTGCCCATCCGCGCGGTGCTGGAGGCGTTCGGTGCGAATGTGAAGTGGGACAACGGTAAGGTCTCCGTCACGTCCGCCTCCGCCGGCGGCTTTGACAACATCTATGTGGATGACGACGGTGATCTGATCTTCGAGCTGGCAAACGGCAGTAAGATCAACGCGGGCAGCGTCAGCAGCGGTAAGAACGGCAAGGATGGCAGCAATGGCCGTGACGGCGTTTCCGTCACCGACGCTTACGTAAACGCAAACGGCGATCTGATGATCGCACTGAGCAGCGGCCGCACCATCAACGCGGGCAATGTCGGCACGGGCGGCAGCCTGAGCAGCCTGACCTTCGCGGACTATGATGTGGGAACAAAGTTTTACCTCGTCCAGCCGACCGGCAGCTTCACGGTGCCTGTTGTGTCAAACGGAACGGAATACGAGGTCACTTTTGACAAGGTGTATTATGAGCTGACGGCAGACTATACCGGTGAGAGCGAAGCGTGGGTCTGCACGGAGAACAACACGGTGTATGCTCCGTATAGAGCAACGATGCATATTGAAGGCTCGACCGATTCTGCGCTTGCGGGATGCAAGCTTTCAGTTTCATTTTTGGTCGCTAACGGTGCAGCCACCGCTTGGGGTTATACAGCAGAGATCACCGACGATGGAAGTTTCTCTGCTTCTGTCACGCAGGGTGAAAATGGAACAACTCCGTGGAGTGCACCCAAAAATCTGGTGCTCAATAAGGTGACACTCAGCGGTACCCCGACTGTTGACAGTACGATTCGTGGGCTTCTTGCTAAGGCCGCGGGTGACTGGGAATTGATCAATGGGGATAAGAACACCACAATGACCATCTCTTCCAATGGTAAGCTGATTTATAACGGCAACGAGCGTAAGGCAGAATATCTGGCTGGTGGAGACGTTTTCCTGAACATCTCTGTTGATGGAGAAGTCTATAAGTATGACAGCCATCTTGATATTATTTATAATGGCTCAGGCAGAAAAGATGATGAGCAATACCGCCGGAGTGGAAGCTATCAAGTGGTAGACCTTACAATGGATAACTTCTTTGACTACTATGAGCTAAAAGACGTGACAAAAGTTAACTATGGTGCTTTTAACGCACTAAAGAACATTTATGTGGGAAAGGAATTTTCGCTTAAAGATGAGTACGGACTTGATCCCGTTTTTGATTCGACTGTGAATATCGAATTTTATTATAAAGGGGCTTACAGATATTATGAAATTGATTCGGAGAACGAAACCTATACGATAGGAGAAAAGGTTGGGGACGATCGTTTCGGTACAGGCTCTCAGACTTACAAAGGTAGCAGAGTGACTTCCCTTTGTGGAGATGGATATATTCTTACTCCACCAAAAGGAAACACTTTCTTTTATGAAGAACTGAGACCCACAAAGGTACAGGGTACTCTGTACCTCACCCACGACACCTCTACCACCACCGACTGACCCAACACAGCAACGGAGCGGGGCGCAGCCCCGCTCCGTTGTTTTGTTTTTTACCCCTCCAGCGCCTTGATTTCGATCGTGCGGCCGCCGAGGCTTATAGCTACCATGGAACTGCTGAAATAAAAAGAAACAGCACGTTTGCGCCCCTAAACGGTTAAGTATGTAGCTCGGGCCGGTTTCTATAGATCCGTTTTAATAATTCATCGACCTCATCGAGTGATAGGCTTCCCTGGATACGGTTGCCGTTTTCAGAGATCCAGCTAATGTTATCCGCGGTGTGTCCGTTTGCTCCGTTTAGATCCAGTGCTTTCAAGGGATTGAGGTGACCGACCTGAAATTTGGATTTTCCATGGACTGGATGCAAGGCATCGTTTGCGAATTCGGCGTACTGGATGGCATCGCCGGTTATAGGACACTTGCAGTAATCGAAGGTGCTTGGCAGCAATCCGTCACTTTGAAGGCTATGGACCAGTCCGGTATCACATCCATCGAACGTTGCGATCTGTAAGAGAAGCTTTGTTTCTATTTTCATGCAGCTTCTCCTCAAGGCATACTGGACAGAATTTGGATGCGCCTCCCAGCGCTTTTCCCGGTTGGTTTTGTAATCACCGGTCTGCGCTCGATCGGTCAAATACGTTTTGACTTTGATCTTATCCGCTAAGATCGCTTGGAAAACTGCGCTTGCTGGGTTCCGGCGGGTATCGCGGATAAAGCGACGCATGGTAATACAAGCCTTAATTTCGTCAGTAAGATAGAGGTCAACATTTTCGGCGGAATGGATAGGGGATGCAAACCGGTCAATATAGTCAACGGGCATTTCATACGGAACGACAGTGTAATTGAAAAACTCTTTGAGCATGTCAAAATCGTCCGCGGAGAGATTTGCGATTTTATGCAGAAGCTTGTGAAAGATATCGACGCAAGACTCGTAAGAGGCGTATCGTACATCACCTTTAAGACGTGGACTCCAATGCGCTTCAACTTTTGTAGAGGTCACGTCGTCGTTTACGGGTTCGATCAAAAAGGAATTTCTAATGATACTGCGCCGGAAAGCCTTGAACTCTTTAGGCGTGAGCTTTCGCTTGATGATGGCATATTCCTGAGCTTGGGCAGGAGCAAGGGAAGCCTCGAAATCTATGCAATCATCAATTCTAAAGCGTGGGGAATTGACCGCAGCGGCAATGGCACTTTTATGATCCATCGAGAACCTCCGTAGTTATGTTGTGCCTGTATTCTATCACGAACAAAGCAAAATGTACATATCCTGAAAATAGATATCTATAGGACATGTTATGAAACATAAAATGCGTTGAATCAGATCGTGAATTATAGTATAATCCAAACATGGAATAAGAGCAAAAGAGGAGACGCGCATGGTTACTTTCTCGGCTAAAGATACATTCTGGGATATTCGAAATTTCCTGGCAGGAAGGTTCTTGGGAGCTACCAGGGATGAATTCTTTTTGGATGAGGTCATTAAGCTTGTTTTTTGCAAGCATGAGTTAAAATGCGAGAATACAGAAAGAGTAGAAGACGTTGATCTTGCAAGCTTATATAGAAAAACATTTAAAATCGTTTTAAAGCATCACGAAGATATTTATCAGGACGAAACTTGTGAGATCGAGTTGGATCCGGTAAGCATCAAGTACATTGATTCAAAGCTCAATCAACTCGATTTGTTTAATTTGGAGCGAGATATTATTGGCGATGCTTATGAGATATTTATGGGAGATGCGATTAAAGGTCAGTCCGGACAATTCTTTACGCCGCAAAATGCAGCGGAAGCCCTTGTGAAAATGGTTGCACCGAGCCCTAAAAGCCGCATTATTGACCCCGCATGCGGATCCGGCGGGTTCCTTGTGGCAGCTTTGAAATACTGGAGCAAACAGAATAATAAGATCACGGATAATAGCCTTTACGGTGTTGATAAGGATAACTATCTTACGCGATTGGCCAAGGTACACCTCGCGTGTATGGGACAGAAGACAAAAACGATCCGATGCGCCGATAGCCTTGTTTGGGATGAAAACGTGTTGGGGAAAGGAGAATCTCAGTATGATGTTGTGCTGACGAATCCCCCGTTTGGAGCGAATATTCAGGTGGGAACTGCTGAGACGCTTTCAAAATTTGACCTTGCCTACAAATACAGAAAAACAAAAGAGGGACCGGCGGTAAAGACCGACAGCATCAATGAGTCGGTAGCGCCGCAAGTCGTTTTCATGGAGCAATGCGTGAATCTTGCAAAAGCGGGCGGAACGATAGGGATTGTAGTTCCCGAGAGTATGATTTCAAATAAAAAATATTCCTATGTTGTAGAATATATTTTAAGATCCTGCTATATTCGCGCAATTGTGGGAATGCCGGACGTACTGTTTAAGACATCTGGTAAGGGAGGAACACATACCAAAACCTGCTTGCTTGTTCTGGAAAAAAAGAAAAAGGAAGACCGTAAAGATTACAGGATCTTTATGGCTGAAGCAAAATGGTGCGGGCATGATTCACGCGGGCGAGAAATACCGAAAGATGACCTGCCCGACATTCTTGATACATATTTTAAGTTCAAAAATGATGAGTACTTTAAAAACAGCAATCTTGGATTTGTAGTAAGCAGAAGCCAGATCACAAATAATGTCCTTGCGCCTCGTTCTTATGTTTTTGGGATACAGAACGATGAGGGACTGGGTGATACTCACACAATGGTATCGATCGGCCAGCTGATAAACGAAAAAGTAATTGAAGTTGCAACCGGAAATGAAGTTGGAAAATTAGCTTATGGGACAGGAACGGTGCCATTTGTCCGGACTTCTGATATTTCCAACTGGGAAATCAAATCCGATCCGAAGCATCTGCTGAGCGAGGAAATATATAACAGCTTTGCAGAAAAGCAGGACGTTCGTGAAGGCGATATTCTTATGGTCAAAGACGGCTCTTACTTAATAGGGACCTGTGCGATGATCACAAAATATGATACAAAGATCGTTTATCAAAGCCATTTATATAAAATAAGGGTTGCTGAAGACAATAAATATAATCTCGACAAATACTATTTGTTGGCAGCCCTTTCATCGGAATATGTAAGACAGCAGATCTTTGCAAAGACCTTTTCGCAGGATATTATTGATTCTTTAGGTGATCGGCTGAAAGAGCTGATAGTTCCGATCGCAAAAGACGCAAAAAGTATTGAGCGGGTCTCGGCCATGGTAAAGAGATCTATCAATGAAAGCATTGAAGCCCGCGAATTGGCGAGGAAAGTAAGGGCAGAAGTGTTCACACTGTAAGAAGACATATGACCTTGGTGAGTACACTGATATGATCCGCTGAAGCGGGGAAAATCTTAAAAAGGGAGGTGCCAAAGCTTGGCGCTTCCCTTTCTGTTTGGATGATTTGAATTTGAAAAATCAGCGTTGACGAAGGAAACGAAATCATCGCGGCATTTTTCCGCGGGAATCGGATATGTTTTGCCTGCTGATCCTGCCGTTGCGTTTTGTCATCATGCGGCTTGGTCACTTAATCCTTTTCAAACGTTACACCGCCCTGTTCGGAATCCTTGGTGATCGCCATGGCTGATATAAAGGTGACCGCCTCCGCGATTCCCACGGTGAACCATAGAAGCGCGCCGTTGGTGAGGAAGGACAGTGCCACCACGCATAGCGGCGTAAAGATCAGACCGCGCAGCACATTGACCGCGACAGCCTCTATGGTTCGCTTTGTGGAGTAGAGGTAGGCGGACAGGACCGTATTCACCGACGCGAACAAAAACGCCCAGCAATTGTTCGTTGGCAAAGAAGGCTGATTTTATGCCGAAAAGACGAGCAAACGGAGAAGGGAACGTCCGCAAGCGGAAAGACGGCCGCTGGGAGGGTCGCTACACAGTCGGTCACGATCCGGAAACTGGCAAGGCCATCATCAAAAACGTTCTCGGCAAGACGCAGGCCGAGGTCAAGGAGAAACTGAAAAAAGCCATCGAGGAAAATGTCGGCATCGACTACGGACGGGCCAAGACCTACACGGTAGGAACATGGCTGGAAGTGTGGATGGAGAACTACGCCAAGGTGAAATTGTGCCCGTCCACGTTCAAAGCCTCGCAAGGCTTTCTGAAAAACCACATCAAGCCGCAGATCGGCGGCATCCCGCTGGCAGACCTGACTTCTCTGGACTTACAACGCTTCTACAAACACCTGTTGGACGGCGGGCGGGTAGACCGCATCGAGGCCAAGAAAAAGCCGAAAGGTCTGGCGCCCAAGACGGTGCGAAATATCCACCAGATGATCGGTTCGGCGTACAACCTCGCCATCGAGCAGCACCTCGTCACAAAAATCCAACGCAGGGCTGGGCTATAACACGGAAGTTCTGGGTTTCGAGCGGATCCACAATACTACAAAGCGCATCCGGCGGGAGGCCAGGTTGCCGGAGGGCTTTCATGAGGGCGTCCGGGGCGGTGTGCGTATACCAAGCGGCGGGAACAACCAGACAGAGGGGGCGTCCGCCCCGTCTGACGAAGCCGCCAGACGCATGAAACGGGAGATTTTGTGTCTCCCGCTCCGGCTACTACAACTGGGTGCGTTCTGAAAAAAACAGAGAGCTTCGGGAGGCGAAGGACCGGGCGGCATTCGAACAGATCTTGGAGGCATACCGGTTCCGGGGCTACGCAAAGGGCGTTCGCGGCATTCATATGCGGCTTTTGCACATGGGTATCCGAATGAACGTGAAGAAGATCCGCCGCCTGATGCGGAAATACAAGCTCACCTGCCCCATCCGAAAGCCGAATCCCTACCGCAGATTGCAGCGATCCATCCAAATGGGCAGCGCCGCGGAGAATTTGGTCAACCGGGAATTCGAGTCTCATGGGCCGAGAGCCATCCTCCTGACGGACATCACATACATCCCGCTCTGCGGCAGATTCTGCTACCTCTCCACGATCCTGGATTCCTGCACAAAGCAAGTCCTGGCCTATGCGATGAGCGAATCGCTGGAAGTGGATTTTGTTTTGGAAACGGTCCAACTGCTGGTAAAGCACCATGGGATCTCGCTGAGCAAGGAGACCGTGATCCACAGCGACCAGGGGACCCACTACACCAGTCTGAAGTTCATCCAGTTGGTGGAGAACAGCGCACTGCGGCGGTCCATGTCCCGCAGAGGGAACTGCAGGGACAACGCGCCCCAAGAGAGCTTCTTCGGGCACATGAAGGACGAACTGGCCAGTGAGATTCCGGGGTGGACGTCTTTTGAGGCCGCCAAAGCCTCCATTGACCGCTGGATGGATTACTACAACAACGACCGCTGCCAGTGGGATCTGGCGAAGCTATCCCCGAACGAATATTACCACTACATCACCACAGATGAGTACCCAGCCGGTATGCTGCCGCTATGGGTCAAATGAAAATGTCCTTGACTTGGGGAGCACTTTAGCTCCCGTTGGGGTCAGCGTTTGGGTCAGAAAAAGGCGGCACACAAAAAACGGAACTTACGAAAAGAAAAAGACCTCGAAATCAGACGATTTCGAGGTCTTTTGGTACGCCGTGAGGGATTCGAACCCCCGGCCTTCTGGTCCGTAGGTTGTC
>ERZ780203.2502-NODE-2502-length-9915-cov-3.765416_pt1 | contig 9915 bp, 8 predicted proteins | sample MGYA00511168_ERZ780203 | MGnify/ENA primary metagenome ERZ780203 (study PRJEB29588, sample SAMEA2156577) | human gut metagenome | biome: human gut; feature: human-associated habitat; material: faeces | place: Denmark | collected 2008/2010 ...
GCCGATTATATTCGTTATTCTGTTCCATTCCTCGATAATCTGACTGTAATTGCGCCCTAACCGGTCAATGGACTTTATGACGAGCAGATCGCCGCTTGTGAGTTTTTTTAATAAGCGTTTATATTCCTTACGTTCAAAGTCTTTGCCGCTTTTCTTCTCGGAGAAAATGCGGCTTTTTTCTATGCCGAACTCACTAAGCGCGGCAATCTGCCGCTGCAAATTCTGGTCTTTTGCCGATACCCGCGCGTATGCGTATTCCATTTGGTTTGCTCCTTTGTTTTTTCATAAGCATAGCGGATAAACGGCAAAAAGACTACCTTAAACGAGCAAAAACAAAAAAATTGCAGTAAAAGTGTACTTTTACTGCAACGCCGGAAAATTATGTATCCGGTACAAATTCGGCGCATTTACTTGCTTTATTGTATCATAAAAGCAGAAACCGAAGCAAGCAAAAGAAAGCAGTAAAAGTACACTTAAACTGCAAGCCGCAAGGAGTTAATATGAGCAAATACGGAGAAAAGTTTGAAAAGTCATTGGATAAGATTTTCCGCATAAAACAAAAGGTCAGAACAATTTTAACCGTTATAAGCGCAATCGCTTTCGGATTTCTTTTATTTGTGTTTTTTGGAATCGGTATCAGTTCATTTGACCCGATGGGGCAAGCAAAAAGTATCGGAATAATTATGATAGTTCCGTTTGCAATCACTTTATCCGTATTGCTATATTGTACGCTGAATAAAATAACCTTTCGCTTACGATATAAAAATGTTGCAAGTCGCACCTGCAATATAGCAAAATATCTTGGTCAGGATGAAAAGGCGTTAAAAGCGGAATTCAAAAAGAGGCGCGGATTAAAAGACCGCGAGTGGATAATACAGACGACCGATCACTATTTTGACGAATGCGAGCGGCTTAAAAGCGAACACGAACAAAACCCGCCGAAAGAGCAAGCAGAAAACGGCGGCGAAGGCGGTTTCGACGGTTGGCTCTTGCAAAAACTCGGCTGGATATTGCTCGGCGCCTTGGTAACTGTTTGCACGGCGGGTATTTGCTTCCCGGCTGCGTATATATGGGTTTTACGTTGGCAATACAAACATTCGCTTTACGACGGGAAACGTCTTTCGTTCGACGGCAAAGTATCGCAATTGCTCGGAAAGTGGGTTTGCTGGCTTCTGCTCTGTATCCCCACGGTTCTGATATTCGCGTTATTCATTCCAAAAAAATTATTGCAATGGAAAGCGTCGCATTTGCACATTGCGGGCGAACTGCCGTTCCTTGGCGGAACGTGGAAAGGAAACGCAATTGCGCTTTTACTCGTAAAACTCGGCTGTTTCCTGTTCACGCTCGTCACCCTGTGGCTGTTGAAGCCGTTGGCGATATGTTGGAAAAACCGTTTTATACAAAAGCGCATGGTAATCGACGGACGAAAAATGAAGTTTGACGGAAACGGCGTACAAATACTCGGGAAATGGATATTGTGGACTTTATTAACATTGATTACGCTCGGAATATACGCATTGTTCCGTAATCTGCGCGTATTGCGTTGGGTAAACAAACACACTCACATACAAGACGGCTATCAACAAATCAAGGTAATATAAGCGAAAAGCGCATAACGCCGGTAATGAGCGTCATGCGCTTTTTCATTACGGCAGAGCAGCGGCGCGCGCTTCCCCACGCCCGTTTTTCTCTTGATAAAACGGCCGCGGTATGGTATAATCTTTTTATGGAATACAAAAGGTTCGGAAAAACGATAGTCGCAAGAATAGACAGAGGCGAAGAGATACTCGCCGCGGTCAGAGAGATTGCCGAAAAGGAAAACGTCGCGCTGGCGAAGGTAAGCGCGATAGGCGCCGTAAACCGCTTCACCGCCGGCGTTTTCGACACGGAGACAAAGCGGTATCACGCCAACGAATTCGAGGGCAGTTTCGAGATCGTGTCGCTCTCCGGGACGATAGACAGAATGAACGGAGAGTTCTACTGTCATCTGCACATGAGCGCGGGAAACGGCAAAGGCGAAGTCTTCGGCGGGCACTTAAACAGGGCGCTGGTCAGCGCGACGTGCGAGATGATTATCGATATAATCGACGGCGCGACCGACAGGCGCTACAGCGAGGAGATCGGGCTCAACCTGATAGATTTCGGAGGTAAAAAATGCTGAGAAAGATGCGAAGCGAAGAGTTCGACGGAGTATACGGCATAATGGAAAGCAGCTTCCCCGCCGACGAGATACGTCCGCACGATGAACAGAAAGAAAGGTTAAGCCGCGAAAATTACGTGATTTATGTCACGCCGAGCAAAAACGGACGCGTCGGAGCGTTCATTACCGTATACGATTTTCCCGGGTTCGCCTTCGTCGAGCACTTTGCCGTGGCCGAGGATTTCCGCGGCGGCGGCATAGGTTCGCGCATGCTCGGCGAACTGAAAGAAACCGTAAAAAAGCGGATATGCCTGGAAGTCGAGCCGCCCGAAACGGAAACGGCGAAAAGACGCATAGCATTCTATGAAAGAAACGGTTTCACGCTCAATCGTTACCCGTACACGCAGCCGCCCATTTCGGCGGGCAGAAACGCGATTCCGCTCATGATAATGACCACGGACGGAGCGGTTACGGAAGAAGAATTCGGCGCAATGAAAAAGACCCTGCACCGCGAGGTGTACGGGGCGGAAAATTTCGGATAATTTCGCGGCGGGACGTCTTCCCGCCTTTTTTCTCTTCGGGCTTTTCCGTCATAACACTGCGTCAGGCAAATGTCAACGATTTTTCGCGTTACAGTAATTGTATGCGGCAAGTCCTGAAAATGGGGTTGACAAAATACACGCAATTATATATAATATATTCTGCAAATTTAACCTTTAATTTATCTTTACCAATTATAATCGAAGAGTTATGGAAAAATACAGAATAGGCTTGGACGTAGGGTCCACAACGATAAAAACCGCGGTCATAGACGAAAACGGCAACTTGTTGCACTCGAGCTACGACCGGCATTATTCGGACATAAAATCCACAATCGTCACCGTGCTTTCGCGGGCGGTGAAGAGCTACGACAGATTCGCGCTCGCGGTGACGGGCAGCGGCGGTATTTCCGTGTCCAACTGGCTGAATATCCCATTCATTCAGGAGGTCATCGCCGGCATCGAGGCCATCAGGAAGTACATACCGCAGACCGACGTCGCGATAGAGCTGGGCGGCGAGGACGCAAAGATAACGTATCTCAAAGGCGGCGTGGAGCAGCGCATGAACGGCACCTGCGCGGGCGGTACCGGCGCGTTCATCGACCAGATGGCGAACCTGCTCGGCACGGACGCGAAAGGGCTCAACGAATACGCGAAGGGGCATAAGACCATATATCCCATCGCGTCGCGGTGCGGCGTTTTCGCCAAGTCGGACATACAGCCGCTCATCAACGACGGCGCGGCGAAAGAGGACATCGCGGCAAGCGTGCTCCAGTCCGTCGTCAATCAGACGATCTCCGGCCTGGCGTGCGGCAAGCCCATCAAAGGACACGTCGCATTCCTCGGCGGTCCCCTGCACTTCCTGTCCGAGCTCGGCGCGCGCTTCGTCGAAACGCTGCAGCCGGAGGAAGCGATATTCCCCGAAAACTCGCAGGTATTCAACGCCATAGGCGCGGCGCTGTCCGCAACCAAGTCGTTCACCGCCGACGAGATCCGCGAGGGGCTGGAACGGCTCAAAACCATGGAGAGCCACGAGGTGCAGAGACTGCGCCCGCTGTTCGACTCGCCCGAGGAGCTGGAAGCGTTCCGCGCCCGCCACGCAAAGACGGAAATCGCGTTCGCGGACATAAAACTGCATAAAGGCCCCTGCTTCCTCGGCGTGGACGCAGGCTCGACGACGACCAAGGCCGCGCTCATAGACAAGGACGGAGCGCTGCTCTATTCGTGGTACGGCTCCAACGGCGGCGACCCGCTCAAAACCATATCCGGAATACTCAAAGAAATATACGAGCTGATGCCCGAGGACGCGTACATCGGCCGCGCATGCTGCACGGGCTACGGCGAAAATCTCATCAAAAACGCGCTCAAACTCGACCGCGGAGAGATAGAAACGATGGCGCATCAGACGGCGTCCAACGTCATACTGCCCGGAGTGCAGTTCATTCTCGACATCGGCGGGCAGGACATGAAGTGCATCAAGATCAAGGACGGCGTGGTAACCGACGTGCTGCTCAACGAAGCGTGCTCGTCCGGCTGCGGCAGTTTCATCGAAACCTTTGCCGCCGCGCTGGGCATGACCGCCGAAGAGTTCGCGAAAAAGGGACTGGAATCCTCCTCCCCCGTCGACCTCGGTTCGCGCTGCACCGTCTTCATGAACAGCCGCGTCAAGCAGGCGCAGAAAGAGGGCGCGAGCGTGGGCGACATCTCCGCCGGCCTCGCATATTCCGTCGTCAAGAACGCGCTGTTCAAGGTCATAAAAATGCGCGACTTCTCGGAAATGGGCGATAAAGTCATCGTCCAGGGCGGCACCTTCCTCAACGAATCGGTGCTGCGCGCCTTCGAGATAGTCAGCGGACGCGACGTGATACGTCCCGCGCAGGCGGGACTGATGGGCGCGTACGGCTGCGCTATCATAAGCAGAAATACATACAAGGAAGGCACGCGCTCCACCATACTGTCCAAAGACGAGCTGGAAGCGTTCTCCTTCGAAAAACATACGAAGCGGTGCGGCAAATGCGGCAACAACTGCCTGCTCACGGTCACCGAATTCTCGGACGGCCGCCGGTTCATAACGAACAACCGCTGCGAGCGCGGCGCGGAGGATGAAAACGTCCACATCGAAAAGCCCAAGCCGCTGCCCAACCTGTTCAAGGAAAAATACAACAGACTGTTCGCTTATTATAAGCCGCTGCCCGCGGCAGAAGCGAAACGCGGCACCGTCGGACTGCCCAGGGCGCTGAACATGTACGAAAACTATCCGTTCTGGTTCACGTTTTTCACCAAGCTCGGATACCGCGTCGTACTCTCGCCCCGTTCCACCCGCGCGATCTACGACATGGGCATAGACACCATGCCCAGCGAATCGGTGTGCTATCCCGCCAAGCTCGTGCACGGCCACGTCGCCGCGCTCGTCAAGCAGGGCGTGAAGTTCATCTTCTATCCCGGCATGCCGTACGAGCAGATCGAGGATCCGACGGCGGACAACCACTATAACTGCCCCGTCGTCGCCACCTACCCCGACGTCATACGCAACAATATGGGCGAGGTGTTCGGCAGCGACGTCAAGTTCATGTGCCCGTTCCTGCCCATAGCGACGCCCAAGCGCATGTACGAGCGCCTTGCCGAAGAGTTCCCCGATATTCCCAAAAAGGAAGTCAGAAAAGCGGTGGAAGCGGCCTACGAAGAGGACAGGAAGTTCAAGGACGACATAAAGAAAATGGGCGAAGAGACCGTGCGCCTGCTCGACGAAACGGGCAAGTTCGGCATAGTGCTCGCCGGCCGTCCCTACCACCTCGACCCCGAAGTCAACCACGGCATACCCGAGATGATAAACTCCTACGGCTTCGCCGTGCTGACCGAGGACAGCGTGTCGCACCTCTCCAAAACGGAGCGCCCCATACGCGTGCTCGACCAGTGGATGTACCATTCGAGGCTGTATGCCGCCGCCAATTTCGTACGGCGCAAGGACAATCTCGAAATAGTGCAGCTGAACTCCTTCGGCTGCGGCTGCGACGCGATCACTACCGATCAGGTGCAGGAGCTCATGCTCGCCGCCAACAAGCTGTATACCGTGCTCAAAATAGACGAGGTCAACAACCTCGGCGCGGCACGTATACGCATGCGCTCGCTCATGGCGGTCATGGAAGAGCGCGCGGAAAAGAAGATCACGCACTGCGAACCGCAGGACTATCACTGGTTCAAGGAATTCACCAAGGACATGCGGAAGGAAGGCTACACGATCATCGCGCCCAACCTCTCCGACATACACATGAAATTCTATAAGCCCGCCGTGTCGGCGTGCGGCTATAACGTCGTGCTCGTCAAGGAAAGCAAATCGGCGATCGACGTCGGGCTTAAATACGTCAACAACGACGCGTGCTACCCCACCATAATCACCGTCGGCAGTCTCATCGAAGAGCTGCTGACAGGCAAATACGACCCGAACAAGACTGCGCTCATAATGTCGCAGACGGGCGGACCGTGCCGCGCGTCCAACTACATAACGCTGATAAGAAAGGCGCTCAAAGCCATCGGTATGCCGCAGGTGCCCGTCATCTCGCTCAACTTCGTGGGGCTGGAAAAGCATGCAGGCTTCCCCATCGATCTGCAGCTGATGTTCCAGTTCATATACTCGACGATGTACGGCGACCTCGCGATGCGCCTGCTCTACCGCACGCGGCCTTACGAGAAGGTCAAGGGCAGCGCGAACAAGCTGTTCGACAAGTGGGTGGACATAATCGCAAACGATCTGAGCAGATGCGACCGTTCGACGTTCGGCAAGAACTGCCACAACATGGTCAAGGAGTTCAACGAACTGCCCGTCTACGACGTCGAAAAGCCGCGCGTCGGCCTGGTCGGCGAAATACTCGTCAAATATCATTACGGCGCCAACAACCACGCCGTGGATCTTATAGAAGCCGAGGGCGGCGAAGCGGTCTGCCCCGACATGCTCGACTTCTTCATGTTCGGATTCCAGAACTCGACAATAAAGCACGATTACCTCGACGGCAAATGGTCGCACAAGTTTGCCAACAGCATGCTCATCAACCTCGTGGAGCACTTCCGCAAGCCCATGATGACCGCGCTCGAAGGCACCAAGTTCGGACACCCTACCAATATCCGAGTCATGGCGGAGAAAGCGAGCAAAGTCGTATCGCTGTGCAACCTTGCCGGCGAGGGCTGGTTCCTGACCGCAGAAATGCTCGACCTCTTCGACGAGGGCGTGAACAACATCATCTGCGTTCAGCCCTTCGCCTGCCTGCCCAACCACGTCACCGGCAAGGGCGTCATGAAAGCGCTCAAGGATCTCAATCCCAAAGCCAATATAGTGGCCGTGGACTACGACCCGGGCGCGAGCGAAGTCAATCAGGTCAACCGCATAAAGCTCATGATGTCAGTCGCGTTCCGCAATATGCGCGAGGAAAAAGGCGAGCCGGAAGATCCGGCGCTGACCGCCGAATACGAGGCGCTGAAAGAAGCCGCAGCCACCGAAACGGCGGAAAACTGCGGATGCGGCGCCGGAGGCTGCGCGGCTCCCGACGAGACCGAAGACGAGAGCGTATGCGCGTCCTGCGCGTCCGCCGAAGACTGCGACCGTTATTGCGGCTGCGGCAAATAATGGACAGACGGGCGCTGCTCGCTTATGCCGCCGACACGTTCGGTACGCAGCCCGAATATCCGTGGGAGGACGAACCCGGCTTCGCCGTGCTGCGGCACAGGGAAAACCGCAAGTGGTACGCGGTGATCATGAACGTGCAGGCAAAGCGGCTGGGACTGGACGGCGGCGAGATCGATATAGTCAATCTCAAATGCGACCCGGCAGTGAGCGCGATGGCGTGCGACGGACGGAGCGTGCTGCCCGCCTATCACATGAACAAGACGCACTGGATAAGCGTCGTGCTCGGCGCGGCTCCGGACGACGAACTGCTCACGCTGCTGAACATGAGTTACGAACTTACGGCGTATAAGCCGAAAGCAAGAAAATAATGCAATTGCAATAGCGCAAAAAGCTCTTCCCTGCCGGGAGAGCTTTTTGCATATATCGATTATTTATTTGCTTCCGGATGCGGCATTATCCGACGATGTCGGCGCAAAACGCACGCTATAAAATACGCACGAGTTTGTTGCCGACGAGGTCGCAGCTGGTCAGGTAATACTTCACGCCGCCGATGTCGACGAGGCGTTCGGCGCGGCTGCCCGAGCCGTGGAGATGACCGTACACGACGGCGTCGGGGTTGTAATCGGCTATCGCATCGGTGAACGGAGTGTCGCGGAAGGTGCTGTTGAATGGCGGATAGTGCGTCATTACGAGCAGGCGGTCGCCTTCCCCGCGCAGGCGCGCGGCGGCTTCCAGCGACATTTTAAGGCGCAGCAGCTCGCGGTCGTAGATCTTCCTGTCCTCGTCCGGCTGCGGTTTGTTCGGTTCGGGCGTCGTCCACAGCCGCGATCCGCACACCACGCAGTCTCCTATTTTCACGGCGTCGTTCTGCACGGCGTATGTGCGGGACGGCAGGCAGGCGCGAACGGCGGAAATGGATTTCCACCAATAGTCGTGATTGCCGCGCACGAATACTTTATAGCCCGAAAAGCGCGCGAAATAATCGAGGTCGGCTTTCGCGTCGTCCAGCGTCATGGCCCAAGAAAGATCGCCGGCGATAAGCACGAGATCTTCGTCCGTCACGTTTTCCGCCCAGCTTTTTTCTATACTTTCGAGATAACCGTCCCAGACGGGTCCGAAAATATTCATCGGCTTGGGATTGTTTATAGACAGATGAAAATCGCTTATCGCAAAAACGTTCATGCCGTTATTATATCAGAACGGCGGGGAAAAATCAATGATTTAATCGCCGAAAAGCGCGTTGCAGGCGATGTCCTCGGTCAGTTCGGCGTCGGGATACGAGAAACAGCATACCGGCACGGCGACGTCGCATTCGGTGAGTATCTTGACGATCGTCAGCGTGCAGCCGATAATGTCCGCGGACGAGCCGTCTATCGTGCCTATGCGCGAGGCGAAAGCGACTTCCGTTTCTATCGTATACGGGCAGGTTGGCAGCGTGAGCATCAGGTCTATGGAATCGGTCACGGACGAGCGCGCCCAGCCCTGGGTGCCGTCCGCGGCGACGAAGCGCACAAGCACGGGAAACTCGAAGTCGACGGATATGCGGCTGCGCGTACTGCCCTCTATCGCCATGACAGACTGCGACGTGATGCGAGCGGCGCCGGAAAAATCGGCGGATATGTAAGTTAGCGGCGGTTCGGGAGCGGGCGGCTGAAAATCGGACAGCGCGAGAGTGATTTCGCGCCTGCGCCTGCGCCGCGCGCCGTCGAAAATGCGCGTCACGCGGATGGCTATTTTGCGCCTGTCGTTACAGCATGACATAATAAAAACACCTCCGTTTTCTACATCATATTCGGAGGCGTTATTACTTGTTCTATGCGGGCGAGCACTTCGTCCCTGCCCTGTCCCGTTTCGGAGGACGTCAGTATGACGTTGTCGGCGCCTATTTTCAGAGCCTTCGCTATTGCGAGCCGCGCGTGCTGCTGCTTCGGACGGGACAGCTTGTCCGCCTTGGTGGCCACGACGGTGAACGGTCTGCCGGCCGCGTAGAGATACGCTATCATCTGTTTGTCGAGCGCGGTAGGTTCGTGGCGGATATCCACGAGCGCGAGCGTATGCGCCAGCGTTTCGGTAGCGGCGAAATAGCCGTCCGTGAGTCTGCTCCACTTTTCTATTTCGCTTTTGGCGGCCTTGGCGTAGCCGTAGCCGGGCAGATCGACGAGGACGAATCTTCCGCCGTCTATATCGAAAAGATTAAGCAGGCGCGTACGTCCGGGCGTGGAGGACGTTTTCGCGAGCTTCTTCCTGCCCGTAAGCATGTTTATGAACGAGGATTTGCCCACGTTCGACCTTCCCGCGACGCATATCTCGGGGCAGGAAAAACGCAGGCTTTCCTCTTTGTACGTTTTTATGTCCGCGACGGACTTTATGAATTCGGCGGTCCTGATCATCTGAGCGCGAGAGCGAACACCTCGTCGACGGTGGAAACGGGCAGCACGGTCACGTGCTCCTTAACCTCGGCGGGTATTTCGTCCATGTCCTTTTCGTTTTCCCTGGGGATTATGAGCCGCTTTTTGCCGCTGCGGAGCGCCGCGAGCGATTTCTCTTTCAGCCCGCCTATGGCGAGCACTTTGCCGCGCAGGGTCACTTCCCCCGTCATTGCAGCGTCGCCCGCGGCG
>ERZ780203.2511-NODE-2511-length-9896-cov-17.438675_pt1 | contig 9896 bp, 6 predicted proteins | sample MGYA00511168_ERZ780203 | MGnify/ENA primary metagenome ERZ780203 (study PRJEB29588, sample SAMEA2156577) | human gut metagenome | biome: human gut; feature: human-associated habitat; material: faeces | place: Denmark | collected 2008/2010 ...
GGCATCGGCGAAGCCTTCGCGCTTGCCACCTGCTGCGCCGACCGCGCCGTGGTCGTCACCACGAACGACCCCTCGAGCCTGCGCGACGCGCAGCGCACCGTGATGGAGCTGCACCGCTTCCCGAGCGGATACCTGCACCTTGTCGTCAACCGCGTGCGGCGCAAGCTCTTACAGTCCCTCCACACCACGATCGACGACGCCATCGACGCCGCGGGTCTTCCGCTGCTCGGCGTCATTCCGGAGGACGAGAATGTCCCTGCCGTTTTGGGGCGCGGACTTTCCCAGCGCCTCAAGTATCGCTCCGGCGCGCTCTGCGCCTGCGAAAACATCGCCCGCCGCCTGTGCGGCGAACGCGTGCGTCTGATGCGGCTGTAGCACCGGTTCACAAAGGCAAACACGCTTTTCCCGCAAACATCTTTTCAAAGCCTGCTTGCCCTTGTCAACCGATGAAAGTGCCGCTACAATAGAAAAATTCACATCAGAAAGGATTGTGACACTACATGAACATCGCTCTCATGGCACACGACAACAAAAAGGAACTGATGGTCCAGTTCTGCACGGCTTACGCCGGCATTCTGTCCCGTCACACTCTCTGCGCCACCAGCGTGACCGGTAAGATGGTCAGCGAAGCGAGCGGCCTTCCGATCCACCTGTTCATGGCGCGCATCCACGGCGGCGCCGAGCAGATTGGCGCGCGCATCTCCTACAACGAGATCGATATGGTCCTCTTCTTCTGCGACCCCGCCAACCCGCAGTATAACGACAGCCTGACCTATATCACCAAGCTCTGCGACCAGAACAACATCCCCTTTGCCACCAACCTCGCCACCGCTGAAATGCTCATCATGGGCCTTGCCCGCGGCGACCTCGACTGGCGCGATATCGTCAACCCGAAGACGAAGCCCTTCACCACCTGAGCACAAAATCAGGCGATTTTTCAATACAATTAGTAATTTTCAATTTATAATATACAAACAGGAGTGGATTTTACCATGATGCAATCCCGTACACACAACTGCGGCGAGCTTCGCGCGCAGCATGCCGGTGAGCACGTCAAGCTCGTCGGCTGGATGGAGAACGTCCGCGAAGTCGGCGGCAGCCTCGCCTTTGTGGTGCTGCGCGACTTCTACGGCACGACGCAGATCGTCGTCGAGACGAGCGAGCTGCTCGCCCAGATCAAGGGCTACAACAAAGAGAGCACCATCTCCGTCGAGGGCACCGTGCGCGAGCGCGCAAGCAAGAACCCCAATCAGCCCACCGGCGACATTGAGGTCGTTCCCGAGAAGATCGAGCTGCTCGGCCGCTGCCGCTACAACTCCCTGCCGTTCGAGATCAACCGTAGCCGCGAGGCGGACGAGACCCAGCGCCTCAAGTACCGCTATCTTGACCTGCGCAATCCCGCCGTCAAGAAGAACATCATCCTGCGCTGCAACGTCATCGCCGCGCTGCGCAAGGCCATGATGGAGCACGACTTCCTCGAGATCACCACCCCGATCCTGACGGCCTCCTCCCCCGAGGGCGCGCGCGACTACCTCGTCCCCGCCCGCAAGCACCCCGGCAAGTTCTACGCCCTGCCGCAGGCCCCGCAGCAGTTCAAGCAGCTGCTCATGACCTCCGGCTTTGACCGTTACTTCCAGATCGCGCCGTGCTTCCGTGATGAGGACGCGCGCGGCGACCGCAGCCCCGGCGAGTTCTATCAGCTCGATATGGAGATGGCGTTCGCCTCACAGGAAGACGTCTTCGCCGTCTGCGAGGACGTCCTGCCCCCGATTTTCGCGAAGTTCGGCACCTATGACATCGCCTCTCAGCCTCCCTTCCGCCGCATCAAGTACCTCGACGCGCTCGAGATTTACGGCAGTGATAAGCCGGACCTGCGCATCGACCTGACCGCGACGAACGTCTCCTCCCTCTTCGAGGGAAGCAGCTTTGAGGTCCTTGCGGACAAGACCGTCAAGGCTGTCGCGATCTCCAACTGCTCGCTCACGCGCAAGCAGATCGACAAGCTCCTGACCGACTGCGAGGTGCAGGCGGGCGCGAAGGGCTACTGGTTCAAGGTCGACGAAAAGGGCGACCTCGCCGGCGGCATCGCGAAGTTTGTCGACAAGGAAGCTGCTTCCAAGCTCCTGCCGCTCGAGCCTAACACGCTCGTGCTCGTCGCGGGCGGCGAGCTGGCCACCAAGCTCGTCGGCGTGATGATCAAGACCTTCGGCCCCGCGTGCGAGGGTCACATGGACAAGGAGCGCTACGAGTTCTGCTGGATCGTCGACTTCCCGATGTATGAGATCGGCGACGAGAGCGGCGAGCTCGAGTTCTGCCACAACCCGTTCTCCATGCCCGCCGGCGGCCTCGACGTGCTGCTCAAGGCCGAGCGCGGCGAGATCGACCCGCTCACCATCACCGCCGACCAGTACGACCTCGTCTGCAACGGCGTGGAGCTCTCTTCCGGCGCGGTCCGTAACCACGACCCTGAGATCATGATCAAGGCCTTCGAGCTCGTCCGCCTCGGCGAAGAGGACGTGAAGGCCAAGTTCCCCGCCATGTACAACGCCTTCTGCTACGGCGCGCCCCCGCACGCCGGTATCGCCCCGGGCGTCGACCGCATGGTCATGCTGCTCGCCGGTGAAGATTCCATCCGCGAGATCATTCCCTTCCCGATGAACAAGAACGCGCAGGATATCATGATGGGCGCACCCAGCGAGGTGACGCAGAAGCAGCTCGATGAGCTGCATATTGCCGTCACGGCGCATGAGGAAGAATAATTTAGCTCTCACTGCGTGAGGGTGCAATGGTTTCCCTGCGCCGCGCAGGGGAACGGCAAAGGGGGGCTATTCTCTTTCCTCGGAAAGAGAATAGCCCCCCTTACACCCCCCAAGAGAAAGGGACGAGGGGCCTTCCCCCTCGACCCCGCACATTGGCAGTCTCGATCTTGAAGAGCTGCTCAGCCTGCGGAATCAGGTGCGGTGTACATGGCTTCGCCATGAATCCCTGCATTTCGTTACTACTCTCAACCGCGCCTTACTACCGTGAGGCGCGAGTGACGTTTGCTTGGCGGCGGACTGCCTGCGGAATGCGGCATTGCTAACGCTCGCCGCATTGATGGGTGCCGCGGTAGACGGATATTAGTCTGCACTTCTACGAGACAGGCAGAGCGGCAGCGGATAATAGAAGCAGAGGCAAATCGTATAGCAATGCCAACGCGGCAACGCCGCGCTATGGGCAGTGCAATCGGCAAGCATTGCAGCTCTTTGAGCTGCTCGCTTGCAATGGGAAAACCTTTCTCTTGGGGGATTTAAAGGGGGATATTCTCTTTTGTGAAAGAGAATATCCCCCTTTGCCCGCTCCCCTGCGGGACGCAGGGATTCTCGGTTTGTCTTGACAAACAATTTCAGTCATGGTATGCTGTGCGCAATAAAGGCAGCGAGAAAGAAGCCTTTTCTTTTCACCCGCTCAAGAGAGGGGACGGCCGGTGCAAGTCCCTGCGGAACGGAAAAGGCGGCGCTTTTGAGCCGCGCGGCGGAAATGCCGCGCCGGTCCCTCCGTTATAAGGGAACGAAGTGCCCCGCATCCAGCGGGGAATTCAGGTGGAACCACGGACAATGATTTGTTCGCCCTGAGCCTACTTTAATAGGCTCAGGGCGTTTTTTATCTCCTGAGCCAAGTACCGAAAGGAGAAATTCACCATGAAAAACACCGAAAAGACGATGGACAAGATCGTCGCGCTGTGCAAAAGCCGCGGCTTTGTCTTCCCCGGCAGCGAGATCTACGGCGGCCTTGCCAACACCTGGGACTACGGCCCCCTCGGCGCCGAGCTCAAGAAGAACATCAAGAACGCCTGGTGGAAGAAGTTCGTGCAGGAGAATCCCTACAACGTCGGCCTTGACGCCGCGATCCTGATGAACCCGCAGACCTGGGTAGCAAGCGGCCATCTCGGCGGCTTCTCCGATCCCCTGATGGACTGCCGCGAGTGCCACGAGCGCTTCCGTGCCGACAAGGTCATCGAGGACTGGTGCGCCGAGACCGGCTTCGAGCTTCCCAAGCCCATCGACGCCTTCTCCCAGCAGGAGATGAAGGACTTTGTCGAAGAGCACAACATCCCCTGCCCCACCTGCGGCAAGCACAACTTCACCGATATCCGTCAGTTTAACCTCATGTTCAAGACGTTCCAGGGCGTGACCGAGGACGCAAAGAACACCGTCTACCTCCGCCCCGAGACCGCGCAGGGCATCTTCGTCAACTTCAATAACGTCCAGCGCACCACGCGCAAAAAGCTCCCGTTCGGCATCGGCCAGATCGGCAAGTCCTTCCGCAACGAGATCACGCCGGGCAACTTCATCTTCCGCGTGCGCGAGTTCGAGCAGATGGAGCTCGAGTTCTTCTGCAAGCCGGGCACCGACCTTGAGTGGTTCAACTACTGGCGCACGTTCTGCCACAACTGGCTGCTCTCCATCGGCCTGAAGGACGAGAACCTCCGCCTGCGCGACCACGATCCCGAGGAGCTGTGCTTCTACTCCAAGGCAACGACGGACTTCGAGTTCCTCTTCCCGTTCGGCTGGGGCGAGCTCTGGGGCGTTGCCGACCGCACGGACTACGACCTCACGCAGCATCAGAACACCAGCGGCGTGAAGATGGTCTATCGTGAGGGCGAGGGCAAGGACATGGTCGAATACGTCCCCTACGTCATCGAGCCGTCGCTCGGCGTGGAGCGCAGCGTGCTCGCGGTCCTGTGCGACGCCTACGATGAAGAGGTCGTCGGCCAGGACAAGAAGGGCAACGACGACGTGCGCGTCGTGCTGCACTTCCACCCCGCACTCGCCCCCTTCAAGGCCGCGATCCTGCCGCTTTCGAAGAAGGAAGTGCTCGCCGGTCCCGCGATGGAGCTCTACAACGAGCTTTCCAAGGAATTCATGGTCGACTACGACGAGACCGGCTCGATCGGCAAGCGCTACCGCCGCGAGGACGAGATCGGTACGCCGTACTGCATCACGTTCGACTTCGACACCGTCGGCGACGAGGCCAACGGCATCGCGGCCGACCACTGCGTCACCATCCGCGAGCGCGACAGCATGGAGCAGGTCCGTATCCCCATCGATCAGGTCAAGAACTTCCTGCGCGAAAAGTGCGCGTTCTGATTCGCTGAGCTTTTCAACACCATATTGCAGAAGAGGAGATTTGCTTATGGAATTTTTTGATGTGATTGCTCGCCGCGGCAGCTATCGCGGTGAGTTTAAGCAATCCTCCATTCCTCAGGAAGAGCTATATCGTATTCTGGATGCCGGTATTCGCGCTCCATCCGGTTATAATCTGCAAACGGCCACTTTTTACGCTGTTACGGATGAATTACTGCGCCGCAGCCTCGCTGAAATTTTTCCCACCAAAGCCGTGCAGACTGCCCCCGTCATTCTCGTCGTCACTTCCCAATGTATACACAGCGGAGATCATAACCTCCAGTTTGAAACGGAAGATTACGCCGCCGCCACAGAAAATATCATGTTGGCGATCACCGCTTCCGGCTATGCCGGAGTCTGGATGGATGGCATGATGAAATTCGATGGTCATACTGATGCTGTCCGCCAACTGCTTCATATTCCGGACAGCGAAACACCTCGTACCATCATTCCGTTCGGGAAACCAGCCGGGCCGGTAAGTCAGCGCCCTAAAAAAGCATTTCACGAGCGTGTTCACATTCTGTAAAACAAAACAATTCGAGCGGATGAGTTGTCTCTATAAAGAGACAACTCATCCGCTTTTTTACCGAACGATCCAACCAATGTATTGTGCAGACAAGTACGATTTGTCAGTGCTCTCTTAGTTGCGTTTTTCCTGTCGAAATGATATACTTTATTATTATGTTTTCAGAAAGGGGACGTCCCCAACATGCGTTTTTTCTCTTCTCTGGTGCGGCCTGATGAGTCGACGGGCGCGGTGATGCGCTGGGTGCACCGCATCTGGGTCTTCTTCTGGCTCACGGTGCTGGGCGCGGGCATTGGCCTTCTCTCGCTCTACCTCACGGCACATTCCTACGCAAGCATCGACGCGACGGCACTCTTGCTGTCGTATTTCAAAATTCCGCTGCTCGTCATGATGAACCTGCTCGCGCCGATCCTGCTCGTCTACCTCGGCTTTTTCCTCTTTGCTCGTCCGTGGGCGGCTTACTTACTCTCGGCGCTGCCGTTTTTCACGCTCGCGCTCGCGAGCTATTACAAGGTGCAGCTGCGCGGCGACCCCGTGCTCGCCACCGACCTGCGGCTCATCCGCACGGCGGGCGGCATCATGGGCAACTACACGTTCGAAATTTCCGCGCCCGTGATCGTCGTTCTTGAGAGCTTTGTGCTGATGCTCGTGCTCTCGTGCCTGATGCTCCGAAAAGAGCGCATGAGCCCGCGCTCCCGCCTTGCGGGCATCATGCTCATGCTCTCTGTCACGCTCGCGTGCTATTTTGAGCTCTACACCAGTTCATCTATCTACAAAGAGACCGCCAACAACGACCTCATTTCCCCGTGGTCGGCGGTCGAGGTCTACATCTCTCGCGGCACGACGTATCCGTTCCTACACAGCGTGCAGGACATGTTCCCCGAGCCGCCGGAGGGCTACCGCGAGAGCGAGGCCAAGCAGACCCTTGAGCAGTACGCGGACACCGACATTCCCGACGAGCAGAAGATCACGGTCGTCGGCATCATGCTCGAGGCGTTCTCCGACCTGTCCGACTTCCCCCAGTTAAATGAAATCTCCGCCGTGCGGAATCTCTACGAGCCGCTGCACGAGCTCGAGAGCCGCAGCGTCTCGGGCAACCTCCTCACGAATATCTTCGCCGGCGGCACGACGAACACCGAATGGGGCTTCCTCACGGGGTACAGCCAGCACGAGGAGTTCCGCGGCCCGATCAATTCCTACGTCCGCTACTTCAAGGATCAGGGCTACGACGCGCTCTACCGCCATCCCGGCTACTCGTGGTTCTACAACCGCAGCAACGTCAACGAATACCTTGGCTTTGACGAGTGCGTCTTCAACGAATCAGGCTTCGGCGACCTCATCTCCATCGAGGACGCGCTCTTCAAGTCCGACACCGTGCTCGTCGACTACCTCTTAAACGACATCGACTCGCGCACGGAGGACGATGACCCTCTCTTCCTCTTCTCCGTCTCGTACCAGAACCACGGGCCGTACAGCTCCGAGACCTACTGGGATGAGTACGTCACGCCCGCCAAAACCGGCTGGTCGATGGAAAGCTGCTGCGTCATCAACAACTACCTGACCGGCATCCGCAGCACGATCGAGCAGATGCGCCGCCTCACGCGCGAGCTGGAAGCGCGCGATGAGCCCGTCGTGCTCGTGCTCTTCGGCGACCACAAGCCGTGGATGGGCAACGGCAGCAGCGTCTACGCCGAAATGGGCGTTGACCTCGACGTGTCCACGCAGGAGGGCTTCTACAACTACTTCTCCACCCCCTACCTCATCTATGCCAACAAGGCCGCCAAGGAATCCCTCGGTCAGGACTTCCGCGGCGACGGCGGCGACATTTCCCCGTGCTTCCTGATGGACAAGCTCTTCTTCGAGTGCGGCTGGACGGGCGACGGCTTCATGCAGCTCCAGCGCGAAACGCGCGCCGTCACGCCGCTGATGCACGAGGACGGCTACCGCATGGTCGACGGTTCCATCACGCTCGACGTGCCCCCAGATGTTGCCGAGGTCTGCCGCAGGTACCTCTGCGCGCAGTATTACCGCGAACAGCACTTTGTTTCCGAGTCGTAAAAAGGAGAATCGCCATGAAATCTCTCAAAATCACCGCACTTTCCCTCGTCCTGGTTCTGCTTCTCGCCGCCTGCGGCGCGAAAAACGACACCCCCGATGAACCCGCCGTCGATCCGACGCCGGAACCGCCTATCGAGCAGCCGGTGGAAAAAACGCCCGATGAGCGCATCAACGACATCATTGCAGGTATGAGCATCGAGGAAAAGGTCGGCCAGCTCTTCTTCGTCCGCTGCCCCGAAACGGGCGCGGCGGAGGACGTCGAAACCTATCACCTCGGCGGCCTGCTGCTCTTCGGCAGGGACTATAAGGATGCAAACGGCGACTGGCTCACGGAGGACGACTTCACCGCGGCGCTCGCGTCCTATCAGGCCGCGGCGGCCATCCCGCTTTTCATCGGCAGCGATGAAGAGGGCGGCACTGTCACGCGCGCGAGCAAAAACCCGAACCTCTTCTCCGAACCTCTCCCCTCCCCGCAGGAGCTCTATGCCGCGGGCGGCCTCGACGGGCTGCTCGAACGAACGCTCAGCTACAACCAGAAGCTCAAAGCGTTCGGCGTCAACGTGAACTTCGCCCCCGTGTGCGATGTGTCGACGAATCCCGACAATTTCATCTACGCGCGCTCGTTCGGGCAGGACGCGCAGACGACCGCGGACTATATCTCAAGCGTCGTGCCCGTCTATGCGCAGTCCGGTATCGCCTGCGTCTTAAAGCACTTCCCCGGCTACGGCAACAACGCCGACACGCACACGGGCATCGCGCTCGACGCGCGCCCGTACACCACGTTTGAAAAGTCCGACCTCGTCCCCTTTGAATCCGGCATCGCCGCGGGCGCGCCGTTCGTGCTCGTGAGCCACAACATCGTCGAGTGCATGGACGGCGCGTATCCCGCGTCCCTTTCGGCGAAGGTCCACACGCTGCTGCGCGACACGCTCGGCTTCACCGGCGTCATCGTGACGGACGATCTCGCGATGGATGCCGTCAAAGCCTACGCGCAGGACGGCAGCGCCGCCGTGCTGGCCATTCAGGCGGGCAACGACATGATCGTGACCACCGACTATCAGACGCAGATCCCGCAGGTGATCGCCGCCGTCCAGTCCGGCGAGATCGCCGAAAGCGATATTGACGCGCACGTTTTCCGCGTGCTGCACGAAAAACAGGCGCTCGGCCTGATCGACTAAAGGAGAACCCCATGGAAACAAGAAAACTCTACTATGAAGATCCCTTTCAGAAGGGCTTTGCCACCACCGTCGTCTCCTGCGACGCTGTCAAGGGCGGCTACGCCGTTGTGCTCGCGGAGACGGCCTTCTACCCCGAGGGCGGCGGCCAGCCGTATGATACCGGCGTTTTGGGCGAGGCGAACGTGCTCGAGGTCCACGAGAAAAACGGTGTCATCACGCACCTTTGCGACAAGCCCTTCGAGGTGGGAAAGAGCGTCTCCGGCAAGATCGACTGGGCGCGCCGCTTCGACCACATGCAGCAGCATTCGGGCGAGCACATCTGCTCGGGCCTCATCTGCGAGCGCTTCCACTGCGACAACGTCGGCTTCCACATGGGCGCGGACGTCGTCACGATCGACTTCAACGCCGACATTTCGTGGGATGAACTTATGGAGATTGAACAGCTCGCCAACCTGTACATCTATGAGGATCACCCCATCGACATCCAGTTCTATCGCGGCGCAGAGCTCGACCGGGTCGAGTACCGCAGCAAAAAGCCGCTCGAGGGCGACGTGCGCATCGTCTCCTTCCCCGGCGCGGACTGCTGCGCCTGCTGCGGCACGCACGTTGTGCGTTCCGGTCAGGTGGGACTCGTCAAGTTCCTCTCCGTGCAGAAGTTCCGCGACGGCGTTCGCATCGAGCTTCTTTCCGGCAAACGCGCGCACCGCTACCTCTCGGAGTGCTGGGCGCAGGACGTGCGCATCGCACAGGCCCTCTCCGTCAAGCCGAACGCGAGCTTTGTGGGCGTCGAGCGCGTGCTCGCTGAGCTTTCCGCGCTCAAGCAGCGCTGCGCAAAGCTCGAAGAGTCCGTCTTCGCCCAGACCGCCGCGCAGTACGAAGGCAAGGGCGACGTGCTGCTCTTCGAGGACGAAATGTCCGGCGACAGCCTGCGCAAGCTCTGCGACGCGGTCACGAACCACTGCGGCGGCC
>ERZ780203.2512-NODE-2512-length-9896-cov-10.008536_pt1 | contig 9896 bp, 14 predicted proteins | sample MGYA00511168_ERZ780203 | MGnify/ENA primary metagenome ERZ780203 (study PRJEB29588, sample SAMEA2156577) | human gut metagenome | biome: human gut; feature: human-associated habitat; material: faeces | place: Denmark | collected 2008/2010 ...
ATGGAGGTGCTGGCGGATGGCGAGGGGCTGCACAATGTGGTGCGCTCCGTGGAGATCACCGGCACGGATGGTCAGGTCCTGCTGGGCCGCATTCTGGAGGCGTGAGATGAGAAGTCACTTTTTCGCCTATCTCTCCCGGATGCGCTTCATCCAGCGCTGGGCCCTGATGCGCAACACCGCTCCGGAGAACGTGCAGGAGCACAGCCATCAGGTGGCGGTGCTGGCTCACGCCCTGGCGGTGATCCGCAACGAAAAGTTTGGCGGACATGTGGACCCGGGGGCGGTGGCGGTGGCGGCACTCTACCACGACGCCAGCGAGATCTTCACCGGCGACATGCCTACCCCCATCAAGTACGATAACCCCGCCATTCAGGAAGCCTACAAGGATGTGGAAAAAATGGCGGAGCAAAAGCTCCTGGGAATGCTGCCGTCGGAGCTGAGGGAGGTGTACGCCCCCATCCTCACCGTGCCGGACGAGGAGACGCGGTGTCTGGTGAAGGCGGCGGACAAGCTCTCCGCCCACATCAAGTGTTTGGAGGAGCTCAAGGCCGGAAATCTGGAGTTCCGTCAGGCGGCGGAGCAGACCCGTCGGGCCCTGGAGGGCTATGGCCTGCCGGAGGTGACCTATTTCATCGACACCTTCCTGGAGAGCTTCACCCTGACCCTGGACGAGCTGAAATAAGAAATAACGAGAGGAGGGGCCCGAATGGAGACCATGGATGCAAAACTGCGCACTCTGCGGGAGCAGGTGGCCCGGCAGGCCCAGCGGATCATGACCATCCGGGACGGCGTCCTCAGCGGAGGTGACAGCCATGAATAAGAAACTGAAACGCTCCTTTCTGGCGGCGGGCATCGTGGTGGGCGTATGCGCTCTGGTGTGGGGTGGCCTGACTCTGCTTCGCAACGGCAGCCGCAGCGCCGTGAAGGTGTATCCGGTGACGGGCATCAGCATGACGGACTATTGGGGCGACACCACAGAGACCAGCGGTACCGTCACCATGGATAAGCTCCAGAAGGTGTTTCTTTCCCAGACCCAGACCTCCGCACAGGTCTATGTGACGGAGGGCCAGACGGTGAAGAAGGGAGACCGGCTGCTGAGCTACGACAGCACCCTGACGGAGTTGGACGTGGAGCGGGCCCGCATCGCTCTGGAGCGCCTGCGGCTGCAACAGGAGAACACCCGCAAGGAACTCCAGCAGCTCCAGCTGGCGGAGGATAAGGAGAAGCTCCAGCAGCAGGCGGACGCCCTGACGGCTCAGATCGAAAAGAAGCTGGCGGAATCCACAGACGAGATCATCCGCCGGGATTCCAAGCCCATCCAGCCCGGCAAGCCCCTGCTGCGTGGCAGCGCTGCCGGCACGGCGGAGGACCCCCTTTACTGTGATTGGAACGGCGGCGACGCCCTGACGGAGCAGAACCTGTCGGTGCTGCTGCCGGAAGGGGAGAAAGAACTGTATGTGGTGCTGGTGACCCACCGGGGCGACGAGACGCTGGGGGCCATCATCGGCAGCTGGGGGCTGCACCTGACCCGTGGGGAGGACGGCACCATCGCCGTGTCTCTGGCGGACCTCCCGGCGGCGGAGGATATCTCCGTGGACGGCACCACCGACGAGATTCGCCAGCTTCGCAAGGAGCTGGAGCGGGTGCAGGACCTGTTGAGCCGGTCCTACACCAAGGAGGAGCTGCTGCGGATGCAGAATGACAAGCTTCGGGAGATCCAGGAGGCGGATACCTCCATCAAAATGGCGGAGCTGGATCTGCGCCGGAAACAGGCAGAGGCCTCCGACAGCAGCGTGTACAGCCAGCTGGACGGCGTGGTCAAGGCCGTCCGCACCCCCACGGATGCCGCCGCCAATAACGAGGCGGTGGTGGAGGTCTCTGCCGGCGGCGGCTATTACGTCACCGGCACCGTCAGCGAGCTGCGGCTGGACACCGTGAAGGTGGGCCAGACGGTGAATATCAGCTCACGGTTGACCGGGACTGCCTGCACCGGCGAGGTGGTGGAGATCAGTACCTATCCCACCGACGGCAATTCCTATGGGGGTGATGGTAACCCCAATGTATCCTATTACCCCTTCAAGGTGTTCGTCAGCGAGGATCAGCAGCTGCAGGAGGGGGAGAGCGTCAGCATCAGCTATCAGGCGGTATCCGACAGCGACGGCAGCAGCCTGTATCTGGAGAATATGTACGTCCGCACGGAAAACGGCAAGAGCTATGTCATGGTCCGTGGGGAGGACGGCAAGCTGGAGCAGCGCTGGGTCCAGACCGGTAAGGTGGTGTGGGACAGCTACACCCAGATCCGTGGCGGCCTGACGCAGGAGGACTATGTGGCCTTCCCCTATGGCCGGGACGTGGTGTCCGGAGCCAAAACGGAGGAAGCCACCGTGGATGCCCTGTACAGCTGGTAAGGAGGCGGTAACTATGTTGGAAAATATCAATCTGGCGCTGCAAGGCGTGTGGAGCCATAAGCTGCGGTCGTTTCTGACCATGCTGGGCATCATCATCGGCATTGCCGCCATCATCACCATCGTCTCCACCATCCGTGGTACCAACGAGCAGATCAAGCAGAATCTCATCGGTGCCGGCAACGACATGGTGCAGGTGCAGCTGACGCAGGACGGCAGCACCGTGGACTTCTCCTACGGGGAGCTGCCGGAGGGCATCGCCGCCATCACGTCTGCCATGCGGGACGAGATGGACGCCCTGCCCGGCGTCTCCGCCGTGGCCATGTACCGCCAGCGTACGTGGGCCGACGGCATCTATGCCGGCAACCAGTCCTTCACCGGCACCCTCAACGGCGTGGACGACCACTATCTCTCCGTGGCGGGCTATCAGGTGAATTACGGTCGTGCCTTCCTGCCGGAGGATTTCTCCTCCCGCCGCAAGGTGGCCGTCATCGATACGACGGCGGCCCAGAGCCTGTTCCCCGGACAGAATCCCATCGGCGGCGTCATCGAGATGCAGGGCGAACCCTTCACCGTGGTGGGCGTGGTGAGCCAGAGGGCCATCTCCCAGCCGGTCATCAACAGTGTAGAGGATTATCAGATGTACGCCCGCACCACCTCCGGCACCGTTATGATCCCGGAGAGCTGCTGGCCCATCGCCTTCCGCTACGACGAACCCATGAACGTAGCCGTGCGGGCCTCCTCCACCAACGATATGACCAAGGCCGGAAGCGGCGTGGCGGATTACCTGAACAGTCAGGTGGTCACCAACCGCCAGCTGACCTATCAGGCACAGGACCTGCTGAAGCAGGCCTCCGAGCTGCAAAGCCTGTCGGAAACCACCAACCGCCAGCTGATTTGGATCGCCGCCATCTCACTGGTGGTGGGCGGCATCGGCGTCATGAACATCATGCTGGTTTCCGTCACCGAGCGCACCCGTGAGATTGGCCTGAAAATCGCCATCGGCACCCGGAAGAGCCGCATCCTCTGGCAGTTTCTGACGGAGGCGGCAGTGCTTACCAGCTTGGGCGGCCTGCTGGGCGTCCTGTGCGGTATCGGTCTGGCGGAGATGCTGAGCCACGTCATGGGTACGGCAGTGGCCATCAGCGCCCCGGCCTGCATCGTGGCGGTGGCCTTCTCCATGGTCATCGGCATCGTGTTCGGTTTGGTACCTGCCGTTAAGGCCTCCCGCCTGAACCCCATCGAGGCCCTGCGCCGGGAGTAAGCACCCAAAGTCCCTCCGGAGGCTCCGGAGGGACTTTTTCCCTCCCGCAGGCGCTTTCCCTTGACACACGTCCCCCATCCCGTTACAATGGAGAAAAATATGCACTTTAAGGAGGAACTCCATCATGACCATTGGTCTGGTATACGCCATGCCCGGCGAAATAGAGACGCTGCTGACAGACGAGACCCGCACTCCCATCCGCACGGAGGCGGGCGTGTCCTTTTATCAGATCCGCCCCCATATCATCGCCTGCTGCTGCGGTGTCAGCAAGGTCAACGCCGCCATGGGCGCCCAGCTGCTCATCAGCCTCTACCACCCGGATCTGGTGCTGAACGCCGGTGTGGCCGGCTGCTTTGAGAATGTCCCCATCGGCACCATCGTTCTGGCGGAGGGCTTCGTGCAGCACGATGTGGATACCACCGCCATCGGGGACCCCGTGGGGCTGGTGTCCACCGTCAACCAGATCCGGTTCCCCACGGCGGCCCTGCCTGCCGCCAAGGCCGCCATGGATGCCACCGGCGTCCCCTATCGCACCGGCTGGGTGGCCACCGGCGACTGGTTCGCCACCGATACCCCCCGCTCCCACTGGATCGCCGACACCTTCCACCCGCTGCTGTGCGAGATGGAGGGCTGCGCCGTGGCGCAGGTGTGCCTGCGAAACGGCGTGAAGTTCATGGCCATCAAGTCCGTGTCGGACTGCCTGTTTGAGCACCACGACTTCGCTTTCAACTTCCCCGCCGCCATGAAGGATCTGAACCGTGTGGTCATGGCCTTCCTGACCCAACTGACAAAGGAATGAGAGGAGGGAGAAAATGGAGATGGATTATACGGAAGCACTGCTGCGAGCAATTATTGAACTGATTGGACAGTGCGATACGATAGAAGAGCTTCGTGAAAGCGTGAAGCGCATCATGCAGGACTAAGTCCAAGCACAGCGATTCTACTCAAAAATCTGCTGCTCTACACGAAACAGGCGGCATCTCACACATCCAAGTCAGAGCACACAGCTTACGCTGTGTGCTCTGACTTTATCCTTATCGCCCCAGCAGATAGCCCCAACTGGCGGCCCCCAAGATACCGTCCACGCCGAGGCCGTGGTCGGCCTGCATCTTCCGCAGACCGGCCTCCATTTTGGCCCCGAACAGCTTGTCACTGACGGGGATGGCGTAGGGGTAGTACCCCTTGTCCTTCATCAGCAGCATGGCGCTCCGGACGTCGCCGCCCTCCATGCCGCGCTTCAGCATACGCAGCTCCACGGTCACCTGTTCCTCCTTCCTGATGGTCGGCGCAGGAGACGGCTTGGCCGTCCCCGGCGCCCGGTACGGGATACCGAAATACTCGCACAGTCCCCGGCAGGTAGCCTCTGCAATGGCCCCCAGATGGCTGTGGAACCACTGGGCGTCGGAGGCGTTGTCGTGGAACACGTGCTCCTCATAGAAGCTCACCGCCGCCGGAGCCCGCAGCTCATACCACACGCTGCTCTCCGACAGTCGGATGGGCTGGTCGTAGATTTTCCGGCGATACTTCAGGATACACGCCGCCAGCTTTCGCCCGCCGCCGGAGCCGGGATAGATCATGGGCCGGTAGCCCCGGACGCCGCCGTTGGCGGCGTTGGTGTGGCTGACGTAGTGGACGTCGGCACCCCACGCATCGGATTCCCGTACCGCCTGCAGCATCAGGGCGTCCCCGTCCTCACCGGACTTGGGTGTCCGTCGTGGCCCCCGCTTATACTGGATGCCGCAGGCTGACAGATACGGCTCCAGCACATCCAGATAGAGGTTGTTGTGGGTGGTCTCGTCGCACCCCGCCACGGCGCAGGGATTCCAGTAGTGATACGCCGGGGACAGATACACCTTAGGCATCTCCGCCCGCCTCCTTGCTCAGCTGCTTGGCCGCCTGATGCAGCCCCGTGGCCGCCAGACCGCTGACGATGCCCACCGCCGCAGCGGTGATAGGGTCCCCCGCCGGATAGTCGGGGATGGGCAGCAGATAGAAGCTCACCAGCCCCAGCAGCCCGCCCAACAGGCCGCAGAGAATGGGGATCCACTTGTTGTCCATCCGGCTGGCCCGCACGGCCATGCCCATGAGATAGGTGATGACGGTGATGGCCGCCACGCTGGCAATACCCAGATTTTCCATAAAAGCCCTCCTTATGATACAATGTCCCAGGTCTTGACCTCCTGATAGATGCGGTCGATGAAGGAATTGCCCCGCAGGGCCTTATAGGCCCGGTACTCCAGCAGAAAATTCTCATACTCATACTGCCGGATGGCGGAGTGATCCCTATTCTTATAGTATGTATGCAGCATATTGCTCCGCAACAGGCATTTCTGCCCCTCCCGCAGGTGCTTCGTCCCCGTCAGCGCCTCCCGCACCGGCCGCAGCAGCAGGATCAGCGCCGCACCGATTCCGGTGACGCAGGAGGAGATGCCCGCCAGAACCGTCAGCAGCTCCATACCGCCGCCTCCCCTCGTATTGTCTCCATGTTCTCACACCCCCTTCTGCCTGTGGCGTCCCCGCCGGGAAAGTTGCACCGCCTGTTGCCCTCCACCGGACAACAGGGAAAAATTTCCGGGCTCCCCAACAAACAAAAAAGGAGCCGACTGCATAGCAGTCGGCTCCTTGCGTCAAACAAGCTTACTTGTTCTTGTTCTCCTCCACGATGGACAGGGTGTCCTGAGCGATCATCAGCTCCTCATTGGTGGGGATGACCATCACAGTGACAGGGGCGCCATCCTTGGAGATAATGCGCTCCTCACCACGGGTGTTGTTCTTCTCCTCGTCGCAGGTAATGCCCATGAACTCCAGACCCTCCAGAATGTGGGCGCGGGTGGAGGGGGCATTCTCACCCACACCGGCGGTAAAGACCACCACGTCCACGCCGTTCATGGCGGCGGCGTACTCGGCGATCATCTTGTGTACACGGTACTCAAAGATCCGCAGGGCGATGGCGGAGCGGTGATGGCCCTTGGCGGCAGCGGCCTCCAGATCACGGAAGTCGGAGGACACACCGGACAGGCCCATCATGCCGGAGCGCTTGTTCAGACCTTCCATCACAGAGGAGATGGAGCGGTCGTACTTGTTGGCCACATACTCGATAACGCCCACGTCCATGTCACCGGCACGGGTACCCATGGGCAGACCGGCCAGCGGCGTCAGACCCATGGAGGTGTCCACGCACTTGCCGCCGTCCACAGCGGCCAGAGAGGAGCCGTTGCCCAGATGGCAGGACACGATCTTCAGATCCTTGGGATCCTTGCCCAGCAGCTCGGCGGCCCGCAGGGTCACATAGCGGTGGGAGGTGCCGTGGAAGCCGTAGCGGCGCAGCTTGTCGTTCTCATAGTACTTGTAGGGGATGCTGTACAGATAGGCGTGCTCCGGCATGGTCTGGTGGAAAGCGGTGTCGAACACAGCCACCTGCGGCACGTCGTCGCCCAGCACCTTGCGGCAGGCCTCGATGCCGATGATATTGGCGGGGTTGTGCAGGGGAGCCAGAGGCGTGCAGTCCTCCACGGCCTTCAGCACCTCATCGTTGATGAGCACGGAGGAGGCGAAGGTCTCGCCGCCGTGGACCACACGGTGACCCACCGCATCGATCTCCTTCATGGAGGAGATGACGCCGTTCTGGGGATCCACCAGAGCGTTCAGCACGGTCTGGATGGCCTCGGAGTGGGTGGGCATGGCCACATCGGCGGCCTTGATGGTCTCCTTGCCCTCCACCTGGGGCTTGTAGGTGAATTTGCCGTCCAGACCGATGCGCTCGCACAGGCCCTTGGCAAAGACCTTGCCGGTTTCCGGATCCATGAGCTGATACTTCAGGGAAGAGCTCCCCGCATTGATGACAAGTACTTTCATGATGAAATTCTCCTTATCTTTTTGTTTCCGACCCCACACCATGGGGAGTATATCGTGATAATGATAGCATACCGCCCCAGCCTTTACAAGCGTTATTTTCTTCACAAGAGCCTCTCTGCCGCCGCCTCCCGCCGGAAAAAACTTCAAAAAAATCCGATTATCCCGTTGACAAAGGACGTGAAACATGGTAACATATCAAAGCTGACGATTTTGCGGAGGACCCATGCGGGTGTAGCACAATGGCCAGGGCACCAGCCTTCCAAGCTGGGGATGCGGGTTCGATTCCCGTCACCCGCTCCACTGACTTTATTTGCGCCAGTAGCTCAGTTGGATAGAGCAACTGCCTTCTAAGCAGTAGGCCAGGGGTTCGAGTCCCTTCTGGCGCGCCACTCTTTTGCTGAAGGAGCATCGTCAGCATCCCTTGCGGTTCATATTTGGTGGGTGTAGCTCAGTTGGTTAGAGCACCGGATTGTGGTTCCGGGTGTCGAGGGTTCGAGTCCCTTTACCCACCCCACTGAATATCAGGGATTGGGAGAGATCCCAGTCCCTGATCTTTTTTCACACAGGGGTGTAGCCAAGTGGTAAGGCAAGGGACTTTGACTCCCTCACTCGCTGGTTCGAGTCCAGCCATCCCTGCCAAAGTGTATCCGGAGGGTCGTACCGGCATGATCGGCTGCCTGCCCTCCTGCGAAAATAAACCGTCCGCTCCGTTAGCTCAGTCGGTAGAGCACCTGCCTTTTAAGCAGGGTGTCCGGGGTTCGAATCCCCGACGGGGCACCATAAAATCAAAACGGTATAGATGCCACTGGCGAAAAGCCAGTGGCATCAACCGTTTCCGGGCTTTTTTCGCTCAGAAATTCACGAATGAATCCATAGATGCCAACCACTGTTTCCCCCTACCTGGTGGGATTCGAACCCCCTTTTTTCGGCGATTGGCATATTCGGAACCATGTGGCGCCCTTTTTGAAGCGGTTATTTTCAAAAAGGGCGCTATTTTTCTATCAATAGAATACACAAAGTTTGAGGCGTCAATTTGTTGGTCACGACGGGCCATCGAATTGGCGCCCTTTTTGTTTTCAGACAAATTCAAAAAGGGCACTGAATGTCAGGAGGTAGTAAATGAACCGAGAACAGTTTTTTCAGGAGCTTCGCACCGCTCTCCACCGTGAGGGATTCACTCCGCAGCCGGAACAGGATGAATTGCTTCCTGTGGAGTGGGATGGTCTCCCTCTCTGCCGGATCACAGCGGACGGAGGCGTTCGCTACTGGCAGGAGGATGTAGCGATGCCGGAACGGGAACGGGCCTGTGAGCGAGCCACCGATCTGGCCTGCACCGTGCGGGAGTACATGACGCTGCTGGAACAGGCTCCGCCCCTGCAAGCCCAAAGCCTGACCGGTGACTACCGTCTGCTGGCTGACTTCAACGGAGCCGTGCTGGCTGCCCATCCCACCCGGCTTGGCGTCCAATTCGTCACATGGGACTGGAGCTTTGACCGCACAGGTCTCAACCAGGGCAATTACTTTCAGGAAAACTATGTAGGTGCCAAGCAGGACTTCGCCATCCGCGCCGGCCTCATTTCCAAACAACAAATTTTCAATCAGGAGCAGCTTGTTGAAATCTACCGGTGCTGCTCTGACACCTTGGATACTGGTTTTGACCTGACTGCCGAGCAGGAAAAGTGCATCCGGGGAGTTCAAGAACAGATTGCCATTGCAGCTCCCGATGCCCTGGAGCGCATAAGAGAGCAAGAGCAGCACCTCATGGAACCCTACAACCAGGAACCGATCATGTAATATTCAGGCTTCAGGCGCCGGAGTTTTAGAAATACGACTCCGGCGCTTTTTTATTGCCCCAAACCAGACAGGAGGATTGAAGATTGGATCAAAAGAACGAACAAAAAGCGCCGCTGTGCATCAAAAACCTGGCTGAGTTGAAACGCTGTATCCGCCCCAGGACAGAGTTGGTGGCAACCAGCCATAGCAAGCACCCTGCCCTGGTCGGGCTTGTACGGGTGGTGACTGAGGTTCAGACCAATGCTTACTATTCCGTGGTCAAGGACCAGCCGACTCACCAGTATTCGACCTGTAATTATGGGAAGGGATTCCGCTCTGATTTCGAAAAGGCATCCAACTATTTATTTGAGGGCACGACCATCAAGGTTCTTGACCGCAGAAGCGGTGATGGCAGCGTGCTTTACGAAATGGAACTTTATCCGGGCGAATGCCTTGTTCTCGCGCAGAAGAACGACATGGAGGAGAATGCGGATATCAGAGAAGACAATGGCGAAATCAAACAGGAAGGGATGAACATGACCTTATGACACGCTACTTCATGCGGGATACACCGCTGTGCCAGATGGAACAGCAGATGA
>ERZ780203.2515-NODE-2515-length-9879-cov-3.074104_pt1 | contig 9879 bp, 9 predicted proteins | sample MGYA00511168_ERZ780203 | MGnify/ENA primary metagenome ERZ780203 (study PRJEB29588, sample SAMEA2156577) | human gut metagenome | biome: human gut; feature: human-associated habitat; material: faeces | place: Denmark | collected 2008/2010 ...
TTTATGGTATTGAAAACTTCAGTCCTGCCGACTGGTATGACGTGCTTCTTGCAGGGCCGAAGAGGGATGAGCAGATCGAGTATTTAAAGAAGGTTATTGACAATGTGGGAAAGGCAGGCATTCCTGCCGCCGGACAGTCTTACTGCTTGCTGCCGGTAAAGAGCTTTGCGCACTCCACCAGCTTGATGACGGCAAACACGGCGATCATCGCCATACCCAGCAGCACACCGGTGTTGAGCACCCACAGGGGATACTTGAGCACCGTAGTGGCCTCGCCAGTGGTCATTTGGGTGTTGACAATGGTCAGCAGCTGAGCCACCAGCATCCCGGAGATGACCAGCGCCACAATGTACTGGATCACTTTGAATACCCCGTACTTCTTCATCTTCCCCTGCTCCTTGGCATTGTCCTCCAGCAGCGTCAGGGAAATCAGCTCATCCGACATAAATGCCAGGGCGGAGCAGACGAAAATGCTCCAGACAAACAGCAGTTTGAGCAGCTCGTCCACCCAGGGGGTGGAGATCAGCAGCACGTTTCTCGCCAGCACCGCATAGGTCTCCACCAGGATCATCACAACACCCACCAGGCCGAACAGCCATTCAACGGCAGAAATCATTTTCTTCTTCATATCGTCCTCACTCTTCCACCACGGCGATGACCCGGATCTGGCTGCCGTCGGCATGCTGCGTGTTCAGCGGGAGGGCAATCAGCTGGCAGGTATCCGCGCCGATCTCCCACAGATTGCTCATGTACTCGATCTGCAGGATCTTGCCCTGCTTGAGCACATGCTCGTGGACCGGCTGCTCCACCACTTCGCCGGGCTTGAGATTGCGCAGCAGACGGATGGCATAGTCCTGCGCGAAGTCATACCCCACGACCTTGGGATGATAATTTTTGATCCAGATGGCAGCGTCCTCGGTGAGATACGGGGAGGAATCCCAGAACTCCGTGGTCTTCCAGTCCACCTTCCGGCCCCGGTCGGTGCGGATCAGGAGGCTGCCGAAATGGCGATCCTTGTAAGGCTCGTTGGCCTTCTCCAGCATCTCGGCGGTGATGGCCGCATTGTCCCCGCAGTCGGAGAAGTTCAAAACCAGGCAATCCGTAATGGCCCAGTCCTGAAGGGGATAGTCGTTCAGGCACTCCCCGTTGGGATCAAAATGCAGCGGCGCGTCGATGTGGGTGTACCAGTGGGATTCCAGGTTATAGGCCATGCACTGCCAGGGATCGTGGTTGGCATGGGTCTTTACCGGCGTGACATGAAAGCCATACCGCCAATGCTCTTCAATGGGCCAGGTCAAATCAACGATTCTTCTCATAAGACGCACTCCTCTCTCAGTCTCCCTGTGTTTGCTGCAGCAGATCCACCAGCTCGGTGCCGTACTGATCGGTAAAGATGGACCAAGTGGGCAGCGCCCGCTCCCGGAACGCCTCCTTGTCGGGGTTCATCTCGACCTCACAACCGTAGTCCAGCAGCGTCTGCAACGCCTCTGCCTGGGCCTCGTCCGTCAGCTCCAGCTGCTTTTCCCGGGCCACGTCGGCAGCCTCCTTGATCAGCGCCTGCTGGGACTCGGACATCCGGTCCCAGGTCTTCTTGCTCATGCCCATGTACAGCGGGGTGTACACCGCGTCGGTCATGGTCACATAGGGCTGGACCTCATAGAACTTCCGGGAGACGATCTCGTGCAGGGGGTTGTCCTGCGCACTGACCGTTCCCTGCTGCAGGGCGGTGTACAGCTCGGAGGCATCGATGCTGGTGGGCAGTGCGCCCATGGCCTCCCAGGTGGCCACCTGGACCTCAGCGGGAAGGGTACGCATCTTGATGCCCTTCATGTCGTCCGGGGTTTTGATCGGGCGGACGTTATTGGTCAGTTCCCGGAAGCCGTTTTCCCAGACGGACAGGCCCACGATGCCCTTGTCCTCAAACATCTTGTGGATCTCATCCGCCGCAGGGCCGGCAGCCGCCGTCCGCGCCGCTTCCAGATCGTCAAAGAGGAAGGGCAGCTGGAACACTTCTACCTCCGGCACCAGGCCGGAGAAGTAGGCCGTGCCTGCCACGCCGATGTCGATGGTGCCCTGCTGAAGGCCCTGCACCATGGAAGTGGCGTCGCCCAGCGCTGTGTCAAAAAAGGCCAGCGCCTCGATGGTTCCGTCGGAGTAGGTATTGATGTACTCGGCCATCACCTTCAGAGCACCGCCCACCGGCATGTTCTCAGGCAGGGAGCCGGCAAACAGGCTGATGGACATCTTCTCACCGGTGATCTCGCCGGAAGCCACCGGACCGGGATCAGGCACTTCCACCGTCTCATTGAGTTCGGTCTTACCGCCGCTGCCGCCGTCCCGGATATCACAGCAGGCCGTCATGGTCAACAGCATGGCCAGGGCCATGCCGAATGCCAAAACCTTCTTTTTCATCATATGTTTTCTCCTCATGCGTTCAAATTGCTCGTATTCCGTTGGTCCGCCACATTACAGCACGTTGGGAAGGAACGTGATGATCTCGGGTACCAGGATCACGATCACCGTGCCGACAAAAATGGCCAGCAGAGGAATGGGCAGATGGGGAATAATTTTATGCACCGGCTGTCCGCCCACGCTGGAAGCCACATACAGGTTGATGCCAACCGGAGGCGTTGCCAGGCCAATGCACAGCACGATGACCATCACCACGCCAAAATAGATCATGTTGATGCCGTATGCGTCCGCGGTGGGGCAGAAAATGGGGGCGAAGATCAGCAGAGCGGGCACCGCATCAATGAAGCAGCCGGCCACCAGCAAAATCACGCACACCGCAAAGACGAACACCAGCGGATTGGTGATGGAGGAGGTAAAGGTCTGGGCCATCTTCTGGGGAATGCCCGCCCGGGTAATCACCCAGCCGAAGGCCTGGGTGGCTGCCACAATGAGCATGATGCCCGCCGCGCTCTTCACGCCGCCGTAGACGATCTTGCAGATGTCCTTGATCTTGATTTCCTTGTAGATGAACACGCCCACGATCAGGCAGTAGAAGCAGCAAAGTGCGGAGGCCTCGGTGGGGGTCACCAGGCCGGAGTAGATGCCGCCCAGGATGATGATGGGGGCCAGCAGCGCCCAGAAGGCATGGCAGAAGGACTTGGCCACCTCAACCAGGTGGAACCGGCCGCTGCCCCGGTATCCCTTGCGGATGCACTGGATCACCACTACCACGATCAGCACCAGGCCCAGGAACAGGCCCGGCAGCAGACCGGCCAGCAGCATATCGCCCACCGACGTACCGGCGGCCACCGCGTAGAGAACCATCAGGATGCTGGGGGGAATGATGGGGCCAAACACGCCGCCCACCGTCTGAACAGCGCTGGCAAAACCGGGGTCATATCCCTCTTCTTCCATGGAGGGGATCATGATGCCGCCCACGGCAGCGGTGGTGGCGGCGCCGGCGCCGGTCATAGCGGCGAAGATCATACTGGCCACCACGTCAACCACTGCCAGGCCGCCGGGCATCCAGCCCACCAGCTTCTTGGCGAAGTCCACGATTCTGCGGGAAATGCCGCCGCTTTGCATCAAGCAGCCGGCAATCACGAAAAAGGGAATGGCCATCAGGGTAAAAGAGTCCACACCCTTGAGCATCTGCTGTCCAATGATAATCAGGGGGATATCCGTATAGAGTACCAGATACAAAATTGCGGATGCGCACAGCGCAATGGCAATGGGAATCCCCAGGAACAGCAGGACGAAGAAAGCAATAATCAGTACTGCCAGATCCATTTTCTCACCTCTCAAATTTCTTCTTTTATCTGTGATTTTATCTGTGGGGCCGGTTGAATGTCCAGCCGTTTGTTCCGGGGGATGCAACCCCGTCACAGGCACCCGCTTCACCTCCATCTGCAATTATCCTTGGTTTCCTCACAGCTGCCAGCGGCACTGCGCAGGATATAAACACAAGCCAGGTTATAATGCAATTTTCGTGCCAGTTCCGCTATCTCTCCTCATTTTCCACAGATCTTTCAAATATTGGACTGCTTTTCTGTGCTTTTTCACATGGCAAAACTGTGAATTTTTTTGTCAACTTGTAAATTTCTGTACAGTTATGTTTCACAGGAGAAACTTTGCGCATCAAATTTGAAACTTATATGTTTCAGATTTGTTCAACATCCTCGCATTCGGTCGTTTCTGCCGCATTTTTGCTTCTCTGTATAAGGAATTCTATCCCATCCCCTTTAATCTTGGCTGCATCAAAGCTGGAAACAGGAGGACCCCCGGCGTTTTATAAAAACACCGGGGGTCCTATTCCGTCAGCGGCCCGAAAAACGGCCGTGGCAGTTTTATATTTCCGCACAGCGCGGAGCGTCAGGCCTTTGCCTTCTCCGTGCGGTTTTTCAGCGCCTGCAGCGCCCCCAGAATCGTCTGGAGCGCATAGTCATCGCCCAGAGTGGTATCCACCGCGATGTGGAAATTCTTGGCCAGCCCCCACACCTGGCGGGTATAGTACTGATAATTGGTGGCCCGGCGGTGATCCCCCTGGGTCATGTGCGTACGGGCAGTGGCCTCATTGACGCCTTCGATCTCCATGATCCGGCGAATGCGGGTCTCCTCGTCCGCATGGAGCCACACCCGCAGGCAGTGCGGGTCCTTGCGCAGCAGCCAGTCGGCGCAGCGGCCCACCAGCACGCAGTTGCCCTTCTGCGCCAGTTCCAGGATCGTCTTTTTCTCCGCTTCAAATACCGCATCCTTCGGAGACTCCTGCTCCGGCGCATAGGCATACATCTGATTAACCAGATCGTACAGAAGGCTGCTGCGCATGCTCTCCTCCTGCCGACTGACAAACTGGGGGCTGTACCCGGTGGTGCCCGCCGCCATCTGCAAAATCTCGTCGTCATAAAAGGCGTAGTTGAGCTGCTGGGCCAGCCGCTTTCCGATGATACGGCCGCCGGCGCCGTACTGCCGGCCGATGGCGATGACGTAACCGCCCGGCACCTCCGGTGATTCTTGCTGCTTGGCAGCAGCTCCGAAGAGCACCTGGGGCATAAAATACAGCACCCTGCCAAAAAGACGGGCGATAAAGCCCACCAGCAGCGCAGCGATGAGCGTTCCCTCCCGCACGCCGGAAAGATGCCCCGCCAGCAGGAAGGAAAGGACCACCGCGATCACCGTCATGGAGACGTCAAAGCAGACCTTGGTGGTGCCGAAGTCTGTTTTCCAGGTCATGACAATGGACCGTACAAAGGACTCGCCCGGCAGCATGGCCACGTCACCCAGCACTTCCAAATACACGCCGAAGGCCAGTACCACGCAGCCGATGAGCAGATCCGCCACCTTCACCGGATAGGCCTGGGGATTCACAAACGTCAAAAGTCCCATGGTCATGTCGATGAAATAGCCGAATGCCACCGAAATGGGGATCTGCAGCAGATGCTCCAGCTTAAAGTTTTTCCGCAGAATCAGCAACTGCAGCAAAATCAGCAGCAGACTGAACGCAATGGTAAACTGTCCCAGCGTCAGCGGGAAATTCAGGCTGAGCACATAGGGGATCGCTGAAATGGGAGACGTACCCAGATCCGCCTTTGTGATCAGGCTTACCCCCAAAGAGCTGATGAACAGTCCCACCAAAAATACCAAATACCGTTTTGCCTTCTCCATCTTCTCTATCCATTCCTCTCCGCGAGATTGTGATACACCAGATCCAGCACCGCGAGAAATGCCTCCCGCCGCGCCGGGGATATCCCTGTAAACGCCTCCGTCTCCAGCTGCTCGAACGCCTGCGTCACCTGTCCGGCCAGTTCTGCCCCCTGGGGAGTCAGAAAAATGTAAAAGGTCCGGCGGTTCCCATGCAGAGTCCGGCGCTGAATCAGCTCCTTTTCCTCCATGCGGTTGAGCACCGAGGTCAGTGTGGCTGCCTCAATGTGGCAGGCCCGGGCAATCTCGATCTGACTGGCCCCGTCGTGTCCGGCCAGATACTCCAGCACTTTGGGCTGTCCGATGGTCAGCCCGGTGTCCCGGAGCTTTGCCAGCAGCCGCTTATGCAGGACGGACTGGCTGGCCATGAGCAGATAATGAAAGGATTCTTCCATCCGTTGGTCTCCTTCCTGCTTTTTCCATTAGAAAACTAATTATTATAATTCTAACTTTATTACTATACCTGTTTGCCGCCGCTTTTGTCAAGAGGCTTCTGCCCTCAGCGGACCACTCCCTACCTCTTCCCTCCGCCATACAGGCCCGCAGCTGCGCAGCCCTGTCTTTCCGTGCAAAACGGCACAGATTCTTACTCAAATGGGAGTTTCTTCCCGGATTTTGTCACTTTTGTGTATGGACAAGCCATTTGTTTTGTTGTAAACTTCAACAGTTGACTTTTACAACAGACAGGAGGGCTTTTATGCCGGATCGCGTTGAGCTTTTTCGCCGCATTGAGCGGCAGCATATCCGGGATCAGCTGAGTGTCCTGGGCCTCCAGAGTGTGGACGGCCTAGTGGTCCGGCTGCTGAGCCGGGAGGGGCAGCTGCGGCAGGAGGACATCGTGTTGCGGCTGGTGCTGGACAAGGGGTCCGTGGCCCGGTCCGTGGCCCGGCTGGAGGAAAGCGGCCTGGCGGTACGCCAGGTCAGCAACCAGTGCCGCCGGGAAAAGCTGGTGTCGCTGTCACCGGCGGGACAGATCCAGGTCATTCTGGATGACTGGCGCCGAATCTGCCTGCAGGGCTTTACGCCGGAGGAACGGGTCCAGTACGAGACCTTCCTCACGCGGATTATGGAAAATGTAAAGGAATTTAAGGAAGGAGAAAACACCAATGGTTAAAAACCTGACAGAAGGACAGCCCCTGCGGCTGCTGTTCTTCTTCTCCCTGCCCATGGTGGCGGGAAACCTCTTTCAGCAGCTCTATAACATGGTGGACACCGCTGTGGTGGGCAAATTCGTAGGCGAGGACGCGGTGGCCGCTGTCGGCTCCTCCTTCCCCATCGTCTTCTTGTCCGTGGCAGTGGCTGCCGGCCTCTCCATGGGCTGCAACGTGGTGGTCTCCCAGCTCTTCGGGGCCGGGCGCATCCACGAAATGAAGTCCACCATCTCTACCGCCATCATCTCTCTGAGCGTCCTAGGACTGATCCTGATGGCACTGGGCACCGTTTTTGCCGGGCCGCTGCTGCAGCTGCTGGGCACGGACCCGGACATCATGGCCGACTCCCAGACTTATCTGCGAATCTACTTCGGCGGCGCGGTCTTTCTCTTCCTCTACAACACCCTGAACGGTATTTACAATGCCCAGGGTGACAGCAAAACGCCGCTGATCTTTTTGATGATCTCCAGCCTCACCAACATCGTACTGGATCTGCTGTTCGTCATCCGGTTTCACATGGGTGTGGCCGGCGTCGCCTGGGCCACGCTGATTGCCCAGGGCATCTGCGCCGTGGCGTCGCTGGTGGTGCTCTTCTTCCGGATGAAACGCCTGCCTTGCGAGGCGGGCAAGGAGGGCCAAAAGATCCCCATCTTCCACAAGGTGGCCGTCAAGCGCATCGCCCAGATCGGCCTGCCCTCCATGCTGCAGCAGTCCCTGGTCTCTCTTTCCATGATGATGATGCAGGGCCTGGTCAACTCCTATGGCAAGGTCCTGGTGGCCGGCTACACTGCCGCCACCAAGATCGATACCCTGGCCATGCTGCCCAACATGAACTTCTCCAACGCCATGTCCAGCTACACCGCTCAGAACATCGGCGCCGGCCGGTACGACCGGGTCAAGCAGGGCCTGAAGGCCAGCCTTTTGATGGTGGTGGTCTTTTCTCTGCTCATCACCGTCATCATCTTCCTCTTCGGCGACCAGCTGCTCTCGTTGTTCCTGGACCCCGGTGACACCTCCGGCGCTCTGGGATACGGTCTGGCGTATATGCACACCGTCTCCCTGTTCTACATTCTGATGGGTCTGCTGTTCGTCTCCAACGGCATGCTCCGGGGCTCCGGCGACATGGGCGCCTTCACCTTCAGCTCCATGGCCAACCTCTTCTCCCGGGTGGCGGTGGCCTATGCTCTGGCCCGTTTGACGCCCCTGGGTGCCAACGCCATCTGGTGGTCCATCCCCGCCGGCTGGGCCATCGGCGCTGTGGTATCCCTGCTGCGGGTCAAAAGCGGCAAGTGGATGCGGGCTGCCGTGGGCGACCGCATTTGAATCTCTCTCCCCCCTTTTGATAAAAGAGACGGCGATTGGAATTCCAATCGCCGTCTCTTTTGTTTTCTTTTCCATTCGAAGGCTGGTAAGTCCCTCTTTTCTGCTTTCTCTATTCCACTGCCGAAAAATCGGAGCGCAGAGGCGCTTCACTCTTCCGGCACAGTTTTCTCCACTTCTTGGGTGGAGAACTTCCGCCAGAAAAAGAGCCATTGGGGCAGATGGTCCCGGGGGATGAGCGCATTGATCAGCAGCGCCACCAGCACCCCCACTGCCGTGTCCACGATCCGGTTGACGGCATAGCTGATATAACTCTCCACCGGGGTGTTGAACAGCAGAATACAAAGCACCACACCGCCGGGCTGGACACCGCCCACCCAGAAGATCTGGCACAGGACGATCAGCAGTACCGTACCCACAAATACCAATGGCACCAGCAGCAGGGAATATCCCCCGTTTGGATGGACCAGCAGGTAAATCCGGAAGAGTGCCATGCCCAAAAGGCCGCCGATCACCGTTCCGAAGAGGCGGTTTCCCCCGTTGCGCCGGGAGTCCTCCATATCGGCGCCCATGCCGAAAATCGCCCCGATGCAGGCAAAAGCAGGACTGCGGTCCAGAAAGTAGTAGGCCAGCGCACACAAAGCGGCAGCCAGCGCAGTTTTCAAATTGCGCATTCCCACTGTGGGAAGGCGGTACTTGCCGTTGAAACTCATATTCTGTTCTCCTATTTCAGGAATTTATGGGGCAGAGGATTCCTCCGGGAACCGCGCAGATTCCCTGTTTTCTGCCCGGGAATTCGCGGTGAGGTCCTATGCGCAGGAAAAAACAGCCGGGAACTTACTCCAACTCCCGGATTCCGAACATCCACAAAAAGGCCACACCCTGGAAGACCGCCGCCGTCAGCACTGCCCCCTGGGGGAACCGGGGAGACAGCACGCCTCCCAGTGCCGCGCCCAGCAGGAAGCAGGCAATGATGGCAAAATAGCAGCCGCTCTTGGCCGTCAGAGCCATGTCCCGGTCCACCACACCGTGGAAGAGGGCATCCATGCCGCTGCGCAGGTTTCCCGTGCACATGGTGGAGGCAAAGGGATAGCCCCGGACCTTGCGGTACGTCTCTACCTGCAATGCACAGACAAAGGACACCCCCACATTGACCAGACTGTCCCACTTCCCCACCGGTGCCAGCGCCGCAGCGATTAAAACCGCCATCTCCACCAGCAGCACCGTATGACGCCAGTGAAACCGCCCGGCGTGACGGCTGTTCCGACGCACTATTTCCGCCACCAGCACACCCAAGGCAAAGGCCAGAATGGGCATCAGGTAATGAACTGCCTTACCCCAGTTGCCCTCCGCCAGCCGAACCGCCAGCAGCACCATATTGCCTGTCTGGGCGTTGGCAAATACCTGCCCCCGGCAAAGATAGGTGTAGGCGTCCAGAAATCCGCCGGCCAACGCCAGAACGGCGGCGGCCCGGAAGGACTCGGAGCGCTGATAATCGTGCTTCATTTGCTTCATCCCCTCTTGGATCTGCGCGGCCTTCGGCCGCAAATGTTCAGTTTACGCACGGAAACGGAGCGGAGAATCCTCCGCTCCGTTTTCCCATAAAATCCGGATGTGTCTTTCGGGTATCCGTGTCCGGACAGGTGTCTTAGTATTCCGCCTGGCCCCTGTAGACCAGCTTGGCGTCTCCGGTAAGGGTGACCTTCTCGTCGGTGTAGTTCACCACCAGATCTCCGCCCCGGACCTTGACGGTGACGTC
>ERZ780203.2519-NODE-2519-length-9871-cov-2.630094_pt1 | contig 9871 bp, 8 predicted proteins | sample MGYA00511168_ERZ780203 | MGnify/ENA primary metagenome ERZ780203 (study PRJEB29588, sample SAMEA2156577) | human gut metagenome | biome: human gut; feature: human-associated habitat; material: faeces | place: Denmark | collected 2008/2010 ...
CCGGGTATCCACCTCATCACAACACCCGGCCACGGCGGCATCATGGCGGAATGGCCCGCCTATCTTGAGCTGTCCGTCGCCGCGCGTAAATGCGGCTTTCGTGAAAACGGCTGCCTTTGGTTTGAAGAGGATTGCTGTGAGCAGGTGGTGCTTCGTGAACTGCTGGATCGTGGGATGTGGACGCTGCCGGATCGGATTAGCGACCCGGCAAAGTTTGAAGAAGGAATCAACCGAATCATCCAGCAGTATCACCCGGACTATTGGTCAGAGCGAGAAGCGGGCCGCACCGTTCCGCAAACCCGCAAAGTGCGAGAGAAAAACAATCTGTCTATCCGAAAGGGGGAACAAGCCGATAAAGCCATATAAAACAATGACGCTTCGCCTGAACACCGCGGAGTACGCGCACTTGTGCCGACAGGCAGAAGTGACCGGGCTGAAAAAGGAACCGTTGGTACGGCAACTCATTATGGGCGTAAATCTCCGGCCCCGTCCCCCCGATGCCTATGCCGACCTGCTTCGGGCGCTGTCCGCCATCGGGAATAACATCAACCAGTTGGCCCATCAAGCCAACGCCAGGGGCGCAGCCACCGGTGACGAGATCACGGAAGCGCTGCATCTGGTGCGGCAGGCCACACGATTGGTGCGGGAGCGGCTTTGAATGGCGTATACGAAGATCATTGTCATTCATAGCCGATTGGACAGGTGCTTGGGCTATACGCAGGACGAGGAAAAGACCTCCTTGGAAACAGTGCTGGACTACGCCATGAACCGGGATAAGACCGAGCAGGACTGTTTTGAAACTGCGCTGAACTGTGACCGGGAAACCGCCTATGCGGACATGATGGACACCAAGCGCCGCTGGGGCAAGACCAGCCGCAAACGCAAGGGCTATCATGTGATTCAGTCCTTTGCCCCCGGCGAGGTCGCGCCGGAGCAGGCCCACGCCATCGGCGTCGAATTGGCACAGCGGCTTTTGGCGGATAAATACGAAGTAGTGGTGTCCACGCATTTGAACAAGGCGCACCTACATTCGCATATCGTATTCAACAGCGTGTCCTTTGTGGACGGTTCCATGTACCGTGACCGTATTTCGGACTTGCTGGGCGGCTCAGGGGTGGGTATCCGGGGCACATCGGATGCGATCTGTCTGGAGCATGGCCTGTCGATTATTGAATCCAGTGAGCCATCCGTCAGCCGTGCCGAGTGGGAGGCAGAAAAGGCGGGGAAGCCCAATTTCCGGGGGCTGGCCCGTGCGGACATAGACACCGCCATCGCCAACGCCTACACCATGCGTTCTTTTTGGGGAGAGTTGGTGAAAATGGGCTATCAAGTCAAGCGGTATCCCCAAGTAACCCATGCGGCGGTCAAGCCGCCGGGCGGCGCGCGATTTCTCCGGCTGGACAAGCTGGGGGCCGGGTACAGCGAGGCGGAGATATTCTCCCGTCTTACGGAGAGCCGCATCGGCACAGCGCCGCCAATCAGCGACCATACCCCTATCCTGCCGCAGCGGTATTTCCCCTATGGGCGGTGCTACCGTGTGAAAGGCCGTTTGCCATTAAAGGCAGGCCGCGCACGGGGCTTCCGGCTTCTGTACCTGAAATATCTTTATCTGCTGAGGAAGCCGCCATCCCGGCGCAAGACCCCAGTCTCACGGGCAGAGGCCATTAAGTTTGACCGCTACCAAGAGCAGTTCTTTTATCTTTACAAAAACCGCATCGACAGTGTGGAGCAGCTGACCATGCAGCAGGAGGCGCTGCAAGCGGAGATCGACGCTCTGACTGACCGTCGGGCCGATTTGTACCGCCTGCGCCGAAAAGCCCCGGATGATACAGCTTGTTCCGAGGAGATCGGCACGATCACCGCACGGCTGCGGGTACTGCGCCGGGAGCTGAAGCTGTGCGCCCGCATTGAAGATGATATTCCAACGGTGCGGGCGCAGATGGAAATTTCAAAGGAAAGGAGCGACCATGAAAAAGCTGATAAAAGCAGACCTGAACAAAGTGTTGGAGCTGGCCGCAGCGTACCAACCCATTGACCGTGACAGCCTAAAGGCAGAATTGGAGATTTTGGAGCAGAGCCGACATAACGATTATCTCTTTCTGGCCCGGAAAGACCGCTTTCGGTTGATGGCCCTGTCCGAGGTCTACACCGCAGGCAGTGACGCCAATGGGTTTCTCGCCCTATTTGAGGTACAGACCTGCTGGCCGGTTCTGGCACTGCTGCTTCATGTGGAGTACATGGAAAGCGGCATCCACCGTGGAAGCGTAGTTTTGATGGACTATTTTGAACTTGTCCGGGATGTGGCCCTTTTTGACCGGCTCCCTGATGCCCAGCGGGAGGGGCACATCAAGCAGCTGATAACCCGCTGTGTACGGTATGCCCCGCAGTGTACGATGGTGGATCTGATCGAATATTTGAAAACCGGGAGGTGTAATTAAATGGACGCAAGTGGCGAAGTGGCCGATTTGATGGTCAAAGAAAGCATCCAATTGACGGAGGAAAGCATCAAGCTGTTGGCGGCAGGCTGTAAAAACCTGACCGCCTTTTTATATGCTCTGGCGAAGGATAATAAAAAGCTGGTGGGAAAGACCAGTATGAAGCGCCTGCTGCGGGAGGGCAAGGAATTGAAAACCTTTTGCATCAAGGCCGAGGATTTGAACGACTTCCGCAAATACGCCAAGCCCAATATCCTCTTTGCCGCGATCCGGGATACAAAGGAGGATGACGGTGTGGTGGCGCTCGTCACCAATACGGATTTTGTATCCCCGGTCAATCTGTTCATGCAGCGCCGGGGCTATCCCGCCCCCACGCAGACGCAGGAGGACGATACCGTAAAAAAAGACGCACCCCGCACTCAACAAGGGAACTCCTCACCAGAGCGCGGGAATGGCTCGACACCATCGAGGACGAGCCAGATGACGAGGACTACTGACACGGCTGAAAAAATCAGTGATATTCCCACGGTAAAAGGCCGATTGGTCGTGTTGCAGAAAACCGCTGCGGGGATGCGGGACGGTCAGGCGAAGCAGCGTTCCCAGCCCACACAGCAGAAATCAAGATAACAGGAGGAATTTTTAGTATGGCAAATCTGGAACAGATCGTGAGCCGTAAGGCCGAAAACGATACAAAGTGGAAAGAGGCCCAGCAGGCTGAGAGGGAAAATACCACGGCCATGCAGGACGCCGGAATCACGGAGATCACCAGCAATCCCGAAGCCTACGCCCGCTATCTGGAGATGCAGGGGGACAACCCCTCTTACAGTGCCGGCAATATCGCGCTGGTGATGTTCGGCAACCCGGAGGCCACCGTGTTCGGAACCCGTGACCGCTGGAAAACGCTGAACCGCTCCGTTATGGACAGCGAAAAGAACAATGGCGTGAAAATTTTTGCCCGTTCTCCTATGGGGCGCGGTTATACGCTGGCGGATGCCTATGACATCAAGCAGACGCAGGGCCGGGATATTTCCCGGATCACCTTGCAGAATGACAGTAAGGAAATGGAGGCGGCGTTGACCACCGTTCTGAATTATGCCGTTGTGCCGGTGGTCATTGACAAGGAGCTTCCCGCGCCCGCCTTTTATGATTCGGCCAATCTGGAACTGGCCATCAACCCGGACTACCCCGACAACGAAGCCTTTGCGGCGATCACCGCCGAGGTAGCCCACAGCCGTTTCCATGCCAAGGGCGCCAATGCCAGCTATGACCGCAGCGAGTGTGAGTTGGACGCACAGAGCATTTCCTACATTCTCTGCCGCAGATACGGAATTGAACGGCCTATGCCAGATATGTCGAACCTCGCCGCCCTCTATGAGGGGTGGGAACCGCAGGAGTGCCGACAGGCCCTTGATAACATTCAGGATACCAGCAAGCAGTTTGGGCGCTCCATCGAAAAGAATCTGGAGATGGGCAAACAGCGCAGCCGTGCCCCGGTACATCGTCCCACCCGGTAAAGCCCCGACAACAGGGGGTGTCTCCCCTTTGGGGAGTATGAGCCACCGCCCACCCCCATCAAGGCCGCACGATTGCTGGCGCAATCATGCGCGGAGTCAGCCAGTGCGCGCACTGGCTGAGCCTTGACCGGGCTGTTCGCTGGCTCATTGGGTAATCAAGGGGAGGACACCCCAAAAGCCGCTGTCAGCGGCTTTTGCCATATTGGGAGCGCGGCGCATCCAACGCGGCGTCAGCGAACCCGTCAACTGCCCCGCCGTGAGTCATCGGCGGGGCGCTTTTCAAAATGTGTCTCAATTCGAGACACATTTCTACATCAAACAAAAATTTTGGAGGTTATCTATGAAACACCGCAGATTGATTTCAGCGTTTCTTACTTTTGTTTTGTGCCTCAGCATGATCCCCACGGCATCAGCCGCCCAGCAGAACAGCTACCATGATCCTGCTGAGCATTGGCTCACAGCCAACAACCGTACCAACGAATTGGATGCCAACAGCACCGTTACACGTGAGACCTTCAAATGCGGCGAATGCGGCAAGGCCACATCCTTTGAGGTGTTCCGCGTTCCTGAATATACCCGTGATGGGCAGACTGCCATGAGCCGTAATGTCAAATACTCGGATGGCACCATGGTGGATGGCGTCGGCAAGGGCTCTGTGTTGGATGGGACGCCCGGCAAAGACGCCTACTACACTGGGTATCATTATACGAAAGCCGTTTGTGAAACCTGCGGCTCGCTCAACACCAATATGAGCAAGAGCGAATATGGCTATCTGAAGAACGTCTACTGGCTGTATGACTGCGCCGCGGAGTTTACTGAGGATCTGCTGGAGACCGTTACCCATGAATATGTAGACAGCAAGTACCACCGCACTGTCACCAAAGGCGGCACCTACTGCTGTTTCTGTTACGGTACGAATTACGAGAAATCCTCTGTGCTGGAACGGCATGACATGGAAACGGAGACTCTGTCCCAGCCCGCTCATGGCCGTTTCGCTGCCGTGGAGAAGTGCCGCCTGTGCGACTATACCTGCTATGACTACACGGCGGCCAAGGCCGTTGTTGCCAGCTACTACGGCGTGGCAGACGGACAGCCCCATACTATCAGCGTCACGGACTTGTCTGAAGCCGGTGTCCGCACGGCCATCCGCTACGGCAACAGCGCGGATAGCTGCACCATGACCACCGCACCCAACTATACGGACGAGGGTCAGTACACTGTCTATTACGAGATCACCTACACCTGTGACGGTGTGGATATGACGGAAAACGGTGTGGCCTATGTCTGGCTGCGGGATGATACCACAGATGAAAACGGCAACTGCGGCTGTGGCTGCTCTAACCCCAACTGTGGCTGTCAGAACAAGCATTGCAACGGAAATTGCTGCACCGACAAGGGCTGCGGTGAAAACCACAAGTATATTCTGCTGGACAACACCAAGGCCGGCTGCACCACCCTCGGCTATGACCGCTACCTCTGTACGGAGTGCGGCAAAATTGAAAAGCGCGATTATGTGGACTCTCTGGGCCACGCATGGCAGGGCATCGTCATCCGTGACGCTACCTGCGAAACCGATGGCAAGCTGCTGGAGCTTTGCTCCCGCTGCGGACAGATGAAGCAGACCGCCACGCCCAAGGGCGAACACAGCTATGAGGTCTATACCGTGGCCGCCACCTGTACCAGCCCCGGCTATACCGTCCGGGAATGCTCCGTTTGCGGTGACCGCCATATCGAGGACATCACTTCTGTTCTGCCCCATAACTACGAATCCCATGTGATTTCCGCCACCTGCGAGAACGGCGGTAAGACCATCCATCGCTGCGATGGCTGCGGCAGTTCCTTTGTCACAGACTATACGGACGCCCTGGGCCATAGCTGGGACAAGGGCACCCTTGTTACTAATGCCACCTGCACCGGCGAGGGGGTTATGGAATACCGTTGCATTCGCTGCGGTTACCACCGTCTGGATGCCGACCCCGCGGATGGCCACATCCCCGGCGCTTTTGCTACCTGCACGGAACCCCAGCTCTGCACCCGCTGCGGCGCTGTGCTGGAAAAGGCTCTGGGCCATGATTACAAGTGCGAAGTGACTGCTCCCACCTGCACGGAGATGGGTTATACCACTAACACCTGTGCTCGCTGCGGCGATACCAACAAGAGCAACTACACCGAGCCTGCCGGTCATAAGCCCAGCGATTGGATCATCGACAAGGAGCCGACCACCGATTCCGAGGGCAGCAAGCACAAGGAGTGTACCGTGTGTGGTGAAAAGCTGGAGACACAGCCCATTGAAAAGATCTACAACAGCGCCACCACGGACAGTAAGGGTGAGGCCATTGTGGGCGGCTATCTTGTGACCGTCACCGATACCGACACCAAGAATCCCGTCGCAAACGCCGCTGTGGCGCTCCATAAGGACAATTCGATCTCCATCCGCCTGCCCAATAGCCGCCTGCTGGACTACGCCGACCAGACCACCGTCACCGTGCAGCTGGTCAAGGACAAGTCCGCAGTCCCGGATATGAGCATTTCTGTCACGGATAAGAATGACAACTATGCCGCGGGCAAGACCGACAAGGCGGGGCAGGTCACCGTTCCCACCGGCAGCGGCAAGACCAATGAGGACGGCAAGGTCACTGCTGGCTATGAGGATGCGGACGGCGACCGTTGGACGCTGACCATCAAAGTGGAGCACACCGATACCGGACGCCCCATCCCCAACGCAGAGGTCGCCATCGGCAAGACCGGCAATATTACGGTCAAACTGCCGGATGGCACGGATCTGGATAAAAACCACCGTGTGACGGTTACCGTCACCGACCACAAGAAAAATCCGCAGGAGAATAAAAACATCATTGTTAAGGGTGACCTGAGCCAAACGGCCAAGGGCAAGACGGATCAGGACGGCAAGCTGACCGTTCCGGAAATCGAGGAAAGAGAGCGTCACGGCGCCTATATCCTGGGCTACACGGACGGGACTTTCGGCCCCAGCCGCAGCATGACCCGCGCGGAGGCCGCCGCTATCTTCGCCCGTCTGCTGGCGGAGAAGAACGGCGATACCATTTCCAGCGTGGCCAACACCAGATTTACGGATATTCCCGCCCATGCCTGGTACTCCGGTTATGCCAAATACCTCAATAACAACGGTGTCACCTACGGTAAGAGCAAGACCATCTTTGCCCCCAACGATGCCATTACCCGTGCTGAGTTTACCACGATGGCTGTCCGTTTCTTTGATGTGTACGGCGACGGCGACGCTGAGATCATGGAGCAGTTCAGCGGCTTCAACGATGTTTCTTCCGGCTATTGGGCGGCAGAATACATCAAGTACGCCGCGCTCCACGGCTGGATCAACGGCTACGGGGACGGCTCGTTCCACGCAGAGCGCGAGATCAACCGCGCTGAGGTCGTCACCATCGTCAACCGCCTGCTGGGCCGCGAAGCGGATGAGGACTACATCGCGGACAATCTCCGCAAGCTCAACACCTTCCCGGATGTGAGCCGCAAGCATTGGGCGTACTACGCAGTCATGGAGGCTGCCAACGCCCATACCGCCATCCTTGGCGACAACGAAAGCTGGAGCAAGTAAATAGGGATATGTCGAAATGTGTCTCAAATTGAGCCGCATTTTTGAGGCCGCTTCTGAAAAGGGGCGGCCTCTTTTTGCGTAAAGGGGGATTGCATGAGACGAAATCAAAATCAGAACCCGCTGCTGTGGCTACTGCCTGTGCCGATGGTGCTTTGGCTGGCAGCGCTGCTTGCAACAGAGTATAAGGCCGGAATGACCGTGTTTACACTGATGGGGCGGTTTTCGTGGCTGATGGAGCATCCCTTTTCTGTGCGGTGGACGCTGCATACGCCGAAATTTATGCTGTGGGCGCTGGCGGCCTATGGCTTTGCCGTGGCGCTTTATCACTCCACCCGCGAGAACCGCAGGCCGGGCGAGGAGCACGGTTCTGCCAAATGGGGCAGCGCCAAACGGCTGAACGCCAAATACCGGGACAAAGACCCACACAACAACACCATCCTGACACAGAATGTTTGCATGAGCCTGAACGGCAAAATGCACCGGCGAAATTTACTTCAAATCGTAATCGGTGGTAGCGGTGCAGGCAAAACGAGGTTCTTTGTTAAACCGAATCTGATGGAGGCAAATTGCAGCTTTCTTGTGACTGACCCGAAGGGGGAAACGCTCCGGGCTGTGGCACCGCTTCTTCTCCAAAAGGGCTATGTTATCAAGGTGTTTGACCTGATCGAGCCATCCCGCTCGGACAGCTTCAACGCCTTTGCCTACATCAGGGATGATAAGGATGTGATGAAGCTGGTGAATAACTTTATCAAGAATACTACACCAAAGGGCGCACAACAGAACGATCCGTTTTGGGAGCGCTCGGAAATCGCACTGGATACAGCTCTCATCCTGTACCTGATCCATGAAGCGCCCCCGGAGGAGCAGAACTTTGAAATGCTCATTTACATGATCGAAAACGGCGGGGCCAAAGAGGATGACGATGACTACCAATCTCCCTTAGACCTTCTGTTTGAGGCACTGGAGGAGGAATACCCGAATCACATCGCCGTGCGGGAATATAAGATTTACAAACAGGCGGCGGGAAAAACAGCCAAAAGCATCCTAATTTCCGCGGCGGTGCGGCTGTCTGCCTTTATCCTGCCGGAGATCCAGAATATCACCGCCAAGGACGACATGGAGCTTGAAAAAATGGGAGAGCGCAAGCAGGCTGTGTTTGCCATTATCCCGGATAATGACGGCACCTTTAATTACATTGTGGGTATGCTCTACACCTGCGCCTTTCAGAGCCTTTACTATCAGGCCGACAAGGTTCACCAAGGGGCGCTGCCTGTTCCCGTGCGGATGATGATGGACGAATTTTGCAATGTCTCCCTCCCGGATGACTTCGGCAAGCTGCAAGCCACCATGCGAAGCCGCAACATCATGTCCACCATCGTCCTGCAAAATATCTCTGCATTGAAAGCCCTGTTCAAGGATGACTGGGAGGGGTTGATCGGCAACGCGGATACGCTGTTGTACTTAGGCGGCAACGAGGTCAGCACCTTCAAATACATTTCCGAACTGCTGGGAAAGGAAACGCTGGATACTCGGACGCGCAGCGTCTCTAAAGGGCGCAGCGGCTCCAGCAGTGTGAACTACCAGCAGACCGGGCGGGAATTGATGACGCCGGATGAGGTGCGGGCGCTGGACAATGACCACTGTATCCTGTTTGTCCGCGGCGAACTGCCGGTGATGGACAGAAAGTATGACATCCTAAAGCATCCCGGCCTGAAGCTGACGGAGGATGGCGGCGCCGCGCCGTATATCCACCGCCCCGGCCTGACCTATGCGCTGGAGGACTTGCCGTTGTCCACGGACAGCTGGGAGTCCATTGAAATTATTGAATGAATAGGAGAATGACACCATGAAAAAGAACCGTATTCCGTCTGAAGCCGACCGCAGGACTATCCGGGCCGGGCGCTGCTATGGGGCGCTCGTTTTGACTGTGCTGGCCTGTGCCGCCATGACCTGCCCCGCGCTGGCCGCTGACGATCCGCTCACCATTGTCGGAAACCTGTCTGACTTTGTGTTTTCCATCATCAAGGCACTGGGCGTTATCATCCTCGGCTGGGGCATCGTGCAGGTGGGTATGTCCATCCAGTCCCATGACGCCAGCCAGCGGACGCAGGGCTTTCTGTGCCTCTTTGGCGGGCTTATGATCGCTTTTGCCAAAGAAATTCTCACTGCCATCGGTGCGGTCTAACGGAAAAGGGGCAGGCCGTAGAGCCTGCCCCTCATACTTCTCTGGAGAAATGGGGTGAAATCATTTGAATAACTGGATCGTCGGCAATCTGCAAGCGTCCTTTGATACATGGAACGAAAAGCTGACGGAGATATGGAGCCTTGTCACC
>ERZ780203.2521-NODE-2521-length-9861-cov-2.664797_pt1 | contig 9861 bp, 10 predicted proteins | sample MGYA00511168_ERZ780203 | MGnify/ENA primary metagenome ERZ780203 (study PRJEB29588, sample SAMEA2156577) | human gut metagenome | biome: human gut; feature: human-associated habitat; material: faeces | place: Denmark | collected 2008/2010 ...
CAAAACGCCTTTGATTCCTCCCAGCACCCGGATTGGCGTGTCCGCGAGACGTATACGCAAATCGGCTGCAGCCTGCTCCTCCGCCGCAGGGGCGGCAAAAGTGGGAATGGCCAGGGCCAGAGAACAGGCCAGAGCGAGAGCGGTAACGGTCTTGGCAAAGCGCATGGTGATTCCTCCCAATTCTTGATGGTACTATCCTATCAGGGGCATTTTAAAGGAAATAAAAAATTTCCTTAAGATTATATGAAATTTGGGACAGCTTCAATCCGGGAATCCCTCTGTCATGGCCCAGGCGGCTGGAACTATCATATCTGGTTCGAATGGCAGGAACAAGAAAAAAACACCAGGTCAGCGCCAAATACGGCGCTGGCCTGGTGTCTGAGGAGAAATCAAAACATACCGGACGGGTTCCAGTCCCGAATCCCCAGCAGCTGATTGCACTGGTCAATAGGCATGAGCTGATCAAAAAAGGTTTTGCAGTCCCCTGTCTCCTTAAACTGCTGAATCAGGTCGGAGGCGGCTTTGCACCAGCGCATCAGAAGACCATTTGGCCATATGACGGCCCGAACCCCTGCCTGACGCAGCTCTTCCAGAGTAAAACAGACCTCAGGGCAAAATTCCATCAGGCAGTACAGAATGGGAACCTTTATTTGATCGCAGGCCCGTTTGACAGAATCCAGAGTCTCAAAGACCCCCTTTGAGGAGAAAAGAAAACCCATGTCTGCTCCGGCCTCTGCTGCCAGATTGAGACGCCGGATAGCCTCATCCTCTCCTTCCACCTCGGCGGCATCGGAGCGGGCAATAACTAAAAAGTTGGGGTCTCTCCGAAAGGTCAGAGCGGTCTCTATTTTTCGAATAAAGACTTGGGCAGTTTCAATTTGGACGCCCTTCATGCCGCCGCATCGCTTTGGCGTGACCTGGTCCTCGAAATGCGCGCCGCAGATTCCGGCGGCCTCCAGGTCCCGCATAGTGCGGCGGACATTCAGCTCATTCCCATAGCCTGTGTCCGCGTCGATAAGAAAGGGCAGATCCACACAGGAGGCAAGGTCCTGGGCGTGCTTTGTCTGTTCACATCCGCAGACAAGACCCAGATCCGGCACACCCAGCAGGCTGGCTGCTGCTGCCTGACCGCCCATGTAACAGCCGTCAAAAAAGTCAGCCGCCTGGGCGGCCCGGGCTGTAATGCCGTCGAAGGCTCCGCAGAGCACCTTCATCCGGGAGGAATCCATCATCTGGGACTTAAAATTGGCTCGTTTCTCCTGAACTGTCATAATATCAGGCTCCTTTTTTCTGAAAAGCCGTCCGGCAGGGCACTGTGGCTCTGGTTTATAGCCGGACTTTAAGGTGTATCCGGCAGGACATATTCGTGGTGGGCAATATAGTCCTCTACCTGTTCCAAAGTAGGCATGGAGTCAGAACAGCTGTGGCCTGAGATGGTGATGGAGGAAGCGGCGGCGGCGTAGCGCAGAGAATCCTTCAACTCCATATTGTGAAGCAGACCAAATAAGAAGGCGGAGGAATAGGAGTCACCGGCGCCAAAGGTTTTCAACACCTGTGCTGGATAGATGCCACCCACGGTTTTTCCTTCCTTCGTAAAAACATGGGAACCTTTTTTCCCTTTTTTAATGGAGACCACAGACACGCCTTTTTCCAGAAGCCAAGCAGCGCTTTTGGCGTCGTCCTGATTTCCGGTGTGGAGAAGATGCTCCATTACATCAAATTCATCCCGGGTTCCCAGGACCAGATCGGCTTTTTCTGCGGCAAGGGAGAGATAGAGGCTGGCTTCCTTAACGGTGTCCCAGGTATCCTCCCGGTAATCCAGATCAAAGGCTACTGCCACATGATTGCGCCGTGCCAAAGAGATGGCGTGAAACACTGCCTCCCGTGCCGGGGAATGGGAGAGAGATGTGCCAGAGATCAGAAGCAGCTTGTGGCTGGCGAGATAGGACTCGTCCAGTTGGGCGCAGTCGATGTGCAGATCCGCGCAGTTTGTTCGGTACATCAGGTAGCTGCACCGGTCAGGCAGAATTTCACCCATGGTCACCCCGGAACGAATGCCGGGGCCAGCCAGCGCGATATGGGAGACATCCACCCCCTGTTTTGCCAGATAGCGGGTAATAAATCGTCCAAACTGGTCATCAGAAACTTTACCGATGTATCCGACAGAAAGGCCGAGCCTGGACATGGCCACAGCGGTATTGGCCGGAGAGCCGCCCACATATTTATGGAAAGTGACCGCGTCCTCCATGGGCCCAATCTCATTGGCGTAGAGGTCGATGGTGGCACGCCCAAATGCGACCACATCCCGCAACTTTCCGGAATCAATGTTCAGGTACATGGTTCCCCACCCTTCTGATGTTCCCGCTCCAAATATTCCAGCAGCTCCAGCCCCTCTTGAACAGAGATGCCGTTATGAATTACCTGGCTCAAGGTTTTGACCAACGCGGTTATGTCCCGGTAGCGGAAGACAAACCGGCCATATGTAACCCCTGCAGCCCCTGCGTCCATAACATTTCGGGTCATCTGCAAATATTCCTTTACGGTTTCACACTTCAATCCGCCTGCAATGGCGACGCGGGCCGGAACCGCCTGGACCACTTTGGCAAAACTGTCCAAGTCACCGGTATAGTTGGTCTTGATCAGATCTACTCCGAGTTCCGCGGCAGCCCGGGCCGCATAGGTGACATTTTCCACACTGTACTGGTCAGCCCCAGTGATATGATTTCCTCTGGGATAGATATGACAGATCAGAGGCATTTCCGCTCTCAGGGCCTCTTTGCTGATACGGCCGAGCATTCTGAGCTGCTGGTCCTGATTGTCACCGCCCACAATGCAGCCGACAGAGACCGCATCGGCCCCCATGAGAAGTCCCTCCTCCACATCGGCTACCTGGACATCTTCGTCAAAGTGATACACGCCGAAGGTGGTGAGCTTCAGCACGAGGGCGACCTTGCCCGCATAGGGCGCAAAGCATTTTTCTGCAATGCCCTTATGCATAGTGATGGCATTGGGACCTCCGGCGACCATCTTGCTCAGGGTGTCATCTATCGTATCAAGGCCAGGCATGACACCGCGGGCAATGGCGTGGTCCACAGTTAAACCAAAATATTTTCCATCCGTGCCTGGAATCAGGCGCTTCAGGCGTATTTCCTTTCCAATCATAAAGAATTTCCTCTTTTCTTTTGACTACAGAGCTTAACGAACAGTTATGAAAATAGGTTGACAAAGAAATTTATATATTCAGGACAGAAGGTGGTAATAACAATGGCAATTAAGCCGACACCGATGAAAGGAACTGCCTCCCGCACAGTATCTCCAAATGTAGAATGAGCAATTTTAGTGCTGACAAAGATTCCAACAGCAAAGGGAGGAGTCAGAAAGCCGACGCACATATTTACCAGCATGATGGCACCAAAGTGGATGGGGTCAATTCCATAGGTCTGTGCCACTGGCAGCAGAAGAGGGGTCATAATCAGGATGGTGGCATTGATATCCATAAAGGTTCCCATGAACAGGAAGATGACATTGATCATCAAAAGAAAACCAACGCGGCTGCTGATATTTTCGGTAATCAGGTTGGAGAGAAAGTTGGAAATGCCCGCCAAAGTCATTACTTTGCCTGCGACAGCAGAGAAGGCGTTCAGCAGACCGATCACGGCAGTGGAGGCGCCGGCAATGGCACAGCAGCGCCAGAAGGTAATTTGGATTTTCTTTTTATCGATAATCTTCAGAACAAAGAAATATAAGATTCCATAGACGCAGCTGACAGCACCAGCTTCGGTAACCGTGCACAGCCCGCCGTAAATACAGCCGTAGATGATAATGGGCATCAGCAGAGCGGGGATGGCGTAAATAGTGGACTTTCCAATCTCCAGCAGTTTGGCTGTGGGATGAAATTCAACTTTTTCCGGCCTGGCTTGGTGGCGGCCGATTCGGAAATAGTTGATGATAAAATAGCCAATGGCAAAAATAAAAGCAGGGCCGATGGTGGACATCCATACGGGGGTGATCTTGGCTCCGGAGGCCAGCGCATACATGATTCCGGGGACACTGGGGGGAATCAGGATCCCAAGAAAACAGGTAGCGGCCAGCAGAGCAGAGGAATAGCCGTGGGGATACCCCTCTTTCTCCAGTTCAGGCACCATCATTTTTCCAATGGCGCTGATGGTGGCCATAGCTGAGCCAGTAAGAACGCCAAAGGCCATGCAGGCACAGGTCGTAATAATGCCAGTGGCACCCCGGACCCGGCCTACAAAGGACTTTACCCAGTCGATCAGCATTTTGGAGATGCCACTGTATTCCATGATAACACCGGCAAAAATGTAGAAGGGAATCGCCAGAAGCGCGAAGCTGTCGAGACCGGAGAAAGCAAACTGGGGGACCGTGACCAGCTGGAAGCCGGCATAGGCCAGAACCAGCAGGGAAGAGGTGCCCAGAGCAAAGGATACCGGCATTCGGAACAACACCGCGACCAGTGCGAAAGAAATCAGAAAGACGAGAAGTGCGGTAAGGGCAGACATAATTTCACCTCTTTCAAGTCATTGTGCGGTGGCCTGGGGCTCACCGCCCTCACGGCCCCGGACCATCCACTCCATAAACAGATAGACCTCATGAAGAGCACAAAGCACTACGCCGATAAATACAGGCAGATAGACCAGGCCCATGGGGATCCTCATGGTGGGGGAGGTCTGGGTCGTGGCCCAAATGGTCATCATGTAATCAAAAAACAGCTTGCCAAACACCAAAAGGAAAAGAAAGGTGGACAAAATGGAAAACAACTCCAGCAGCCTGAGCCCCTGCCTTCGGGCGGGTTCTTTGAAATTTGCAACTACCTGCTTGAGGACATCAATTTCTGTATGGCTGCCCTCATAGACCGCATAGGCAGAGCCAATATAGGTGAGCCAGATAAACAGATACCGGGTGAGTTCCTCAGCCCAAGCAGCGGAGATAAACAGAAAGTAACGGCAGATTACCTCAATAAAAATTGCCGCCACCAATGCGATGGTGATGAGGGCCATAAAAAAGGTCTCAATCCCCAGCAGAACATTGTTGAGCCGCTTGGCTCCCTGAAACAGGGTGCTTTGTGATTTCATGGGGAAACTCCCTCCTTTGCAGTTGAAAAGTTATTGGAAGAGGGAGCCTGAAGCTCTCCCGCAGAAAACCTCAGGCTCCGTTTTAGTGTATCAATCCAGGATTATAGAAAATCAACTTTCAGACAGTGTTCTATACTCGCCGCTGATGATGACATCCATGATTTCATCACCATATTTCTCCCGGCTCTCCTCCCAGATTTCCTCGGAAATCTCCTGCATGGCAGCCTTCATATCGTCAGAAGGCTGATCCACGGTCCATTGACCGCTTTCCAGGCCCTCCTGAGTCATGGACTCCGTCTTTTCCCGGAAGAAGGTGGTAAACTCATCAGAAGCGAGTTGAGCACATTCCGCAAAAATGGCCTTGTCCTCATCGCTGAGCTTGTCCCAGAAGGGGGAACCGGCGATAAAGCAGCCGCCGGAATAGCAGTAATTCAGCTCAGTGATGTGGGTGATCACATCAGTGATGCCTTGGTTGGTGTAGTTAAACACGGCGTTATCCAGCCCGTCCACTGTACCGGTCTGCAGGGCATTCAGCACCTCAGAGCCGGAGATCATCACAGGCAGGGCACCGCACTTCTCGTAAAATTCCACCACAGATTCTACGGAGGGGGTGCGGATTTTCAGTCCCGCCAGATCGGACATTTCAGTGACCGGGCGGACAATGTTGCCTACCTGGCGGAAGCCGTTGCAGAAGGAGGAGATTCGAATCAGGCCGTTCTCCGCCATAATCTCCGCTACCTTGTCCGCAATCCAGCCATTATTATAGTAGGCGTCAGCTTCCTCATAATCCGCCACCAGTCCGGGGAGCCAAGCAAAGCCCAGCGCACCGTCCAGTACACCGTCCATGGTCATGTCATCGCTCATCAGCACATCCAGCGTGCCCATCTGAAGCATCTGGGCCATATCAGAGCCAGTGCCCAGAGAACCAGCTGCAATAATGGAAGCAGTGTAACGGCCTTCCGTTTTTTCTTCAACCAGCTGAGCAAAGCGCTCCACATAGGGAGCCCGGTCCCCGGTGACATCTGCCGTAACAGTAAAGGTTACAGCGTCTGCAGAAGGGGAGGAGGAGTCAGGCGAAGATGTGCCTGCGGAAGATGTGGCGCCTCCACCGCCGCAGGCGGCGGTACCCATCAGAAGGGCGGCGGCAAGCAGAGGAGCGGCAAGTTTTTTGAATTGTTTCATTTCTGGTTCTCCTTTCAGTGTGTTCATTTTACTCTTCTTATCTGACCCGCTCTGCCTGTGAGCGGTGAACAGCGCTTAGGGGTGGAGTAGTTTCTGAAAGACGGCAATTTTGGCGCTGTCCTCCAGCAGTTCAGCCTGATGAAAGCAGTTCTCCATAGTTTCTCCAAGGATCAGAACGCCATGAGCTTCCATCAGAAAAGCTGTGGTATCTTCCGAGGTGTGAGAGACCGCTGTGAGCACCTTCTCCGCCAGATCAGCAGACCCCGGTTGTCCATCTGGGATTAGGGGGACATGGACAAGTTTTAATTTGGCGGATTCTGTGTAGAGAGGAAGCTCCTGATTTTGCATGGACCAAATCGTGGAAAACACAGGGTGAGCATGCAGAACATATTGTGCAGAGGGGCGGATTCGGTAGATGCCAAGATGAAAAGCAGACTCCTTGGAGGGACGCAGATGAGGGGGGGCATCCAGAACAGTGCCGTTTTCATCACAGAGCACCAGCCCCTCCGGCGTAACAGCACGCAGAGGGATATTGCTTCCCGTGATCAGCACATGTCGGCCGCACCGGGCGCTGATGTTTCCGCCGGCAGCGCTGACCAGTCCGCGCTGATAGATCAGTTTGGAGTAGGAGATCAGATTTTCTATTTGATCGGAGTAAGATTCCTTCCAGTTCATTGGACGTCCTCCCAGCGGCACATCATTTTTTCAAGAACCGGAACACTGCCCATGCTGCCGCCCTTCAGGGCAAATTCTCTGCCAGTGAGAGCGCCGTCCAGAATCCTGCCTTGAGCAACGCCGGGCTCCAAGGCCCGACCTAGTTCCAGATGATTTACATGCAGGTGGCGAAAGATGGCCTGGGAGGTCTCACCGCCTACAATGATGAGCCGGTCAAATACAGCCGATTCGCAGACAAGGGGGGCGAGAGTTCCGAAACACTCCATGATCCTGACACTGGTACCAGGCTGATAGGAGTACCGCTCAACCGCAGGGGCAAGGATCACGTTGCCGTGCGCCAAAGCATCCAGAGCCGCTGCCGCCGCCCGATGGGGGACAGTTTGATCTCCCTCTATATAGGCGTCTATTTCCACAGGAACCACTGTAAGCCCCCGGGACTGAGAATACGCAAGCTGTTTTTTCGCAATTTCATATGCGGAGGCACAGAAGCCGAGGCAGCGCACTTGGCGGACTGCGGCCGGAGGGAGGGGCTGTTCCGGCCCATAGAGATATTCGGCCAGACCATCCGCAAGCCCGAGAGAACCGGTCCAAAAGACCTTTGGATAGAGAGGCTGTAGCGTACGAATAATATGCAGCGTGTCCCGTTTGGTAATGGCGTCAAAGACCAGAATCCGGCAGCCCCTACTTATCTGCTGCTGAACAGCGCCCGCAAGATCGCCGCCTTTCACAGTATCAATGTCCACAAGCCCAATGGGGAGCTTTGTCCCGTGGGAAAGAATATCTGGAATATAGGATTCCTTGGGAGGGAAAATGGGATCCTTAGCATACAGGGATTTGGGGAGGATCTCTCCCTCGCAGTACTGATGCCCATAGAGGGTAAAGGTACCCAGATCCGGCGCGTTGTCAATGAGAAAGACGAGGTAGTCGGGCCAGGCAGAAGTCCTTCCAGCTCATAGGAATCGTTGCCTCGAAAACCAGTGCCGATTTTTTTCATATAAATATGGCCAGTCTCTTTTGAAAGTCTTTTCAACAGCGCACTGTGGACTCTGCGGGCCACTTCGCCTTCCACGTTTCGAGAACACAGATTGACAGATAGAAGTTCATTATCTGATCTGTTTAAACTGCTTTCTCCTGAGGTACAGATTTTCAGCTGCTGCCCCCGGGCAGTGAAGTAGCTGCCGGAGTCGGCAGCAACTGTCAGATCATCTGTGATTTCTGTAAAGCGCATGGTGTTCCTTCTCCCTTTAAAACGTTTGTTTGAACATAAATAAGAAGAAATAATCTTTGTTTTTGTTTGATAATACTACCTAAAATGTGCGAAGTCAATATATTAAACACTTTTTTGGCGTATTATCTAGTTCAATTTAGCTATTTTTGTTCATTTAGCAAAATAATTTCACAAAATATATGTTTGATCAAACAAAAAATCTCCGAGCAAAATACCAACTCATGTGGTACTTTGCCGGAGATCTTCTTTCACAATATGTAACTACACCAATTTTAAGTTTATTTGGGCGTTGTTTAAGAAATCCCGCCAATCCAGAGAGAGTTTATTATCTGTAATCAGCATATCCATATCATGAAGTTCAGCAAAATGATTGGCTTTTACCAAATCAAATTTACTGGAATCTGCCAGCATGATATTTTGTGCGGAAGAATCGATCAATGCTCTTTTACTATCCACAATATGAGCATTGATACAGGTAATGCCCAGACTGCGATGGATCCCTGAGACAGAAATAAAGGATTTGTTGGCACGGTGCCGGCGAATAAAATCCACAGCTTCCGGAGAGGTAAAATTGTAATCCTCCGGATGGTAATAGCCGCCGGGAAAAATGATTTTAATATTTGGACGCTTAAGCAGTTCCGCGAGGATCGTAAAATTATAACATAAGACTGTAAATTCAAAATCTGTGGGGAGATATGAGGTAATGCGCCCCACAGTGGTGCCATTATCCAAAAAAATCCAGTCTCCTGGCTCAATCAGCGTGGCGGCGTATTTGGCAATACGGTCTTTTTCGCTGAGGTTTTGAATTCGGGCCAGACGAAGGTCATAAACTTCTCCATCATAGGCATAGCCATCGCCGCCTTTGGCGAGAGTCGCATAGCCATAGCTCCGTTCCAATACATGGTTTTTCCGCAGGAGATCCAGATCCCGTCGGATGGTCATCTCAGAGACTTCGAGTGTAGCGGCCAAATCTTTTACAGAGACCCGTTGATATTGCTTTAGAAGTTCCAGTTCTTGAGCGATACGGCGCTCTTTTGCATTTCCATTCTCCATAATGTCCTTCTTTTCCTATGCCCCGCTAAGAACCCTCATACAGGTGCCCGGGGGAACTGGTTGAGTTCCTATGGGCCTATTATGTGCGATCAATCCGTTCAATGCAACATATTTTCAAAAATTCCTCAGAATTCACAAATAGACGGCAGATTTTTTGTGGATTTTTTGGATTTAATTACATTTATTGGATGATAAAAATTTTTGTAAGTAGAGATAGAGATCTATCTACTATGGCTTTTTTTTCACCTCTATGCTACAATGTGCTTTACTGTTAAAAATGTGCTGGGCTGCCGGGCAGTTCAGTTAGGCAGATGGAGGGATATGATGTCAGGCAAAGAGGAATTTATCGAGATCTTTCGAGAGAAGATCACTCGCCCAGGGGCAGACGCCCTGCTGGACTATCTGGAGAACAAGAGCGACTTTTTTACCGCCCCCGCCTCCGCCCGATACCACGGGGCCTATGCGGGCGGGCTGTGTGACCACAGCCTGAATGTCTACCACTGTCTGGTGGACTATCTGGCCCGGGAACGGGTCCAGGAGCTGTATGGCCTGGAGTACAGTGAGGAGAGTGTGGCAGTGGTGGCCCTGCTCCATGATCTGTGCAAGGTGGGCTGCTATAAGAAAACCTTC
>ERZ780203.2525-NODE-2525-length-9837-cov-2.778573_pt1 | contig 9837 bp, 6 predicted proteins | sample MGYA00511168_ERZ780203 | MGnify/ENA primary metagenome ERZ780203 (study PRJEB29588, sample SAMEA2156577) | human gut metagenome | biome: human gut; feature: human-associated habitat; material: faeces | place: Denmark | collected 2008/2010 ...
ATATATGAATATCTATTTTTATATCTTTACAGAAAAAGTCCACCAGTACGATGCGCAGCGCATCATGACTGGTGGACTTTTTAGTTATCATCAGAAAATTGTTCGGATCAAGCAAAAATATCATGTCCGCCAACAAGCAGAAGCACAAGGCGCTTTCTCTCCGTGTACTAACAGTACATCAGAGCGAATCTCGTTGCTATATTGCAGGATTTGCACAGTGAGATTTATCCTGAACATGGGCTTTATAATCCTTTTTCAACCAGCAAGAGATTAAAGTTCATATGCTCTTGGTCACGCATGGTTACATAATCAGACTCGGCAGTCTGTATAAGAGCAAGCAATTCCCGCTTTTGCTTATCCAAGTCCATCAACTCAGCAGCGAGAGTTCGTTTTTCTAAGAATTGGAGGAAAGTTAGCTTGGTCAATCGAGCTTCTTTTTCCTTTTGCAATCCTTCAATTTGTGAAAGCTGTTTACCAAGCGATTGTTTCTTAGAACGATGCTGTTCCTCCAGTTTTTTTAACTTTCGCAAGTGTTCTTGTTCAAGTCGATTAAATAGGTCCTGGCGATCCTTCTCGATACGCTCCTGTTCACGACGCTCTACTTCTAAGCGTTCCTGCTCTCGGCGTTCAGCTTCTAAGCGTTCCTGCTCTTGGCGTTCCGCTTCCAGACGCTCCTGCTCACGACGCTCAGCTTCTAAGCGTTCCTGCTCTTGGCGTTCCGCTTCCAGACGTTCCTGTTCACGACGCTCCGCTTCAAGATGTTCCTGTTTATGGCGTTGAGAACCCTCGACGAATACAGTGTTTTGCTTTTCCTGCTGCTCAAGCCATTTAACCATTAGAGTAGGATCATCGAATATTGCAGGATCAATATCTTCATCGTAATCATCGAAGATGTCATCATTATCGTCGTCATCCAGATCATCTTCAAAGCTAAACTGCTCCTCGTCATCTGTATCTTCAAGTTCAAGTTCGAAGCTAATCCGGTCGATTTCATCCGAAATATTGTGATAGTAGGTTCGCTCCTCCATTCCGGTGTATTGAGGTTCAACATAGTCGTCACCATACATCAACTCAAAGTACAATAGGTTATCCCTTATCATATTCTTGATTTCATCCCTGGACAGAGGAATATCAGAAGAAAGACTCTTTGATATATAGTCAAGGGGCATTAAGCCATAGGACGCTTCTTCAAAGGATACAGGGCGAATACAATACTCACGAGCTGTCGCATAAAGGAAATCCAGAAAATAATTTTCGCAAGTATCAATGGCGATGTTTTCTATACCTACTCGTTCAACAATCTTATCCCATTCGTATGTGATAGAAAACCAATCTGACAAGATATGTGAACGATCTTTATCAGCAAACGAGATGAGATAGCTCTCCTTGTTTTTGAAGAAAACAATGCTGTGTGTACAGTTCCAGTATTTTTGTAGCAGATGATGAATATCGGCAATATTTTGACTGCGGCATCGCTCGGAAAAATCGACTGTCGCAGAGTAAATTTGAACATTCTCGTCAAGTTCAGGGACAACACCTGGCCAACGCACATCTACAAGAAGCGATACATTGTCGATTAGCGAAAGCAAGTCACGCTCAAATCGGTTTGTTACCACATCTTTCGAAGAGTCGATATATAAGGTCTCGCCAGAAGAATGATTGACATAAATGGGAGAGGAGGTGATTACATGGCCTGCTTCAGAAAGTATCGTAAACACATACTCATAGAATTTCATGTTGTCCATATAATCACCTCCTTAATCTCATCCAACAGGGATGAGCAAAACTCCGATTTGCTCAAGAGAGAATACAATAAATAGTTCCGTCTGACTTGTTTTAAATCTATATATTGTGCTTCAGCTTTGCAAAACTTGCGCTTTGCTCATCTCTATCATCCAATTAATTTAGCAAGTTCATCCTCATAAGAAAGGCCAGCTATTTCTTGCCTAAATGTAGTAAGAACCTCATAGACCTTATTCATATAGTCATCTCTTGTAGAGCATCCATCAGTGAATTGCTCATACATTTCTTCTATGCCGCCACGAACATAGGAGTGGAACAAGTCCATGTTAGCTGCAAATTCTTCTTTTTTATCTTCTTGAACATCATAGCGAAAAGCTCGATCTACACGAACGGTCGGCTCCAATGTGGTTGTCTTGTCAAGCAACATCACCATTCGATACAGGAATACGCAGTTTTCTCTTTCCGTAGCATAGGCATCGGCATATATTCTTGCTCTGTCATCTGATGTGGTATCACGAGGTGCAGTTCTTTCATACAGCAGCCCCCAGATAGCGGCATTCATATAGACATCAATGTACCTCTCAAAAATTCTGGCCGAAGTAGGAGAGGAATCATCTGCGCCCTTAGCTCCCGAATTCTTAGCGGCAAGAAACTTCAGATATGAAGCGTGTTTGCCAGTGATATTATAATCATTCTCAAACATTCCTTTTCCCTCCTTATTCCAGAATAGTATAAGTTTCACTCTGCTTCTTCAGAGTGTACTGTTTGCCCACACGAGAAGCCATAACAGGCTCGGCGTAGCGCCAGTCCTTCTGCATAACAAACATGATGACCTGTTCTGCAATTTCCGGCAACACCTTAGAAATATTTGCGGTATGTGTTTCGTCGGCATTGGAGAACGGAGCGTCCATTACCAGAGGATACGGTTCAGAGGAAAGGTTAAATCCTTCTTCACCAGCATTTGCAATGAGTTTCTCTTTCGCCAGAGCAACTAAACCAGCAATAAATGCAAAGCTCTTTACTCGGTTAGAACCCTCAGATTCACCTGCTGCTACTTCCTTGTCCTCAATGGTGGTAAGCAGAGTAACTTGATACCTCTGGTCAATAGAGACCCTTCGGTGTCCGTGATACATCTGCTCGAAGATATGATTAACCTTGGTTTCGAGAGCATCTCGAATGAATGCCTCTTTTTCCTTGTATGTAGTAGAAAGCCAATCCAAGATTTCTTCAGCATACTGGATGAACAGCATGGTTTCTTTGTTCTTGCCAGACACAGCCACTAAGCTGTCATATACTTTCTTATAGCGTTCAATGTCATTTTTCAAGGTTGCATCGTCACGAATTAGGCGCTCTTTTTTATCATTCAAATCTCTAAGGCGCTTTTTAACATCGGTCAGTTCGACCTCGTACTGCTTCATGTTTTCCTTGCCCTTGATCTGAACGCTAATATCAGTCAGTTCATCATCCCATTCCTGGATGCGAGCCTTAGAACGATAAATCTCCTGGTATCGAGAAGTCAAGCTGTCATATGTATGGTCGGCATTTCTGGAGAATGAATTAAGTTTTTCTCGATAATGACGAACCGTATTGCCGATTGATTCAGGTGGAACATAGTTCAGTTCCTCCATCAAGTGCTTATATGCGTCATTGCCATCACAGATTTCGGCACCACAGATACATCTCCCACGCTTGATAAGTTCACGAATGGTAGGTGCAGTCAAGTCACGGATACCTTTATCATCAATCTTTGTGGCAGCAAGGAAGTCTTTTGCTCTGCCAAGAAGTGGCTGCGCAAACATTTGCAGAGAGCCTTTGCTAAATTCCCTAAAGAACAGTCCCATAGTGCTTTCCAAAGAACTCCGTTCTGCGGAAAGGCGACGTTCCAGATCTTCTTTCTTTTTCTGGAGAGTTGCCGTGGTCTGGTTGTCACGCAGAATGTCATCTAACTGGCCTTTGCGAACTTCATACTGCTTGATTTGAGAAGCACAGTTTTCCAACTGCTCCTTGATTGCTTCACGCTTGGCTTCAGAGCTTTGAATCATGTCCAGAGCATCACGAGCCCTTTTATCCCCATCGGTGTCCATTGCACCATAGAGTTTACCAAGAACAGTCTTTTTGTTTCCTTTTGTGCCAATATGCTTGATTGCACTATCCATGATAGAAAGGCCAAGCAACCCCTTTACGGCATCGGAAACATCTTTTCTTGTACTGATGCTGCGAACACGCTCGGTGTCAAAGAAGAAATATGTAGAAAGGTCTTTGGGTAAAATATTCTCAATGACATTCTTAACCTCGGTGGCACGAACGGATTCAGTTTGACCATCAGGCTGCTTGTATGAAACCTTTACCTGGCTTTTTTGTGCTCCCGATACTTTCTTGTTAGAGCACATATACTGCTGAGAGCGTGTAATCACATATTCAACACCATTGTGAATTACACAGATTTCCACGGAAACCGTTGCAGAGTCACCGTTGTTCAGCCCGTTAGCAACTTCCAAATTCAGAAGAAAGTCCGGGTTGTTATCGAACATTACGGTTTCATAGAAACACCAGTTAAATGCCTGAAGCAATGTGGTCTTACCAAAGGTGTTGTCACCCAAAATAATGGTGACATTTTTATCCGGGTCGCAGGAGAATGTAACTGCCGTTGTTCCTTTGAACTGTCGGAAGTTCTCCATCTTAAGTGACTTAATTAACATTGAAACACCTCCTTAAAACCCTTTTTTTGCTTCGGTGGTGATAATCTTTCTGATATGATCCACCATCTGATCGGTCGTTTTGTCTTTGGTTCTTAAATTTTCCTGTTCTGCCTTGAGAATTTTCATTTTCATGGCATTTAATTTTTTAGGGTCGATACCTTTTTCATTAGACATAGTCATCGTCCTCCTGATTTTCGTCGTCAATCTCAATTTCGTATGCACTCTGAATCTGAGAAATCAATTCATCAGAGTCAAAAGGATTTTCAGCAATAGACGCAAAATCCTTCATTCGTAAAATCTCTCGTTTTGCCAGAGACTTGCCGCTTTCCAGCGTCTCGGCATCTATCTGATCCATGCAGTCAAGAGCGAATGGGAGGGTAATGAAATCGTAGATAACGGCAAATTTTTTTCCCTTAAAGAGTCTGAGAACTCGTCCTCGTCTTTGAACATACTCTTTAGGATTTGTACTACTTGCCATAATGAAAGCAGTCTTAATGCTTGGAATATTTACACCCTCGTCTAAGCATCGAATAGCAACCACCGCTTGCAAATGGTCTCCGGCATCAAAATCAGCTTTAATACGCTCTCTTTCTGCCGCATCTTCCTCAGATGTGAATTTTGAAACACGCATACCAAAATCGTTTCCAAGCATATCCGCAACTAAATCGATCTGTCGAATATCCTCGATATGCGCTTTGCCTTCTTTGTAATCCACATCATGCATGGTAGTGGCACCACAGTAAACCAACATATGATTGTCGTCTTTATAGTTCTGCATAAGGTCACGCAGGACATCTATTTTTTCGACAGCACCAGATACCAGTCGTGCTCGTTTGATAAGAAGCGTTTTCGCATACTCGCTAAGAATGACCTTTCCATTTTTATCAGCATGAACATTCTTTCTGATTTTTGCGGTTATATCAAGGTACTCCTCAAGTTCTGTCTCGCTGAGAGAAACAACGACAGGGTGGTAATAGTATGGGGTAAGCATTTTATTATCAATCGCATCTTTAAGAGTGTACTCAATACATTTCTCTCCAAAGTAATCATACAGCTTTCTGGTTCCTTCAGGATCACCATGACGGTCGATAGTTGCAGAAAGTGCCAATCTATATTTCATATTGTCCATAAGTGTAGTGCTAAGGTTTTCCGCACCAAAGTTATGGGCTTCATCAACCACCAGAACTACATTGCCACGCATCTTTTTAACGATACTCTGGACGTAATCTCCAGAGAAAGTTGCGTTTGTCGTTACTACACAAAAATGGTCTTGAACTCCAAGATTGAAACTTGTCGCTGCGGTTTTTAGGCGTTCTTTCCAGTTTTTCTGCGCCGAAGCCGAATAACATACGATGGGCTTCATACCAAACGCAACAATATCGTCTTTCCATTGCTCGACAAGGTGCTGATATGGACAGACAATAAAGACAGCCAAATTCTGCTTGGTTGCTTTATAGAGAGTAGCGACAGCAGCCAAAGCCGTATATGTCTTGCCTGTACCGGTGGCCATATCAAAAATGCCACGGTAATTGTTAGCAGCCCAACTGTTAATTGCATCGATCTGATAAGGACGCATTTTAACCTTTGCAGGAATGTGCGGTCCATTGATAGTATCTTTTCTGTCGCTGCTGCCAAAGGACTCGGGGGCTTCGCCTAAAAAATCATCGTCAAGAGTTAAATCCATACCATTAGATACCTGATATTTTTGAATAATCAATTCAGATACCTGTGGGAAATCACGGACACGAATACTCGGTTCATAGTCATTCCACATGGCATTGAATGCGGATTGCTTTGTCAAAACCCTTTCTTCGTCAGTTGTCCAGGACTTGAATACATCTACGGCTTCATAGTTCTGTCTGAAAGCATTGAAGCTCTCGTTCATAGAACCAGAAAAAGCGATAATATTATTCTCTCGGTCATACATAAGCCCCATTTTTTCATGGAACATACCAACCGAGTTTTCAGTCTCAAGAAAAGCAATCTTGATCTCCAAAACGCCTGATGCAATCAAGTTTGACAGGAGATTCAGCCTTGAAATTTCCTGTGCTCCCATCGGTTCAGACAACGCACGAATTAGAGCTTCTTCAATCACATCATCCCTACGCCTCAGACCATCGTTAATAGCGTCAATATCTTCAGCAGATAAGCGAGGTGATGCTATCAACTGGATTTTTCCACCATTCTTTACAAGACCGCATATTCCAGCAGACATTTCAACTAAGGCAGTAGAGGAAAAGAAACCAACTGCTCTTTTATAAAGAACCGCTTCTTTCAAAACAGGAATATAGAAATCTTTAATGACATTATCCAAACGAGAACGGTATTCCGGCTTTATATCAATATCTGTAAAACTCATGCGATCACCCCCTGTTTATATATTTTCTTCGATATGGTCAAGAGCACTAATAAGCTCCTGAAAATCCTGCTCCGTTGTGAAATAGCTCACGCTGAAGCGTATGGTTCCTGCCGGGTAGGTTCCCGCAAATTCATGTGCCAGCGGAGCGCATTGTAAGCCGGTTCGGACTGCAATACCCACTTTATCAAAGATCTTTCCAGCGCTATCGCTACTGATTCCATCAATCAGACAGGAAACAATCCCCACATATTCGTTTTTAGGGAAATTACCTACAACCTTGATAAACCAGTAGTCATCCAGAATCTCAAGTAAACGCTGTCTATTCTGAGATTCTTTTTCCCTCAAGGACGAAATGGATATGTCGTTGATCCATTTAAGTGCAGCATGAAGTCCGGCGACCCCGATCAGATTCATTGTCCCCATCTCATATCTTTCCGGGAGGGAAAGGGGCATATCTTGGTTCGCTGATTCGTAGCCTGTGCCACCAAAGATAACTGCCGGCAACTTTATCTCTGGCTTCATCATAAATCCGGAGATACCGGTCGGGCCGTAAAGCGTCTTATGTCCGGCAAACACGGCGAAATCAATCACATTGGAGCCTACATTGCAATCTACCAAACCTGCGGTCTGAGCCATATCTACAACGGTATAGGCATCAAATTGTTTGCCCAACCTGAATATCTCCTCAACCGGGGAAATCAGGCCAAAAACATTGCTTGCATGGCTCACTACAATTAGATCCGGGCGTTTTTCTTCAAACTGATAACGGATTCGCTCAAGGTCATAGACCATACTCTCTGATACTACGAGCTTGTGAACATTGATCTGACCGCTCACCTCAAATGCGTGTAGGGTGCGAGTCACGGCATTGTGTTCAAATGGGCTGATGTAGACCTCTTTCACACCCATCTTTACTAAACCCTGAAGAACAATGTTCAAAGCTATTGTAGCGGTAGGGGTGAACACGACCTGCTTTGCTTGACAATGCAGCAGCTCTTGTAAAAGCTGTCTGGTTTCCGCAATTAACGCTCCTGCGGAAAGAGATGCACCATAATTTCCACGACCAGCACTGGCACCGTTGCTTCTGTAAAAGTCGCTCATAAATGTATATACAGCTTCTGGTTTTGGAAATGTGGTAGCTGCATTATCAAAGTAAGCCATATTTATCCCTCCTTAACACATCTTCTTCAGAACCTCCATCAGGATCTGACGTTTTTCTTGTTCAGAGATAGAGTGTCCCATAGATTCAATATCAGAGGTAATTGCGTTGAGTAGCAATTTCCCTCGCTTGGTTATCTCAACTCTGTCAAATCGTTTTGTATTAGTTGTCCCACTCTCATCTACGAAAGTTACCTGGTAGTTGCTATCGGAGTGGCTATCGTTCTTTTGTTCAGTCTTGGAATGATACTGTTCTGCAGTTGCCTTATACTTGGTCAGATTTTTGGAAAAGCGATTGTGGGTGTTGTCGTCCCAATCTTCCAACCTCAAATCTGTCGCAATCTTGGCGAGTCGTGCGATGAAAGTATCCTCATCATTGGTAATTGAGCGGAACAAAGCAAGGCATTTCTCTGTTCCATCTGCAAATAACTGCTCGTAAACTGTTGCATCCAGCGATTCACACCAGTCCTTAATCACAGACGAGAGGGAGGTCATTCCAAAACGCTTTGTATGAGGAGCAGCAAACAGCTCCTTAACCTCTCGAATCAGACTTTTCTTCAACATGATGATTGCATTGTCGAAATAGTTTTTAGCCGCTGCAACATTCTCTACTACACCAGGTTCAAACTCTGCCGCATATCCGAATGCTTCAGGCAGTCTCTGGAACAGGAACTCGTGCGAGCCGATGTTTTGTCTTAGCAAGCGTGTGAATGCTGTGTATCTCTTATCAACCTTTTCGCCAGAGATAGTTCGCTTAATCTCCTTGGCGTACTTCGGCAAAGACATATACCAACGACGCATTGCGAGTACAACATAGTCATGTTCATTGTTTGCTTTTTCTGCTTCAAGAACATAGTCATGGAAAATCCCTGCCAAGTTTGTGACAAAGAGCTCTTTTTCCGGGTTCCAATCCAGATAAGTCACAGAAAATGCAGAGGGCTCTGCATTAATCTGTAATAAAACATCGGTAGAGGTTGCCACCTGACCAAAACGGTCGGTAAGAAGAACGCTCTGCTTAAACTCATGGAGAACCGCAGCCAGGTAAATAGGGATGAGTCCCTTTCGCATACCGATGTGATATTCTGCACCGGTAAGACGACGATACAACTCTCCAAAATTCATCTGCCCATTCTGGCGGGCTTCACGAATGAAGTCAACAATCGTTGCTAAAGCGTTTTCGAGATACGGATCATTAGGACAAAGGTTAATTTTTGTACAGCCAGATTCTTCAACGAGTACCCCTGTGCGAATCAATGTGCTTCGCATAATAGATACTTCCTGTCCAGAACCCGTCAGCCCTAATCCTTTCTCAAGTTCGTTTCTCAACAGGCCAGAAATGATTTTACTGCGGCTGTTATAGGCGATAGATGTAATATCGTCCTTGTTTATTGCTTCGTTATTGATAATAGGCGTCTGAGAAAACAAATCATCACAAATATCAGAAAGTAAACCGGTCAATGCTGCTTTACGACTAATATAGCGTTCTTCACCATAGTGGATGTAGCGAGCCATGAAATTCTCAGGTCGGGTATAGGCTTTGATATTGGCATTGATTACCTCACAGAGATCTTCATAGATCACTTCGTATTCATCAAAAAGAACCTTATCATCGCTTGCGGCTTCTCGGAGAATGGATACCGCATTGAACTCAGCAACAACCTCAGAAATATCGGAATAGTTTTTCGGTAGCACAAACACAGCCTGTTTTGCCTGGGTACTTGTGTTCAGCAGTCGAGTTTTGACTTCGTTAAGGTCAACCTTTCGACTTGGAATAATACCATATACAACACCATCGCCAGGAATACCTTCGCTCTTGATGTTCCAGTTTGTCTCTGCGGTTATTTCTGCGGCATCAATAAACACAAAGGAGAAATAGCG
>ERZ780203.2526-NODE-2526-length-9835-cov-1.942740_pt1 | contig 9835 bp, 10 predicted proteins | sample MGYA00511168_ERZ780203 | MGnify/ENA primary metagenome ERZ780203 (study PRJEB29588, sample SAMEA2156577) | human gut metagenome | biome: human gut; feature: human-associated habitat; material: faeces | place: Denmark | collected 2008/2010 ...
GCCATCCACTTTTTCGTTGGCACCTCTTCTTTCTGCGGCGGCCTGACTGAGTGTCCCACAAAATCCGCACCATAATATAAAACAGAAGATTCCTTATCCATGACAATCCGCCAAACCTGCGAAGAAAACCGGTGTCCCCGAAAGGCCTCTGTCTCTATATTCGACCATCCTGCTGGTTCCTCGATATGAAACGTACTGATCTTTCCCGCGGGAAGATCTAAAACACTCTGCAAAAAATTTCCCCGAAATACGAATATTCGATTATCTTTTTCATAGGAGGCCAGGGAAATCCTGAAAAAATGCGCGTCTGTGACAAATCGAATCTCACATCCCACCGGCATCTGACTGAACATCCTGCCGCGATCATGATCCTGGTACCCCAGGCCAAAACGTACTTCTTCCGGAAAACGCTGCAGCATATAGCCCCCCAATCGTTCTTCCAAACATTCCACATTGTGAAATTCCATATTTTGAAATATCATAAAATACCCCCAAAAAAGAGAAAAGGAGCTGCTGCATAGACGCAGGCAGCCCCTTTGATTTCAATTATGCAAAAGGATTCTCGGATGGGTACAGCATGCCCTTCGGCTGATTGAAGGCCACATCTTCTACTCCCAAATACTTCATGACTGTGAAGATCGCCTTTCCATAATGACCAAAGGCAACCGCGCCATGATGAGGATAATTTTTTTCAATCAGAACATGACGATAGAAACGTCCCATCTCCGGAATGGCAAATACGCCGATTCCGCCGAAGGAACGGGTCGCTACCGGCAGAACCTCACCCTGCGCAATATATCCCTTCAACTGACCTCTGGCATTTCCCTGTAAACGATAGAATGTGATCTCACCCGGCATGATATCTCCTTCGATGGTGCCTCTCGTGATATTCGGCTCTGAATCCGGCTCCAAGGAACGCTTCATGATGAGCTGATATCCCATATGCGCCTTCGTCAGCTTACATACCGGCGTATTGCCGCAGTGGAAGCCCATGAAGACATCCTGCAGCGTATACTGTGTCTTATTCTTGATCTCACTCTCAAACATATCCTTGGGTACTGAGTTGTTGATATCCAGAAGCGTAACCGCATCTCCTGACACACAGGCTCCCAAATACTCGCTCACAGCACCGAAAATATCCACCTCGCAGCTCACCGGAATACCACGAGCCGCCAGACGTGAATTCACATAGCAAGGAACAAAGCCAAACTCCGTCTGGAATGCAGGCCAGCACTTATTGGCGAACACATAGTATTCGCGGCTTCCTTTATTTTCCTCTGCCCAATCCAGAAGAGTTAATTCATACTGTGCCAGCTTAGGAAGAATTCCCGCATAGGGGTTGTCATTCCCGGTCTCTTCCGCCATTTCCTTCACCACGTCAGGAATTCGGGGATCGTCCGCATGCTTGCGGAATGCCACCAGAAGATCCAGCTCTGAGTTTTCCTGAATCTCCAGTCCCAGGTCAAACAGAGGCTGAATCGGCGCATTACAAGCCATGAAATCCTGCGGTCTGGGACCAAAAGTAAATACTTTCAGGTTCTTAAGACCCAGAATGGCTCTGGCTACAGGAATAAACTCCGCAATCATCTTCGCCACATCTTCCGGACGTCCCACAGGATACTCCGGGATGATGGCCTTGCATCCTCTGAGCGCCAGATTATAGGAACAATTGAGCATACCACAGTACGCGTCTCCTCTGCCCTGCACCAGATCCTCCTGAGATTCCTCTGCTGCGGCTACATACATCACCGGTCCCGCAAACTTCTGCGCGATAATCGTCTCCGCACTTTCCGGTCCAAAGTTGCCAAGATATACAACAAGCGCATTCACGCCCTCCGCCTGAATATCATCTACCGCCTTCAGCATGTCCGTCTCGCTCTCAACAACCGTCTTAGAACGATAGATCTCAGCCGCTACAACTTCCTGACTGCGTCGATCCGACAATGTGATCGGAAAACAATCACGGCTGACGGCAATTAAACCTAATTTTACCTCTGGCATGTTTCTCATTTTTTTTACCTCCATGAAATATGTTTGTATTTTAAAATTATATAGAGATATTCTCACCAATCAGGCCCACATGCGCACCATTCTGCGCTTCCGGCGCATCCGGATGAGCCAACAGCCATTTATTCCTGGCTGTCATCCACCGATCTTCCTCACATCCCGCCGTAAACTGCGGCATTTCGGTATTGGTTCCTCTCGGCAGCACGATGATGACCCGGAATCCATCCTTCCCTTCACCATTGCAAGGCGCATAATGAAGCGTTGTCGCATACAGCTCCACAGCGACTCCAGCCGGCAGCAAAAACGCTTCTACCTTGGAAGTATCATATGTACCATCTTGAATTTCATCCTGACGCCCTAACAGCAGGATCACATCATCCGCGGCGATATCCACTTCCGAATCCCTATGATATTCCAGGCAATTCAGGCGATGATTACTCCCATTACAGTATCCGATCTGGATCGGCATACCGCCGTAGGCCCGATCCCTCAGCTCCGTATACACTTCGCATGCTTCCAATGTCTCATCGGACGGAACATAGATCGTCCCACAGGAAGGCTTTTCACTGCATTTTCTCAATGTGTCTAACAGCTTCTCAAAGCCATACCCGGACAGCACTTTACCATATTTTGAAAACGAAGAATCCGTCACTTTTTGAACCTTCATGCCATCTAACCCCCTCAAAAAATTGGTTACCTCTATCATACTTTTTTTTTCGCCAAATGTCAATTGAAACTGTTGCAACTCAGTAACATTTTGTGGTATGATAAATCCATTCAGATTCCATAGAAGGATTTTTCCAAAAGATATCCACACCCTGTGGATATCTTCGTGGATATCTATGTGAAAATCCTGTGTATATTCCCTGGACTGAAGATTTTAAGCCGTGGATATGTTGGATAAAGTTATTAACAGTTTTCAGTTCCATATCATTTTGGAGGTTTGATCCGCAATGAAATATGATCCATCATCAATTTACTCTGAGATTCAGCAGCTTTTGCGTCAAGATCTGACAGAAGTGACTTATAAAGGATGGTTTCAGGACATGCAGGCCGTGGACGTGGTAGAAGATGGCTCGAAAAAAACGCTGATCCTGGAATCAGAAAATCCATTAGCCAAGAAAATTGTTTCGACGAAGTTTAGGGATCATCTGCAGAAATGCTTTGAGATGTTGAACTATAACGATTTCACATTCGAAATCGTAGATAAGGGAAAGTATCAGCTTCCCCTTACCTCACAGGAAGAAGAAAACTCCATCCTGGAGTCTTTGAAGATCCAGGCCCATCTGAATCCTCGCTACACATTTGAGTCATTTGTAGAAGGAAATCACAATAAGCTGGCCTATCATTCCTGCCTGGCGGTGGCCGATTTTCCCGGAAACACCTACAATCCCCTTTTTATCTGGGGGGACTCAGGGCTGGGTAAGACACATCTGCTCCATGCGATCGGAAATCATGTGTTGGACTGCGATTCTTCCAAGCATGTGCTGTACGTACCCTCAGAAACATTCATGAATGAGCTGATCAATTCCATCAGTTCCAACAAAAATGATTCTTTCCGTGAGAAGTATCGTCAGATTGACGTTCTGCTGATCGACGATATTCAGTTTTTAGGAAACAAACAGGCTACCCAGGACGAGTTCTTCCATACCTTTAATACTTTATATAATGATAATAAGCAAATCGTAATCTGTTCTGACCGTCCGCCAGAAGAGATCGAGCAGCTCTCCGAACGTATTCGTTCCCGATTCAAGTGGGGACTCATCGCCGATATTCAGGCTCCGGACTATGAAACACGAATCGCTATATTAAAGAAGAAATCTGAACAGAATCATCTGGATATTGATATGGATGTCCTCAGCTTCATCGCAGATCATATCAATTCCAACATTCGTGATCTGGAAGGCGCTCTCACCTGCGTGGAAGCCTATTGCCGGCTTCTGAGCCCGAATACAAAGGTCACGATTGAAATCGCTTCTAATGCCTTGAAAGATTATACAGGAAATGATATCAAGAAAACCATTTCCTGTCAGCGTATCATCGAAACCGTCTGTGAATACTATCAGATCACGGTAGATGATATAAAATCTAAGAAAAAACCACAAAATATCGCGTATCCCCGGCAGATCTGTATGTATCTGTGCCGCAAACTGACTACGGATCCCTTAAAAACCATCGGTACCGCCCTGGGCGGAAGAGATCGTACCACCGTCATGTACGGTGCGGACAAGATCGCGGATGATTTGAAGAATCTAAATAATGAAGAACTTCTTCGTGCCGTCAATGATATCGAACGCCGTTTGACGGGAGAATGATTTTTAAAAGTTATCCACTTTATCCACACTTGATGTGTGGATATCCTGTGAATTTACGTGGATAACTAAGAATTGTAAATATTTCCCAATTTTAAGATCGTGGATAACTTTCGTTTTTCCACAGGTTATGCATTTTTCTCCACGAAGTTATGCACTCCTGTAAACCGCTTTTTATAAGGGCTTATCCCCCTTTTCCAACAATCCACGGTCCCTACTACTATTACTACTACCAAACAATTCTATTACTATTCTATTCGCATCCGCTAGACAACAAGGACCGCGATAGAACTTATCCACAGGAGGTATTATCATGAACATTATCTGTAACAAGAGTTCTTTGTTAAAAGGCGTAGGCACCGTGATTCGTGCGGTATCTCAGAAAACAACTATGCCCATCCTACAATGCATTTTATTAAAGGCAGAAAATCAGGAATTTTCATTAACTGCAAACGATCTTGAACTTGGAATCCATTGCGTTTCAGAAGCTGTGGTAAAAAAAGAAGGATCGGTGGCTGTCAATGCGAAAATTTTCTCAGAAATTATTCGGCGGCTTCCTGATGACGAAATCAGCATTGATTCAGATGAACAGGATAATATTACCATTTCCTGTGGAAAATCCAAGTTCAACATTCCTGGTCAGAAGGGGAACGACTTTCCCCTATTACCAGAAGTCAAGAGCGAGAATCAGATGGTTCTTCCCCAGAATGAATTTCGTCAGATGATTCAGAAAACGATCTTCTCGATTGCACAGGAAGACAGCGGGCGTCCTGTATTGACCGGTGAGCTGATCGATGTGCGAGATGGATATCTATATCTGGTTGCTGTAGATGGGTTCCGAATCTCGATGCAACGTACGGACATATCCGGCGAAAACAGCTTTAAGATGACAGTTCCCGGAAAAGCGCTAAATGAACTGAATAAGATTCTTTCCAGTGAAGAAGATGATCTGATGACGGTGACGTTTACCGGTCGGCATATCCTGTTCAAGCTGGATCAGACGGTGTTGGTATCCAGGCTTCTGGAAGGAGAATTCCTGAATTATGAGCGAAATTTGGGCATGAGTTTTTCCACAAGAGCTTATGTGAACAAAAAAGAGCTTTTAGACAGTATTGATCGAGCTGCGTTGATCTCCAAGGAAGGGAAAAACAGCCCTGTTCGGTTTGATATTCGGCAGGATCGTATGATTATCACGTCCAATACGGAAGCCGGAAGCGCCTATGAGGAGGTGGCCATTCGCCTAGAGGGCGAAGGTATGGTAACAGCCTTCAATCCGAAATATTACATGGATGCCCTGCGAGCTATTGATGATGATACGGTGTGTATTCTGTATTCTTCTTCGCTGTCTCCCTGTATTATTCAGGGGGCACAGGGAGAGAACTATAAATATTTCATTTTGCCAATTCGGTTGAACTAAGGAGATAACATGAAGACGAGCGAAATTACAGGAGAATATATCAAACTGGATCAGTGGCTGAAAAAAGAGGATCTTGCTTCAAGTGGAGGCGAGGCGCACCAGTTGATTCAGACGGGCAAAGTTCTATTGAACGGAGTGCCTGTGCATGAGCTGAGAAAAAAACTGCGGGATCAGGACCACGTCACGGTAATGGCAGAAGAGTGGCTGATTCAGCGTGTTGACAAATAAAGAGGCTTTGGGCGCGCTGCGGAGTACGGTCTTGTAACGCGCCTTTATTATTTTGAGGTGTAAGCTTTGAAGATTCAACAGATTGTATTGCGTCATTTCAGGAATTACAAAGAGTTAGAATGGAATCTGACACCCGGCGTCAATGTGCTGATGGGCGCGAATGCACAGGGAAAAACAAATCTGCTCGAAGCGATAGGATACTGTTCTACAGGCCGATCCCACCGAACATCGTATGATAGAGAGTGTATACAAATCGGAGAGTCTGATGCATTTATACGAATCGTATACAATGGAGATGGCAGAGGACAGGAAAGAACGAATACGGTGGAAATGCATCTGAGGAGAAATGGAGCAAAATCTGCAGCATTAAACCGGGTTCCTGTACAGAAGATCAATGACCTTTTTGGATGTATACAAACCGTACTATTCTCTCCGGAGGATTTGGCGCTCATCAAGGAAGGTCCTGCAAAACGCAGAAAATTCATGGATATGGAAATCTGTCAAGTAGATAAGGTTTATCTACATGCATTGCAGCAATATCACATTCTTTTACGGCAGCGAAACCAGCTGCTGAAGGACTCCGCTCGTCAGGAGGGGGTTCAGGATCTGATTTCTGTCTATGATGAACAATTCGCTTCCTTTGCCTGCCGATTGATCAAAAGGCGTAGGGCCTTTATTGATAGACTGGCCTGGTGGGCGCCTGCGATCTGTGATCAGATATCCGGTCATCAAGAGAAAATGGAGTTTCGATACGAGATGAATGTGTCGGAGGATGAGGAACTGATTCTCAAGAAACTCAGAGATCATTTAGAGCAAGACCTGCGGATGGGCACGACGACAGTAGGACCGCATCGGGATGATATAGGCATCGAGATGAATGGGATGGATGTGCGAACCTATGGTTCTCAGGGACAGAAGAGGACAGCGGCATTGTCTATGAAGCTGGCGGAGATGGAGATGATGGGAGAAGAAACAGGACAGTCTCCGATTCTTCTGTTGGATGATGTGATGAGCGAATTGGATGAGAATAGACAACAATATCTGGTGCAGAGTATAGAAAAGCATCAGACCATCATCACGTGTACGGGCGTAGAGGATAGTATACGCAAAATGAACCAGGCTAGGATTTTTCGAGTGACAGAAGGAAGAGTAGAGTCATAAAAATACAAAACATCCCCAAAAATCCAAAAAAATGCTTGACGAAAGCGCTCTGATTTCATATAATCAGAATAGTGCTCTAAAATTTTGTGCTGGGAATATCCCGGCGTCCTGCGGGAACCTGTTTTGACCCGCAATCTGACCATTTTCGATTTAGAAGGAGGTGTATTACACCATGAAAACGACTTATCATCCGAAGACAAAGCAGCGTAAGAGAGAGCATGGATTCATGAAGAGAATGTCCACTTCCAACGGCCGCAAAGTTCTGTCCAGAAGAAGAGCCAAGGGCCGTAAGGTTCTGTCCGCGTAAGAGCGGGATTCGTAAGTATGGATGTCAGCCGCCGGTTTTCCGGCGGCCTGACCTTATGCTTATGGACATTTGGGAGTTGCAGATAGGGAGAGACGGCAGTTTATGATCCAAAGTTTAAAAAATCCTCAGTTCCGTACTGTGTATGGCAATGGAAAGTCGAAGGCGGACCGATATTTGGTCATGTTTGTGTATCCGAATGGTTCCAGAGAGAATCGTCTGGGTATCTCTGTGAGTAAAAGAAACGGAAACAGTGTGGTTCGCAGTCGCCTCAAACGGATTATCAAAGAAGCCTTTCGTCTGCATGCACATCAGTTTCAGACAGGATACGATATCGTTATTATCGCCCGCGGACCCTCGAAGGACCAGAAGAGCACGCAAATGGAGCGGTCATTATTGGGTCTGGCGGCAAAGTTTCACATTCTGAAGGCAGAAAATGGGATGGGTGAATGATATGATGAAAAAAGTGCTGTTAGGAACGATTCATTTCTATCAGCAGGCAATTTCCCCTTATAAGAGGCAGTGCTGTCGGTTTTACCCCAGCTGTTCCTGTTATGCGGCAGAGGCGGTGGAGAAGTATGGCGCGAAGAAAGGGGCATATCTCGCAGTGAGAAGGGTATTAAAATGCCATCCTTTTCATGAAGGCGGATACGATCCAGTGCCATAATTTTCTAGTCTTTGATCGAGAGGAGTTATCAATTTGGATTTTGTCTTTCTGGCACAGACAAATAATTTTATCCTGAAACCCTTAGCTTGGCTGTTTAGTTTTGTTATTGATATCATCTACAATGGAATTGTGGCGCTGACGACGGTCAATGCGCTTGGAATCACGATTATTCTGTTTACGTTTATCGTGCGTACGATTCTGTTTCCGCTTACACTCAAGCAGCAGCGTTCCACCCGTAAGATGCAGCGTTTGCAGCCGAAAATTCAGAGAATTCAGGACAAATATAAGAATAAAACAGACCCGGAATCTACCCGGATGATGCAGATGGAGATGAACGATCTCTACAAAGAAAATAAGACGAGTCCTTTCAGCGGCTGTTTGCCCATGTTGATTCAGCTGCCGATTATTTTCGTTTTGTACGAGGTTTTGCGGAATCTGGCGTTCTACATCACCGGTTATGGAGAATATTTTAATACTTTGACGACCCAGGTCATGGCGTTGTCGAATTACCAGTCTATTTTGCAGGATAATTTTTCTTCTGTGATTCAGGGCCTGCAGAATTTTGACATCAATACCTTTGATTCGGTGAAGGATCTTCTGGCGCATTTTACGATGACGAACTGGAATCAGTTCTTTGAACTGACTTCCTTTGGAGCGGACCAGGCTTTTCAGGATATTGTCAATTTGACACAGGAACTGAACTCGTTTATTGGTTTTAATCTGACAGAGACAGCAGGTCTCAGTTTTCCGGGGATTATCTGGCCGATTGTTGCCGGTGGTACCACATGGCTCCAATCTTATATCATGACAAAGGCGAATGAACGTCGGACTGTTGCGGCGGGCGGTGATCCGAAGAAAAGTATGAATCAGACAATGAAGACGATGAATATCATCTTTCCTCTGATGACGGCATTCTTTGTTATTACCATGCCTCTGGGTATCGGTTTGTACTGGATTGCCGGAAATATCTTCAGTATTCTGCAGCAGCTGCTTGTGGACAAGATCGTCGATAAAGAAGAATATAAGCAGGCGCTGGAGAGAAAGAAGGAGCTGGAAGAGAAGAAGCGTTTGAAGGAGATTGCGCGTTCCAACATCGATAAGAAGACAGGAAAACGAATTGGTACCGCGGAATCGGTGATTGCCAGAAGCAGTATGGCAGGGAACCGTAAGGCGGCGACGAATAAAAGAATCGAAAGTCATAAAGAAATAAAAAAAGAACAGGAAAATACAGAAAAGCCGGAGAATCCATCCGGTAAGGAAGATTCCTGATAGAGAGGGGCGAACATATGAAATACGTTGAGACAAGCGGTAAAACAGTAGATGATGCGATTACAGCGGCTTTGCTTCAGCTGGGACTTCCCAGTGAGCAGGTGGATATCGAAATCATACAGGAAGGCTCCAAGGGTGTATTGGGGATCTTCGGCGCTAAGGATGCCATCGTCAGAGCAACCGCCAAGGGCGTTTCTTTAGAGGAGGAGCTGTTTTCTGACCATAAGCCCGAGAAAGAAGAAAAGCCGGCAGAAAGCGCTGCTAAGAAGCCGGAAGTAAAGAAAGTGTCCCCGGAGAAGGTGCCTGAAAAGAAAAAAGAAGAGCCTGCTTACGTGATGGATACGTTGGTGGAAGATCGTCTGGCACAGGCCAGAGCCGCCTCACAGCCCGCATGGCCTGCGCCTACCACCACAATATCATAAGTCTCTTCCACATTCGGCATGACCAACAACCTCTTTTCCATTTATTTT